>JAABUY010001289.1_pt1 | contig 34671 bp, 34 predicted proteins | sample 5560271 | NCBI WGS metagenome assembly JAABUY01 (sample SAMN10711886, study PRJNA513374) | rock metagenome | isolation source: Antarctica rocks | place: Antarctica: Victoria Land, University Valley | reverse complement strand
GGCGACAGCTACCGCATGCGCCACCACCGCGACGCCATCGCAGCCCTCCAACCCGCCCTCACCGGCCGCCCACAAGGTGAGGAATTCCCATCGTCACAAGTGGGGAAATCTCGTCGTCCTTGACACAGGCTTGCTCGCAACTAAGCCGGTCGGCGACGCCGCGGGCTGGGTAGAGCGCTGGCGGCACCGTGAGCCAGGGTGAGCTCGGGTTGACCTGTGGTTCTGAGGTGCGAGAATCTGCCCCGAGATGGCCGAGGAACACCACCAGCGCAGCGATGATCAGCACCCTGGGGCGCCTAGGCCTGGGCCGCGGAGCAGCTGGCAGGTAGTGATGGTTCCGGCCAAGAGGATGGACGCCCGCCACGGCCGCCCTCTGGCCCAGGCCGAGGTCGCCGCGATGATGGACAAGCTCGCCGCGGCCCGCCGCCGTCGGGGCGTCTAGGGCCCCACACGCGCGACGCGCAGGTCCAGCGGCTCGTCGTCAACCACGGCGATCAGCCAGAGATCGGTATCGGGGGCTGTGTCGATGTCGAACGCATAGCCGACCGAAACGACGCGAGGCCCCCGTTGTCTGGTGGTCCAGTCGGCGTCGGGCGCAGCCACCCAGACGGTCGCGGTCTGTTGGTCGACGACCGACCAGGTGTCGGCCTTGAGATCGTGGGCCCAGACGCGGATGGTGGCGTTTGTGGCGCCGTGTTCCTGGTTGAGGGCGGCGAGCTCGAGGTAGGCGCCGAACCGCACGCGCACGACCGCCCGCCCGGCGGCGACCCAGGTGCCGTCCCAGATCGCGCCCAGCGTCGGCTGGCCGGCCGCGATGCTCGGCGCGCGCTGGGTGAGGACCATGGACTGGACAACCATCGTCTTTGGACTATCCACCATCGCTCGCCGAGCGCGCAAGTTTCTCGTGACGCTGATCCGCTCCTTGCCACGGTTCGGGTGACGTCGCGCTCGAGGCGGGCCGGGCATCAGGCCTCGTGTCGCAGCCAGCGGCGGTGGCAGGCGTCAGCGGCGGCTTGGAGGTTGGCCGGCAGCCGGCCGGCCAGGACGACGCCGTCGCGCTCAGCGTCGACGAGCCGGCGCCAGGCGTGGGCGGCGCCTAGCCCACCGCCCTGCGCGCGCACGAGGGCCTGCTCGGGCGTAGGCGGCGTGCGGCGAAACCCGAGGCGGTCGTGCTGGGCTTGATAGGCGCCCTGGGCCCGGCGGCGCGCAACGCGCGCGGCGGCCCGGTCGGCCTGGTCGGGATCGCTGGCTCGGGCATAGGCACGCATGGCCTTGGTGAAGCGGTCAAACCCGGCGACGTCGTAGGCGAGGCACCGCGGCGGCGTCTGGCCATCGTGGTGGGCGCGCACCCAGGCCAGCAGCCCGCTCACGCCGCCGGCCGGGAAGCCGGGGGGTCGCACGGCGCTGTAGCGCTCATAACGGGCCAGGGCGCCACGGATCGTCGTGGGGCTCCTGACCGGGCCGCTGCGCGGTCTTTGATCGGTGCTGGTCACGGGGCTCGTGCAAGTCCTCGTAACACTTTCGCGGTTTGCTGACCAGAGGGGGTATGGGGTCAGGCTCGCTCTGGGACACGCTGGCGTGGGTCGCTGGGTCGTTGGGGGCGGTCGGCGTGGGGGGTTGGGCTCGTGAGGGTGGCTGGCGGGGGCGCCGGCCACGGCCTGGTGATTGTTGGCTGGTGGGCTGGGCGGCGGGGCGGTAGCTCGGCGTGGTCACTGCGCGTAGCCTGGGGATCGGGACGGATTACGCCCGGCATTTGGAGGGCCGCGTCCAGCTGCCTGCGCGTGGGAGTACTACCTCGGCGCGGATGGGTTGCCGGTGGAGGCGCCGGGGCGGTGGGTGATGCTCCCCGGGACTCAGCGGATGTTGGGCATCGATGCGGATGTTGGGTTGGTGGTCGAGCAGTTCCGGCTACACCTCCCGCACCCCCCGCGCATCGCGGACCCCCTCAGCCCCGGGGCCCTTACCCCCGGCGCGCTCACGCCTCCCGATACGGCGCCGGGCATCGACCTCGAATGACGACATGACCACCCCGCGGGAGTTCCCTCGTACGGCGGTCGATCTCCCCGAGTCCGGGCGCCGGCTGCTCAAGCCCAGCGAGGTGGCCAAGCAGCTTGGCGTCTCACGAGCGTGGCTGTACGCCGCCGCCAAGACGGGCCGGTTGCCGTCGATTCGCATCGGCGGCCCCGAAGGTCCGGTCAGATTCGTGCCCGAGGACCTCGACCGCTGGATCGATGAGGCACGGTCCGCCTGGCTTCCCGGGCACCCCAGCCCGCCGACGTCACGCCGGGAGAAGACCGCGCCCCGGCGGGCGCCCAAGCCCGGCCGCGCCGGTCTCGGTAGGCCCCGCGCGCAGAACCAGCTCCCGCTCTAACAGGCGCCGGCGAGGCTACCGGGCAGAGCGAGCGGCCCGGGCGATTGCCTCCTCGGTCGCCACTGCGCCGGCCGCGAGGACATGGCGCTCAAGATGTCCGTAGTAGCGCTCGGTGGTGCCGATGTCGGCGTGGCCCAGCTGCCGCTGGACGTACATCAGCGAGTTGCCCGCCGCCAGCCACGCCGCCGCCGCGGTGTGGCGCAGCGCATGCAGCGGCATGTCGCGCAGCCCCGCGTCCTGCAGCGCCGTCTTGTGCCAGTCGCGAGAGACCGTCGTGCGATCCATCGGCGCAGCCGGGCCCGCACTGTCCCAGCGCCCGAGATCGCGCTTGGCAATCCGCACGGGCAGTGCACTCAGAGTCTCCCCGGCGGCGTGCTCGGCGCGTCGCGCCACGTGGTCTCCCAGCATGCGGGCCAGCCCCGGCCCGATCTCCACCGAGCGAAACCGGTCGGACTTGGTCGAGCCGATCGTCGCTCCCTTGCGCGCCCGGTAGACCACGATCACCCCACCGGTCGGCTCGAGCTGCAGATCGCCCATGCGCAACCCCAGCGCCTCGGAGATCCGCAGCCCCGCGCCTATCAGCACCTCGGCCACCGGCCGGTAGGTGGCCGAGCACGCCCCTACGTAGACCGGGATCTCGTGCAGGCGCAGATAGTCACGCTCGATATGGCCGGCAGGCAGCCGCTGGACGCGCAGCGCCGGATTGGCCGCCATCAACCCATCCTCGACGGCGCCGTTGAGGCAAACCACCAGGGTCCCCAGGGCGTTGTTGACCGTCTTGGGCGCCAGCTGGCCGTCGGCCACCTCACCCGCGAGCTCGTCGACCAGCGCCCGGACCTCCTCCACCCCGAGGCGTCCGAGCGAGAGGCGACCAAGCGCGGGCACAAGACGGCGGCGCCCGTTGATCTCATAGCCCTGCCAGGTGCCGGGCTCGAGGTAGGCCTTGCGCCGCGCCAGCCACCGATTCCAGTAGTCCTCGAAGGTGTCGCGCGTGTGCTGGACCTCCCCCCGCTCGACCTGTTCGACCAGTCGTCGCCGGGCGTCGCGGGCAGCCTTCTCGCTGCGAAAACCCCGCTTGCTGGTCTGCGTCCCATCCGAACGGCGGTAGACAAACCGCCACCGAGTCCCCGTGCGCGTGGAGTAGCAATAGACGCCGTCGCGCGCTCCGACGGTGCCGGTATCCGATCGCCTCGCCGTGGCCTTGACCTCGTGCAACGCGGCGTCGAAGGCTCGCGCAGCCTCCTCGGCGGCAAAACGCCGGGCCCGGCGACGCCCGGATTCGTCGCGCCAGCGGACCTCCCAGCCCCCGCGTCGTTCCGGACGCTCATCGGCCGCTCACCGGCATCGAGCCGATGCGATGGACGCACCAATGGACGTACCGAGGGACGTATTTGTCACGTGGCAACAGTACGTCCATCTGGGGAGCATATCCCCGAAGCCCCCGGAAACGAGAAACCCCGCGCTAGCGGGGCTTTTCCAGTGCGCCCGAGAGGACTCGAACCTCCACGGGCCAATCGGCCCACAAGGCCCTCAACCTTGCGCGTCTACCAATTCCGCCACAGGCGCGAGCGGCGTGGGAGTATAGAGCCGGCCGCCGAGCGCGCCGCCACGGGTCAGCCGCGTAGGCCCGGCTTGACTTTCCGTCGGAGGGGGTAGCTACTCTGTCGAACACATGTTCGTCTCTCGCTCTTCCGGCCCCGCTCCCAGCGGTGCTCCGAGCCAGGAGGTCGTGATGGATCTGACCCAGCGCCAGCAGGAGATCTTCGATTACATCAAGCGCTACTCGTCGCGGTACGGCTATCCGCCTACGGTGCGCGATATTGGACATGCGGTGGGATTGGCGTCTTCGTCGACCGTGCACGCCCACCTCCACAACCTGGAGAAGATCGGCATGCTCCGGCGCGATCCTTCCAAGCCGCGCGCGATCGAGCTCCTGGATCGCGCCGTGGGAGAGGTCAAGGACGTCGGCAACCGGGCAGTGGAGGGCGTTCGCTCCATCGTCTCGGAGAACCGGCTGCCGCTGGTCGGTCAGGTTGCTGCCGGCCAGCCCGTGCTGGCCGAAGAGAACATCGAGGACTACCTCGACATCCCGCCGTTGGTCGGAGGGGAGGACGGCGAGTACGTCCTGCAGATCCGCGGTGACTCGATGAAGAACGCCGGCATGCTCGAGGGCGACTACGTGGTCGTGCGCCGGCAGGACACGGCGGCCGACGGGGAGATCGTCGTAGCGCTGGTCGGCGAGGAGGCGACGGTCAAGCGCTTCTTCCGGGAAGCCGATCACGTCCGCCTGCAGCCCGAGAACGAGACGATGCAGCCGATCCGCTCACGCGAGGTCCAGGTGCTGGGTCGCGTGGTCGGGCTGCTGCGGAGGGTGTCGTGAGCGTCGCCCTGACCGTAGGGCTTGAGCGGCGTCTAGCGCCGCGCCGGGGCCCGTGTCCGGAGGCGCGGAGCAGGTCGCGGGCGGAGGCGGGTGGCGAGACGACCCTGGAGCGAGTGATCTCCGGCGCCTGGGAGGGCCTCGCCACCCGTTCCGCCGTGATCTGCCCGGTCTGCGCCGGGGTGATGTTCCCGCGGCCCGACACGGCCCGCACGGTGGTCGTCGGGCGCTGCGGAGGGTGCGGAAGCGAGCTGGGATGAGCGGGCGCGGACGCCCCTTCGTCTGAGGCGCCCGCACCGGGCCGATCTCCTGCGCGCACGCCAGCCCAGAGCCGTCACTGATCGTCCTGCGCGTTTGCGCGCCGTCAGGAGTCGCGCTACCGTCCCATGGGCAGGCCAGGCAGTCGCGGAGGCATTGCCTTCGAGGAAAGTCCGGACATCACAGGGCGAGGTGGTCGGTAACGCCGACCCGGGGAAACCCGCGGGAAAGTGCCACAGAGAGCAGACCGCCCGCTCCCGGCCGCACGTGCACCGGGGTGGGTAAGGGTGAAAGGGTGCGGTAAGAGCGCACCGGCGTCGCGGTGACGCGGCGGCCAGGCAAACCCCACCTGATGCAAGGCCAAGCCGGACCGCTTGCAGGTTGCCCGCCAAGGTCCAGGTCGGCCGCAAAGATGGATGGCTGCCCACGACAGAATCCGGCTTACCGGCCTGCTACCGAGAGGCCCCGCGCAAGCGGGGCCTCTTTACTGGGAGTTCTGAGCGCCGTGCGCGACTGAGGTTCACTTGCCCCTCCCGGTCGATCATGCGAACATGCGTTCGCCCCATGATCGTCTGTGTGCTGATGCCCCGCTTCGCCCTCGTCGTGGCTGCCGGCGACCGAGCGGCGCTGCTCTCAGAGCCGGTCGCTCTGGCGCCCGAGCCCGGTCGGGTGGAGATGATCGGCGAGGCCTCCGCTGCCGCCGAGGCCCACGGCGTGCGCGCCGGCATGCGTCTGGGCGAGGCGCTGGCCCGCTGTCCCGCCCTGCGCCTGCTGCCCGCCGACCCGGCTGGGGTGGCCGAGGGCTGGGAGCGATTGCTCGTGGGTCTGGAGGGCATCGGCGCCGGCGTGGCCTCCGAGCGCCCGGGGCTGGCCTGCTTCGACGCGCGCGGGCTGCTTGGGCTGCACCACGGCCTCGACGGCGTGCTGTCGGCCACTCGGCGGGCGCTGGTCGGGCGAGCTGCCCGGATCGGCGTGGCTCCGACCGCCTTCTGCGCCGTGGCCGCCGCCGCCCGGGCCCGCCCCCGGCGGGCCGAGCTGGTCGAGCGGGGGGGCGCTCGCGTGTTCCTGGCCGGCCAGCCCGTCGCACTCCTGCGCGCCCGCCCGGCCACCGCGGGGCTGCCCGAGGTGCTCGAGCGGATGGGCATCTGCACCCTGGGCGAGCTTGCCGCCCTCGAGCGCGCGGCGGTCGCCGATCGCTTCGCCGCGCCCGGGCTGCTGGCCTGGGAGCTCGCTTGCGGTCACGACGCCCCGCTGCGGGCGCGAACGGCTGGGGAGCGCCTGCTCGAACGCCTCGAGCTGCCCGAGGCGGCCTCGGGCCCCCAGCTCGAGCGGACGCTGGGCCTGCTCATCGACCGTCTGCTGGCCCGTCGGGAGCGACGCGGGCGCACGCTGCGCTCGGTGGTGCTGTCGGCCACCCTGGTCGAGGGCGGCACCTGGCGGGTACAGCGCACCTTCCGCGAGGCGCTGGCCGATCCCACGCGGATGCGCCTGGCTCTGATCCCGCGGCTGGTCGACCTCCCCGCCCCGGCCGAAGCGCTGTCGCTCTGCGTCGAGCGCTTCGGGCCTCCCGCCTCCGACCAGCGTGCGCTGCTGGACGAGGCAGCCGCGCGTCGGGCTGCCCGGCTGTCAGAGGGCGTCCGCCAGGCTCGGGCCGTGGGCGGTCCCGACGCCGCCCTGCGGGTGCTGGCGGTCGACCCCGACTCCCGGGTGCCGGAGCGGCGCGTGGTCCTTGCCCCCTTCGACCCGTCGTGAGTCGGGGAGGCCAGGGCGGCGGTGGCGGGCGACAGCTGCCGCCTGGGCGGAACGGCGGGGGGTCATCACGCGCGGGCGGTCGCGTGAGCAGCGGTCAGAGAGGCAGCGCGGGCCTGCGCCGGGTCGCCGTGCCCGAGCCGGCCCAGATCCGGGCGGCGCCCCGGGACGGGCGTCCCCTGGCCGTCGACGGCCGGCTGGTCGAGGCGGTGCGTGAGTCCTGGCTGATCGAGGATCGCTGGTGGACCGACCGGCCGCTGTGGCGGCGCTACTGGGAGGTGGTCACCGAGGACGGGCGCAACGTGGTGGTCTTCCACGACCTGCGGTCGGGACGCTGGCTCGCACAGCGGGGCTGATGGCGTGAACCCAAACGGTCCCCTACAGGATCGACAGGTAGCGCTCCAGCTCCCAAGGGGTGACCTGGACGCGATAGTCGTCCCACTCCTGGCGCTTGATCTCCACGTAGCGGTTGAACGTGTGCTCGCCCAGGGTGCGCAGCACCAGCTCTGACTCGGCGGTGATCTCGATCGCCTCCCCGAGGGTCTCGGGAAGCTGCTCGATACCCAATCGGCGCCGGTCGTCCGGAGACAGGTGGTAGAGGTTCTTCTCCATCGGCTCGGGCAGCTCGTAGCCGTGCTCGATGCCCTCCAGGCCGGCCTGGAGCAGCACCGCGAAGGTGAGGTAGGGGTTGCAGGCCGGGTCGGGGCAGCGCAACTCCATGCGCGTGGCCTGCTCCTTGCCGGGGTGATAGAGCGGGACGCGCACGAGAGCCGAGCGGTTGCGCCGGGACCACGCGACGTAGACCGGAGCCTCGTAGCCGGGAACCAGGCGCTTGTAGGAGTTGACCCACTGGGCGAAGATCGAGCAGATCTCCCGGGCGTGGCGAAGCTGGCCCGCGATGAACGCCTTGGCCACGTCCGAGAGGAAGTACTGGTCATCGGCGTCGTAGAACGCATTGCGTCCGTCCCGGAACAGGGACTGGTGGGTGTGCATGCCCGAGCCGTTCTCGCCGAAGAGGGGCTTGGGCATGAACGTCGCGTGCAACCCGTACTTCAGCGCGTACTCCTTGACGGTGATGCGGTAGGTCATGCAGTCGTCGGCCATCTTCATCGCGTCGGCGTAGCGCATGTCGATCTCGTGCTGGGAGGGCCCGACCTCGTGGTGGGTGTACTCGACGTGGATGCCGAGCTGCTCGAGGGCCAGGACGGTCTCGCGTCGCAGGTCAGAGCCGGCGTCCAGCGTGGTCAGGTCGAAGTAGCCGCCCTCGTCCAATGGCTCCGTGGACTTGGCGTCGCGGAAGTAGAAGTACTCGAGCTCGGGCCCGACGTTGAAACGCTCAAAGCCCATGTCCGAGGCGCGCTGCAGAGCCCGGCGCAGCACGTGGCGGGGGTCGCCCTCGTAGGCCGTGCGCTCGGGGGTGAGGATGTCAGCGAACATCCGCGCCACCCCGCTCTCCTCGGCCGGCCGCCACGGCAGCGTGGCGAAGGTGGACGCATCGGGCAGGGCGATCATGTCCGATTCCTCGATGGCGTTGAACCCGGTGATCGAGGATCCGTCAAAGCCCATGCCGCCCTCGAAGGCGTCGGCCAGCTCTGACGAGTTGATGGAGAAGGACTTCAGCTGCCCGAGGATGTCGGTGAACCAGAGGCGGATGAAGCGAACCCCCCGCTCCTCCACGATCGCCATGACGTCATCCGGGGTGCGTGGGGCTGGATCGGGCACTGGGGGCTCCTCTGGGGTTCGGGGGACGGGCACCGGCCCTCCGACAGGAGTGGTGAGCCTATCCGGGCGCGATGACCGAGCGCGTTGGCGAACCCTGCGGCTTTGGCGGGGTCAGGCGGCGCGCAGCGCCCGCGACTCCTCGACCGACCCGTCGACAGGCACGTCGCCGGCCACGTTGAGCAGTGCCGTGAAGGACTCCAAAGCCACGTAGGCAATGGCCTCGAGGATCTCCTCGTCGCTCCAGCCCGCCTCCCGCGTCTCCTCGTGGACGTGGACGGGGAGCGCTCCGCGCTGCTCGAGCAGCGCCTGCAGGTAGCGCAGGAGCGCTGCCTCACGGGGGTCGCCGGACCGGAACTCACGGGCCTGGGCCACCTCGTCGATGCCCAGACCGGCGGCCCGCGCCGTCCGTGAGTGCATGGCGGTCCCGGGTGCGGACCCGTAGTGCTCGGCCACGGCTAGGGCGATGCGCTCGAGGGTCGCCAGGGTGAGATGGCCGTGGCGCAGCTCGGAGCGGAAGCGGGCGTAGGCGCGAAGCGCCGCCGGCGAGCCGGCCAGAACGCCGAGGAAGTTGGGAAGCTGCCCGCCGCCGGCCAGCGCTCCCTTCAACACCGGCATCGAGCCCTCGGGCGCGGTGAGATCATCGTGGATCTGGAATCTGCTCATCGTTGTCTTCATGGGAGAACCACCAGGGAAGAGGGTGCGCTGTGTCCTTTATACGCGCCGGGATAAACGACGCCTCAGTGCGGCGTGATGAATCCCGAAACCCGGCGCGCGGGCGCGCCCCCGAGGCGGCTCGTGACCGAGCGCCGAGGCGAGGCGAGGCGCTAGGGCTGCGCGGGCGGGACCGGCGTCGCCGCGTGGACAGCAGGGGCGACGGCGGGCAGCGCGGGACGGGCGAGAGGGGCTGCGTGGGAGCTGGTGGCGGCGACCAGGAGCAGCAGCACCGCCATGAGCACGGCCCAGCCCGCCACATGGTCGGGACGCTGGCGGACCTGGGATTCACGACGACGCCGACGGCGGTTGCTGGTGGCCCGGCGGGGGTCCTGGGCGCGAGGGCTGGACGCTCGGCGGGGCGGGTGCATCCGATCGACTGGACGACCGGTGATGGTGACGGTACGTCGTGCGGGAGCGTCAGCGGACAACGGTGGTCCTCTCGATCGGCTTACGGGGTTAGCTGACGGGCTCGCGCGGAGATTGCGCTACGCCGAACTGGCCGACGATTCGCCCCTGCAATTGGGTCCCCCGCTTCTCGTCCGCAGACGAGAACTCAGCGGGTCAAACAGGACGAAACCCTAGCAACCCGGCCGGCGGAACCGTGACCGGGGGGAGCGGAAAACGCCGGTGGATGCGGGGAGGATCGGGGAGGATGCCACCGCGCGCTGTGGCCTGAGAGGCCGCGCCCTAGGTGTTGTCGATGCGGGCCTGCTCCTCGACCGTGCGGTCGGCCTGGGGCACGATCTCGAGCCGGGCGTCAGGGATCGGATCGCCGCTGACCACTGACCTGCCGTAGGTCCCGTCGGCCAGACGCTTCTCGGCCCGCTGCACCGCGTCCAACTCCTGGCGCAGGCGGTCCGCGAGCCCGGCATCTCGCTCCTCGTCGAACAAGTCCGTCTCGCCCATGTGCTGATCGAGGTGCGAGAGTTCGTCGCCCTCCCCGTCGGACGCCAGATCGGTGAGGCTTCGCTCGATCCGGGCGCGCTCGCGGGCCAGCAGGTCGCGGGCGCGCTCAGGCTCCATGGGCATGCCTTCCGGCCCTCTCGGGCGATCTCGTGGGCAGGGGCTGTCTCATTGGGTGCGCTTACCCGCCACGGCAGAGACGTAGCGCGCCAGGGCGTCGGCCTGGCCGCCGGTGAGCAGTCCGGCGGGCATGCGCCCGTCGCCCGTTCCCCCGATGCGCAGGGCGTTCTGCACGCGGACCATGGTCGGGAGGAGGCCGTCGAGGTTTGGGCCGACGGTGCCCGTCGTCCCGGCGGCCGCCAGGGTGTGACAGATCCCGCAGCTGTTGGCGAAGGTCTTGCCGTCGGTCTGATGCTTCGTGTTGGTGCCGGCGATGACCAGCCCCGGCACGACGATGCCCAGGAGCAGGAAGACGATTGAGGATCCCATCACGGCCGCGCGGCGACCGGAGCGGCCCGGCCCACCGCGGCCCTGGCGGGCCCGGCGCGGGCCCCCACTGACCGCGGTCAGGAAGAGTCCGAGCGCGACGAGCACCCAGAGCAGCAGGAAGGCGAAGGTTCCGATCACGGCGACGGGACCTTACCGCGCGGCTGCGGACGTCGTGGCGAGTGGTGGCAGTCCGGGGGGTGTGGCGGCCCTCAGCGCCGCCGGCCCTGCGCGAAGCTCATCACCGGTGGCGCCACGGCTCGGAAGTCGTCGGCGGCCCCCGCCGCCCGAGCGCCGGCCGCCGCCGGGGCGGCGGCCGGCGCAGCCGGCGCGTCGCCATGGGCCACGTCACCGCCTGACGCTTCGCGTCGGATCAATTCGGTCACCGTGGCCAGCGGCCGGTCAGGGACGCCGATCGCCACCAGTCGGTCGACCAGCACGTTGATCGCCCCAGCCGCCTGGGGATGACGTTCCAGCCGGCCCTCGGCTGACACCAGCGGCTCGGCCCTGACGGTCAGCCGGTGGCGCTCGTATACCTGGGGCGGCACTATGAGGTTGATCGTTCCAAACTCATCCTCGAGCAGCAGGAAGACCACCCCCTTGGCCGTTCCCGGCCGCTGACGGGCCACCACCAGCCCGGCTACCCGGACGCGGCTGCGATGGCGCAGGCGCTCGAGATCCCGGCTGCTGGCCATCCCGTTGCCCAGCCCGGGACGCAGTAGGGCCAGCGGATGGTCGTGGACGGCCATGTTGTAGGAGGCGTAGTCGGCGAGCATCGACTCCCAGCGCCCCAACGGTCGCAGAGCCGGAGGGGCGGGTACCTCCAGCGGGAGGGCGAGCTGCACACACCCGTCGGAGCGCCGATCGCCGGGGGTGGCGACACCGAGCTGCCAGAGAGCCATCCGGCGGGACGTGGACGGCGCCGCCGGCGTCCTCGGTCGCTCGCGTGCGGAGCACGCTTCGCTCCCTGCGTCCTGGGCGGCGCCGCCCACGTCCTCGCCGGCCCGTGAGCACGCTTCGCTCCCTGCGTCCTGGGCGGCGCCGCCCACGTCCTCGCCGGCCGGTGCCTCCGCGCTCCCTGTGTCCTGGCCGGCGTTCGGACGCGGCACGAGCTCATCGCACGCCCCCGCCCAGGCCAGGCGTTCCAGCGACGGTCGTCCCGCTCCCGCCCGGCCGGCGAGGTCGGCGATTGAGCGGTAGGGGCCACCGCGCTCACGCTCAGCGATCAGGACGCCGACCTCGTCGCGGACTGTGCCTGACACGTAGCCCAGCCCCACGCGCACCGCCCCCTCGGCGGTGACGGTGCACTCCAGCGCGGAGGCGTTGATCTCGGGAGCGATGATCTCCACCCCACGGCGCTGAGCCTCGTGGATCAGCGAGTCGGGGGCATAGAAGCCCATGGGCTGCTCGTTGAGCAGCCCACAGAGGAACTCGATGGGATGGTGGACCCGCAGCCACGTCGACTGGTAGGCGAGCAGGCCGAACGCGGCACCGTGAGCCTTGGGGAAGCCGAAGCCCGAGAAGCCGGCGACCATGGCGTAGACCCGCTCGGCGGTCTGGGCGTCGACGCCGTGGGTGCGCTGGGCGCCCGCGACGAAGCTCTCGCGATGAGCCTCGATGGCCTCGGCCGAGCGTTTGCGGCTCATCGCCCGGCGCAGTCCCTCGGCCTGGCTGGGAGAGAAGCCGGCGAAGGCCATGGCCACCTCGATGACCTGGTCTTGGAAGATAATCGTCCCCAGCGTCTCGCGTAGAACGGGCTCCAGCGAAGGGTGCTCGTAGGGGATCTCGAGGTCGGGATCCTGGTGCTGCGCCTGCCTGCGGGCGATGTAGGGGTTGACGGCACCGCCCAGGATGGGGCCGGGCCGAACGATGGCCACCTGGATGGTGAGATCCTTGAGTGAGGTGGGACGGGTGCGCCGCAGCGACTGCATCTGGGCCCGGCTCTCGATCTGGAAGACCCCGGTGGTCTCGGCCGCCTGGATGGCGCGGTAGGTGGCCGGATCGTCGTAGGGGATGCGTGAGAGGTCGATGCGCTCGCCACGACGCTCGGCGATCATCTCCACCGTGCGCTCGACGGCGGAGAGCATCCCGAGCCCGAGCAGGTCGATCTTCAGGAAGCCGGCGTCGGCACAGGAATCCTTGTCCCACTGGACGATCTGGCGGCCCTCCATGGCGGCTGGGACCACCGGGCAGCAGTCCACCAGCGGCCGGGTGGCCACGATCATCCCTCCCGAGTGCTGGGAGAGGTGGCGGGGCAGTCCCTGGGCCTGCTCGGCCAGCCGCTCCAACCAGGCCCAGCGACCCGACGAGGCGCGCCGGGCGCCCAGCGCGCTCTCCACGTCCCGATCGACCCTGTCGCCCCAGGCGTCGGAGCCGTGGGCCACCCGCTCGATCTCTCCGGGCGGCAGTCCCAGGGCCTTGCCCAGCTCGCGGATGGCCCCGCGGGAGCGATAGGTGGGGAAGGCGGCCACCAGGGCCGAGCGGTCGCGGCCGTAGCGCTCGTGCACCCGGGGGATGAGCGCCTCCCGGATATCGCGGGGGAAGTCCAGGTCGATGTCGGGCAGCGCCGCGAGCTCGTCGTGGAGGAAGCGCCCGAGCAACAGCTCATTGGCCACCGGGTCGACGTGGGAGAGCCCGGTCAGGTAGCAGACGATCGAGGAGACCGACGAGCCCCGTCCGCGTCCTGGGGGCAGAAGCGCTCGGGCCGAGTCGGGCCCCCGCACCTCCAGGGCGACCTCGCGGGCCAGCTCGAGCATGTCGCGGTGCAGCAGGAAGAAGCCGGCCAGCCCCAGCGTGGAGATCACTCGCAACTCCTCGGCCAGCCGTCGCCCCCCCTCGGCCCGGTGGCGGTAGCCGGGGGGGTAGCGCAGCTCGAAGCGCTGGGCGCACAGCTCGGCCAGCTTGGCCGCGGCCCCCGCGTCCTCGGAGCCGGGGTAGCGGTAGCCCAGCTCGGCGCAGAGGTCGAACTCGAGCATCTCGGCCACCCGCTCGGTCTCCAGCACGGCCTCGGGATGGTCGGCGAAGCGGGCGACCATTGCCTCGGGCGAGGCGAGCGCATGGCTGTGGTTGCCTCGGCGCAGGGGCTCGGAGGCGTCGAGGGTCGTGTGCTCGCGGACGGCGACAAAGGCGTCCTGCAGCCGAGCGCGGGCCCGGGTATGGGCGTGGAGGTCGCCGGTGGCCACCGTGCCCAGCTCCAGCCGACGGGCCAGCTCGACGCGGGTGCGGTTGCGCGCCCGATCGTCTCGCCAGAACGGACGCTGCAACTCGACTCGCAGCCCCTCGGTCCCAAACGCCGCGCGCAGCCGGCGCAGGGAGGCCAGGTCGGCCACGCCGTGGCGGGCGCAGCCCGAGAGGCATACGAGTCCTTCGGCCCGTTCGAGCACCTCCGAGAGCGGGACATGGGGACGCCCGACGATCCGCGCGTGCTCACGTGTGTGCGCATGGGCGCGGGTGAGCAGGCGACAGAGGTTGGACCACCCCCGCGTCTCGCGGACCAACAGCGTCAGGTGGCGACCATCGTCCAGGGTCACCTCAGCACCATGCAGCGCGCGCAGCCCCAGTCCCCGGGCGGCCTGGGCGAACTCCATCGAGCCGCAGACGCCGTCGTGGTCGGTGAGCGCCATCGCCCTGTGGCCGCGGGCCAGCGCAGCCGTCGCCAGCTCGTCGGGCAGCGAGGCCCCGTCCAGGAACGAGAAGGCGGAGTGGGCATGGAGCTCGACGTACATGCGAACACATGTTCCCACGTCCGGCGGCGGTAGCCATCCGCCGCCCGGCTTCGAACAGCCGTCCACCCCAGGTGTGGAATCGCCTCCCGGGTGGAACCATCCTGCCGAGACGCGGGCGACGCCGATGGGTCGCCCCTTCCTCCCTGACCCCGACGCGAAGGTGATAATGCTGCCGCTTGAGGACGGACCGCTCTTCGACGCATGCGTCCGCGCTCGCGCTCTCACCGGGGCGACCTACGCCTCGGCGTTACAGCGGCGAGGCGACGAGCTGGTCCCGGTCGCCAGCGACGGGTTGGGGCTCCCTCCGGTCCAGCTCCCCCTGGACTCGACTCGCTCGGCGGCGGCCCGCTCCTTGGCCCTCCGGGTGCCCGTGTTCATTCCCGAGACCCGGCGAGCGAGTGACATCGCCCACGGCATGGCTCATGCCACCGGGGCACGCTCGCTGCTGTGCGCGCCGATGCTCGAGCGCGATCGAGCCGTCGGCGTGCTGCTGGTCGGATGGCGCTCGCCACCCGCCGAGCTGAGTCCCGGGCTGATCGCCGAGTTGCGCATGCTGGCGCGCGACATCGCCTGGGCGCTGCCTCCCTACGGCAGCGATCGTGAGCATGTCCGGACGCGCTCGGAGGCGCCGGCGACTGACCTGTCCGCCGCACGCCCGCTCAGCGGCCGACGCCGTCGGAGTGGACGCGCGGAGCTGCGCTCGCCAGACTGAGCGTCCCTGACGGCCCCCGCGACCATCCGGGGCCGGGAGCGATGCGCTACCGGCGACGGCGCGAGTGGTGCCGGCGATGACGATGCGCAGGGCGCCGGGTGGCCGCTCCGACCCTGAACCCGGTGTGGCCCACATCGAGGCGTTGGGAGGCGAACTCGGGACACGGCTGACCCTTGTGGCAGCCACCGGGCAACCGGTGCATTCACTCCCACCGGGCCTTCACACCGGGCATTCACCCCGACTGCCCCGGCATTCACCCCAGTATGGCGCGCAGGGACCCAGCCCAGGACTCGGGGCCGGCCCGCGACGCCCAGGGGCGCGGTGCGCACGGACCGATCCCGTGCTCCGAGGGTCCCTACTAGACAGATGTTTGATCCGGGCACTGCGGCGTCAAGCGGAGTCGTGGGTCGCCCCGATATCGCTCTTGCCGGTCGGGACGAGGCCACTCCTTCCAGACCCGGCCCAACCTTCATGCGCCGCCGCCTCGCCACCACCTTCGCCTCTGTCATCGCGCTGTTCGGCGCGACGGCCACCGCTGCCTCCGCCTGCCCCGGCGACGCGCAGATTCCCGGCACCGGCACCGGCACGGTCGCCCAGGCCCATGCGGCCATCCTCTGCCTGGTCAACCAGCAGCGCGCCGGCCATGGGCTTGGCGGCGTGCAGGAGAACCCCGCGCTCGACCACGCCTCGCAGCGTCACACGCACGACATGGTCGACCACGGCTACTTCGCGCACGTCTCTCCCGACGCCGGCGACCTGGTCGCGCGACTCCGCTCGATTGGATACATCACGCCGAGCGAGACCTGGTCGGTCGGCGAGAACATCGCCTACGGCGACGGCACGCTTTCGACGCCCGCGGCCATCGTCGACGGGTGGATGCACTCGCCCGAACACCGGGCAAACATCCTCAACGGGGCGTTCAGCGAGATGGGCGTGGGCGTGGCGTCGAGCATCCCCATCGCCGACGGCAGGGGATTGCTGGGCGCGACGTACACCACCGACTTCGGCTCCCGGACCGGCGGCTCGGCTCTGACCGGGCGAGGCGCCGGTGCGACACGCCATCACCGGCAGGTGCACTCCCGCCATGCGCGCTCCGCGCACGCTCACCGCCACCACCATCGCCACGGGCGCGCCAGGCGAGCGCGCTAGGGCTCATGCGTCACCGACTCCTGCTCCTCGTCGGCCTGACCGTTGCGGCCACCGGCCTTCCGGCCGCCGCCGCGTCGGCGTGTGCCGGCGCCGGCCTCCTGCCGGCGGCGGCGAGCCTCACCAGGCGAGTGCCGCCACGGTCTGCCTGATCAACCAGCAGCGCGCGAACAACGGCCTCGGCGCGCTGGCCGAGAGCTCCGTGCTCGACAGCTCCGCGACGACACAGAGCACCGACATGGTGGACCACGGCTTCTTCGACCATGTCTCGCCCACCGCGGGCGACCTCATCACCCGGATGCGTCACGGCGGCTACATCGCCGCTGGCGAGACCTGGAGCGTCGGCGAGAACATCGCCTGGGGACAGGCCATCCTCGCCTCGCCGGCCCAGACGGTCGACGACTGGATGCACTCCCCCGAGCACCGGGCGAACATTCTCAACCCCGGCTTCCGCGAGGTCGGTGTCGGCGTGGTCCCGGGAGTTCCCGTCCCCGCTGTGGGGAGGCTGGCCCGCGCCACCTACACGGCCGACTTCGGGTCACGCAGCGGCGGCAGCGCCGGCGCGGGTACGACCTTCCGCCCGGGCGTCACTCACCGCGGCGGGCACCACCGGCACCACCGGCGTCGGCACCACTGACGTCCCGGCGCGCCGTTCTCAAGCCGTCGGGTCGAAGGCGCGTCTGACCGCTCGCGCTGCGCGTGCTTGTCACGTCTGGAGAGGCCCGCCCCCACCGCCCCCGCCCCGGCCGACCGCGCTCATGCCCCTACGAGCCGAGCGCACGCTCGAGCTCGGCCGGGTCGGTGACCGGCGCGCGGCAGGAGAACCGCTCACAGACATAGGCGGCGGCACGTCCCTGCACCGGGCCTCGACCCACGAGCAGGGGCACGGCGGGCGCCACCTCCTCGCCGTCCTGGCCCGCCTCGAGGACCCGCCCCGCGAGCACGACCCGAGGCCGCAGCGCCGCGCGCACGGTTTGGGCCAGCGCCCCGACCGCGGACCGCTCGCCGACCACAGCGACCTCGCGGGAGGGCCCCAGAAAAAAGTCCAGGGCACACAGCCAGTGCCCGAAGGCGTGCGGGTGGGCGGCGGCGAACCGGGCGCCCAGCCGCAGCGCCCCCTCGGCGTGCTCCTCGTAGTGCCGCTCGCCCGTGAGAGCCGCCAGCCGCAGCAGCCCCAGCGCCGCCGAGGACTGTCCCGACGGGATGGGGGAGTCGTCGAGCTCCTTGCGCCGGACGATGAGCGCCTCGCCGTCGGAGGCGGTCGAGAAGAACCCCCCGCGCTCGGCGTCGGCGAAGCGCTCGAGGATCGCGTCGGCCAGCTCACGCGCGGCCAGGAACCAGCGCTCATCAAAGCTCGCCTCGTAGAGGGTGAGCAGCGCCTCCAGCGCGTAGGCGTGGTCCTCGAGCACGCCATCCAGGCGGGCCTGGCCACGGTTGTAGGTGCGCAGCAGCCGCCCTGGGCCGGCGCGCAGCGGCCCGAGCAGGAACTCGGCGGTGGCCACCGCTGCCTCGAGGTAGTCGGGGCGGTCCAGCGCCGCGCCGGCATCGGCCAGGGCGGCGACCATCAGGGCGTTCCACGAGCAGATGCGCTTGTCGTCGAGGCCGGGACGCACCCGGCGCTCGCGCGCGGCGAGCAGCGCGGCCCGCGCCACCTCAAAGCCCGCCGGCGGCTCGCCAACGGCGAGGAGCACGTTGCGTGAGCCCTCGAAGTTCCCCGCCGCGGTGGCGCCCAGGTGCTCGATGACCTCGCGCGCCTCGGGCCCGTCGCCGAGCACGGCGCGCAGCTCATCCAGCGTCCAGACGTAGAAGCGTCCCTCCTCGCCCTCGGAGTCCGCGTCCAGGGCGGCATGAAAGCCCCCGTCAGGGGCGCGCATCTCGCGCAGGGCCCAGTCGAGGGTGTGCTCGCAGACGGCGCGCAGCGCGGGATCGCCCGAGAGCAGATAGCCGTGGAGGTAGGCCCGCGCCAGCAGGGCGTTGTCATAGAGCATCTTCTCGAAGTGGGGCACGGTCCATGTCGCGTCGACGGCATAGCGGGCGAAGCCGCCGCCAAGCTGGTCGTGGATGCCGCCCTGGGCCATGGCGCGCAGGGTGTGAAGCGACATCTCCCGCTCACCCCGGCCCATGAGGAACTCGAGGGTGGGGGAGGGGGGGAACTTGGGGGCGCCCCCGAACCCGCCGTGGATCCTGTCGTAGTGGCCACCCAGGGCGTGGACGGCAGCGTCCAGGAGCGCCGGGTCGGGCGGCTCCGACGCAGGGGCCAGGGCGGCGGCCCCGCGCAGGCGCTCGAGCAACTTCGGCGCGCCGGCGCCAATCTCCTCGCGGCGGTTGGCCCAAGCGTCGGCCACGGCGTCGAGGACCGTCGTCCACGCCGGCATCCCGTGGCGCTGGGTGGGCGGGAAGTAGGTCCCGCCGAAGAAGGGGACGCCGTCGGGGGTGAGGAACGCGTTCAGCGGCCAGCCCCCGTGGCCGGTCATGGCCTGGACGGCCTCCATGTACACCGCATCGACGTCGGGGCGCTCCTCGCGGTCGACCTTTACGCAGACGAAGCGGCTGTTCATCGCCGCCGCAGTCTCTGCGTCCTCGAAGGACTCGCGCTCCATCACGTGGCACCAGTGGCACGCCGAGTAGCCGATGGAGACCAACAGCGGCACGTCGCGCGCCGCCGCCTCGGCCAGAGCGTCGGGGGACCACGGCCGCCAGTCGACCGGGGTGTCCTGGTGCTGGAGGAGGTAGGGGGAGGTCTCGTGGGCGAGGCGGTTGGGCATGGAGGGTTTCGAGCGTACCCTGGCGGCCGTGAGCCCCCGCACCCGACCCGCGCGGTCATGAGCCCCGGCCGTCCGCGGCGCCAGGTCGTCGACGCGCCCGACGCGCCGGGGGCGATCGGTCCGTACAGCCACGCCGTGGTTTCCGGGGACCTGCTCTTCTGCTCCGGACAGATCCCGCTTGACCCCGCCACCATGGAGATGATCGAGGGGGGCGTGGGCGCGCAGGCCCGCCGCTGCCTGGAGAACCTCGAGCTGGTCTGTGTCGCCGCGGGCACCCGGCTCGAGAACGCGGTGCGCCTGACCGTCTACACCACCGACCTTGACGCGTTCGCCGAGGTCAACGCCGCCTGCGCGCAGGCCCTTCCGGGTCCTGGCCCCCCGGCGCGGGCCGTGGTCGGCGTGGCCGCGCTGCCGCTCGGAGCGCGGATCGAGATCGACGCGGTGGTGACGCTCGGCTGAGCGTGGCGCGGTGTCAGGTCGTCTCGCCGCGCAGGGCCGCGCGGCGCACCTTTCCGCTCGCGGTCTTGGGCAGATCCTCGGCGAAGTCGACGATGCGGGGGTACTTGTACGGCGCGGTCTGCTCGCGCACGTGGGCCTGGAGCTCTGAGGCCAGCTCCTCGCTCGCGGCGCGGCCGGAGCGCAGGACGACGACGGCGCGCACGACGGCCCCCCGCTCGTCGTCGGGGGCGGCGACGACCGCCGCCTCGGCCACCGCGGGGTGGGCGACAAGGGCCGACTCCACCTCGAAGGGCCCGATCCGGTAGCCGGCGGAGATGATCACGTCGTCGGTGCGCCCCTCGAAGTAGAGAAAGCCGTCCTCGTCCTGGCTGACGCGGTCTCCGGTGCGCCAGGGACCGGGCGCCCGCAGGCGGTCGGGGCTGCCGGCCGGGTCGTCGAGGTAGCGCTGAAAGAACGTCGGCACCGACGCCGGGTCGGCCACCAGCTCGCCGTCGGCCACCCGCAGCGAGACGCCGGGCAGCGGCTGGCCCATCGAGCCGGGACGGACCGCCGCGCCCGGAGCCATGCCCGTGAGCTGGCCGGTCTCGGTCTGCCCGTAGCCGTCGCGGATCTGCAGGCCGGTGGCCTGCATCCACGCCCGCCCCACCTCCGGGTTCAGCGCCTCGCCGGCGGCGACGATGCCGCGCAGCAGCGGGCACGGGCCCAGCTCCACGCGCTTGGCCATGACCCGGTACTCGGTGGGAGCCATGCACAGCACCGCCACTCCCTCGCGCCGGACGAGCTCCAGGCGCTCGGCCGGGTCGAAGCGGGCGTCGTGCAGCAGGGCCGCGGCGCCGCGCAGCCACGGGGCGACGAAGGCGTTGCGCGCCGACTTCGACCATCCGCTGGCCGCCGTGCACCAGACCAGCTCGCCCGCAGCGGGCGCGAGCCAGCGCTCGGCCTGGAGGGCCTGGCCGTCGAGGTAGCGCTGGGCGTGCACGACGCCCTTGGGCTCGCCCGCCGTCCCCGAGGTGAAGGTGATCAGGCACGCATCGTCGGGACTCAGCTCCTCGGCGAGAGCCGGCTCGGCGTCCAGCAGGGCGGGATCGGGGATCTCGAGGACCGGGCAGGCCGGCCGCGCGTCGCCCACCACCGAGCGGTTGCGCTCGTCGGCGACGATCAGCGCCGGCCGGGCCGCCTCCAGTCGCCTTCGCAGGTCGGGGGCCCGCAGCTGCTCGGTGCAGGGCAGCGCCACGGCTCCGATGCGAAAGCAGGCGAGCAGGGTCAGCGCCCACTCCGGTCGGTTGCCGATCAGGGTGAGGACGACGTCGCCGCGGCCCGCGCCGTGGCGGCGCAGGGTCCCGGCCAGGCGGGCGCCAGCCTCGTCGACCTCGGCGAAGGACCACTCCCGCCGCGAGCCGTCCCGACCGAGGGCGACGAGGGCCAGGGCGCCTGGGGGGGCGGCCCCGACGACGTCGCGGGCGAAGTTCACCCCTCGTCGGGGTGCAGCTCGGCCCAGCGCCCGCGCGCCGCCTCGATCTCCGCGATGGCGTCCTCCTTGGAGTACCAGCCGTCGACCTCGACGACCTTGCCCTCGGGCTGCTTGTACATGCCGAAGAAGTGCGAGATCTCGTCGCGGAACGGCGTGGCGAGATCCTCGAGGCGGTCCAGGCTGTTCCAGTTGGGGTCCGACAGCGGGACGCAGAGCACCTTGTCGTCCTGGCCGTTGTCGTCGCGCATGCGAAGCAACGCGATTGGCTTGACCTTGATCACGCAGCCGGGAAAGGTCGGCTCGGACACGCAGACCATGACGTCGAGCGGGTCGTTGTCGAGGCCCATCGTCTTGGGGATGAAGCCGTAGTCGGTGGGATAGACCACCGAGGAGAACAGGAAGCGGTCGAGGGTGAGGGCGCCGAGCTCCTCGTTCCACTCGTACTTGTTGCGCGACCCCCTGGGGATCTCCACAATGCAGTGCAGGACGTCCTCGGCCATGGCGCTCGTAGCCTACCCCTCGGTGCGCGGCGCGAGCACGATCTGGGTGCAGACGAACAGCGCGGCCAGCTTCTCGCCGTTTGAGATGCGCACCTCCCAGGTCTGGGTCCGCCTCCCGACGTGCATGGGCTCCCCGGTGGCGGTCAGCTCGTCACCCGGCCGACCCGGTGCGAAGACGTTGGCCTTCAGCTCGGCGGTGGTGAAGTCGTGGCCCTCGCGCAGGTGGCGGAATGTCCCCCAGGCGGCCACGGTGTCGGCGAGGGCGACCCAGACGCCGCCGTGGACGTAGCCACCGGGGTGCAGGTGACGCCGGTCGACGCGCATGCGCCCGACGACCACCGCGTCGTCGATGTGGGTCAGTGCGATTCCGAGGTCGCCGGGGAAGGAGCCCGCCAAGGCCCGCGCGGCCACCGCGGGGGTCACGGACTCCGGGCGGCGACGGGCGGAATCGGGGTCCATGGCGACGGCAGTCTGGCACCCCGGCAGGCGTCGCCTGCCGTCGGTGCGGTCTGTCAAGGTCGCGCCGTGCTCTCAGACCCCCGCGAGCTTGCCGCGATCTTCTGCGGGGGGGCCCTGGGCGCGCTGGCCCGGGCGGGCCTGATGCAGGCCCTGCCCCACCGGCCGGGCGCCTGGCCGTGGGCGACGCTGATGGCCAACCTGGCCGGGGTGGCCCTGCTCGGTTACGCGGTGACCCGCCTGCAGGAGCGCCTGCCCGTCTCGGTCTACCGGCGGCCGTTCATCGGGACCGGGCTATGTGGGGCCCTGACCACCTTCTCCACCCTCCAGATCGAGCTGATCCAGTTGGCCGACGCCGGCCACGCGGCCCTCGGGATCCTCTACGCCACCGTCAGCCTGGGGGCCGGGCTGCTCGTCGTCGCCGCGACCAGCGCGCTGGGACGCCGCGGCTGGGCCTCGCCGGGCGGCTGACCGTGCTCGTCTGGATCGGCGTGTCGCTGCTCGGGGGTGTGGGCGCGCTGGCGCGCTTCGGTCTGGACGGCGCGATCTCGCGGGCGACCCGCACCGGCCTGCCCGTGGGCACCCTTGTCGTGAACGTCTCGGGGGCCCTCGCGCTCGGCTTGCTCGACGGGCTCGGGGTCACCGGGGACGGCCTGCTGCTGGGGGCAACGGCTGCTCTGGGTTCCTACACGACCTTCTCCACCTGGATGTTCGAGTCCCACCGTCTGGGCGAGGACGCCCGGGTCGGCGCCGGCCTGGCCAACGTGGCCGTGGGCCTGCTCGCCGGCCTGGCCGCCGTCCTCGTCGGTCGCGCGCTGGGGCGGGGCCTGTGAGCCGAGAGGTGCTCAAGCTCACCGCCCTGCTCGGCGAGCGCGATCGCAGCGACGACGGACGGCTGCTCGTCGACGACCTCCTCGACCTCCTGGGGCGCCACAAGGTCGCCGGCAGCGTCCTGCTCCGCGGGATCGAGGGCTTCGGCCTGCGCCGGCGGCTGGCCACCGAGCGGCTGCTGACCCTCTCCGAGGACCTGCCGCTGATGGCCGTGGCCACCGACGAGCCCGAGCGCATCGACGCCCTGCTGGGGGAGGCCGACGCGCTGATGGCCCACGGCCTGCTCACCCTGGGGCGCGCCCGGGCGATCGCCCCCGGTGAGACGATCGCCGCGGGAGGGCGCGCCCAGGGGCTGCCGGCGCCCGGCGCCGGCGTGCGGCTCACCTGCCACGTCGGGCGCGGCGACCGGATCGGGGGCGCGCCGGCCCACCGCCACCTGGTCGACCACATGCGCGACGCGGGCATGGACGCCGCGGTCACCCTGCTCGGCGTGGACGGAACGCGGGGCGGGGTGCGGATCCGGGCCCGGTTCTTCGCGGCCAACGCCGAGGTGCCGCTCGTCATCTCCGCGGTGGGCGATCCGGCCGCTGCGGACCGGGCGGTGACGGCGCTGCATGCTGCCGTCCGGCCCGGCCTGCTCACCGCCGAGCGGGTGACGATCTGCGTGCGCGCCGGCGCGGCGGTCGCCCCCCTGCCGCCGGCCGATCCGCCCGCGGGGGCGGGCACCGGCCCCGCGGGCGCCGGCCCCGCGGGCGCCGGATCCGACGTCTGGCAGAAGATCACCGTCCATCTCGCCGACCGCGAGCGTCATGCCGGCCCCGGGGCCTACCTCGACCTGCTCCGCGCCCTGCGCGAGGCCGGGGCGGCGGGTGCGACGGTGCTGCGTGGGGTCTGGGGCTTTCAGGGCTCGGGCCCGCCGCACGGCGACCGCCCGCTGGCCGTCCCGCGCCGTGCCCCGCTGATCTGCGTGGCCATCGACCGGCCGGCCGCGGTGGCGCGCTGGTTCGAGGTGGTCCAAGCGGCGACGCGGGCCGCGGAGGGCCTGGCCTTCGCCGAGCAGGTGCCCGCCCTGCGGGCGCGAGCTCCGGGGCACGTCGAGGGCGCCCTGCGCCTGGCGCGCAGCTGATCTCCGCGGCGGTTCGCCGCCGGTTTGCCGCGGCGGGTCGACGGCGAACCGGCGCCCTGGCGGTAGTCTCGGTGTTCACGAGAAGTTCTCCCTGACCCCGATCCGCGGAGCGCCCGACACCCATGGCGATCGCCCCCCCGGCTGCGGCCGACATGACCGACGAGCAGCGCGCCATCACCGCGATGGTGCGCCAGTTCGCCGACGAGCAGATCCTTCCCCACGCCGAGCACTACGACCACGAGGACGAGTTCCCCGAGCCGATCGTCGCCCAGATGCGCGAGCTCGGTCTCTTCGGCGTGACCATCCCCGAGGAGTACGGCGGGATGGGCCTGGACCTGACCACCTACGCGATGATCGTCGAGCAGCTCTCGCGCGGGTGGATCTCGATCTCGGGCATCGTCAACACGCACTTCATCGGGTCCCACCTGCTGATGAAGTTCGGCACCGACGAGCAGAAGGAGCGCTTCCTTCCGCGCATGGCCACCGGCGAGCTGCGGGCCTCCTTCTCGCTGTCAGAGCCCGAGGTGGGCTCCGACGTCCAGGGCCTGAAGTCGACGGCGGTCCGGCGCGACGACGGCGGCTGGGAGATCAACGGCCAGAAGATGTGGGTCACCAACGGGTTGATGTCCGGCGTGTGCTTCGTGCTGGTCAAGACCGACACCAAGGCTGCCCCCCCCTACAAGGGGATGACGTGCTTCATCGCCGAGAAGGAGCCCGGGGCCCACGAGAACACCGGGGACTGGGCCGGCTTCACCGTGCCCCCGAAGATCAGGAAGATGGGCTACAAGGGCGTCGAGTCCACCGAGCTGGTCTTCGACGGCTACCGCTGCCCGGCCGAGAACATCCTCGGCGGCGAGGAGGCCGGGCTGGGCAACGGCTTTCGCCAGATGATGGACGCCCTGGAGGTCGGTCGGGTCAACGTCGCCGCCCGCGGCGTGGGGATCGCCCAGCGCGCGCTGGAGCTCGGCCTGAAGTACGCCCAGGAGCGCAAGGCCTTCGGCAAGCCGATCGCCGAGCACCAGGCCATCCAGTTCAAGCTCGCCGACATGGCCACTAAGGTCGACGCCGCCCGCCTTCTGACCCTGCGCGCCGCGCGGCTCAAGGACGCCGGCGAGCGATCCGACCTCGAGGCGGGGATGGCCAAGCTGTTCGCCTCCGAGGCCGGCAAGGAGTGCGTCGAGGACTCCTTCCGCATCCACGGCGGCTACGGCTACTCCAAGGAGTACGAGATCGAGCGGCTCTACCGCGACGCGCCGCTCCTGCTCATCGGCGAGGGCACCTCCGAGATCCAGCGCATGGTCATCGGGCGCAAGCTGCTCCAGCGCCACAAGGTCTAGGAGGGCAGAGCTTCTGTCCTCCGCCAGTGACACCCGCTCATTGATCGAACAGGCGATTCGCCGCATCCAGGACGAGGTTCCGGCCCTCGCCCAGCTCAAGATCGTCTTCGCCCTGGACCTGCGCGGTCGGGGGGACGTGCAGCTCTACCGCGTGGCCCTGCCCGGCCCGCAGGTGACCAAGGAGCCGGCCGGAGATGCGCCGGTCCGGGTCGAGGTGGTCCGGGCCCGGTTCAACGACCTCGCCACCCAGGGGACGATCCGGGGGTGGCGGCAGGCCTTCGAGCACGGGGAGGCCAAGGCGACCGGGCCCCGCGAGATCCTTCGGCTGATCGCCACCGTTGTCGGCAAGCAGGAGGAGCGGGGCCGGACCCGCAAGGCCCGGCACGTCGATTGAGCGCGGCGGGTCTGGACTTCGATCGACAGTTCCGGCGGCCGGAGCTCAGGCGGAGCCACTTGCGAAACGGGCGGTGAGTTCTCGACACGCTGCCCGCTGGGCCCGGAGGGTGTCGAGAACTGGTGGGGCGACCAGCCGCCGGCCGGCCCCCGCCCTCAGCTCGCGGCAGCCAGCTCGCCGATCCGCTCGACCACCAGCTCCGGGCGCTCCTCCGGCAGCCAGTGGCCGGCGCCCGGCACCCACTCGAGGGCCATGTCGTCGGCGAAGGGCTCAAAGCCCATGACCACGTCGGGGGTGATGACCGGGTCCTCGGCCCCGACGAGCAGGCGGCAGGGCACCTCCAGGCGCTGGGCCACGTAGCGCCCGCGCATGATCGGCACGAGCTCGGAGAGCAGGAAGGACCGGTAGATGGCCACGCTGGCATCGGCGGCCGGCGGACGAGTCAGGACCTCGGTGTAGCGGGCCAGCGCGGCGGCGTCCCAGGCGCCCGCGCCGGCCACCTTCAAGAAGCGCTCGACCACCCCCCGCCGGCGCAGGAGCGTGGAGCCCAGCGCGGGCGTGGCGATGACCATCTGGTAGGCCGCGCGGGGCAGAGCCCGTGGATCGGGCCGGTTGCCCGTCGGCCACGGGTGTAGGATCGACATGGCCAGATAGCCCGAGAAGCGCTCGGGAGCGTGCAGGCAGGCAAGAAATCCCGCAAACCCGCCCCAGTCGTGTCCGGCCAGTACGCAGCGATCCACGTTCAGCGCGTCGAGGACGCCGAGCAGGTCGGAGGCCAGGCGCTCCTTGGCTCCCGCGTCGCGCCCGCCGCCCTGCGACCAGCCGAGGCCCCGAAGGTCCGGGCAGATCACTCGGTGGCGCTGCGCGAGGGCGGGAAGCACGTCCCGCCACGCCCACCAGTGCTGCGGCCAGCCGTGTTGGAGCACGACAGCCGGGCCCTCACCGGCCTCGGCCACGTGAAGCCGGATGCCATCGACGGTGACGTCGCGGTGGCGGACACCGTCGAGGGCGGGGAGGGCGGGATCCACGACGGGCGGAGTCTAGGGCGCAGGATCCCCCGGGGCCGGGCTGGCGGGTGCAGGAGCCCAGGCCCGAGTCGGGGCGGCGCGGGCCAGCAGCCGCTCGATCAGCTCACCGGGGTCGGCGCCCACCTCGAGCCGGTCGCGGTGCGCGGCGGCGACGAAGCCCTCGACCGTCGCGTGCTCGATCAGGGCCAGCAGCGGGGCCCAGTACCCGTCGGCGTCGAGCAGGCCAACGGGCTTGTCGTGGTACCCGAGCACGGCCCAGGTCCAGGACTCGAAGAGCTCGTCGAGGGTGCCCAGGCCGCCGGGCAGGGTGAGGAAGCCGTCGGACAGCTCACCCATCAGCGCCTTGCGCTCGTGCATGGTTCCCACGACGTGGAGCTCGGAGACGGCCCGGTGGGCCACCTCCCGGGCGACAAGGGCTTGGGGGATGACGCCGAGCACCTCGCCACCGGCGGCCAGGGCGGCGTCGGCCACCTCGCCCATCAGGCCCACCGCCCCGCCGCCGTAGACGAGCCCGGCGCCGCGCTCGGCCAAGGCCCGGCCCACCTGACGCGCGCGCTCCGCGTGCCGGGCGTCGCGGCCCGGGTGTGAGCCGCAGAAGACGCACAGGCGCGGTGCCCGGTGGGATCCCGCCGGGCCGTGCCCGTCCCGGTTGACCGCGCCCGCACCTGGGCGCGCCGCGCCCGGGCGGGGGTGGATCGCGTCTGGGTCGGGGTGGACCGCGTCGCGACCCGGGCGCTGCTCAGGGATTGGTCTGGCCCTCGAAGACTGCGAGCACCGCCCCCTGCGGGTCGGCGAGAACGCCGAAGCGCCCGATGGCGATGTCCCGGGTGGGGGCCAGCGTCCGTCCTCCCGTCTCCTCGGCAGCGCTCATCGTGGCGTCGATCCCCTCGACCGCCACGCACGCCATCCACGCGGCCGGCATCCCCGCCTCGGCCTCGGTCAGCGCCCGGATGCCCGCGGCTACCCCGTCGGCGTTGCTGGCCGTCCGGTATCCCGTGTCGGAGTCGGTCTGAAAGCTCCACCCGAGCAGCTGCCCGTAGAACTCGCTGGCCCGCTCGGGGTCGGTGCAGCCCAGCTCGTTCCAGCAGAACGTGCTCGGCTCGTTGACCAGCCCGGCACCGCTATGCCTCCGCGGCTCCCACAGCGAGACCATGGCGCCCACCGGGTCGCGCAGGATGGCCATGCGTCCCGCCTCCATCACGTCGAATGGCTCGGCGACCAGCTCGGCCCCCAGCTCCACCGCGCGGGGGGCGGCGTCGTCGACGTCGGTGACCGAGACGTATGAGGCCCAGTGGGGTGGAATCTCGGCCGCGCGCTGCTCGGGCCCCTGCTCGTAGAGCGCCCCCACGTGCTGATCGCCGATGCGCAGCATGGTGTAGCTGCCCCCGCCGGGCAGTGGCTGATCGTCGGCCTCCCAGCCGAACAGGCTGCCGTAGAAGCTCTTCGCCCCAACGGAGTCGGTGGTTGACAGCTCCTGCCAGCAGAAGGTTCCCGGCGCGTAGCTCGTTCGCTCGCCCATCTCACCCCAATCGTCGCGGTCGCCCGGCCGCCGTCCGGCGACCCAGGGCCCATCATCGCGCAGGGCGGTCTGTAGCCGTGTTACGGAGCTGGGACTGCCCGAGCGCGCGTGCCAAGACGCGGCGGGGTCCGGGGGACGGGGTCCGGGGGACGAAACGACGAAATAGCGGACGCAACGTCCAGGATTCCCCCCGTCCGCACCCCCCGGCGCCGCCCGCGCGATCCCGGGGCGCCCGCGCGATCCCGGTGCGCCGCCCGCACTCCGGGCCTCGTCCGCGCCGCCCGCACCGGTCGCGCTTGCCCGAGCGCGTCCGCGGGTATCGGGTCAACCGTGACTGGGGCAACCCAGGCCGGTCAAGGACGCCCGGGACTGGGCGGACGGACGCTTGCGCCCGTCCTCGCTGCCATGGCCGGACTCGCCCTGGCCGGACCGCTGGTCTACCTGCTCGTCCTGACGCTGCGGGGCGCGACCCTCGATCGGGTGGTGGTCACCCACCTCGGGCGTACCCACGTCGATCACGTCGAAGGCCGCCACTGGGTCCTGGGCTGGATTCTCGTGGCCATGGTCGCCGCCTTGGCCATGGCGGCCGCGTGGTGGCTGGAGCGCCGCGCTGCTGGCGCCGAAGCCGCGGAGCGCCAGGAGCTTGAGCGCCAGCGCAAGGACGCCGAGCGCCAGCGCCAGGAGGCCGAGACGCGGGCGCAGGCGGCTGACGCCCGCGCTTCGGAGGCAGACGGCGCCAAGCAGACGGCTGAGCGCAAGCTCGAGGAGGCCAAGCAGACGTCCGAGCGCGAGCTCGAGAACCAGCGGGAGCTGACCCGCCGCCAGCAGGGCGGACGCCAGATCGAGCACGACTGGAACCATCGCCTGCGCCAGGAGGTCGCGCGCGTGCACGCCGAGCGCGGGCCCCTCGGCGACGGCGACGACATCCGCGCCCTCGTCGTCCGTGTCGCGGTGAACCTTCTCGACGCCCAGAAGGGCATGCTCCTGGAGCCCGGGGAGGGGGACGGCCCGCTGCGGGTCACGGTGGCCGAGGGCTTTGACAACGATCCGCAGGAGAGCGCCCTGGCCCAGCGCTTCGGCGATCGCGGCCTGCAGCGCGGCGAGGTGCTCCGCGAGAACGACACCGACGCGCTCCAACCGGAGCGGCGCACTCCCGCCGACGAGGAGGTCGACAACCTCGTCGTCATTCCCGTCTACATCCGCGACGAGCTGACCGGAGCCATCGTGTGCGCCAACCGCGACGGGGGCTTTGACGAGCACGAGGACGAGGTCCTGCTCGCCCTGGGCGATCACTCGGGAGCGATCCTCGCCAACCAGCGGCTGGCCGGCGAGCTCCGGGGCTCCTACCTGGCCACCGTGCGCATGCTCGCCGAGGCCATCGAGGCCAAGGACCGCATGCTGGGCGGCCACTCGGTCGAGGTCTCCCGCCACGTCGGCCGCATCGCCGAGCGCCTCGACCTCGACCCGCGTTGCCGCGAGGAGCTCGTGTTCGCCTCGCTGCTGCACGACGTGGGGAAGATCGGCATCAGCGAGCGCATCCTGCTCAAGCCGGGTCGGCTCACCGCCGAGGAGTACGGCGTGATCAAGGAGCATCCCCGCATCGGCCACCGGCTGGTGGCCCACGTCCCGGCGCTGCAGCGGATCGCCCTGGCTGTGCTCCATCACCATGAGCGCGTCGACGGCAGCGGCTATCCCGCCGGCCTGCGCGGTGAGGAGATTTCCCTCGAGGCCCGGGTCATCGGGGTCGTCGACGCCTTTGAGGCCATGACCTCGGCGCGGCCCTACGCCGCCCCGGTGCCCGTCGAGGAGGCCTGCGCCGAGCTCAAGCGCAGCAGTGGCACGCAGTTCGATCCCGAGGTGGTGCGAATCTTCATCGAGGAGATGCGGCGGGACGTCCCCGAGCAGCGGGCGGTCGACCCGCTTGCCGAGGCGCTGCTTGAGCCCCAGCTCGCCGCTCGGCGTGACGGCGGCGCACCCCTGCTGGGGCTACCCCAGCTCGAGCAGCTCGACGGTCTGACGCCGCTGTGGTCGCGAAGGCGCCTGCAGGAGTCCCTGGCCGCCGAGGTGGTTCGCGCTGGCGTCCAGGGCACGCCGGTCGCCGTGGTGCTCCTCGAGCTGGCCGATCTCGACGAGCGCAATCGCGCCGATGGCTACGCGGCCGGCGACGCCGTCATCCGCCAGGCGGCCATGGTCCTGGAGCGGATCGCCACCCAGGCCGGCGGCCTGGCCTGCCGGCACTCCGGTGGTCGTATGGCCCTGCTGTTGCCCGGGGCCGACGACGCCGCCGCGCGGCGCTGGGCCGCGGCGGTTTACGACGCAGCGGCGCCGGTGGGCGTGGTTCACGTCGCCGCGGCGGCGTGGGCGCCGGGCGAGGGCCCCGGTGACCTGCTCATGCGGGCGCGGGCCCTGCTGCGCTCGGCCGGGGCCACCGAACCGGTTTCCTGAGCGCTCGTTTCCGCCGAGCGTCTCCCCGCGGCGCTACTCGCGGACGAGAGCCGCCCCGCCCTCGTAGAGCTTGATCACCCGGACGGTGCCGGGCGGGGTGGCATCGAGGCAGAGCCGGCACAGGACGCACTCGTCGAGGTTCTCCTCGACGATGGCCAGGGCGCCGTCGTCACCGCGGGCATAGATGTCGACCGGGCAGACCTCGACGAGCTTGGCCGTCAGCTCGCGGTCGGCGGCCACGTCCTCGTCGACCTCGACGTCGATGAAGTGATGGCTCACGCCGCCGCTCCGGCGCCGAGCCGCTCGCGGACGAGGTCGGGGATGTGGGAGATCTCCTCGGCCACGACGATGCCCGCCTCGGCCAGGCGGGCGATCTTCTCGGTGGCGGTGTCCTCCTTGCCCTCGACGATGGTGCCGGCGTGCCCGAAGCTCATACCGGGCATCTCGTCCATGAACCGCCCGGCCATGAACGCGACGATGGGCAGGCGCGAGTCATTCTTGGAGACCCAGCGGGCCAGCTCGGCCTCCATCCGCCCGCCAGGCTCGGTGTAGATGACGATCGCCCTCGTCTGCTCGTCGGCTTCGAAGAGGGGCATCAGCTCGGCGTAGCTGGAGCCGATGATCGCGTCCCCCCCGATCGAGACGGCGGTCGACTGCCCCAGCCCCGCGGCGGTCAACGTCGAGGACATCTCGGTCGTCATCCCGCCCGAGCGGGAGATCACGCCCACCGGTCCGGCCGAGTAGGCCTTGGCCGCGTCGCGGGCCGGGCCGCCGATGCCGCCCATCTTGATGACATCGGGGACGATGATCCCCAGGCAGTTGGGCCCGATGATCCGGGCCTCGCGCTCGCGGGCCAGCTCGACCATCTGGGCGACGTCCCGGCGCGGAATGCGCTCGGTGACGATGACCACGAGCCCGATCCCGTTCTCGATGGCCTCGAAGACGGCGTCCCTGGTGAAGGCGGGCGGCACGGTGACCACCGATCCGGCGATGGGTCCCCCATGGTGCTCGACCGCCTGGGCGACGGTGTCGAACACGGGGACGCCGTGGACCTCACGGCCCTTGCGCCCCGGGGTGACGCCGCCGACCACCTTGGCGCCGGTGCCGTAGTCCAGGCACTCTCGCGTCAGGTTGACCGCCTCGCGCCCGGTTATACCCTGGACGATGAAGGTGGTGTCAGAGTCCAGCAGGATGCTCATGCCGCCGCCTGGGAGCTCGGGCCCTGGATCTTCTCCACCGCGCGTCGTGCCGCCTCGTGCATGGAGACCGATCGGTCGGCGTACTCGACCCCGTAGTGCTCGAGGATCTTGAAGCCCTCCTCCTCCCACGCCCCCGGGATGCGGAAGATGGCGATCTTCTCGGCCGGGTCCTGGCCAAGCTCGAGACATGCCTTGATGACGCCCCGGGCGACGATGTCCACGCGGGTGTTGGACACGATGGACATCATCACGGCGATCTTGTCAACGCCGGGCTTACCGAGCACGAGCTTGGCCAGGCCGCACGCCTTCTCCACCGACGGGTTCCCCCCGATCTCGCAGTAGTTGGCCGGGCGCCCGCCGTGGGCACGGACCGCGTCGAACAGGGTGAGTGATCCGCCGCCGGCACCGATGACCAGTCCCAGGTCTCCGTCGAACTCGGTGACGTTCCCCGCCACGCCGCGGTGGCTGGAGGCGTCGACCGCCTCGCCGGCCAGCTCGAAGTCGGTGGCCTCGCGGGCCTGACGGGTCTCCTCGTCGCCCACCCCGAGCTCGGTGAGCAGCGCGCGCTGGCGGGGCCGGGCCTCGTTCTCCATCTCCATGTGGGCATCCACGGCGAGGAACGAGCCGTCCTGCAGCTGGGCCAGCGGGTTGATCTCCGCCAGCGTCATGTCGCAGTCTGAGAAGAGGCGGGCCAGGCGCGTGAGGATGGGCACAAGGCGGTTGAGGGCCGACCCGGTCACCCCCACGGAGGCGATGACCTCCTTGGCCCGGAAGTCCGAGAGGGGATGGATGGTGGAGAACTGGCCACGACCCACGTGATCGGGGTGGGCCTCGGCGACCTCCTCGATGTCGATGCCCCCCATGTCCGAGAAGAGCATCACCGGCCGCTTGCGGATGCCGTCCCAGACCACGGCCGCGTAGTACTCGTGGGCGACGGAGACCCGCTCGTCGACGAGCACGCCCCGGGGGCGCAGCCCGTTGATCTCCAGGGCGAGGACGGTCTCGGCGGCGGCGGCGGCGTGCTGCGGGGTGTCGGCGAACTTCACGCCGCCGGCCTTCATGCGCCCGCCGGTGAGCACCTGGGACTTGATGACCACCGGGCCGGCCACCTCCTCCGCCCGCTGGCGGGCCTCGTCGGCGGTGCCGGCGAATCCGCCCCTGGACGTCGGGATGCCGCCGCGGCGGACGACCTCCTTGGCCTCGTACTCGAAGAAGCGCATGGTGCGCGCGGCAGCCTAGCCGGACTGTCGTGCGCGTGCCGGGGGCCAGAGCAGGGGATGCTGCGGCCTGGGGGTCCGGGCCGGGGGCATAGCATCCCCCGCCGTGTGCGCCACCCACCATCGCGCCGCCGGCCTGGCCTACCGGCAAGCCGGCCCCGCCGATGGCCCGCCGGTGCTTCTCGTTCACGGCTACCCGGCCTCGTCGTTCATGTGGGAGACCGCGCTGGACGCCCTCGCCTGGCGGGGCCTGCGGGGGATCGCGCCCGACCTGGCCGGCTACGGCGACTCCGAGCCCGATCCTCCGGGCAGCTGGGAGCGCCACACCGAGCAGCTCGACCGGCTGCGCGCCGAGGTGGGCATCGAGCGCTGCGCGCTGGTCCTGCACGACTGGGGGGTGATGGTTGGGTTGCGGTGGGCCTGCGAGCACCCTGAGGCGGTCACCGCCCTGGTCATCTCCGACGGGGGGTTCTTCGCCGACCGGCGCTGGCATGACCTGGCCGTGACCATGCGCACACCGGACGAAGGGGAAGCCCTGATGGAGTCCTTCACCCCGCACGGATTTGCCGCGCTGATGTCCCAGGTGTCCTCGGGCATTTCCGAGGAGGCGATCGAGGAGTACTGGAAGGCCTTCTCCGATCCCGTTCGACGGCGAGGCCACCTTGAGCTCTACCGCTCGGGTGACTTCGACAAGCTCGAGCCCTACGAGGGACGTGTCGGCGCCCTGGGCGTCCCCACCCTCGTGCTCTGGGGCGAGCGTGACCACTTCGCCGGCGTGAAGATGGCCCATCGCTTCCGCGCAGAGATCCCCGGTTCGAAGCTGATCGTGCTGGAGGCCGCCGGCCACTTCATCTGGGAGGATGAGCCGGTCCGCAGCGGCGAAGCGGCGAGCGACTTTCTGGCCCGGGCGCTGGGGTGATGCGGTGAGGCCGAGGCGACCGGCCTCTGTGCGCCGCCGACCCGGTGGTCCAGGAACGGGCCGACGGGCGCATGCAGAACGGCCGGCACTCTGCGCCGACCGCCTCCTCGGGATACCCGTCTGGGAGCGGGCGTACGCCGCGATCCCGCGGTTGCCCGCGGGCCGGCCCCTAGCTAGTAGTACTTTGGGGTCTTGTCACTCGGTCTGTGGGGTGGTCTGGGTGAGCGGGATGTCATCGGTGTCGATGGGTTGTTGGCAGGTGGAGCAGCGGCCGGTCCAGCACTTGAAGAGGGGCTGTAGGAGCAGCACCGCTTTGGGGAGTGTCAGGCCGGCCGTGGGTGATTTGGGTGCTGCCGCTCCAGGGTCAGAAAGCCGTGAGCGGCGGTGACCAGGGCGGTGTGGTGATGCCAGCCGAGGTAGGAGCGTCCTTCGTAGTGGTCAAGGCCGAGCTCTCCTTTGAGCTGTCGGTAGTCCAGCTCGATCTTCCAGCGCAGGCGTGCGAGGGTGGCGATCTGCTCGTACGGGGTGTCGGTGGGCAGGTTGCTGATCCAGTAGTCCAGCGGTTCGCGGGCACCATTGGGCCACTCGGCGATCAGCCATTCCTCGCGCGGCGGGGCGCTGTGGCCGGGGACCTCGTGCGCGGCGCGTACGCGCACGAAGATGAACTGGGAGGTCATCGGCTTACCGTCGGGTCCGTCGCGGAAGGTGAGCGTCTGCGCGGCGCTTTGATCGAGGCGGGCGATCAGCGTCTTGATCGCTTCGGGCTCGCGGTCCGCGCGTGCCCGGGTCGGCGGACGGCCCTTGTTGCTCGTGCGCTCAGGGACCGCGAACGTCGTCTCGGG
>JAABUY010001288.1_pt1 | contig 34745 bp, 40 predicted proteins | sample 5560271 | NCBI WGS metagenome assembly JAABUY01 (sample SAMN10711886, study PRJNA513374) | rock metagenome | isolation source: Antarctica rocks | place: Antarctica: Victoria Land, University Valley | reverse complement strand
ACCCCACCACCCCCCTAACCCCCCCCCCCCCCACAGGACCTCGGCGGGCAAACCTCCATCCGCCCCTACTGGCGCTGCTACTACGCCAACACGTCCGCCGTCATCTTCGTCATCGACAGCACGGACATCGACCGCCTGGCCACCGCCGCCGCCGAACTCTCCGCCATGCTGAACGAAGACGAGCTCCGCGACGCCGCGTTGTTGGTCTTCGCCAATAAGCAGGACCAGCCCGGCGCAAGGGGGGCCGGCGATATTTCGGAAGCGTTGAGACTGGGCGAGCTCAGGGATCGCAATTGGAGTATCGTGGCTTGCTCGGCGGTTGATGGGAGGGGGGTGGCGGAGGGCATGGATTGGTTGGTGCAGACGGTGCAGGCGGAGGGGGGGTGATGGTTTTGGATGGTTGGGGTTGGGGGTTGCTCGGGTTAGTTTGAGGGCGGGGTTTATTTTGTATAGCATTTTCGTGTAGGTCATGGTTTTCTTCTAGGTTTGAGCGGTTTCTCGTGGGTTTGTAGATGGAGGAGGTACATAGCCCGGGTAGCACACTGGGTATATTGTTCAAAATCTGAGAGTCAAGAACATGTAGGGCTTAGCCCGATTGCCAGGCTAGGAATCAGTGTTGGAAGCTATCCTTTCTCGCACCATTCATATTGTTCGCTGCTATATTCGTTATCGTTGGCAGCTTAATGGGCGATGATAACACACACTCCCGAGGCCTTGTCATCTCATAATCGTACTCTAGACGGTGGAGCCGATCTTAAGTGGCAACATTTTCTCATTCACTAAAGAACTACGTCATCTACACCTAATTGAAGATCGAACTCGTGAGTAACATTGTCCTAGCTCAACGCATCTCGTCCAAAGACATCACAGACGAGCCTGAGCATTGCCAGCGGCCTGCGACTGTGGGTGCGGCGCCTTCTCCTCGGTGGCCTTCTCGATCCTGGCACCAAGGTCCGAGTTAATCTTCTTGAACATCTCGTACGTCCTCTTACGGACGGGCTCCTTGGCCGCAGACAAGTGACCGGCCACGTTACCGACGAAGTTGTCTTGCTGGCCTGGTGTCCTGCCGAGGACCTCCCAGAGGCGACCAGGCTGGACAAAGTCCTCGTCGGACAGAGGAAGCTGCTCAGCGACGGCGGCACCAGCCCACTTCTCGTGCTCTTGTGATGGCTTCACGGGCTTGTACGTGATGTTGCGGTATGTCGACGGGTAGTTGGGGTTGGCACCGTAGTTGCCGTTCACGGCCATGATACCATCACGCTGGTACGGGTTGAAGGCGCGGAGCGGGCAGTTGACCGGGATCTGTTGGTAGTTGACACCAAGACGGTGACGGTGGGTGTCTGGGTAGGAGAAGAGACGCGACTGAAGGACAGGATCTGCCGAGGGCTCCACACCTGGCACCATGTGCGATGGTGAGAAAGCCACTTGTTCGATCTCAGCGAAGTAGTTCTCCGGGTTCTTGTTGAGTCTGAGCTTTCCGAAGGGTCGGAGAGGAACCTCCTGTTGTGGCCAAACCTTGGTCAGGTCGAAGATGTTCCAGCGGAACTTCTCGGCCTGCTCAGGGCTAAGCACTTGAACATAACAAGTCCAAGACGGGTATTCTCCGTCCTGAATGGAGTTGAACAGGTCTTGAGTATGCCAGTCTGGGTTCTCCGACGCCATATGCCCGGCTTCATCATTTGTGAAGGTCTTGACGCCTTGGTCAGTCTTCATGTGGATCTGAACGTAGTTGAAGGTTCCGTCTTGCTTGGTGAACTTATAAGTGTGGCCTGAGTAACCGTTCATGTGGCGATAAGAGTACGGAGTACCACGGTCACTGAAGAGATGCATAAGTTGATGGGCCGACTCCTGATGGGTGGACAGGTAATCCCAGAACATGGTCGCATCCTTCAGGTTGGTCTGCGGGTTTCGCTTTTGGGTGTGGATGAACAGAGGGAATTTGCTGGGATCCCGGAGGAAGAAGATGGGGGTGTTGTTGAAAACCCAGTCCCAGTTACCCTCCTCGGTGTAGAACTTGACGGAAAACCCACGAGGGTCTCGAGCTGAGTCGGGCGATCCTTTCTCGCCACCAACGGTCGAGAACCGAGTAACAACCTTAGTCTTCTTTCCAACGCCATTGAGCATATCTGTGCATGTCTGTGAGGACTGTTAGCAATGTTCGCTCAGTCGGATTCTGTGGCGAAAACTGACCAAATCGCTGATATCGTGGGTAACTTCAAACTCGCCATAAGCACCGGCACCCTTTGCATGTACGACACGCTCTGGGATACGTTCACGGTCAAAGTGGGCGAGTAGGTCGATCAAGTGAAAGTCCTGAAGCAAGAGCGGACCGTTTTGCCCTACCCTCTGCGAGGACTCGGGGTCCATAACAGGACATCCATTGGAAGTGGTGTAGACGGGCTTTTCCTCATATCTGAAGGTGTCGGATGGCTTGTCGTTGGCGACCATGATTGCGGTTGTATAAATGATATGTTAAAAACTGTGATGAAGACTATGTGGTTACTGAATCTCAATCGGAGTGAGACGAGTGCAAGAGAGTAAAGATGGAGTGGTAATAGTCTTCAGACTTATTATATGTACTGTAGATAAGGTGATTGTCAGAGTGGGTGGCGGGCTAAGCTGATGTATGTCGGGCGAGGCGGCGAGGCGGGGTCCTCGGGCGGAAGTCAGCAACGTTCCCTACCTTACTTCCTGGTCCCTGGTTAGTGACCGGAAGATAGTGACGTTACTGTTGTAGAACTGCCTCTGATATAACTTAAGGTAAGGTGCAAACCTTTTTGACTTATGTACACCAGATTCTAGCAGTTTCTAGTGCGCTAAGGTATATGAGCGCTCATAGCGGTGCAGCGTGTACGAGTATCTGAGAACTGTATAGCGGGATTTACCGGATCCCGTGTGGTGAGAATTTGTCAGGGTTCACATGATGACGATCAACATCCGGCTAACCCCAGTTCAGAGATGCACTAAATCAGCGCAGGTCAAATCAATCTGACTGACGTAGAAGTCTAGTTGACTGGCCTACTGTCTGTTCTCCATAAGCTAGGGGAATGCAGCATACCAGTTCCTTCGTACGGTATGGATAACCTTACATCTCATCTCTTAGGATCTCGATCTGCTTTTTGATCTCTACCCACAGAATCAGGTCATCCAGATCATCGTCCCTGTCCTCTACTGCTGCACGACCAGCAACAATGACTAGAAGAGTGGCCACGAAGGCTTCCTTCATGTAGGCGAAACTGAACTTGTCCGTGATACCTGCTATAGCGGAGCAGAGCCGTCTTGGAAACTGGATTTTCTTGTTGTTCCTAAGTTTATGTCTTTATACCAAACGTTCGACATTAGCCTTAGCATTGACGCCGTTCTCTAGGGAGCAGGTTGCAGGTAGTGTGGGAGCTGCTGAATGGGATTTCTCGTGGCCCTTACCTCCAATACTCGCAATATGCTTCTCTCTCCTCCCGCGAGGGCAGAGGGAACATGTATTTCCGGTCGAATCGACTAGGCCGCTTGGCTATTCCAGGATCCAGCCTGTCCACTGTTCAAAGCGTTGTGTTGATTAGGGCTTGAGACATGGTCCTTTTGAGCAGCTCAGCCAGTTAGGTGCAACATGACTTACGGTGGTTCGTGCTCCCAATGATCAGGATCCCATCGTTACGTTCTAAACCGTCCACCTCGTTCAGAAAGTAGCTCCGGATACCATCCACAACGAGGCTGTCCAGGTCTTCAAAAACCAGGAGGCAAGGGGCTTGTGCCCTGGCTTTGACGAAGATCTGCCGGATCGCATATTCCGGCCCAGCAAAGGACGTGAATGTCTTGACGTACAGCGTCGGAATTGGATCTGGATGGGTCGAGAGAGTTTTCATGAGGGCTTCAATTGAGATGGTTTTACCGTTGCCCGGCGGGCCGTGGAAAAGGATTCCCCTCTGACCAGAAGGAGTCAGCAAGTATGTTTTGACCGATGGAGATGACGCAACAGTTCAGCGAGCTAAGAGGCAGAACTGAGACTCTTGGTGAAAGCAATAGACACTTTGTACCTTCCATGGGACTGCAAATTCGCGATAGTTCTCCCGTTCCTCAAAGAACCCTTCCACATCCGCAATCAACGACTGCTTCATCTTCTCGTCCAGGATCACGTCACTCCATGCCGCCTTCTGGACACTTTCCCATAGCTCATGGTTCTTCTGCCACTATTTCGCGAACTGGACTCTGTTGACCAAATAGCCCACTGCACCGTCCAATCGCCGAACGGGCGGCACAAAAGAGCGGTATAGGAGGGATTCATCATGACTCGGATCGAGCAGCGCCTCCGCTTGACCCGCTGACGCAAAGGCCAAAAGATTGCAATCGTATTGGAGGGTAAGGGCCAAAGTGTGGTCAGGGTATCGATGCCGGAGCGAGGAGCTGATGACCAAATCTGTAGATGTCCGGGCAGCATTCGAATGTCTTTCCAAATCGCCATACACGCTGTCACTGGGGACACGAGGAAGTATCACGGTAAAGTCGTCGTAAGCTTGGGAGGTTGCCATGGCTGCTTGGCTCCCACCTTGCTTCATCAACTTGCTCGGTGATATCTTTGTAAATGCAAGCAGATCGATCAATCTGATCGTCCAACAACAAGCACTTGTGTTGTCGCGATGTCTACTTGAGAGGGCAGCAGCCGCGATAACAACGGGGTTCTGCGTTGCACTGCCACAGGGCGAAGGCCAAGGGGTTGATACCCGCTCCTATCCTGTGTCATTCCAGGGAATCGAGTATTGTTAGAAGTATCTTTTGACTATCTTATATTGTAGGAACACTTGAACTTCCAGCGATATTAGTATTATTGTCGCAGACAAGACGTGCTCAGTGATTGATAATCGATGAGACGGGAAGGCTAGTACACTTCAACACCTTATGTCCTCCACGGGATCTGCTTGCAGTCAGCCATGGCTACTATACCTCATTCTTTCCAACTGCAAGTGCATGTTCTAGGGGTTGCGACCAATGAATGTTACGATGTTTTCTCGCCCAAGGCTGTCAGCCTTGTCTAGGCTCGTCGTTCAAAAAGCTGTTAGCGCGCCCTTCTCTCATACTCGCTTCAGCCCTAAATGAGGTAATGTATTATCAGCTATTGAAACCCAACGATCACCTCTTCTGTTTTTCCGAGCAGGATAGCGATCATGTCCCCATACAAGTACTCACCTGGTATTATAGACAACGTGGAAGACAGGGAGAAGTACGTCGTCGGTGGCTTTCACCCTGTTCATATCGGCGACACGCTCGACAACGGAAGATATCGAATAGTGCACAAGCTGGGCTTTGGAGGTTTCGCAACTGTGTGGCTTGCTAGAGATCTACATGCCAACAAGTATGTCGCACTGAAAGTCATCGTCGCCGAGTCCTCGAAAGATTGCTCAGAATTGAAGATGCTTCGCCTTTTCAAAGACAACACCTCCACCCACCCTGGTCGTCAGTATATCGCTACCCTGCTCGACAGCTTCTGGATTGAGGGTCCAAATGGATCCCACCTCTGCTTGGTGTCCCCAGTGGCAGGGCCAGCCATACCAGAATACTCCAAAAGCCAGCCGCACGGGCGATTGAGAGTTAATGTTGCACAGAAGATCGCTTTGCAGACCACGCAAGGGTTGGCATTCCTCCACTCGATTGGTGTCGGTCACGGAGGTAATAAATGCCTGTGATTTGGTCTTAAGTAGCTATTGCTGATGTCGATCTACAGATTTTACTGCCTCGAATGTACTCTATCAGCTGATAAATCTGGATTCTTGGACGGAGGAAGAAGTGTACGAGCGACTTGGTCAGCCGTACAAAGAAGCAATGCACACAACATCGGGTGACGATCCAGAGCCAGCGGCACCAACCTACGTAGTTGAGGCTATATCCGATATCAAGGCTCAATACGTAACTGAAAGCATTCTCATAATCGACTTTGGTCAGTCCTTCTTTCTCGACAGCCCACCGTCTGATGGGCTTGGAACACCCTGGAGTTACCGCGCACCGGAAGCCATCTTCGATCTCAAAGCGAGCGTCTATTCTGACTCGTGGGCCCTGGCGTGCACGATTTTCGAGATCCGCGCCGGTGCTGCGTTGTTTGAAGTGTTTTTCTCTGACCGACACGATGCTTTACTTCAGATTGTGCAGACTCTTGGTAAGCTTCCGGAGCGTTGGTGGTACGCATGGGACAGTCGCTTGACCTATTTCGATGAAGATGGGATGCCAAAACGGAAGTGGGAGAACGATAGACCATTGGCCAATTTGTATCTTCTGATTGATCAAATCAAGGAAATTGGCAGCGAGGATGCCAGCGACGACGATACCAACCATACCAGCACAGGACTTGCCCACTACCACGAGAGTGATAGCGGTGGACTCTCCATTCATGCGAACAATGGGCCCTCGAGTACGGAAAGAGGAATGATCTCGCGCGAGGAGGTGGCGAGCCTATACGATCTGTTGAGCAAGATGCTGAAGTACGCACCAGAAGAGCGTATAACCGCGCAGGAGGCTACCGAGCACGATTGGTTTAGAAAAAAGTTTTAGTACGAAGCGTGGTAGATCTAGGAACGGCGGCCTCCCAAGAAACATCCCCGAAGACCTGTGACCCAGGAACCGTCCAATCCATGAGAACACTATGTATATTGCTCAGTCCAGTGAGCCAAGAACTCCTCTTGAAGACTGTTAAGTCTCAAGGTTGCAACCTCGGGATCCTGTTCCGCATCACATTTCGTAACCTTCGAGTGACGACGAATGGCAAAGGATTACATCGACTCATGCTGGAGATCAATATAGATCTACTCAAGCGCTGCTCAAATGATGTTCGGAGGAACATATCCGCTTCGCAGGATCGAGTGACGACCCGTCTGGTAACGGACTTGCGGTTAAGAAAAATATCGTGGTTGGTAAACGAGGCTGCGCACCTGTGTCTGCAACGTTCTCCTTCCTACTCTAGGCAAGCTCGTACAGTATACAGACCAGAGGAACACAACGATTAGAGCTCTTTCGAGCAGCCAAATCGGTTCAATATCATGAGGCCACTCAAGGAGAAGCAACCGGGATAACGATTGAGGACTGTGACGAATAAGAACTGTTTATTGTGGTTGGGAAGTTAGCATGGACTGGATCCCAGATTGCGTTCACTTTGCTATTCATAACAAGCGACGCAATGCACGCTGCTGTTGACTTCCCAGACATGTTGTAAATTTTACTCATTCGCCCATTCGGGCTTTTTCTTCTGCGCGAACGCGTTCATTCCTGGAGATTAATGTCAGCCCTGTGAAACCACTATCACTAGGATCAGTACTTAACACACCTATCTTCTGGTCTTGACTGCCGAATAGGCTATGGAATACCCTCCGCTCGTACTCTACCCCTTCCCGGACCCCCAACTCCTGACTCTTATTCACAACTTCCTTCGCGGCTTTGATCGTCACTCGGCTCATCGAGGCAATCTTCGCCGCCGTCTCCACCGCCCCATCCACACACTCCTGTGGCGAATCAAACACCTTTGCCGCGAGACCCCATTCGCCTGCCTCTTTCCCACTGAAGTTCCTCCCGGTCAATATCAATTCCATCGCCCTGCTCTTGCCAATTGCGCGGGTCAGTCTCTGGCTCCCACCTGCGCCTGGGATGGTGCCGAGTTTTATCTCCGGCTGTCCAAACGTTGCGGAACCGCTACAGTACAGGATATCGGCCATCATAGCCAACTCACAACCGCCGCCGAGCGCGTAGCCGTTGACGGCGCTGATGATGGGTTTCTTGATCTGTGTTGTCTGCGCGGACCATGCTTCTATGAAGTCGGTTGTGTAGGCTTGGGAGAATGTAAGGGAGGCCATTTCTTTGATGTCTGCGCCGGCTGTTGTGGGTCGTGCATTAGCAGGGGCGATGGGAGCGTGAGGTGGTTCGCACAACCGAAGTCCTACCTGCAAAAGCTTTTTCACTGCCTGTTATGACAATGGCGCCGGTATCTTTGTCTTGATCGAATTTCCGCAAGGCATCATTGAGTTCGACGAATACGGCGCCAGAGAGGGCATTGAGGGCTTTCGGGCGATTCAGAGTTACTATAAGACATGCATCGTCAGCCGAAGGCACAATAAATGATCCGACAGATATCCTGCTGAAGCCCTTACTCAGTCCTACCCCCGCCTTCGGAGTTGATATCAGCAAATGCTCGTAGGACGAGGACATCGCAACTGAGTATGATCTAATAATTCGCAACGAAGAGGAAGTCGAGAACCTCGATACTAAGGGCCGTAAGCCCGTCAACGTAGACATTTTATTATCGGACAGTTGCAACCTAATGTCCGCTCAGCAACATTATTAATCTCGAGCCTCCGCCCATCCCAAACAACTGGGTCACAACCGAGGAGCTTCGAACCGGCAGAGCCTCACGAGCTGACTAGACCGAATCAGGCTGTTGGCGCAGAAGCCACGCTAAGTTACTTTTAGTTATTTGCCTGAGTCTCAGGCCATGAGGTTTGGCGATCAATAGCCTGACGCTTCAACAGAGTATTAACTCCCACGCCTCCAGGAGATCTCTACTTCTTTGACTAAGACAACAGTGCACTCTACGGATTGCTGCACATCGCGCTCGACACTCGCCATCTGGTAAAGCACAACTGGTAGTCATACACGATGGACGCTCCAGAGCCGGAGCAGACCCCTTTCGCCGCCGTCTCTGCGCAAACATCCCGATTCTCCAGAGTATGTCCGCCACAACCTTCAACCACCAACTCTACCTTTGATCTGGGTCTGACGTTATACCGCCCTGTAGCAATACCAAGCCTACCTCGACAAATCCACCCCCTACACCACATACCGATGGGTCGGTACCGGCGCATTACTGCTGCTCTTCGCCCTGCGAATAGTAGTGGCAAGAGGCTGGTACATCGGTACGGAACCAGCGCTCGAACACCCACCCATTGATTTGTGCGATGCGCTGACCATCGGGAAACGCGCCACAGTATGCTACTCCCTAGCAATCTACCTCCTCAACCTCTTCCTCGCCTTCCTGCAACCCAAATTCGACCCGTCCATCGACCAAGACGAAGGCATGGAGGACGGCTCCGCAGGCGGGCTGCCGACGCGAAAGGACGAGGAGTTCCGCCCCTTCATCAGGCGTCTGCCGGAGTTCAAGTTCTGGTACTCGAGCACGCGGGCCATCGCCATCGGCTTTTTGTGCACTTGGTTCGGCGTGTTTGATGTGCCCGTTTTCTGGCCGGTGTTGGTGGTTTATTGGTTGATTTTATTTTGCTTGACGAGTGAGTTCCTGTCCGAGCTTCGTCTGCCACCATGGGTAGAGTGGAGGGGATGAGAAGAGAGAGGAAATGATTGTCGCTGACTTTTCGTGTGTTTCATAGTGCGGCGGCAGATTCAGCATATGATCAAGTACCGCTACGTCCCGTTCACATTCGGCAAAACTAGATACAACCGGAATGGGCGTTGAGCTGGGATATCGGTGCTTTCAAAAAGTTGCTGTGGTTTTGGAGAACACCCTCTTTTTCCCGCCAGCGGGAATCGGTCCGTGAGGGCACATCACTGTACAGCAATTCTCTGTCATCGCATTCTAGATTCCTTTGCACTGCTTCACAGACAGAAGCTTCCCCATTTGTGCACGCTCAATCGAATATTGACCTCTTGACCTCATTCCATTTCTTTTCCTCTCGTGTAATAAGAATAGGGCACGGCCGGCGTGATCAAGTGGCAAACTAAACTCGGGCTGGACAAAGCCCTCACTCATAGAAACATTAATCTAGCATGTTCCATATTCAATCCCGTCTCCCTGTACACGCTCCATCTACCACGCCAAACCGCTACCTCCACCCCACGTGCGAACAGCGGAGGTGGCGTATCCCACCGCCGACGGACGTCCGCCTAACCGACCCTATCCGCTAGACGCACAGCGAGGAATGCAGTCCGAGCAGGACGTGCCGGCGCATGGTGCCCAACGCGGGCTCGAACGAAACCGACCCCATCCGACCGCACCCCTTCTGGCACAAGCACCCACGCAAAATCACGCACGCTTACACCACGCATGCCCCAACCGGTATGCTGGGCCAGCCAGCCAGCCAGCGAGAAGAGCAACCGTCAACAGCACCCAGCATTCGGCACGTCGCATCCCATAACACATCTACCCAACCCCCGTCCGCCTGTCGACTGCAGACGAATCAATTTCCCCCTCCCGCCTTCTGTCCCTGGTCTCTCCTCGCGTCTCATCTCCACAGCCCCTATTACCACATCGCACCGCACCGCACCGCACTGCACCACACCGCAGCACACCGCAGCACATCGGTGGGATTCTGATGAGCGATGAGCTGTGAGCGGTGGAGCGTGCGCGCATTGGGGTGGCGTGGGAGTGGGCGGGCTCGGGAGAAGGTGCGGGGCGGGGCGGGCGTGTGGAGAGGGGAGGCGGTACGGCGGAGAGTTAGGGTAGGTAAGATCTGTTGGTGGTGAGGGAGGGGTCGAAGTGAGGGGAGGTAGGTTGGTGGCAGAGGGAGGGGTAGAGAGGTGATGGGGGGAGGAGTGAGGCGGAGGAGATGTTGTACGATGGTAGGTAATGGGAAGCTTGTCAGTGAATACAAGTAGCAAGAGCGGCAAGTAAAAGACATCGCCTATCATATCTGATCCTATCCTACCCAATCCCCCAGCCGCCTTGGATTCTAAGCACATACCCCAACCCATCCCATCTTACACCTTCCCCCCCGCCTTACCACAACTCATCCAAGAAACCCATACACCGCAGTGTGGTTTCCTAACTCAACCCCAACGGATTATCCGCAGTCTGTGTCTTCCCCCCCCCACTCTCCGAAGCCTTGCTCCCACCACCACCCGTGGCTCCGCCGACGGTATCGCCAACGCCCTTGCCCGCGCTGCCAACCGTATCGCCGGCACCCTTGCCCACGCTCCCGACGGTGTCGCCGACGCCCTTGCCGACACTGCCGACCGTGTCGCCGACCCCTTTACCGATGCCGCCGACAGCGCCTGTCACGCCGCCGAGAAGGCCTGAGTTAGTCAGTTTGTGGGAGTTTGGTGTTGTGTGGAAGGGGTGGGAAGGGATGGAGCGAAGGGGTTGGTGGGGGGGTTAGTAGGTAAGATTGAGATGATGCTCCCGCCTATGGATATAGCGGGAGGATGTAGGGTTGGCGGAGTAGGAAAAAGGGCTATTTACCACCGCCTTCTTTATCGCCGCCGCCGCCGAGAAGATCAGCCATGATGGATGTGCGTGTGTTATATCTGATTCGAGTTGGTTAGATATCAGAGCATGATGATGAAGAGGATCCTGGTTGACAGACAGTGAGGAAAGCGGTTCGAACGTATAGCAAGAGAGAGAGAATTTGAAAGTTTGAAGTCAGATATATTTCTCGTTGCTTGCTATTCTTAAAAAAATTTCTTCGTAGAGCTCGAGGAGGGGGTGCGTTATATGGCCCAAGCCTCTCCGTCTCACGAAAAGAGGGGCACAGGAGGTGGCTTGACGTCAACCCCCACTACAACAACAGGCTGCCACAGCCATACTTAGTACAGTAACACAGATGGACATCATGTGGAGGGCAAGATAAGTATCTGAAGCAAGGTATGTGACCGGTTTGTTGCGCGATTTCGTTGCGGGAAGTTATGCTTCCTGCAGGCGACTCCCATTGTTGCGTAAACAATGTCCAGGTTCATGATTTGCAGTGCATAAACAGTTCCGAGGTGCGGGGTTCCATGTCCGGAGTCCAGATCTCATAAGGCGCGTTCTTTTGCGGTCGAGTAACAGATGAAGCCAATAGATGGAGAGGTAGGGCGGCACCGATAATCTCGGAGTCCGTCTCGTAGAGCACGGTACGGGTACTCAAGCGTACTTCCTTCTTGTACTTTTCAAAGGAAGGGAAGGTAGCTGATGAACTTATGTCAAGCATCATGAGCTCATCCATAGCGCATCAGCGTCGTCTGTCGATGATAGGAAACCCTTAAGCCCAGATCGTCGCTGAGCTCCGCCAATCGATAGGCTCATATCTGAGACAACAGAAACACCAGATGTGATCGGCGCCAAAACAGCGCTTGTCGTTGCAGCCGAAGCTACAGCGCGATGATCTGCGCCTAACTCGACCTAAATGTTACCCCGCCACAGTCCATCCATAAATCCATACTTGTGGCTGAACAACGACAGCCGTCATACGAGTATGCACATGAGAGTAGAGCAGCTACTTTGACATTCCATTGAGGACTGGGTACTCGATTTTATGCAAACGGGTCTCATGCTCCCATAGTTTCGGAGGGTACGTTAGGATAGCTTTCATGACTCGATCAAGCCTTGCTTGCGAGTAGAAGAACGCGTGGTGATGACTAAATGTATGAAGTGTTGGGGTATGATTAAGCGCTTTTGGATCTGCCGTATGTCCGTCGAGAATTCCAGTCATGCAGCGTCGGTATCCATGCTCCGTTCCCGTTGATGTCCGCTTGAGTGGGCGTCCGATTCCAATCTCTCGGGGGAAGGCCAAGTACTGTGGTTTCGGCATCAAAGGTCTGGATGGGACCAGTAATGTCCATCAGTCGGGTTCGGCATGAGTATGTTGGCGAATAGGAAGGCCGGGTACGAGTCTTCCGCGACGCCGTCTGGTGGGCTAGTCAGATCTCGAGTAACTCGACAGTGCTTGACGCGTCGCTGGCACTGCGCATGAGCTCCGTTGACGAGTCCAAGGCCCCACTTGTCGGTATTGGCAAGTCCTCAACTTTCGTGAAAATCCACGTTGAGGCGTACATGTTGACGCTATATTATGTCAGATTTTAAGAACACAGGAGCCGGGTTGATTCATACCGATCAACGCATGATCCAGGAATTCTGACATTTGCCCGCTGAGCAGCGAAGCCCTGCTCCTCAAACGCCTTGGTATACCAGGGCTTTGAGCCCGCGGAGCGGAGGAGGACACGTCCGCCAAGTTTCAATGCCGCATTGAGAGCTTGAACTTGTACTATAGCATCAGAGGTGTCAGGAGAGAACCAATCCATACTATCCATTAACTAGTCAACTGATCAGTAGTCTGTATATGAGGTGGCAAGAGTGAGACCTACAACGGCGATAGTCAACGTCCCTGGAGAAATCCGGCTTAGTGTGTCATTGATGCAGTCGGTGTGGATACGTAAGGCGTCGAAAGCCCCACGTCGAGACAGCTTGGCATGAGCTTTTGGCGTCAAGTAAGAAGGATGGCATCTGGTGAATTCCCATTAGAAAGTCTGGTAAAGATTGATTGAAGCTACCAGTACCTTCTGGAGTACTGTCCTTGCAGACACAGATAGTAGAAATAATTGTCCTCTCCGATCGAGGTGTTTCCCACCACTGGATCCAGAGTGTTCACAAGATATTCCCACATGGTTTGGCCGCCAACATCTCTGCGCTGAATGCCTGCATATGCGATGCCTTCCTGTCCGAAATAATCGTTCTGAATCATTTTGCATTGCGAGGGAGGAACTCCTGCTGCCTTCCAGGCAAACCATTCCGTCCCCACCACAGCCCAGCTCAATACCCGGTTGAGCAGTACACGACGGATCTTACTGTGCCAAATTTCTCGCTGCTCATTCAGCGTCTTAGCCTTGCAAAGCCGCTCGACCTCGTTGCTCAGCCCGACCGACCAGAGGAGCCATCGGACAAGCTTCACGGCGTTGCCCGACCCTCCTGAACCATACAAGCCAAGACCGTGGGACGATGTGAAGGTTCTCGAATGGACCAGCCAATACTGTAGAGCTCTGCTCGATAGAAGCGGACTAAGCTTAGAGAGGAGTAGCTCTCGGAACTTGGGGTGTTTCCCGACGCCGAACAATTGCCAGAAGTCTGCATATGACAATGCCTGGAAGGAGGCCACCTTTAATTCGAGTAGGTGGTTTTGATTTGGGTTCAGGTCGACAGCATGTATCCGTCGAGGGCTGCCGCTTAAAAGATAATCCAATACATTATCCCCAGCGCTGGTGATGCAAAGGACAACGTCATCTTCACTGGTCTTCAACAAGCGATGGTCTACCCTTGGGTCCTCCCAGGTAAAAGCGTAGATGTACTCATTGCCGAATTGAAGATGCTTATGTAATAGATCGTCGTAGTGAACGCGCCAGTGGTGGTGCTGATAGAAACTGCTTGGTAAAGGTAGGTTTCCTGCTAAGTTTATCAGGGCAGACTCGTATGATTTTGAGCGGATTGCCGGGCTTGTTTTCTCCACGGCGCCATAAGCTTCACCCCTGTGATGGCTTGGGGATAAGTATGGCGACTCAGTGATAGCGGCATCAAGTTGCTCGAGGACGTCGCGCGAATACCGTGACGAATTCGCGGAAGAGGCCATAATCTCCTTCGGACATCCTACCCATATGTAGTAAGGAATACTATAATCAGATCGGTGATTAGCCATGATCAGGAACTTGTGCTGACGATATACTAACCCGCCGAGAAGGTAGTTCCTGTCGCTAGCTGAGAGAACAGTCCCAAAGCGGTACTCCAGGTAATCTCTCCGAGCAGCCTCCAATCCTACCCGGTCAACGTCGAACCAAGCTGAATATCGAGTTAATCATCAATGCTGTAGAACAGGTACAACTACCTTGCCTACCTCTCCAGAATACTCGCCCAAGCCAATTGACGTGTCGATTGAAAGCTCCACCAGTGTAGTTGCGAGAAATACAATCGACAGCACTTTGTACTATCTCCGATATTAGAATCCCAGGCTACTCAACCCTTCGATACTAGCATTACCGTAGAAGTCACAGACGCCAATGGTTCCCTGTGGATGTAATAGGGTCGAGAGAGAGTCAACAACGGAGTAGAAATCTATGTAAATCACTCAGCTCTCGTGTCCTCCCTTACGAAAGGCCATAGGTCTATACCAGGTATCATCGAGAGGCTATAGCTCATGGTGATGAGGTCAGCCTTGCCGATGCGCGCACTGAGTCTTGAGGTATGTGCATCGTCGCCATGGTGAAGGATGGCGCTTTTCTCTTGTTGAGAGAAGTCTTCTCCCAAGCGGAAAGCCCGGGCATCCTGGCAGACCACCGTGACATTCTTCCATCCGAGGCGGTCAAAGCGCTTGCGAGCTACTTCGCAAAGAGAGGGCGAGAGATCGACAAGGTAAACATTCGAGAAGAGATTTGGCACGTCCAGATATGCTTGCATTGCCTCGATGTTGTATCCAGTGCCACCTCCGATCTATTTCTTTTTCAGTAACAGAGGCACGGGGTTCGGACGCGCTAGGCGCAGTTCCACTGGACCTACATCCACCCATATTGGTTTCACCTGCCCACAGCCATTGCCTTTAGCCTTGTACTCTAACTGTGCCGCCACGAGACACAACAGGTCCTCTCGACCTCGAAGTAGTCGTCTGCGAGTCGCATCGTATACATCAGCCTGATCATGGCTCAATGTTAGCTCAGGGAACAGATCTTCGTTATCATATGTTACCTGTGCCTTGTAAAAGCCCTCAAGTGCAGCCTGCTGGCCGGTCCCATTGCTGTCGCCCGTGTGTGGTTTCAAGAAACAGGCATAGAAGAACGTGCCAAAAGAGCGGATTGCACTCGGAGATTCACGGCCATCTTTACGGGCTTGAAATGCAAATGCAAAGACGACGCCAATGACGGCAAGCACTGCGCAGGCAACGGCGAATATCTGGACATGGTGAGCCTTGATGGAAGTGGTCAAAGAGGACAGTTCAGGAAAGGAGAATGCGTCTTGAATCATCTCGACAGGCGTAGATGTTTGGAGCATATCGACATTGGAAGACACAATCTGAACAAATTGTATTTGCGCGGACAATGTATGAAATAGACGTTGCCCATGAATTTCCTCCTCGACTCTGCCCCACTGAACCCCGCCCTAAGGAGACTGCGATATCGCATTACAGACGGTTTATCACCATTCATTGCCGCACATGGTCCTGAACTACCTTAGCTACCTTCCCTTCCCTTCCTCACCTTAATCAGGTCGATCCGAGCGAGGAGCGATTTGGTTTTGGATTCAACTGCAATCGCAATTGCAATCCAATTGCAATTGAACCGTGGGTGTGGATCTGTCGCCCCAATCCATTGGTTTCATTGGATTCAAGGATTGAATTGACTTCATTGGTGGCAATATGTTGAGTTGCTGTAGCTTTGCGGGTCAACAAAAGCTTCACTCGAGCATGTGGATGAAGCAAGTTGGATCTCTGCACTTGTTGTGAACTGGCGGGGCGGACGAGTTTGACGTCAAGAGGCCCAATCACCCTAACCAGGTATTGACCAATCATAGCCGACAGTCTTGCACGCTTCCGTTGTTTACCAACAGTGAGGTAACAATAACGTTTCAGGTCAACTCTGTGCATATCTTACAAGCCATTTCCCCTTCTCATTATTATTCAGCAGCGGATATACAATTGATCAAATATACCAGTATGTTTTTCATATGTGTACAAGAACACTAGTATGGAGTCCGGCCACAACAACAATGGGGGTTTCCAAGCCATCACACTGCAGCACGTCCCCAATAGCAACCGTGTCACCCCCCCCCCCCAAATACCCCCAAATACCCCCGAATCTCCCCGAGAACACCCGATTGCAACCCGACGGGCTTAACAAAATGCATCCAGCTCTAAACCGTCCCAGTATAGCGTTTGTGGTCCCAACGCCAAGCAAGCCAAGAGACTACCCATGTACATAACACTGCCATCAAAAAGCACCTGATTCTTTCAGAATACGTGCCAAACGCCGATAGTCTTTCAATAAATCCGCCACTTCAGTGATTCTCAGCTCCCCTGGCCCGTCCACTTCCAGAAAGCGAGATATTGGCGGGGAAATTGCCGGTATCTTCCTGACCGTTGCCGAGATCGGTTCGGGCTGGAGCTTTGCATCACTGACTCCCAACTCTTTGCTCTGCTCGGCGGACGATGGTATGGCAGGTGGTGTGTTCGATGCTGTCCTACCGAAGCCACGCATCACGTTCATACCAGCCAACCGATTCAGAGGGTTGAGGGTGTTGCCGAGGTTGCGCATGGACTCGATCGCAGCGTTGCTGGACGCAGGCGGCGCTGACATTGAAAATGGAGCGGATGAGCCGGCCTGACCGTTGCTTGTGGCAAACAAAACACGCTTTCCGCTACCATTGCTCTGTGTGCTGTCGACGCTTCGTTCTCTGGTCTGTTTGTGACCACTGATGAGGCCTAGAACTTTGTCCTCCTTGAGTTGAGCCCTGTCAACAAGCACTTCCGGTTGTTCTGCAATCGAATTCGCACCGCTAGTGCTCCCGTTGTCTTCAACCTGTGCGGCAGAACTGACCAATCTACGTGCATCATCGAGTGTTTTTGGAATCAGAACGCTGCTATTGCCGTTGCTTCTCATCTCCTGCTCTTTCAAGCGGCCAAACAAAAATCTGAAGCTGTTGTCAAGAGTATTGCTGATGTTCCTGAACCCTTGGTCGGCAGTTGTTCTGACGGCGTCACTAGCGGCTCCAATTGCATTCGTCGATGGTTGCAGCAGATGACTCAATCGCCGTTGATGGAGCGAGGACGCTGGTGGCGAAGGTAATGGTTTGGAGACTGTCGTAGTATCAGGTGTAGAGTACGTTGCTACGGCAGGCGTGGTGATGGGGAACGACAGGCTTGGAGATGACGGCCGCAAGGGGCTCAAAGATATATTCTTCTCCGTTAGTGGCGTCGATGGTCGGCTGCTTGATTTTGTGGGACCCTCCAGCACTTCATCCGCTCTCAGACTCGCCAAATCCACAGTCTCGAGGAAACTAATGGCCGCCTCTAAATTGGTAAGACAGTATGCTGCTTCGCCATCGACGTTGCTGGAAGCCCTGAACCTTTGAATAAAGTGGAGATTACTAATGACGTTGATGCCTGCGGCAGGAGTGGTGAGGAGGGTGTATATTAGTGTTGGCAGGATTTCATCGGCAGACGAAGAAGCTGTTTGCATTCTCGACAGAACATCGACAATGCTCTTATGTGCTGCTGCTAGATGTTGAAGCTTCCCTAACGGATATTTCTCATCATTCATCCGCATCAGGTTATCCCTGGCACTAGTGAACCACCTGCGGACCTCACTCTCTCGATCAGAGACGCTTGTTTGATCGTCATCAGCAACAAGATCAGTGTTCACTCCTAGCTCGTCTAGTCCAATGCCGACCATCGACAATGCAGCGGTCCTCGACCGAAGCTTCTCATCCCGGACTTCATCAAGTGTACTACGATGCCGCCATATTCTATCATAAACGGCTTCGCAAGCTCTTCTTTCTACCGCCTCTTCCATTGCATGGCGCTTCTGCTCCAGGAGCCGACGTGCTTTTTTCTTGTCAACTATCTCCGTAGTCGTCAACATCTGTTGCTCAGAGCCTGGCCTCTCCTCGTATCTAAGTGACTCCTTCGAGCTCGTTGACCTTACTCTATAACCGAGCGTCGCCGTGCTGGAACTCCTAGAAGAGATAGAAGGGTTTGGAGAATTTCCCCGATACTGTCTCGAAGATAACGTAGATATGTGAGTTGAGATATGCGCTCCGGCGCGAACGTAGAAGTCTTGAAATAGGTTGGCGAGTTTCTCTATAGACGGAGGGCTGGTATAGACCTTATCAGTCAAAGAGTCGATAAACCTAGAGAGTAGGTTAGCAAGCTCCTCAGGTTGTATCTTTGTACAAATCCTGACCTGTCAGTCAAACTGATCAGTTCGATCGGTAAATCATCAAAGGTCTCTGCCGTGCCGGCCGAAAGTGATAAAGGTGCAGCTTGAAGACCCTTATCGTCCGATTTGACATCCGAGTCCGGCTTCATGAGGGTAACTCCTTCCACAGATCCGGATTTAATTAGGGTGGAGAATCCGACCATCTCAGGAGTGGGATCCTCCGGGCTAGGTTCAAGCGGAATCGTATCCTGTAAACGGTACATGGAGGGACCGGAGCCCGGTGGTTCAAAACGCGAAAAAGACCCTGTAACGTGCAATGATCTGGACGGTTGCAGGTCTTTGCCAAAATCCGAAAGACGACTCGATCCGACAATGACTGGATCTATATGTGTCAGTGTCATAGTCAGCGCGTGGTTCTGTGAAGATTCTACAATCGTGGAGAAGGAACGTGGCTCCAGTGTTCTGGAAGCTATATGATACGTGTACGAAAGTGCAAACAGTGAGAGTGCATGGAGGTGCGTACCTTGAGACATGATATGCCAGCAAAGGTAATGACTGTGTTGTCAGTGAGGGTGGAATTGGATCAGGTGGATAAAACGAAAGACATCAGCAGCATTAGTCTACCCTGTCCCACTTGAGGTAATTCAAAGAAAGTACAAACGCAGCAAATGGGCAATTTTTGGACGGAGGATAAGTACAGCAAAGATCTCCTGTCGTAGAGCGTCAGGAAGCATGCATGTGCTGATGCGATGCGGCTGCTGATGCGGCTGCCAAGGCGCTAGTGACTAGTGTACCGTGTCTCGCTGCGGTGACGGCGTCAGTTTGTCCGAAGCCACTATACTGGAAGTGATCGATCATACGTCCACTCACTTGACACCACAACAAGTGGCGGGCTTCTGAAGGTCAAGTCCTTCTAGACTTCTACCACAGTAGATATGGCTCGCTCAAGGAGTCCGGGACAGGTCTGTTACTCTGCTGGAAAAATTACTGCCAGCTTGTTGCTATCGTTCCTAGCCATCTCTTCGACATGTACGACCCTTGTTGCGGCCCAGGTGAATAGTCAACAAGGTCTCTCAGCTCAGATACCTATTCTTCCTCCATCGATATTGCCTGAACTCGACCATACCGCAGATCAACCCGATAACACGCTTCAGTTTGTGAGTTTCCAAGGGCGAGCGGAGGATGACTCTAACTTTAGGCAACCATGTGCTGACGACGGATGAGTTCATCAGACGTTGAGGCATGTTTTCCATCATGGGACTTACCTTCATCCAAAGCTTCACAAACGACTTGACGTTGCGCAGGATCGGCGAGTGTGGATCGCCACTGAGGATGATGACACATCTAGGGAGCTAGCCACTCCCCTTCGTGCTCGATCGAGAGTCATCAATATACAACGTCTCTCAGATAGACGGATATCTACCGTCGAGCCTCTTCTTGCTGCGGCGCGATCTAATGGGGGTGTCTCGGCGCTTTCGCCTTCGGCTTGGACATTAGACGAAGTCGCTGGACCAAATATCACCGACAAAGAGACAGTCCTCAACTTGGCGAAAATGACGGCAGATGCGTATATTCTGGAACCACAAACCGGGAATTGGGAGGATGTAAATGGGGGTTTCAACTACACGGACAGTTTCGGATGGGAAAGTGATGGCTTGCGGGGCCATATCTTTGCGAGTAAGGCAAACTTGACAATAGTTATCAGCCTGAAAGGCACTTCGCCAGCGGTCTTCGATGGTGCGGAAACAACGACGAATGATAAAATCAACGATAACTTGTTCTTCAGTTGTTGCTGTGGTCAGGGTGGCCAGTACCTGTGGAGGCAGGTGTGTGACTGCTCCTCAACCACATACACCTGCAATCGAACGTGCTTGGTCAAGAATCTGAAAGACGAAAATCGATATTATCGAGCAGCTATTGATTTGTACGGCAACGTTACAGCGCTCTATCCAAACTCCAACGTATGGCTTGCCGGACATTCTTTGGGTGGGGCCGTGAGTAGCCTTCTGGGATTGACCTTTGGACTTCCTGTGGTCACGATCGAGGCTCCTGCTGAGGCTCTCGCTGCGGCTAGACTTGGTATACCAACACCGCCAGGTTCTAAACCTGGAGCCCCGCAAAGCAGAGCGTATACTGGGGCCTACCATATTGGTCACACTGCTGACCCTGTATTTATGGGGACTTGCAACAGTGCCACAGCTGCTTGCACCTTGGGTGGATATGCAATGGAAACCCAGTGTCACACCGGCCAGACTTGCGTTTACGATACCGTGGAAGATAAAGGTTGGAGGGTCGGCATCGGGAACCATAAGATTTCGGGAGTCATCAAGAGCGTAATAGAAGTATACGACGGGGTCCCGGCATGTACTGCCGACACTGAGTGCATCGATTGTTTTAACTGGAAGTTTTTCGAAAGCAACGGTTCTGATACTACGACCTCCCGCACATCCAGCACCTCACGCACGCGCACACGGACGTCTACCTGCAAAACGCCCGGATGGTGGGGTTGTCTTGATGAATCAACCACTACCACAATTACCTCGACCTCGGCAACCACCACTAAAGCTACCTCCACTACTACCAGCTGCAAAACGCCAGGCTGGTTCGGATGCAATGACCCAACGACGACCTCCAAGGCAAGAGCTGCGCCTACGCCAACCATGACTAAATCAGCTATGTCAACCGAGCACGGGTCTTCTAGTCATTGGTCCACGCCGTCCTCGACTTCTTACAGCAGCTGTGAGACTCCTGGACTTTTCTGGGGTTGCCATGATCGAACCTCTACGACCCGGACCGTTTCGATCACGTCTTCCCCAACATCGCAGGCGACGGTGTCACGATCATCAAGCTCAACAACATGTACTTCCGAAGCTTGGTTTGGTCTGATATGTTTAGACCCGTCTCCGTCCATATAAGAGCTGTTGAAACTGAAGCAACGGCAAAGAGGAAAGGATGGAATCCTTATGAACATTACTATGGTCACGGTAAAGTTCAACAACGTCTCAGTAATGAATGGATGTACGGAATGGTGCTTGTGCATATGGCTTCCGAGGTTGATCATGGGTATAGCTTGAACGGATGCTAAGGTGTTGGGGAATTGTCCAAAGTTTTCATGGCGCTGTGGAGGGTTCGGTTGGGTGCTCTTAGCGACTTGCTTACATACATATGAGGATAGGACGGCAGGAATGGGAGGCTTGATATGCTACTATGAAACAACAACGTGATCATGCTTAAGCTACAAAAACCTCTGTAACGGAAAGTGTCCGAGTGGTCTAAAGTCCGTTGTGACACCTGCTGCCTATATCTCCTAACCCCAACGTCAAGCACGCCATGTCATACTGAGATAATCCATCTATATAAGCTTCAACTGAAACCCAGCCCCCGACTCCTCATCTTCCCTCCCTGCAAACAACCCACTAAAATCCGCCCCCTCCCCTTCAATCCTAGGCGCTTCACCCCTCCTCGGCGCACTGGGACTGACGATCCGTCTCCGTTTCTCCTGCCCCGCCTTCGACGGGAAGGTCGGAAACATGGCCGTCGATTTCGGCCTCGGGTCCTCCTTGAAGTACGCATGTGCCAGCACCTCGGCTGCGGTAGGCCGCCGTGCTGGGTTCAGAGCCAAGAGGGAGGTAAGCAGCTCGTTGCCAGCAGCGGTGAGGAAGGGGAACTTTGCGCGGATGACGGCGCCGACGGTCTGTTGGGTGCGGGGGAGACGAAGGGAGCGGGCGTTGGGGAGGCGCTTGAAGCCCGGCCAGGTGTCTTCGGTGGGGATGCCGCATAGCTCGAAGATCTGAGGCGGATTTGTCAGTCAGCGGTGTTGGGATGAGCGGGGGTATGGTCAGGAGTGGGAGACGTGCCTTCGAGAGCTGGTCGACTTCGTTTTTGCCTTGCAGGAGCGGTCCCTTGCTCAGTAGCTCCCCGAAGATGCACCCTATGCTCCACATGTCCACCGCGGGGCCGTACGTTTCCGCTCCCAGCAGCAGCTCCGGTGCGCGGTACCACAGCGTCACTACCAGCTGCGTCATTTTCGGCGCAGGGTCGCCGAAGTATCGCGCCATGCCGAAATCGGCGACTTTGAGTTGGCCTCGATTGTTCATGAGCAGGTTGGACGTCTTCAGATCACGGTGCAGGATCCAGTTGCTGTGTAGATAGTCGGTCGCGGAGACCAGCTGGAGGAGTAGGGTCTTGATCTCGGAGGGGAGAAAGGGTTCTTGCATGTCTTCCTGGAGGGTCTTGAGATCGTGCTCGAGGAAGTCCATGACGAGGAATATACTGGTCTTGAAGATCAGCGACTCTGGATGATCCGTAACCTGTAGCGTTGAGCCACTTACTCGTTCATGCCGTCGCCCATGACCACTTCTCTGAGGTTGACGATGTTCGGATGCCTCGCCTCCATGAGCGTCTGTATTTCCCTTAATCCGGTGACCGGAAAGCCGTCGTTCGCGTTGTCCATCTTCAGCTTCTTCAGTGCCACCACTTGCCCTGTAGCCGACTCTTTTGCTCTGGATACCCACCCGTATGAACCTTCCTCGATGTGATTCAGCTTCTCGAAGTTATCGACGTGCCGGCATGGTCCCCATTCAGGTGCTGGGAGCCGCAGCAGCTGCGCAGATGCTGGGGCTTGTCCCTTGTCTGCATCTGGCGACAACCTTCGTCTCTTTGCTGGCCTCTCAAGATCCCCATTAACCCCAGTGTTATCGCGACCGTCTGTAGTCCTAATGGACATTGACCCAGACTCTGCGACTCGCTGCTGTCGAGCTTTCTGAGCTTCCTCTAATTGTCGCTGCTTTTCAGCTTTAGCTTTCTTCTTCAGCTCTCTCTCATGCTTTCTGAGCGCCTCGGCCGCCGCATCCTCTTGATCGTCTGCCCAGCGCGACTTCGGTATAGTAGACATGGTGGGGGGTGATTGATGAGCTTGGGAGCTTTGTTGCGCTCTGGCGATGGGGAACGTTAGTGCGGACTCTCGATCCCAGGCTTGCAAGAACTCCAAAGTCTACATGAAACAGCGCCCCAGAATTATATCATAACGCTCTTTCTGTCGTGATTTGCATAACACGACAGCGTGAAGTGGGATGAAATCACGATCCTTCAAATTAGTCGGTTGGTGCTCACGGAAGCCATTGAGCCAGCGATGCCCGTGGGAAATCAAGACCCGTATCAGATGGGCATCGACTCAAAACCGACAATGGTCAACACCGTTGGCGAAGAACCTTGCCGAAGCCATCAAAGTACGTATTCCAGATGCCAATCATTGTTCACCCATTGACGCAGTTCAGACAACCGGCCCCATATCCATAGCGGCGTATATGCGGCAATGTCTGACCTCCCCAGACGGCGGATACTACATGTCGCAAGCAGAAGACAGAGACCAATTCGGGCGCAAGGGCGACTTCATCACTTCGCCAGAGATATCCCAGATATTCGGGGAGTTACTGGGCATATGGATGGTTACAGAGTGGATGGCGCAGGGCCAGAAAAGCAGGGGGATCGATCTCATCGAACTAGGGCCTGGGAGGGGCACATTGATGGATGATATGTTACGGGTGCGTTCGACCATGTCTGCTTATACACCAGGTTATAGTACGGGAAGCTGACATTGTTAGAGACTCTACGAAACTTCAAAGCCCTTGCCTCCAACATCAAAGCCGTCTATCTCGTAGAGACCAGCCCGTCCTTACGAGAAACGCAAAAGCGGCTACTATGCACGGACGCGCCGATGGAGGAAATCGATATAGGATATCGAAGTATGGGCAAGTACTTCGACGCGCCGGTGATATGGTGCGAGGATATCCGGTTCGTGCCCAAAGGTACGTCTTCTCTCGACCTCCTCCTTCAGTACATAGTCCCAACCACACCCCAGACACCGACAACACGCCCTTCATATTCGCCCACGAATTCTTCGACGCCCTCCCCATCCACGCCTTCCAATCCGTCGCCCCGTCCCCCTCCGCAAGCCCCTCAACCATCACCACCCCCACCGGCCCCACCACCATCCGCAAACCCACCACCACCTCCACCACCCCGCAATGGCGCGAACTCCTCATCTCCCCCACCCCACCCGCCACCACCACCACCCCCTCCTCCGCCACCCCACCCCCCGAATTCCAACTCTCCCTCGCCCACGCCTCAACCCCCAACTCCCTCGTCCTCCCCGAGCTCTCCCCCCGCTACCAAGCCCTCAAACCGCACCCCGGCAGCACCATCGAAATCAGCCCCGAAGCACGCTCCTACGCCGCCGACCTCGCCCTGCGCATCGCCGGCCTCAACCCCCTCCACCCGCCCTCCGGCGCCGCCCTCATCATCGACTACGGCCCCGCCTCCACCGTGCCCATTGACTCCCTGCGCGGCATCCGCGCGCACCAGCGCGTCTCGCCGCTCTCGACGCCCGGCGCCGTCGACGTCTCCGCCGACGTCGACTTCGCGGCGTTGGTGGAGGCGGCGCTGCAGGCGAGTCCCGGGGTGGAGGTGCATGGGCCGGTTGAGCAGGGGGGGTTTTTGGAGGCGTTGGGGGGGTGGGAGAGGGTGCGGGGGTTGGTGGGGGGGGAGGAGGATGCGGGGAGGAGGGAGAGGGTGGATGGGGGGTGGAGAAGGCTGGTGGATCGGGTGGCGGGGATGGGGGGCGTTTATAAGGTTTTGGCGATTGTGCCGGAGGGCGGTGGGGGGAGGAGGCCGGTGGGGTTTGGGGGTGAGGTGGTGGGGAGGTAGGTGGGTGGGGGAGGGTGGAGGAGGGGCGGGTTGTGTGCTGGTGCTTGGATGGTGGAGCTGCTGAGTGTGGTGGAGAACAGGATGGTGCATCGTTGGGGTCAGAGCATACGCCATTGTTGTTTACAGTCCCGCATCCTTCTCGCGTCGAGCGGGACTTTTACTCTACTACCCTTTTCCCTCTCGTTTCGTCGTCCTGAGTTGTAACCCTCTTCCCACTAGCTCGGTCCTCACTCATCATAGACGCTTCGAAGGGCCATTCTTCACATTCAGCCTAAAGGCAGTGTGGCTGTCACGGTCGGGAAACCTCGAGCAGGTATGCATACCTTAGTGCTGACTGATGGAGAGTAGAGGCGGGTGAGAATCTGATCGAGATGGGACAGTATACTCAAGAGGTGCAGCGGAAACGCGGGTTTGATGCGATGTCATTGTTTGGAATCACCAGCAACGCTCGATTGAGATAGAACTGTTGGCGATTCTGAAGCACGTATTTTCGTGAAGCGTGACAAAGCCGGGAAGTAAGAGAAGAGTCCCTCCCAGCTTAGATACAACGAAGTACGACACAAGTCAAAGTTTTCAAGTCGAATCCTCTCCGCCGGCTCTCGCATGCTGCTGACATTGACCGACCACGAAACGAAAGATACAAGCTTGCCTGCCCAGATGCACGAAAAAGATGCGATTTTTTCGCCACCTCCGTTGGGACGAGGGTTTCCAGAGTTGAAAGCTACACGATGGTGTCCAGATCCGCACTCGGAATCCGTCCTGGCCGTTGCCCCAACGACGGCGGGCGTGGGCCGAGCGGTGTTCGCGGCGAGCCGGGCGGGATCTGCTCGGTGGGAATGTGCCGGCAATGGCAGTTGGTCTTGCAAGTCTGCACCACGCCCGAGGAGTGCCACTGGCGATCGAGGGTGGGGAAGAAGTTGCCGACCATGTAGCAATGGAGATCGACTTGGAGGGTGCGCTCGTTGAACACGCACGCGCAGTTGGGTCCCGGGTCGCGTGTCCGGCAGACGGCTTCGAGGGAGCGGCCGATGAAGCTGTCTGCGATTGCAGGAGTCGGGTACAACGAACGGTCCGTAGGAGCTTTGCCGTCGCACATGGGGATCTGGTGACCGTTGTTAGTTTGATGTGGACGGTAAGAAGGATGTAAACAGGAGATATGGATGTTATACCGGTCCAACGCTCTGCCCGTTTTCGAAGTTCTAGAAGTCGCTTGTCAGTGCTTATCATGTAGAGGCTGTCGAGTCTCGCACAGATACTGATGGTATTGTTGGCAGTCGCTGTGTGCCCGGTGGGTTCGCAGGAGCAGCTGGTGGGTTCGCCGGAGCAGCTGGGTTTGCCGGCTCGTTTGCTACGAGTAGTGGGGCCCCCGGGACTGAGTTTACGGATCCAGGCATCGATGAGGTCGTCAGTCAAATGTCTCCACGCCTGGCCTTGAACAGAGAGAAATTAGGAGTAACTCACTGGTGCGCGTTTAGCCAGGAGAACATCCTTTGATGGTTGCACTGGTGACGCTATGACGAACGAGCCGAGACAAAGCAAAACCAAGACTGTGATCAAGCCCAAAGTAGGCAGAGATGTCGACAACGACGAGTGCTGGAGGCGCAGCATCTTTTCACTTATCGATGGTAACAAGATATGTCGGTCTGGAATATGAGACGAGCATATGAAGAAGAGGACACCACTTTATAGATAATTGGCGTGCCGTGGTCTTGGGCGCCAATACGTCTGGAGCGTATACGAGATGATACCATCACTACAATGAGCATGGACGACCGAAGAATCAGTATAGCCGTTCGCCTCAACGGTGGGAATGGCGGTGCTGCTGCGGACAGTTCGAGTTGAAGGGGATGCTCGATGGATGGCCCGCAAGACCGGATGTTTATGAGGATACCAGTCCACGTTTGAGATGTCACCTCAGCCACCGACCTAAACTGCGGTAACGGCAGCGATAAGATGCATCCACCTTTTCGACAGCTTGGGTAAGCTCCATGCCGTTCCCCAAGGTAAGGTAAGGTAAGGTAAAGTACCTTGAGGTCGGCAAGGGGTTGGGTAAGGATAGGTGAGGTAGGGTAAGCGAAGCGGCAATGCGCTTAGCACACGGTGTAACAAACCCAGCCCCACCAACATGAAACAACTGACGATACCTTAGGTAATGCGGCGGCAGACACAGAAAAGAACACTAAGCGCGGGAAGGGACGATTCCAGAAGCGAGGGAACGATATAAAACCCAATTCATGAGAGATGGAACATCGCATCTGGTCTTCTCACTCTTGGCGTTTCGGATTGGATCCCATCCAACCTCGACCTTGAGCATCTTCAATCCAACGGTAGCTCAGTTACAGGCATACCGTAGGCATGCCTTGCGGTTATATCGGGAGACCCATCAGCCGGTTATCTTCGCCAGGAAACTTTATCATTATCCAGATGACCTGGTAGGACAATGTTCGGACTCACCTTGGAGCCGGCAGTGGAAGAAAGGAACACGGGGACGTTGCTCAAACGGCCTATTCAGATACCGAGGGCCACGTCTGAAGTCAGAGCAGCTCTCGCGCTTCCCGTGAGTGGATCTTCCACGAGAGCAACGCAATGACGCGGGATTAAACACGCACTTCTCAACATGATTTAAGTTCGTAGATATTGTAATCCAGGCAGTCTTTATCAGACATCGAGATTCCGAGGAAGTATCTCCATCGTATCGTGAGATAATCAGACCTGAGCCATGGTATGCTTAAAAGCTTTGGCGCTTTCCATAGCAACCATTTCAGCATTGATAGCGACCGGCACTCTTACGTCTCCTGTCGAGAGACAGCTGCGCCGATTCGATGTTAGTGCCGATTGCGCTACTCATCAAGCCGGCGCAGAGCGCATCCCCTGCTCAGGAACGCCGGAACATGGGAAAGCTGCGGCGCGTGATGTGCAGCTAACTGATCTGTACGTTAGGTATCCCTTTCCTTGTTATACTCTTCAACGACTGAAAATTAGCAGGGCACATTTGCTTGGCCCTAAGCAAGGACCTCATAGCCAGCAACTCGATCCAATGCCTGACAAGGACCCCGGGGTACATCATTTGATGGCCCGAGAGTTGGAGGTGGCAACAACAGAAGAGACCTTGGCTGAGCCAAGGACAATCGAGGCCCGGTCCCATGTCGACAGCTTCGACGCTGAAAGAAGAGACGAGCGAAGAACTGCACGAGGGATCCATCCGCCTCGACATTCGAAACGGGTAGACTTGGTGAGTTTCTGTTGTCTTATGCAATCCTTTGGAGCTATGCCAACATCGCCTCATAGTTCATGTCCTGTTACGGCGACATCCCAACGAGCAGATTGGCTCTCCCGGTCCCATTCACCCCAGCGGACTACGGCCAAAGCATGCAACAATACTGTTCCTCCTCCCCAGGTCCAGCTTGTTCATGCCAGAGGTCAGGCCTCGATCGTCGTTACAGGGTGGTCTGCAACACCAACGGCCCCAATGCGCGCTGGCAGATGGCTCTGGCTACAACAATGTGTCGTACAGATGCCTGCATGTGCTCGGCTTTCGTAAAGACTCCGCTAATGAGGATAGCCGAATCAGGTGAGGAAGCCGCCATGGAAAGAATTGGGGCCAGCCGGATCAAAGGAGTAAGCTGAGTATCAACGCTTAATCTCTCGATAGTATCATAGCCTCTCCATACAAATAGACCAGACTATATGAAAGAAAAAGCTGCAGCAGAGGTGTATAAACCTCACGCACAGGCTATTAGAACCATCAGGTCGTTCTTCGACTTCACGCTTTTCAACTTGTTACTTTTGATAGAGTGAGGTTTCAGTGTGGTCAGTCTTGGTGCTGATGTAGCGATCTCTGACCAGTCCTATTATCTGCATCGAAGCTCAGCAACGGATTGTGGTAGATGTAGAGTGTCGTTGGATAATATTATTGTGGTAAGTTAGCGGTGTACCTTACATATGTGATGATGATGTCCATCACTTTGACTTGATCAGAGATGATGGTGATGCTTCTTGGGTGTAGATGTGGGAGTAGATGTTTCTTTGAGGGATGTGAATAAAGAAAAACGATGACAGGATCTGGGGGAAATTTGAAAGACTTCATCTTTTCAATCAGGCTGACTGATTGGACTTCAGCTTCACTTACCAGGTCTTAATAAGGTAATATCTACAGGTAGCTACCTCACCGTCGCTCACTCCCGGTCTCGGGTTGATTAATAATTGACCCTCAGCCCCACCAACGTTGTGTTCGCAACTTCGCATTGGTCTAACTATATATCTAACTTAAGTGTCTCTACCTAGTAGATCGACGAGTGCCTGGACCTTCTCTGCAATATCCTTACTTTTCGTGTTTATGGCCGCATGTACGAAAGCCACTTACGATATTCTGGGGCACCCCATAAATATGTATGCTACTCCTATAGTGTCGCCTCAATCGGTGGGGTGCCCCAAAATTTTCTAAGTAGCCTTCGTACGTACCTGGCGACCTGATTCACCCACATTCTACACGCATCCACGTCAGATCGTCGTGCAAACGTCTTCCAAATGGTATCCAACGAGTCCCCTACCGCCTGTGGTCCGTTCTCGTCGGCGATGGCCGCCATGTACCGCTCATTGTAAGTAAGGAGCTCCTTCAGACTTGTTAACAATGAGCTAAATAGTGGCTGCCACATGTCTGGTGACATTGATGTCGGAGAGGGGAGAACTAGCGCCAGGTCCTCGACCACAGTCTTGACAAGTTTTGGCATTGCGGCACTGTGACCGTCGGACTACTCAGTGATGCGCTTGTGTCCGAGCGCGAGGAATGGTAGGAGGTGACGATTTGGGAGGTATAGGTCCTTTTGGTCGACTAGGGCACGGTGTAAGTGGGATATACTCTCTGCCGATATTTTGATATCCGGTTGAAGTGCCTGACGGCTTGACTTAGTGCACATGAGTAGGGCTTAGGTGCAGATGACTTACGGTGGCTTCCGTGACCACCCCCTCTGCTTCCTCTCTCGTGAGCGGATCTTTGCTCTCCAAGAAGAGACAGAGGCCCATATTTCCAGTCGGCCGCGCCCGGAGATCCGGATTTGCCCTCTCAAGGATGGAGGACAAATGTTGGAGCAGCCATGGCTCTTTGTAATACTATACGTCGCCAAAAACATCTGAATTTCGTTGCCGAGGCTTTGCTCAAACGGTATGGTGAACCGGGGACCAGCGTCACACCCTCTGACGAAGGTGACGGCGGAGGAGCAGAGGGTGAAGAGGTGAGGAGAACCGTCGTCTTTAACCCACAGATATGGGAGGGCTTTTTCCGTCCTCAAGACTGCCAACATAGAAATGATTGTACTCAGGCTCGTACCTCAGTACGGAATACCCTGCAACCCACATGAAGAGATACATCAAAAATATTAATATTGATGTCCCGCGCATCACAGAAAGGCGAGAGTCGAGTAAAAACCTAGGTGTTGCCTGCGGTGTGTAAAGATTTCGAGGACTTACTTGATCCAGCCTATGATCACCTTACGTTCCCGCATTCTGTGTAGAGGCATTCAAGCGAGTCATATCTGGGTGAGTGCTGATCTGCATCTGACTCGTTCAGCTCAGCTATTAGATATGTACAAGTACCTACTAGGTACCAAGGTAGTAGCTTAAACGCTCCTCCATATGAGGTTCCTCTTGTTCAATAATCTCTCTTCTGACGGACCCAGCTCTGTTTGTCGGTCCTAGTCCTACGTGATATCTTATACAAGGACTTTCACGTCAAGATTAATGCCTACTTCACCTTCTCCAGCGACCTCCCCAGCAACATCTCCATTGAGGCTTCCTGAACCAGACTCCTACATTGCCAACAGGAATGATACTTCCACTCAGCAATATCAGCAGGCTCAATTGCCTTCCCGAAAGATTACCTTTGCTGCCGCAACTGCCCAAGATGGACGTCGGCCATCCATCCAATTCGAGGCTCGTAAGTCAGAGGCAACTTTGCGCACTGGCAGTCCCAAACCCAAAATACAAGGGCGCATGTCCTCGCCTCCGCCTCCGATGTGAGTTCTCAGCTTTTTCACATAGTTGTCTTTTCCTTACCTCTCTTCCCAAGCAGTGAGTTCCTACTCAGTACTGCTTCCTATAGATGTCCTCCAGATCTTCGCTTATCTTTTGTTTACCCCGCGCGACTGGAGTAGTTTCCACAAATGACAGCGTCTGTGTCACTACCAGTCAGGTGGAGCCGGTGGTGATATGTGCATTCTACCTGAGAATATGGCACTGACCTCGACCTCACCCCATAGGACGTTCCAGAACCGGGTCTCGTTTGACACCTTCGACAACCGCGATGCCAGTGACTTCTCCCTGACTCTGAACTCGAAGCACAAAGAGTACAAGTACACCAAACGGTCACGCACGTTCCTCTGCGGGACAGACCAGAACGACTACTCCGAATTCGCGCTTGAATGGTTGATCGATGAGCTAGTCGACGACGGGGACGAGATCGTCTGCCTGCGGGTCGTGGATAAGGACAGCAAGATCAACAGCGACGCGAGCCTCGAAGAAGGAAGGTATAGGACTGAGGCCAAAAAACTACTTGATCAGGTCATTGCAAAGAACAATGACGACGACAAAGCTATCAGTCTAGTCTTGGAGTTTGCCGTGGGCAAGGTTCAAGAGACGATCCAGCGTATGGTAGGTTGAGCAAGCGCTACGTCCGACGAGAGAATTGGAAGATGTGCTGATTAGGCCGGCATCTGAGCAGATTGAGATCTACGAACCAGTCATGCTTATTGTTGGTACACGCGGCCGTAGTCTGGGTGGCATTCAGGGTCTCCTGCCCGGGTCCGTGTCCAAGTACTGCCTTCAGCATTCACCAGTACCTGTCATTGTCGTCCGGCCTACTTCGAAACGCGAGAAGAAAAAGAAGAAACGACAAGCGGACCCGTCCAGACGTGGTTACATGGACATCCTTGAGCGCAGCGGTGCCAGTGGTGGACATGTCCTGGATCCGAGCAACAGAAACAGCATCGTAGCGGAGTCTGGAACCGCGACTGAGAAAGAGGCGCAAGCCGTGGCAGCAGCGATTGGTTTACCAACGGCATACGATAAGGTAGAGCATGACGGAGGTCCACTAATCAAGGTCCAAAGTGGGAGGAGTGATTATACCTCTGGGCCCGAAAGCCCAAGTCCGACTGGAGAGTTAAGTCCTTTGGATGCTAGGGGTTCGGTAGTCATGAAGAGCCCCGATTTAGGGAATCTGGAGAGCCCCGAGGGAAGCGATAGTAGCGAGGATGATGATGAGGAAGCGGATAAAAGGCGAAGTGGAAACTTCCAGGTATCCTCAGGGGGTGGTCCTGCGCCAGGCTAAGCGCCCGGAAGTAGTACAGCATAAGGAGATCAGGAGGCAGTTCGTTGAGGAAAGTTGTCTCTTGCTCAGCTAAGGTAAGTCACCGAAGCTCCGGTACTGCAGGCATTACGCCTGCTTTTCGATGGTGAACGCGGGACTGGGAGGTGCTGTATCAAAGCGAGGTAAAGACGGGGCCCACTGGTGTACACTATAACTCATGACGAGACGACTGGATGGAAGATGGATTGGAGGGACATTGCTCGGTATCGGCATCCACTCGATAGAATTACTTGTCAAACATAGGAGGAGTGGCTAGTGGAATGAACGTGTAATCATAAGTGTCTAGCTACTCTATGGAAATGTGACCTTATAAGAAGGCCTTCAATCAACAAAAGAAAAAACTTTTATTCATAACAAACTGTTTGCTCTAGCAAACTCTGCATGTTTCTGAAATCTCTGTAGAGCTCTAAATCACTAAGATAACAGAACAAGACATGATGTTTTAATACATCTTCTCAGATTGTTCTGACAACAGTGAAATAAGATAAAAAATAAAATCTTATAGTATCTCATCAACTTTAAAAGTCAATGAAACAATATTGAAACATCTTTAACTCAATTTAAATAAGTGTCTTTAAGATATTGAAATCTCAATTGTTCTATCACTAAATCACAGAATCTTTGTCAGTGATTAATTAAATTGATAAAATTAATAAAATGAATGAATTTCAGTGTTAAAAGTGACTTTGTAAGTCTGTTAATGATTATATTATTTGTTAAAATATAATCAAAATGAATAAGTCTGCAGAATTTAACTTTTCTTATAAAATAATGATGTATATCAATGTATTTCATTTTAACATAAAATTCAAAGTTCTTAATTAAAACAATAATTTTCTGATTGTTTATTTAAATCATAACTGTCTCAAACTTCTTTAGCTTTAATTCTTTAAGTAATTTCTTCATTTAAACTGCTTTCTTTGTAGTCTCTGTTAAGATCATGTATTCTGCTTTATAAAAGAATAAAATGATAGTTTTCTAATATTTTAAATTTCAGAATACTGATTCATTAATTATCTTAAATACATATTCTGATGTAAATCTTCTCAATTTAAGATCTTTCTCTCAGTTCAAGTCTGAATACTTTAATAATTTAAGTTGTTTACTCAATTTATATTTAAAAACAATATCTAAAGTTCTTTATACATATTAAAATATTCATTTCAGAGTCTTTCAATGTATGTTGTTAAGATTATGTGCAAATTGATTAAAAGTTAACATTATATATGCAATGTTAAGTCACATTTATATCATAATGTACATAAGAAATTCTATAATCTTTTAATATTAAGTTATTAGCTCTAATTCAACTATTCTAATAATCTTTATAAGATAAACTCTGAGTTTCATTGAAGTTATGTCTATCTTAATATTTTATAAACTAAAGTTCTTTGAACATCTCTGTAAAATAGATTCTCTGTAATAAAATAAGAATTTGTAGAATTCTATTTTATATAATTAACATTTTTAAGTAATGCTTACAGACTCTGCAGTCAGTCATTTTAAAATAATTACTTAATTTGATCTTAAGATCTAGAATTTTGTTCTTATTGAATTCACATAAAAGAATATCATCAACATAAACAGCAACAATTAAAGTTTTCTTTTTAGATACATTATTGTCTATGTGAATCTGTGTGTATCTGAGGCTGACAAAAAAGTAATGTATTATTTTATATTACAGATAAGATGACTATTTTAATTCATATAAAGCTTTCTTTAATTTATATATCTTGTCTCTTTCTTTTTCATATTTAATAAGTTAAATCACATAAACTTCTTCTTTCAAATCACTGTGTAAGAAAGTCATTTTAATGTTTATTTATTTCAATTCATAGTTGTAAAACACAGTTATAATGAAGATGACTTTATAAGTCATTGATTTGATAATCATTGTAAAGATCTTTTTGTAATTAATTTTAAATTGTTATTTAAATTCTTTAACTACTCATTCAGTCTTATGCTGTAGTGTTACGTCCCGATCGGAGGTTCCTCTGATATAGGGGCTAGGGGTTAGAGCTTGTGATATAAGAGGGTTCCAGGCACGTTGGGTTAACCGGTAGCTAGTAGTATGCTAAGTAACGATTGCATTGAA
>JAABUY010001287.1_pt1 | contig 34766 bp, 24 predicted proteins | sample 5560271 | NCBI WGS metagenome assembly JAABUY01 (sample SAMN10711886, study PRJNA513374) | rock metagenome | isolation source: Antarctica rocks | place: Antarctica: Victoria Land, University Valley | reverse complement strand
CTTCTGCGCGTGGGACAGCTCGCTGAGGTCAAGGTCGGCGCTCACCCTGACCTTGAATCAAGCCGCTCGCTGCGCGTCAAGCCCCAGCCCGGTGAGCGAAATAGAGGGCGGGTTGAGCAGTTACCCGAGTTGCACGATTGTCTGTACGGCTTTCTTGCCGCCAAAGATGATATGGATAAGTACAGAGCAAATCCGAGTTTCGTCGGAATTTGCCAAAGAATACTCAAGCGTGAGTGGGAGACGCTCAAGCGTGAGATTGCATCAGCAGGCTAGAAGCCCCACGAACATTTTACATCTAGCTGCGATACTACGTCAGGCCGAGATAGCCGGTGATGAGTTTACCGGCTTCCAATTTGGCGACGTCGCTTCCGACTGAGAGCCCGGCCTTACCGATCGCTGTCCCAATTTTGCCAAGCCAGGCTGCCGCCCGCCTACCGATGCCGGGCTTGGTTGTTTCCACCTTGTCTTGCTTCATCGCCTCCAGCAGTTCCGAGACGTCCGCGCTTGTAAACCCAAGGCTTCCCAGCGCGGTGATCAGGCCAACCTGGTCGCCAGTATTTACAGTCTGGTTGCCCGCCTGGCTAAATCGATGGCTCGTTCCACCGATGACGACGTTGCCGCCATATATGAAGTTGGTCACGTTCTGATCTATCTTAGCTAAAGGGATGGCGCTGAGGTCGTCGTCAGCGCGCCCAAGTTCCGTTCGTAATTCGAGAGCGAAACGCAACGCGCGGTTCCGCACAGTGCCGATAATTCCGTCGAACACCGAACCGGGCAAATCCTGCCAGCCTTCGGCCAGCGCCATGTGTTCTATGAAGCTTCGCTGGTAGAACATGACCATATCTGCGGGCCACGGCCTCCTGCCGCCTCCCCCTGCGGCATTCGTCTCGATCTCCGCCATACCCGAGCCGATCCTCGCCTCGGTCGCCCAATGCCGAACCTCCTCATCTAGGATGGTGGAAGGTAGGGGCTGGTTCTTCACCCCGGAACCAAACGCTCCGGTGAATGTGCCGCGGGCGCCTGCTTTTACGATCCGATAGTCCGGTATATCTAACGCTGAAAGGTAACCATCTGACTCAGTGGTCGCCCAAGTCGCCAGGCGTTCGTTCCTGAGGTCATATGACAAGACCAGCAGCTTCCGGAGCACCACGGAAACCGGCCCATCCGTGCTGGTACTGAGGTCTATGATCTCGTTGATTAGCTTCATTGCTTTGAGATGGTGCCTTGACCGCGAGATGGGTAGGAGCCTGCACTCTGTCAGAGCGTGGCCGTCAGGACAATTTGGCCACGCTCCGGACCGACAATCGAGATCTCGCCGCCCGCTTTCCACAAATCCCGGCTGAAACTGTCCGCAGTTTTCGTATCCGCTTCCAGGAGGCTGGCTCAGACACCTGACTGACCGATTTGAGGCGCTGAGCTGTCGGGCCGTCCGGACGACGAACATCCGCTCCCAGGCACAACCCTCAGCCTCTCGAACGACCGGCATGGGTCGGGAGCGGACAGACAGACCCAGTCGGATTTCAGATCGAGACGCTACCCAAAAGCCTCAGGCCCCTGGCGGGTCCGGGCAGAGCCCGGCCTTGCCTGCTTGTGCTATCCGTTCCGGCACGGTGGGACGGAGGCGGCAATGCCCGGCAGATGGTGAACGATGGCGCGGCCTCGCCCCGGGTGCGGCGGCTGCGCACCGGCGCGCTGGCGCTTCTCGTGGTGGCGGGGTGCGTGAACTACATGGACCGCTCCGCCGTGGCGGTGGCCAACGGGCCGATCCGCGACTCGCTCGGGCTGTCGCTGGGCGAGATGGGCCTGCTGCTGTCCTCGTTCGCGTGGGCATACGGGTTCGCGCAGCTTCCGGCCGGGATGCTGGTGGACCGCTTCGGGCCGCGCCGCGTGCTCGGCGTGGGGCTGGTGCTGTGGTCTCTGGCGCAGGTGGGCAGCGCGTTCTCGCGCTCGCTCGCGGGGTTCGCCTTCGCCCGCGTGGCGCTCGGCCTGGGCGAGTCGCCGATGTACACCGGCGGCACCCGCGTCTGCGCCGACTGGTACGCCGAGCGCGAGCGCACCATGCCGGTCGCGGTGTTCAACGCCTCCGCCTCGCTCGGCCCTGCGATCGCGCCGGCGATCCTGACGGGGCTGATGGCGGCGTACGGCTGGCGGGCGATGTTCGTGGCGATCGGCGTGGCGGGCGTGGCCGTCGCCGTGGCCTGGGTGGCGCTCTACCGCGGCCCGGACGCCGCCGGCCTCTCGCCCGGCGAGCGCGCCGCGATCTCGGACCGGCACGGCGATGCCGCGCCGCCCGGTGCCACGCCGCCCGCGCCAGGCGCGCTGCCCCCCGCCCTGGGCGCGCAGCCCCCCGCCGCGTCGTCCGCCCCGCTGCGCGACGTGCGCCGCCTGCTGCGGCGGCGCACGTCGTGGGGCATGGCGCTCGGCTTCTGCGGCGTGATCTACATGACCTGGCTGTACGCGACCTGGCTGCCCGGCTACCTCCAGACCCAGCGCCACCTCGACGCCACGGCGGCCGGCCTGCTGAGCAGCATCCCGCTTGCGGCCGGCTTCGTAGGCGCGCTGGCCGGGGGCTGGGTGGCGCAGCGTCTGGGCCGCGCCGGGCTGGATCCGCGCGAGGCGTGCCGCTGGCCGGTGATCGTGGCGATGCTGGGCACGGCGGGCTTCACCGTGGGCGGCGCGCTGGCGCCGGGGGTGGCGGGGTCGCTCGCCTTGCTGTCGGGCGGCGTGTTCCTCGCCAACCTCGCGTCGAGCTGCGGCTGGGCGCTCGGCGCGGTGATGGCGCCGCCGGCCGAGGTCGGCACGCTGGAGGCGATCCAGAACGTCGGCGGCTCGCTCGGCGGCGCGCTGGCGCCGCTGGTCACGGGCGTGGTGGTCCAGGCCACGGGCTCGTTCCTGCCGGCGCTGTTCCTCGCCGCCGCGGTCTCGGTGGGCTCGGCGATTGCCTACGCGACGCTGGTGCGGGCGCCGGCTTCGTGAAGCAAGAAATATTGAGGTTCTGCCTCAAACTCCGCCAAAGGCAGGCCTTTGGAATCCATTACTTAGGTAAATCGGTGTCCAAAGGCCTGCCTTTGGCGGGTCTGGGCAGAGCCCAGCGCTTCCTTTCTTTCAGGGTCTCCGCACGGTGACGTCTCTGGTGCAGGCCGTGGGCGCGGGCAAGTCGTTCGGGGCCAAGCAAGCCCTGCGCGGCGTGTCGTTCTCCGTGCCGGCGGGCCAGGTCTGCGGCCTGCTCGGCGCCAACGGGGCGGGCAAGACGACGCTGTTCCGTCTGCTGATGGGCATCCTCAAGGCGAGCGAGGGCGCGCTTCTGGTGGACGGGCGCGACGCCTTCGAGGACAGGGTGGCGACCAAGCGGCTGATCGGGTTCCTGCCGGACGAGCCGGTGTTCTACTCCTACCTGTCCGGCCGGGAGACGCTGGAGCTGAGTGCGGCGATGCACGGCCTGGACGCGCGCGCGGCGGTGGAGCGCCTGATGCCACTGGCCGAGCGGCTGCGCCTGTACGGCGAGCTGGGGGCGTACGCGGAGGACTACTCGCGCGGCATGAAGAAGAAGCTCGGGCTGCTGCTGGCGCTGCTGCACCGGCCGCGGCTGCTGGTGCTCGACGAGCCGTCCAGCGGCCTGGACGTGGAGGCGACGCGGCTGTTCCACGACCTGATCGCGGAGCAGGCGGCGCAGGGCACGACGGTGCTGTTCTCGACGCACCTGATGGACCAGGTGGAGCGCCTGTGCTCGGACGTGGTGGTGCTCGGCGGCGGCACCGTGGCGGCGGCGGGGCCGCTCGCGGCGCTGCGTGCCGAGCACGGCGGGGCGAGCCTGGAGGACGTGTTCCTGCGGCTCACGGCGCGGGCCCCCGGGGACGGGCGGTGAGGCAAGAAAGGTTGAGGCTCTGCCTTCAAGCAATGGGCCTCAAACTCCGCCAAAGGCTCGCCTTTGGAAACCAATACTTAGAAAGCGCCGGTCCAGGGGCGGCTCGCCCCTGGCGGGTCCAGGGCAGAGCCCTGGCCTTGCTTCCTGACAGGCCGCCGGCGTGAGCGCGGCGCCCGGCTTCTGGCGCACCGTGCGGCTGCTGCTCGGGACCGCGCGGCGGCGGGCAGACGGGCGGCGACGGCGGCAGCGCGCGCTGCTGGGGCGGCGGCCCGGCAGGCGGGGCGGCATGAGGAGCGACCTCGGCTTCCTGCTGACGGTGCTGGTGATGGCCGGGTTCAACGTCATGGCCGCGCTGCTGGTGAAGGGCGCGGTGGACGCCGGCGAGCGCGTCGCGGCCGAGCGCCAGGGCTGGGTGGTGGTTGACGGCTGGTTCGCCGACGCGGTCGCCCAGGATGCGCGGCGGGTCCGGCTGCGGCAGTTGTCGCCCGACCTCTTCGAGACGGTGCTGCGGCCCGACATCGCGCGCGAGGCGGCGGACCTTGCCCGTGCGTACGGCGGCGACGAGGCGGCGACCCGCGAGCGCCTGCTCGCCGCGGTGCGCGACGGCGGCGGCAGGACGCTGCTGGCCCGAGAGCGCGCGGTGCCCGGCCTGACCGGCCTTGAGACCACCGGGCTGGCGGCGATGCTCGGCTCGCTGGCGCTGCTGGGGTGGGGCGCGATGCTGGTGCTGCAGGGCGAGGGGCTGGAGCTGGACGTGCAGCGCCGCCGCCACCCGATGTGGGAGTGGGTGTTCAGCCACCCCGTGCCGCCCGGCGCGGTGTTCCTCGCAGAGATGCTGGCGCCGATCGTGGTCAACCCCGTGTGCTACAGCGCGCCGCTGCTGCCGACGATCCTGTACGGCAGCGTGTACGGCCCGGGCGGCGGGCTGCTGGCGGCGGGGCTGGTGGGCGTGCCGCTGGTGGTCGCGGCGGCGTGCCTGGGGCGCGCGCTGGACGTCGCGGTGATGCTGCGCTGCGCGCCCCGCTCGCGCGGCGCGCTGGTCGGCGTGATGGGCTGGCTTGGCTACATGCTGCTGATGGCGATCGTGGTCGGGTTCTCCGCGGTCGAGCGGGCGGCCGGGGTGCTGGCGGGGCCGCTCGGCCGCGTGGCCGCCCTGCCCTGGCCGTGGCTGGGGCTGTTCCTGGGGCGGCGGGCGGACGGCTCGTTCTCGTTCGCGGCGGGCGTGGGCGCGTGCGCGTCGCTGGCGTCGCTCACCGTGGCGGCCTCGGTGGGCCTGGGAGTCTGGGCGGCGCGGCAGGGGCTCGGCGGGCGCACCGGGCGCCTGGACGCCGTGCCGGCGCGGCGCGCGGCGGGGCCGTCGGCCGTGGCCGTGGCTCTGGGCGCGGAGTCGCCGGGCGTGGGAGCGCAGGGCGTGCGGGCGGCGGGCGTGCGGGCGCCGGGTGGGGCGTCGCTGGCGGCAGGGTTCGCGGACGTGGCGCGGCCGGCGCCGTCGCCCGAGGCGGAGCGCGCGGGGCGGCGCATCGGTACGATGGCGCTGTATCGCAAGGAGCTGAGGTGGTTCGCGCGCGACCGCAGCGCGATCGTGCAGGTGGTGCTGCTGCCGCTGACCATGTCGGGGTTCCAGCTCTTCAACCTGCGCGGCGTGCTCGCCGGCGCCGCGAGCCAGTGGAACACGCTGTGCGGCGGCGCCATCCTGTTCGGCACCTACTTCCTGGCCGTGCTCGGCCCGAAGTCGCTGGCCTCCGAGGGCGCCGCGCTGTGGATCGCGCAGACCTGGCCGCGCGGCCTGGAGGACCTGCTGCGCGCCAAGGCCTGGCTGTGGGCCTGCCTGTCCACCGGCGTCGTCGCCCTGGCGCTGGGCACCGCCGCCTGGACGTTCCCCGCCGACGCCGCTTCCATCGCCCTGGTCGGCGCCGGCTGGTTCGTGTTCGCGCGCTCCATGGCGGACAAGGCGGTCACCCTGGCCACGGTGCCCAACGCGGCGGGCGAGCCCGGCCCCGTGCCGCGCGGCCGCGCCTGGGCCACCCAGCTCGGCACGCTCGCCTTCGCGCTCGGCGTGCTGACCCGGCAGTGGCCGCTCGCCGTGACCGGGATCGTGTACTCCACGGTGACGGCGGCGGCGATGTGGCAGAACTTCCGCGCACGCCTGCCCTTCCTCAACGACCCCTGGTCCGAGCGCCTGCCGCCCGCGCCCACCCTGATGCACGCGATGATCGCGATCAGCGTGCTCGTCGAGGGCGGCGCCGTGCTCACCGGGGGCGTGCTGGCGTTCGCCCACGGCATCGACCTCGCGGTGGCGCGCGCCATGATCTACGCCGCCTGCGCCGCAGCCTGCGCAGCCGGCACGGCCCGCTTCCTCGCCCGTCGCGGGGTGCCCTGGCGCGACGTGTGGCTCTGGCCGCGCGGCGAGCGGGCGGTCGGCGAGCGGGCGGGCGGGCCAGGGCCGCCGCGCGCCTGGTCCTGGCGGCGGCCCGGCCTGCGCGCGGGGTGGCGCCTCGCGCGCCCGCTGCTGGCCGGCGCCGCGCTGGGCGTGGGGCTCGGCGGGCTGGGGCGCGGCACCGTGGCGCTGCTGCACCGCCTGCCCGGCGCAGCCGAGGTCCTGGCCCGCTCCGATGCGCAGATGGCCGCCGTGCCGCACCTGCACGCCTCGTATTTCGCCATGGCCGTGCTGGTCGCGCCGCTGGCGGAGGAGTACCTGTTCCGCGGCCTGCTCTACCGCGCGCTGGACCGCGAGTGGGGCGGCTGGCGCGCGGTCGCCGGCAGCGCCGCGTTCTTCGCCATCTACCACCCGGCGCTGTCCTGGCTGCCGGTCGCAGCCCTCGGCGCCGCCAACGCGCTGCTGTTCCGCAGGACGGGGACCCTGGCGCCGTCGGTGCTGCTGCACATGGCGTACAACGCGGTGGTGCTGGCCTGAAGCAGGGAAGGTTGAGGCTCTGCCTCATCCGCCAAAGGCGAGCCTTTGGAAACCAATACTTAAGTAATACCGACGGCGCTATGCGTTGACCTGTTAGGAAGCAAGGCTGGGCGGAGCTGCCCAAAGGTTCCAATGGCCCGCTTGGGCCATTGGAGTGGCCAGCGGAGGGAGAGCCCGGCCTTGCCTGCCGACAGGTCGATGCAAGGGCCGCGACCCCGGTCTGGGCTGCTGACAGAGCATTGCCGGGTGCGCGCCCGCGTCAGGCCGCCGGCGGCTCCCACCGGAGCCCTGCGGCGCCCGCCTGGCTGGTCGCGAGGGCGGCCCGCCGCTCCTGGCGCGACAGCCTGATCCATCTCAGCTTCGCGTCGATCGGCAGCACGCCTGCCTCCCCGGGAGTCGCCAGCCCGAGTATGCGCCCCGGGCCGAGCACGCACGGCCTGGACCAGCGGGGCAGGCCCCAGTCGACGGTGCGCCCGGTGCCGGTGCGCACGGTCCAGGTGGCGCCGAGGCCGGCCCTGCGGATGGACACCAGCTCCAGCGGCACCGGGCGGAGCGAGGCGGTCCGCCAGCTCAGGCGCGTGCCGATCGCGGCGAGGATGCCGCGCAGGCCGGCCCAGACCGTCGCCGCCAGGAGCGCCAGGCCGACGAGGAAGACGGCGAGGCGGTTCCAGTAATGGGTGAGGCCGAGGTCGGTGGTCAGCCACTCCGGCCTGCGCGGGTCGGCCAGCACGCGCGAGGTGAAGTCGTGCGAGGTCGAGACGAACACGTAGCGGATCTGGCGGGTGAGCGTGCCCGCCTCCCCTGCGGGGGTGCGCACGGCCGCCGTCAGGCTCGCGTCGCAATCGTCGATCAGCATCCGGTTGCGGCAGGCGCCGTCCTGGACGGCGGCCTGCAGGACGGGGACGGCGGTGTCGCGGACGAGCCAGTCCGTCGCCAGGCCCGGGGTGATCCAGACGGCCTCGAAGACCAGCGCGCCGCCCAGGAGGCAGAGGCCGATCAGGCCGGGCAGATGGAGCCGCAGCATCAGCGGCGGGCGGGCCTGCAGGGGGCGGGACGGCAGGGCGCTCAGCAGGTCGGGCACGCGGCGGCTCCTTCGTCGGCGACAGAAGTGGCAAGCGAAGCAAGGTTGAGGCCCCTCCTTCAAGCATGGGCCTCAAACTCCGCCAAAGGCTCGCCTTTGGAAACACTTATACCAACGGCTCTTTGAAATGACCGGTGAAGCAAGCAAGGTTGAGGCTCTGCCTCAAACTCCGTCAAAGGCAGGCCTTTGGAATCCATCACTTAAAAGAAGCCGGTCTAGGGGCGGCTCGCCCCTGGCGGGTCTGGGCGGAGCCCGGCCTTGCTTCCTGTCTAGCGGTCCAACGCGGCCGCCGCACGGGCGAGCAGCAGGTCGTCGATCGCGTCGCGCCCGCCGCGGACCGCGAGGCGGGCGGCCTCGTTGACGACCCAGGCCACGTCGCTGGCGGGCCGGCGGGCCAGGCGGCGGGCGAGGCCGGGCAGGTCCAGCGCCGGGCCGTGCGGGCGGGTGGAGAGCAGCTCGCGGAGCATGGCCTCGGTGCTGCCCGCGTCGGCGTGGTCCATGACGTGGAGGATGTCGAAGCGGCCGTGCCGGCGCAGCGCCGGGTCGATGGCCTCCGGCCGGTTGGTGGTGCCGACGACGAGCAGGCCGCGGCCCGGGGCGGCCTCGACCAGGCGCAGCAGGGTGTTGACCTCCTCCGCGGCGGGCCCGCCGCCGGCGGTGCGGGTCCTGCCGAGGGCGTCGAGTTCCTCCAGCAGCATGATCGCGGGGGCGGCGGCGGCGGCGGCGTCGAACGCCTCCGCCAGGCGGCGGGGGGTCTCGTGCAGCCAGGCGCTGCCGACCTCCGCGATGGCGACCTCGTGCAGCGGCCAGCCGAGGAACCTCGCCAGCCGCGCGGCGGCGAAGCTCTTGCCGCAGCCGGGGGGGCCGGCGAGGAGCACGCCGCCGGGCGGCGCCACGCCGAGGCGGGCGTAGTCCTGCGGGCGGTGCAGGACGTCGAGCACCTGCTCGCGCAGCAGGGTCTCCAGGGCGGGCTGGCCCGGCAGGGTGAAGCCGTCGGGGGACGGGGCCGGCCTGTGGCGGGTGGGCGCGTCGGCGAGCAGGCCGAGGAGCCTGGAGATGGTGGCGGCGTCCAGGCGGGGGTTGAGCTGGGCGATGCGGCGCGGCGGCAGGGCCGGGTCGCGCACGCCGCCGGTGAGCACGCCGACCAGGGCGGCGCGGCGGTCGTCGTCGGCCTCGTCGGTGGCGAGGACGAAGGGCGGGTCGGGCAGGAACAGGGCGGAGGACCAGCCGGCGCGGGGCTGGCGCCGCTGCATCGCGGACAGGGCGGCGGCGAGCGCGTCGGCCTCCTCGCGGCCGAGGGCGGGGTTGCGCAGCGCGAGCCGCTCCAGCGTGGCGGGGCGCGCCGAGGACGCCAGCCTGAGGCAGAGCAGGCCGGCGGCCCCGGCGACCTCCGCCGGCGCGCGCGCGGCGGCCAGGGCCTGCAGCTCCGCCTGCCAGACGCCCTCGCCGGGGCGGAGCAGCAGGGCGAAGCCGCCGAGGGTGGCGCAGAGCTGCCAGGCCTCGCCGCCGTCGAGCAGGCGGCCGGAGACCTCGCCGCCGGGCAGCGCGGTGCCGATCGGCAGCCAGGGGAAGCCGCTCACTCGCGCAGCACGTCGGCCGGGGCGGTCACGTTGCGCTGGCGGCCGGTGCTGACCTTGTTGTCCCACATGGCGCGCAGGCTGTCGCGCAGCCCGGCCATGTCGCCGGCGGCGAGCTGGGCGTCGCCGGCCTCGCGCACCGAGTCGAAGCGGGCCTTGTCGCGCATCAGGTGGCGCTCCTCGCGCGCCCAGCGCCAGTACTTGGTGCAGAACTGGGGCAGGCGCATGCCCTCGTTCCAGTAGAGGGTGTTGAGCTGGGCGTTGAGGCTGTCGGCCATGTCGAAGCCGTCGGACGTGCCGGCCTCGATCTCGGCGCGCACGCTCTGGGCGAGCTGGTCGGCGCGGGCGTTGACCGCGGGCTGGACGTGCGGGCGGATGTCGCGGTCGTGGAAGCGCAGGTGGTCGTTCAGCTCGCGGCGCAGCACCGCGGCGCGGGCGTCGGGCTGGGCGCAGGCGATGGCGACGGCCTGGCGGACCAGCCGGGCCTCCTCGACCGCGCCGCGCCGCGCGTCGGGATCCGCGATGCCGCCGGCCCCGCTACCGGTTCCGCCGCGGGCACGGTCCAGGCGGGCGCGCAGGGCGGGCAGCGGCGCGCGGGCGTGCAGCGGCAGTATCTTCTCCGCCTCGTCCAGCTCCTCCTCGGCCTGGTCGAGCATGCCGTCCGCGAGGCGGCGGCCGTCCTCGCCGTCGAAGGATTGCAGGCCGGTCTGCCAGTCGTAGAAGTTGGCGGTGTCGAAGGTCTGGCCGAGGGCGGGGATCTCGACCTCCGCCTCCAGGGTCTGGCCCTCGCCCATCAGCCAGTTCACCACCAGCTCGTCGCCGCGGCGCACGGCCATGTCGTCGCTCAGGTCGGTGCCGCGGATGCGGAACTCGCCGATGTGCAGGTTGAGGGCGGGGTCGAGGACGGCGGCGTCGCTGACCTGGAACAGCTCCAGGCGGAGCAGGCCGCGGCCGCCGGCGCGCAGCAGGTGGGCGGCGCGGAAGCGGGCGGTGCCGCTGAGCGGCAGCAGGGCGCCCCTGGGCACCAGCGTCTCGATCGTGTTGCGCCCGCCGCCGTCCTGGACCTTGACGCCGATGGTCTGCGAGGCGGGGATGCCGGCGGTGGCGGCGGCGGCGCGCTCGATGGCGAACTCCTGCCCGGCGGCCGCGACCGGGCGGCCCTGCGGGTCGAACACCAGGGCGCGGAAGCGGTTCGGCCCGGGGTCGGGCAGGGCGAGGCGCAGGGTCGCCGGCTGGTCGAGCGACAGCCGGCCGCTGCTCCAGCCCAGCGTGCTCTCCACCTGGACCTCGACGCCGGGCGGGCCGGCGGTGCGGCGCACGCTCAGCGCGGCGGTGGCGGCGGCGGTGCGGGCCTCGTAGTCGTAGGCGACGGCGATGTCGGAGCCGGCCTGCGCGCGGGCGCGGCCGGGCTTGGCGACGCTGGCCGCGCCCGACCAGTCGCGGCTCTCGCAGTAGATCGCCGCGCCGACGGCCACCGCGGTCATCGGGTCGACGCGGCCCGGGTCCTCGACGGGGATGCCCAGCTCGGCGCCGACGCGGGCGCGGATCAGCGGCATCTTGGTGGGGCCGCCGATCAGCACGACGCGGCCGATGTCGGCCAGGGCGTAGCCGGCGTCCTCGACGATGCTGCGCGACAGGGCGATGGTGCGCGCGACCAGCGGCTCGACGAGGGCGTCCAGGCGCTGGCGGGTGATGGGGACGTCGAGGTAGAGCGGCTCGCCCCGCTCGTCGTCGAGGCGGATCAGGTCGTCGGACGCGCTGATCGCGCTCTCCTGGCGGATGGACAGCTCGACCCTGGCGCGCTCGGTGGCGAGGCGGGCGACGCGGAGCAGGCGGTCGTAGCGCCGGTCGGCGTCGAAGCCCTGCGGAAGCGCGAAGGTCCGGACGAGCCAGGGGCGGATCAGCTCGTCGAGGATGAGGCGGTCGAAGTCGCGCCCGCCCAGCATGTTGATGCCCTCGTGGGCGACGACGTTGACCGTGCCGCCGCTGGCCTGGACCAGGGCGAGGTCGAAGGTGCCGCCGCCCAGGTCGTAGACCAGGAACTGGCCGGAGCGCTCGTCCGAGCCCGCCATGGCGGCCATCGCGGCGGCGACCGGCTCCTGCAGCAGGGCGACGCGGTCGAGGCCGGCCTGCCCGGCGGCGGCGCGGGTGGCCTCGCTCTGGAGCTGGTTGAAGGCGGCGGGGATGGTGACGACGGCGCCGTCGACGGCGGTCTCGCCCGCCTCGACCAGGGCGTAGCCGACCAGGGTGCGCAGCAGCTCGGCGCTGGCGTCGACCGGCGACATCTCCTGGCCCGCGCCGGCGAAGCGCAGCGGGGTCGCGGTGCCCATCAGGCGCTTGAAGCCCTGGGCGACGTTCTCCGGCGCCATGATCGCCTGGTCGTAGGCGCGCACGCCGACGGTGCGGTTGCCGCGGCGGTCCATGTGGATGACGCTGGGCATCACCTCCGTGCCCTCGGGGGTGCGGAACAGGACGGGGCGGCCGTCGCGGTAGCCGGCGACGGAGCTGTTCGAGGTGCCGAGGTCGATGCCGAGCTGCATGGGCGTGATCCTAGACCGGGGCGCGGCGCAGCACGACCTTGCCGCGCACCAGGATGCGGCCGTCGTGCAGGATCGTGGGCTCGATGGTCTCCGCGACGACCAGGCCCTCCTCGGTCTCGAAGTCCTCCGGGTTGACCGGCTCGGCGGGCAGGCCCGGGGAGTACGGCTGGCCGTCGTGCCCGGCGACGCGGATGCCGAGCGCGCCCAGGGCGGCCGCGATGCGGCGGCCGGCGTAGGCGGCCTGGGAACGCTCGCGTTCCAGCCGGTCCGGGGCGGCCTCGGCGGCGAGGCGGAGCAGGCGGCGGTTGGACTTCCACCACTCGGTCGCGAGCAGCAGGACGGCGGGGTCGGGCGCGGTCATGGGGCGGCTCCGGTGAGCAGGGCGGCGCCTTCCGTGCGAAGGCGGGGCAGGGCGCGCTCGCGCTCGCGCACCGTGCGCTCGAGGTCGAACTTGTGGCCGCGGTAGGTGTCGCAGACGGCGTTCCAGCGCGATTGCAGGTCCTCTATCCTGGCCTGCTGGGCCTCCGTCGTGGCGGCGTTCGTGGCGCCCTGCAGGCGGGTCTCGTTGAACACGCACCAGCGGATCTCGGGGAGCGTGTAGACGCGGTCGGGGTCGCGGGGCTGCTGCTCGGGCAGGCTGGTGCGGGTGGGAAAGGCGAGGCTCGCGGGCGCCGGGCCGTCGGGCGGGACGCCTGGCGCCAGGGGCGGCGGCGCCGGCTCGGGCAGGTCCGGGCGGGAGGGGGCCAGCGGGCGCGGGAGGCGGCCGTCGGCGATCATCGAGTCGATGAGCGACCTGGGCGTCACCGGCGGCGTCACCGCGGGCGCCGCCGAGGCGGGCAGCGGCGCAGGCGCCGGGGCAGGCTGCCGCGCATCGGGACGCGAGGGAAGCTGTGCCACCATGAGAGCCTGCGCGCGGGCGTGGCCGTATGGCGGGTCGGCGGTGTAGGCGTGGTCGAGATAGGGGACGAGGAACAGGGCCGCCACGGCCGCGACGAGGCCGGCGATCCACGCGCGGCCCAGGCGGACCTGGCGCAGCAGGGCGGGTTCCTGCGCGACGAGGGCGTCGCGGGCGGCCGGGTCGTCGGTGACGTCGCGCAGGACGCGGAGCGCGCCCAGCACCTCGCTGGCGGCGGTTCGCGCGCCCTTGTGGCTGGCGGGCCGGCGGTTCCTGTAGTCCTGGTAGATCCACAGCGCGGCGGCGCGCTGCAGGCCGCGCTCCTCCGCGCGGAGCCGGGCCGCCAGGGGCTCGCGGCCGCACCGTTCGGCACGGGACAGCAGGCCGGCGTGCAGGGCGAGGGCGGCGGGAGCGCCCTGCGGGCGATGCGGGCCGCCGATGCTCTCGGCCAGGGCGCGGACGATCGTCCAGGGCGCCTCGGACTCGACGGCGCCGGCGCAGGCGGCGTCGAAGGCGCGCCACAGCTCGCCGGCGACGCCGGGCGCGGCGGGGCCGAAGGCGACGGGAGCGAGGCCGAAGGGCTTGCGGTACAGGCCGAGGCGCCGCTCGGTCAGCGCCGCCTCCAGCCCGGCCGGCGCGGCGCCGAGCCGGTCGGCGAGCGCGCGCAGCGGGGCCAGCAGGGCGTCGAGGGTGCTGTCCTCGACGAGTTGGGCGCAGGCGCGGGCGTCGTTGCGGAGCCGGACCGCCTCGCCGGGCATGTCGGCGAAGGCGGCGGCGAGGGCCCGGGCCAGGGGGAGGGCGAGGTCGGGGCGGCCCTCCTCCGCGACGGTGATCCCCGCCTGGCGCCAGGGGCCGAGCACCCGCAGCGACGCGGGGTGGTCGAGGCCGGCGCGCGCGTCCGACAGCCGCTGCGGCGCCGTCAGCGCGGCCCAGGCTCCCAGGTCGCGGCACAGGCCGGCGACCGAGGCCTCGTCGCGCGCGGAGAGCAGGGCCAGGCGGGCGGCGGCGGCCTGCGCCTCCGCCGTCGTCAGGGCGGCGGCGGAATGGCGCGCCCAGCTCGCCGCCGCCTTGCGCAGGAACGCCGAGGCGGCGCCGGCCGGCGCCTCGCGGACCAGCGCGGCGAGGCGGCCCGGCGGGTCGGCGCCGGCGAGGCAGGAGTCCAGCAGCGCCGCGGCGTGGCGCTCTGCCAGGGCCTCCTGCTCCGCGGCCAGCGCCGCCGGCTGCACCGCCGGCATGCCGGCGACCGCGCGGTCCGCGTCGAGGGCGGCGATCAGCGCCGCGGCGGGCGGCGATCCCTGCAGCGCGACAAGCTCCGCCTGGTCGCCGGGCGTGGCCTGGGCGGCGGCGCAGAGGTGCGCCAGCACGCTGGCCCTCGCGGCCGGGGGGAGCGCGGCTAGCTCCGGGCGCTCGCCGCGCCGCAGGGCGGCCAGCGTCGCGTCGGCCTGCGTCGCCGCGCCGGGGAGGAAGCCGAGCTCCGCGCCGAGCCTGGTCCGCGGCACGGACAGCGTGCGCAGCGCCGTGCCGGCGTCGCGGGTGCCGTCGGCCTGCGCCAGGGCGGTCAGGTCCGGCAGCGGGGTGAGCGGCGTCGCGCCAAGCACGGCGAACGGACCGAGAAGCAGGGAGAACCGCGGCGCGGACTGAGGGAGGCCCTCGCCAAGGGCCTTCGGATCGTCCCCTGCGGTCATCGAGGCATCGTCTCCCTGCCGCCCTGCCGGATCAGGCCGGACCTCATTACGCCACGGGACGGGATCCTGGCCACCTTTGGCGATCAGGGCGCCGCCGGTCGTTGCGGCTGGAACCGACGGACGGGGTGATTTCGTGCGTGCAGGGAGACGGAGCGGGCACATCATGCGGCGGCCTGGAGGATGTCGGGCACCGTCCCGGTCCGGCGGAGCGCGGCGACGAGTTCCGGACCGGCCCACGGCTGTCAGGAAGCAGGCAAGGCTCGGCTCTCCCTCCGCTGCCATTGCCGACGATCCAAGCGGATCGTCGGAACCTTCGGCAGCTCCGCCCGGACCCGCCAGGGGGGAAGCTCCCCCCGGACCGGCTTCACCTGGTATCGGCTTCCAAAGGCGAGCCGTTGGCGGATGAGCAGAGCCTCAGCCTTGCCTGCTCCACCGGCTGCTTCGCGGGGCGGTCGATACAGGGCCAGGCCAGCCTCACTCACGGACCGACACTGGCGGCGTTCGGGAGGTCGCGTCCGCGCCTGTCCTGGCCTCCGGCCACGAAGGACGCCAGCCACTCCCGCATCTGCGGTGCCGGGCGCGGAGGGCTTATCCTGAAGCCCTGGACCTCCGGGCAGCCCTCGTCGCGGAGCAGGTCAATCTGCTCGTCCGACTCCACGCCCTCGGCGGTCACCGAGGCGCCCAGGTCCATGGACAGCCCGATGACGGCGCGCACGATGGCCGCGGCCTCGGGGTCGACGCCGAGATCGTGCACGAAGGAGCGGTCGATCTTGAGCCGGTCGAACGCCAGCGTGCGCAGCAGGCTGAGCGACGAGTAGCCGGTGCCGAAATCGTCGAGGGCGATCGTGATGCCAAGCCGCCTCAGCTCCTGGATCAGCGATGCGGCGGCGGCCACGTCGTCGATCGTCGCGGTCTCCGTCACCTCGAGTTCCAGCCGGTGGAACGCCAGCCCGGCGTCCTTCAGGGCCGCGGTGGTCCGGCCGACGAGATCAGGCAGGCGCAACTGCACCGGTGAGAGATTGACCGACAGCCTCAGCCCGTCCGGCCAGCCCGCCGCCTCGCGGCACGCGGCGCGGAGCACCCAGTCCCCGATCCCGGGCATCAGCCCGACCTTCTCGGCGAAAGGGACGAAGTCGACGGGCGCGACGAAGCCGCGCGACGGCGACTGCCATCGCAGCAGCGCCTCGCAGGAGGTGATCACGCCCTGGTTCACGTCGAGCACAGGCTGGTAGTGCAGGGTGAACTCGTCGCCGGCCAGGGCCGCCACCAGGTCGCGCTCGAGCTCGCCCGCCGAACGGTCCGCGGGCGGCAGCTCCGGCGCACGCGGGCAACCGGGCGCACGCGGGCAGCCGGGCGCACGCGGGCGGCGGAGGTCCTGGTCGCGATCGTGGTCGTGACAGGGCATCGGGTCCACGCTGCCGGGCGGCAGGGCCGGCTCGTGCCCGGCCTCGCGCGCGCCACCCGTGTCGTCCTGTCGTCGCGAGGCGGTTCCCGATCGCTCCTCCTCGATGCGGTTCCGGCCGTTCTCCTTGGCGTCGTAGAGGGCCGTGTCGGCGCGCGCGAGAAGCGACAGCGCGGTGTCGCCCTCGCGAAGGAACGCCAGGCCGCCGCTTGACGTGACCGTGTGCTGCGCGTCGCAGAAGAAATAGGAAGGCTTCGTGATGGCCGCCTGGATGGCCGACACACGCCCCGGGACGGTGCCGGGGCCGCCGGGCAGCAGCACGAGGAACTCCTCGCCGCCGTAGCGCCCGACCGCCTCGGGATGGGCGACGGCGGCGGCGAGCCTGGCGCCGAACTCGGCGAGGACCGCATCGCCCGCGAGATGGCCGAACCCGTCGTTGATCTTCTTGAAATGATCGATGTCGCACAGCAGGACGGCGAGCGGTGCGCCCGAGCGCCGCGCGGCCGCCACCCTCTCGTCGAGCCCCTCCATGATCGCGCGCCGGTTGGCAAGGCCGGTGAGGACGTCCGACATGGCCAGGCGCTCCAGCTCCCGCGCCTGCCGTTCCAGCTCCCTCGACTGGTGCTGCATGTCGCTCGCCTGATGCTCGAGCCTGCTTCTGGCCTGCTCGATCTCGGCGGTTCGTGCGGTGACCATCTGCTCGAGGCGCCGCTGGGCGTGCATCAGGAGCCGAACCCGCGTCTGCCACGCGGCGACGAGCAGGACGGTGCCGGCGAACCCGCACAGCCCGTAGAACCATCCGCGGCGCCACCATGGGGCCCTGATCAGGATCTTGAACCTGACCGGGTCGGAGACGGTGTTGTGCAGGGTGTCGACCGCGACCAGCTCGAAGTGCAGCGTGCCCGCGGGCAGGCCGGCGTAGCGGGCCTCGTGGCCGGTGGTGGTGGTCCAGCCCACGTCGAGCTCGCGCAGCCGGTAGCGGAAGGCGAGGTTGCGGCCATGGGTGTAGTCGAGATCGACATACTGGATCAGGAGCGGCTTGTGGCTCCAGTCGACCTCGATCGAGGCCGACACCGGCAGGGCTCGCTCGCCAAGCGACACGCCGGTGATCAGCGGGTGCAGCGCCCCCGGCGGCACCTGCCTGGTCGGGTCCAGGAGATGCGACAGTCCGTGGCTGGTGCCGAACCACATGGAGCCGTCCACGTCCTCGTAGGCCGCGGCCTGGTTGATGTCGTTGGTGATCGGGCCGTCGCTGCTGTCGAAGCGCCGCCAGTCCTGCCCATCGAACCGGTCGATGCCATGGTCGGTGCCGACCCAGATCCAGCCGCGATGGTCGCGCAGCGCGAACAGCACGTTGTTCGAGCCGATCTGCGGCCAGACGATGGAGGGCAGCCTCTCGAGGCGGGTGCCGGCCACGCGAAAGCGCAGCACGCCCTCGGTCTCCGTGCCGATCCAGAGCTCGCCCTCGCGGGGGGAGGCGAGCGCGACGGGATTGCTGTCCAGGGCGGCGCGCGACATCACGAGGTCGAACCGCCCGGCGTCGTCGCGGCGGAAGACGCCGTCCGGGGAGAGCGCCCACACCACACCGTCCGGATCGCTGGTCACCAGGCTCGTCTCGTGTTCCAGGACCTGTTCGGCGTGGACGTCCGCCGCGGGCGCGTCGGCATCGGCCACGAGGAACGTGCCGTCGGAGGTGCCGAGCCAGAACCGGTTCTCACGGTCCAGGTCCGCGGTCACCACCTTGCCGAGCGAGGCGAACCGCTCGATCGTCCCTTGCACGGGATCGTAGCGGGTGAGCGGCGACCCGACCGGCGCGACCCACAGCCGCCCGCCCCGGGTGCGCTTGGCGACATAGTTGGTCTCGGCCGGCAGCACGGCCTCGGAGCCGCCGATCGCGACGGTCCCGGTGTCCGTCGCGACGTAGAGCTGCCGGTCCGGCAGCCGCGCGATGGACCAGACGATCTTGCTGGGCAGGCCGTCATCCGCGGTCAGGTGCTCCCACTCGCCCAGGCCGATGCTGCGGAAGGCGCCACCCCCGAAGCCGCCGACCCAGAGCGAACCTTCCCTGTCGAACATGAGCGCCTCGATGCGGTCGTAGGGGAGGCCGTTCGGATGAGCCGCCCAGGCGTGCCAGGTCGCGCCGTCCCAGTCGATGAGGCCCCCGACGCCCTGCGTCAGCACGCCGCCATGCCGGTCGTCCAGCAGGTTCAGGCGTTCCGGGTACGCGACGTAGGAGGTATGGTCGCCCGGGGCCGCCGCGCCGGGGGCGCTGCGACCCGGCAGGGTGGCCACGGAGAACATCGCCTGGCCTGGCTTGCGCCAGGCGATCCGGTCGAGGCTCCTGATCCACAGCGTGCCGTCCGAGGTCCGCAGCGCCACCTGCCAGGCATCCGGCGCCAGGCCGTGGGCCTCGCCGAGAACCGTGACCTCCCCGCCTCGCGTGCGGCAGATCGCGACGCCACACCCGATCAGCAATCCGCCGTCCCCGTCCGACACGACGAAGCGCGCCATCGCCAGGCCGGGAGCAGCCGCCACCGTCTCGGGGTCGAACAGGGGCGAGAACCTTCCGATCTCGCCCTCGACGATCGGCGCACGCAGGAGCGTGCCACCCGCGTCGAGGACGACGCCTGCCGGGTCCACGGCCAGCAGATGGGGGGACTTCATCTGCAAGGGGCGCGGCCCGACGTCGACCCTGCTGAACGTCGAGCCGTGGCCAACGTAGAGGCCATCGGTGGCGACGACCCAGACCCGCCCGGCATCGTCGGTCAGGACCTGACGGATCCAGACCGCCGACGGCAGCCCTTCGCCGTAGGGGGCGATGGTCGCGCCGTCGTAGCGGTAGAGTCCCGCTTCCGTGCCGAACAGGATGTAGCCGTCGCGGTCCTGGGCCACGGTCCCGACGCTGAGGTTGCCAAGCCCCTGCTCGTCCGTGAAGTTCTGGAACCGGGTGAACTGGGCGTGGGCGGCCCGCGGCCACGGGCAGACGAGAAGCAGGCCAAGCAGCACCGCGAGCAGGAGCTGCCGTCCCGCACCGGCGTCGAGGCGCAATGACCGGCGTCTGCCTTGCACGGACCTTGCTGCCACCGCTTCCATTCGGCGACACCCTATGCGGCAATCCGGTTACCGATTGATTGAGGACATCCGGTCGTGCGGGAGCCGGATCGGCCGGCTCCGCCGAGTGGTCGGGGTGGGCCTCCGGTTCAGCATGGTGCCGGGAGCCGGAGCCGATCCAGCCGGGCCGGGTGGACCTGCGGGCACCGGCGTCCTCGACAGGATGACCTCGGGTGCCGGTGGCCGGCAGCCCGCCGAGCTGTGCGGGCGCATCGTGTCGGTGTGTCCGCGCCCTTGCTCGATCAGGACCCTGGCCTCGACCAGCGTGCCGGGCGCCTCGCAGGCCAGCAGCGAGTCCCGTCGAGGCAGGCTGTTGCAAGGCGGGGAACCCGGAAGGCCTTCATTCCTCTTGGCCGGCGAGTCCGGTCCACGGCGCTCGCGCCTTCCCCGGTCATTGCACGGCGAACGCCGGGACCCGAAGCGGCGCAGGGCGGACGAATCCGGCCGAGTGCTTCGTCGCTTCGGACAAGGCAAGGGACGCTCGATTATGGCAAGGGGCGGAAGGTCTCGCAGACAGGACGAAGCGAACGGAAATGACTTGCCAGGACTCTCCCGCGTGAAGGGCGAGATCCACACAGTCTCTCTAGCCACCGGCAGCGGGACACATCATGCGGGCCGGCGTGGCGTCCGCCCGCCACGCCGGCCCGGCTGGCGCGACCCTGCCCGGCCGACGCTTCCCCTGGCGGGTCCGGGCGGAGCTGCCAAAGGGTCCGACGATCCGCCTGGGTCGTTGGAGTGGCGGCGGAGGGAGAGCCCGGCCTTGCTTCCTGGCAGGTCGATGGCGGAGGCTGTCGATGCAACGACGCCGTCCCCCAGGGCCGCGGCAGGAGAGTTCGATGAAGGTGAAGACGGTCGCCGACCTCGTGGTCGACACGCTGCAGCGCGTGGGCGTCGAGCGGGTGTACGGCCTGCCCGGGGACAGCCTGAACGGGCTGACGAACGTGCTGCGGACCTCGCCCGGCGTCGAGTGGGTGCACGTCCGCCACGAGGAGGCCGCCGCCTTCGCCGCGGCGGCGGAGGCGCACATGACGGGCAGGCTCGCCGTGTGCGCCGGCTCGTGCGGGCCGGGCAACACGCACCTGATCAACGGGCTGTTCGACGCGCACCGCTCCCGCGTGCCGGTGCTGGCGATCGCGGCGCAGGTCCCCAGCGCCGAGATCGGCACCAGCTACTTCCAGGAGACCCACCCGGAGCGGCTGTTCCAGGAGTGCAGCCACTACTGCGAGCTGGTGTCCAGCCCGAGCCAGCTTCCCCGCACGCTGGAGATCGCGATCCGCGCGGCGGTGGGGCAGCGCGGCGTCGCCGTGGTGGTGATCCCGGGCGACCTGCTCCTGAGGGCGGCGGAGAACCTGGAGGTGATGGCGCCCGCCGCCGCCCTGCTGCCGCCGCCGCCGGTGGTGCGCCCGGCCGACGCGGAGCTGGACGCGCTGGCACGGCTGCTGGACGGGTCGGGCAAGGTCACGCTGCTGTGCGGCCGCGGCTGCACCCACGCGCACCCGCAGCTCATGCGGCTGGCCGAGGCGCTGAAGTCGCCCATCGTGCACGCGCTCGGCGGCAAGGAGGGCGTCGAGTGGGACAACCCCTACGACGTGGGGATGACCGGGCTGATCGGCTTCTCGTCCGGCTACCAGGCGATGATGGACTGCGACGCGCTGCTGATGCTGGGCACCGACTTCCCCTACCGCCAGTTCTACCCGACCGGCGCCCGCGTGGCGCAGGTGGACCTGCGGCCGGAGAACCTGGGCCGGCGCACCAGGATCGAGCTGGGCCTGGTGGGCGACGTCGGCCCCACGATCGAGGCGCTGCTGCCGCGGCTGGCGGCGCGCACGGAGCGCGGCCACCTCGACGCCTGCCTGGCGCAGTACAAGGTGGCGCGCGCGGGGCTGGACGAGCTGGCCGCCGGCGAGCCGGGACGCAAGCCGATCCACCCGCAGCACCTGACCCGGACCGTGGACGAGGCGGCCGCGGACGACGCGGTGTTCACCGCCGACGTCGGCACGCCGACGATCTGGGCGGCGCGCTACCTGACGATGAACGGGCGCCGCCGCCTGGTCGGCTCCTGGACGCACGGCTCGATGGCCAACGCCCTGCCGCACGCGATCGGCATCCAGGCGAGCTTCCCGGACCGCCAGGTGGTGGCGCTGTGCGGCGACGGCGGCCTGGCGATGCTGATGGGCGAGATGCTGTCGCTGGTGCAGCTGCGGCTGCCGATCAAGCTGGTGGTGTACAACAACTCGACGCTGGGCTTCGTGCAGATGGAGATGCAGGCGGCCGGGCAGCTCGACTGGGGCGTCGATTTGCAGAACCCCGACTTCGCCGCCATGGCGCGCGCCAGCGGCCTGCACGGGGTGCGCGTCGAGGACCCGGCGGACCTGGGGGCAGCGGTGCGCGAGGTGCTGGACCACCCCGGCCCGGCGCTGCTGGACGCGGTGACCGCCACGCAGGAGCTGTCGATGCCGCCGCACCTGGCGGCCAAGGAGGCGGCGGGGTTCAGCCTCTACACGCTGCGCGCCCTGCTCGACGGGCGCGGCACCGAGCTGATGGACCTGGCCAGGACCAACCTGCTGCGCTGAGCGACGGCCGGGGGGCCTGGCCTTTGGAAAGCAAGGTTGAGGCTCTGCCTCAAACTCCGCCAAAGGCAGGCCTTTGGAATCCATTACTTAAGTAAAGCCGGTCCAGGGGGGGCTCGCCCCTGGCGGGTCTGGGCGGAGCCCAGCCTTGCTTGCCTTGCAGGTCGACGCCAGGGGCCGAGGCGTTGTGGTTGTCCCTGCCGCGCGTCGGGCGATACGGTGGCGGGGGAGTTGGCACCATGCCCCACGGAGCGGCGGAATGACCCAGAGCAGGCTGGACCGGGGCCTCGGCGCGTTCGGCGGTCCCGCGTGAGCCCGCCCGTCGCGGTCGTCGGCACCGGCCTGGTCGGCGGCGGCTGGGCCATCGTGTTCGCCCGCGCCGGCCACGAGGTCCGCCTGCACGACCAGGCCGACGGCGCCGCCTGCCGGGCCCGCGCGGAGATCGCCGCCCGGCTCGGCGACCTGCGCGACGCCGGCCTGCTCGACGAGCCGCCGGCCGCCGTGCTCGCGCGCATCCGCGTCGCCGGCAGCCTGGCCGAGGCCGCCGCGGGGGCCGCCTACGTCCAGGAGAGCGTGTTCGAGCGGGTCGAGGTCAAGCGCGCGCTGATGAGCGAGCTCGACGCGGTGCTCGGGCCGGACACGCTGGTCGGCAGCTCGTCGTCGGGCATCGCCGCCTCGCGCTTCACCGAGCACGTCGCCTGCCGCGCGCGCTGCCTGGTCGCCCACCCGGTCAACCCGCCCTACCTCGCGCCGATCGTCGAGCTGGTGCCTGCGCCGTGGACCGCGCCGGAGGCGCTGGCGGCGGTGCGCGCGCTGATGGCCGCGGTGGGCCAGATCCCGGTCACGCTGGCGCGCGAGGCGGAGGGCTTCGTGCTGAACCGGCTGCAGGGCGTGCTGCTGATGGAGGCGTGGCGGCTCGCGGAGAGCGGCCTGGCCAGCGTCGCCGACATCGACCGCACGGTGTCCGACGGCCTCGGCCTGCGCTGGGCGTTCATGGGGCCGTTCGAGACCATCGACCTCAACGCGCCCGGCGGCGTCGCCGACTACGCCCGCAGGCTCGGCGGGCTGTACCGCGACATCGCCGCCAGCACCGCGGAGCACCGCGCCTGGGACGAGGCCGCGATCGCCACGGTGGAGGCGCAGCGACGCGAGGCGCTGCCGGCCGACGGGCTCGCCGCGCGCCGCGCCTGGCGCGACCGCCGCCTCATGGCGCTCGCCCGCCACAAGCGCGAGATGGACCGGATCGACGCGCAGCGCCCGCGTTGACCGGGCGTTAAGCAGTCAGGAAGCAAGAGTGGGCGCTGCCCAGACCCGCCAGGGGGGAAGCCCCCCCTGGACCGGCTTGACTTAAGTAAATGTTTCCAAAGGGCTCGCCCTTTGGCGGAGTTTGAGGCAGAGCCTCAACCTTGCTTGCTGCCTCGGCCGTCCCCTGGACAGACACCCGCCACTGCGCCGATCCTGCGCCCGACCCACAGGAGCCCAGCCCATGCGCCGCCCCCTTCTCCTCGCCGCCCTGCTGGCCTGCGCCGCGCCGGCTGCCCGCGCCCAGGCCCCCGACCAGTCCGTCGCCGGCTCCGCCCAGGACCGCAGCGGCGCCGCCGCCGTCGCCGACCCGATCGCGGGCGCGGACGCGATGTCGGGCAAGGGCCGCAGCGGCCCGGACGGCTGGAGCTGGGCGCCGGTGTCGCGCACCCAGGGCGCCTCGGCCGACGCGCCCGGCGAAAAGGCGTCCGACTCCCACCGCGCCTCGCAGCAGCACGCCGTCGCCGGCACCATCGACCAGTCGCCCGGCGCCGACCCGGGCGCCCCGCTCGCCACCCGCCAGCCCGGCCCGGCCGGCCAGGTTCCCAGCCTTCCCGCGTCCGCGAGAAAGTAATTGCGCGGGCGCGGCGCAGGATGCATCTGAACGCGGGATTTATCGCGGGTCCGCAGACCGGAGGCTGAACAGATGACGTTCGACGTGACACGCCGCACGCTGCTCAAGGGCGTCGGCGCGGGGCTCGCCGTGTCCACGCTGGGCTCGCTCGGCTTCGGCGCGCTGGAGCCGGCCGCCGCCGCCGCGGTGCGCGCCTACAAGCTCCAGCAGACCCGCGAGACCCGCAACATCTGCCCGTACTGCTCGGTGGCGTGCGGCATCATCATGTACAGCCTGGGCGACGACGCGAAGAACGCGCTGCCCTCGGTGCTGCACGTCGAGGGCGACCCCGACCACCCGGTCAACCGCGGCACGCTCTGCCCCAAGGGCTCTGCGCTGCTCGACTTCGTGCATTCCGAGACCCGCACCAAGTACCCGATGTACCGCGCCCCCGGCACGTCCGAGTTCAAGCGCGTGTCCTGGGACTGGACGCTCGACCGCATCGCGCGCCTGCTCAAGGACGACCGCGACAAGAACTTCGTCGCCAGGAACGGCGACCTGACCGTCAACCGCTGGATCACCACCGGCTTCCTCGGCGCGTCGGCGACGACGAACGAGACCGCCTACCTGACCTACAAGGTGGTGCGCAGCATGGGTGCCCTCGCCTTCGACAACCAGGCGAGAGTTTGACACGGCCCTTCGGTAGCCAGTCTGGCTCCATCCTTCGGCCGCGGCGCGATGACCAACACGTGGATGGACATCAAGCACGCTGACGTCGTCATCGTCATGGGCGGCAATGCCGCCGAGGCCCATCCCTGCGGCTTCAAGTGGGTGGTCGAGGCCAAGGCGCACAACAACGCGCGCCTGATCGTCGTCGACCCGCGCTTCACCCGCACGGCGTCGGTCGCGGATCTGTACTGCCCGATCCGCCCCGGCACGGACATCGCCTTCCTCAACGGCGTCTCGAAGTACCTGCTGGACAACGACCTGATCCAGCACGAGTACGTCAAGGCGTTCACCAACGCCGGCTTCGTGGTCAACGAGGGCTTCGGCTATGCCGACGGCCTGTTCACCGGCTACGACGAGGAGAAGCGCGACTACGACAAGTCGACCTGGACCTACGACATCGGCGAGGACGGCTTTGCTGTCGTCGACCCGACGCTGGAGCACCCGCGCTCCGTGTTCCAGCTGCTGAAGAAGCACGTCGCCGACTACACGCCGGAGATGGTGGAGCGGATCTGCGGCTCGCCGCAGGACAAGTTCCTCGAGGTCTGCAAGCTGATCGCGTCCACCTCGACGCCAGAGCGCACCATGACCTCGCTCTACGCGCTGGGCTGGACGCACCACAGCAAGGGCAGCCAGAACATCCGCGGCATGTGCATCGTCCAGACGCTGCTCGGCAACATCGGCCAGGCCGGCGGCGGCATGAACGCGTTGCGCGGCCACTCCAACATTCAGGGCCTGACCGATCTCGGCCTGATGAGCAACCTGCTGCCCGGCTACCTGAACCTGCCGACGGAGAAGGAGCCCGACTACGCCTCCTACATCGGCAAGCGCCAGTTCAAGCCGCTGCGCCCGAACCAGACCTCGTACTGGCAGAACTACTCCAAGTTCTTCGTCTCCTTCCAGAAGGCGATGTACGGCAAGGCGGCGACCAAGGAGAACGACTGGGCGTACGACTACCTGCCCAAGCTCGACGTGCCGAACTACGACGTGCTGCGCGCCTTCGAGCTGGCCCACCAGGGCAAGATGACCGGCTACGTCATCCAGGGCTTCAACCCGCTAATGACCTTCCCGAACCGCGCCAAGATGACCGAGGCGCTGAGCAGGCTGAAGTTCGTCGTGGTGATGGACCCGCTGCAGACCGAGACCGCCCGGTTCTGGGAGAACCACGGCGACTACAATCCCGTCGACCCCGCCTCGATCCAGACCGAGGTGTTCGAGCTGCCGACCACCTGCTTCGCCGAGGACGAGGGCTCGCTGTCCAACTCCTCGCGCTGGCTGCAGTGGCACTGGCCGGCGCAGCCAGCGCCCGCGGAGTGCCGCTCGGACATCGACATCATGGCCGGCATCCACGCCCGCCTGAAGGCGCTCTACCTCAAGGAGGGCGGGGCGTTCCCCGACCCGATCCTCAACGTCAACTGGGAGTACGCGGTCGCCGACGCGCCGCGCCCGGACGAGCTGTCGCGCGAGATCAACGGCTACACTCTGGAGAAGATCACCGACCCCGCCGGCGCGGTGCTGGCCGCCGGCCGCCAGGTCGACGGCTTCTCCCAGCTCCGCGACGACGGCACCACGGCCTGCGGCTGCTGGGTGTACTCGGGCTGCTACACCGAGCGCGGCAACCAGATGGCCCGGCGCGACAACACCGACCCCGGCGGGCGCGGCATCGCCGCCTCCTGGGCGTGGGCGTGGCCGGCCAACCGCCGCATCCTCTACAACCGCGCCTCCGCCGACCCGCAGGGCAAGCCCTGGTCGGAGGCGAAGAAGATCATCGAGTGGAACGGCACGCAGTGGGTGGGCTTCGACGTCCCCGACTACGGCGTCGCCGTCGCCCCGGAGAAGGGCGTCGGCCCGTTCATCCTCACCGAGGAGGGCGTCGCCCGCCTGTGGACGCGCGACCTGATGCGCGACGGGCCGTTCCCCGCGCACTACGAGCCGTTCGAGTCGCCGCAGGCCAACCTCATGGCGCCCAAAATCCGCGGCAACCCGGCCAGCCGCATCTTCAAGTCCGACCTGGCGCAGCTCGGCACCTCGAAGGACTTCCCCTTCGTCGCGACCAGCTACCGCCTGACCGAGCACTTCCACTTCTGGACCAAGCACGCCCGCATCAACGCGATCCTGCAGCCGGAATTCTTCGTCGAGATCTCCGAGCAGCTCGCCGCCCAGCAGAACATCACGAAGGGCGGCTGGGTCCGGGTCTGGAGCCCGCGCGGCGAGCTGAAGGCCAAGGCCCTGGTCACCAAGCGCATCAAGCCGCTGATGTGCGACGGCACCCCGGTCCACCTGGTCGGCATCCCGCACCACTTCGGCTTCACCGGCACCGCGCGCAAAGGCTGGGGGCCGAACTCGCTCACCCCCGTCGTCGGCGACGCCAACACGGAGACTCCGGAGTTCAAGGCGTGGCTGGTCAACATCGAGCCCACCACGGCGCCGGTGGACAAGGTGGCGGTGTGAGGACGCAAGCGAGCAAGGCCAGGGGCGCCGCCCCCCCTGCCTGGAAGCGGGGACCCCGCCAAAGGCTCGCCTTTGGAAACCCCTACTGGGGCCTGGGGCTCCCTTCGGCTTTCCTTATGTGTGCCGGTCCAGGGGCGCTGCCCCTGGCGGGTCCAGGGCAGAGCCCTGGCCTTCCTTCCTTCAGGCGGAGCTGAGCCATGCCCGACTACAGCTCCCTCGACATCCGCCAGCGCTCCGCATCCAACGACCAGCCCCCCGACATCCGCACCAAGGCGGAGGTCGCCAAGCTCATCGACGTCTCCAAGTGCATCGGCTGCAAGGCCTGCCAGGCCGCCTGCGACGAGTGGAACGACCTGCGCGAGGAGGTCGGCACCAACGTCGGGGTGTACGAGAACCCGCACGACCTGACGCCCAGGACCTGGACCCTGATGCGGTTCACCGAGCACGAGTCCGCGGACGGCAACTTCGAGTGGCTGATCCGCAAGGACGGCTGCATGCACTGCTCCGACCCCGGCTGCCTCAAGGCCTGCCCCTCGCCCGGCGCCATCGTGCAATACCAGAACGGCATCGTGGACTTCGTCGAGGAGAACTGCATCGGCTGCGGCTACTGCATCAAGGGCTGCCCGTTCAACATCCCCCGCGTCTCCCAGGACGACCGCAAGGCCTACAAGTGCACGCTGTGCTCGGACCGCGTCGCCGTCGGCCAGGCGCCGGCGTGCGCAAAGGCGTGCCCGACCGGCTCGATCATGTTCGGCACCAAGGAGGCGATGATCGAGCACGCCGACGAGCGCATCATCGACCTGAAGTCGCGCGGCTTCGAGAACGCCGGGCTCTACAACCCGGCCGGGGTCGGCGGCACGCACGTCATGTACGTGCTGCACCACAACGACACGCCGAGCCTGTACGCCGGCCTGCCCGACAAGCCGCGCATCAGCCCCCTCGTCGCGTTCTGGAAGGGCGGCTTCAAGGTGTTCGGCCTGGCCACGCTGGCGTTCGCGACCATCGGCGGCTTCCTGCACTACATCACCGTCGGCCCCAACGAGGTCGAGACCGAGGACGAGGCGGACGCCGACGAGATGATCGACCATGACCAGGCCCCGACGCCGCCCGCGGTCGCCGCCGACATCCCGGGCGGCACGCCGCCACGGGCCGGTTGATGCGAAGGCAGGCAAGGCCGGGCTCTGCCCGGACCCGCCAGGGGCGAGCCGCCCCTGGACCGGCGCACATGAGAAAAGGCGAAAAGCCTGAGTCGATGTTTCCAAAGGCGAGCCTTTGGCGGGTCCAGGGCAGAGCCCTGGCCTTTCTTCCTTCCTCGGGGGGCACCCAGCCTTGAAGGCCGACGGCACAGAGATCCGCTACGTCCCGCGCTACACCGGCGTGCAGCGCGTCAACCACTGGCTGACCGCGATCCTGTTCACCCTGCTCACGCTCAGCGGCCTGGCGATGTTCTCGCCGCTGCTGTTCTCGCTCTCCGGCCTGTTCGGCGGCGGGCAGGCGACGCGCACCATCCACCCGTGGTTCGGCGTGGCGCTGATCCTGAGCTTCGCGGTGCTGTTCCTGCGCTTCGCCCGCCTGAACCTGCCGAACCGCGACGACGTGGCCTGGTCGCGCCACATCGGCGACGTGGTCACCAACCACCACGAGCGCCTGCCCGAGCTCGGCAAGTACAACGCCGGGCAGAAGGGCGTGTTCTGGTCGCAGACCGCGCTGATCGCCGTGATGTTCGTCTCCGGCGTGGTGATCTGGGACCAGTACTTCTTCGGCTGGACCACGATCGAGACCAAGCGCTGGGCGGTGCTGCTGCACTCGATGGCGGCGATCTTCGCCATCGCGATCATCCTGGTGCACATCTACGCCGGCATCTGGATCCGCGGCACCGGGCGGGCGATGACGCGGGGCAACGTCACCGGCGGCTGGGCCTTCCGCCACCACCGCAAGTGGCTGCGCCAGGTCCGCGGCATCCGCACCGCCGCCGAGATGACCGACGGCGGCCTCGCCGGCCGCGCCGCGACCGCGCCGGCCGCCCCTCTGCCCCGGCCCGCCGCCCGGAGCCACTGAGCGTGGCGCGCTGGCCCCGCGCCGGCTCGCTGCTGCGCGGGCTGTGGGACACCTCCTCCGCCACCCCGCCCGGCGTCGCCCGGGACGACGCGCCCGTCGACCCGGAGCTGGCCGACACCGATGCCGCCGAGGCGCGCGCCCGCCGCGATGCCCTGCGCCCCGACCCCGCGAAGATCGGCGGCGTGGGCGACGCGCCGTTCGCCGCCCTGCCCGACCCCGCCACCCTGTTCGCCGCCCGCGCCGAGCGCTTCGATGCCCTCGCCGCCGACCACCCGCTCGGCGACTACCTGCGCTTCCTCGCGGCCCTGACCCGCGTGCAGGATTCGATGCGCGCCGCGCTGCCGCCGCTGCCCCCGCCCGACGAGGCCGCGCTCGCCCTGCGCCTGCAGCACGCCATGCCGCCGCTCTCCCCGCAGGACCTCGACGGCGACGCGGCCTTCGCCGCCACGCTCGACGCCCTGCTGCGTGGCGTGGCCGCGCTCGACGCTGCGCTGGTGCCGGACGCCGCCCGCGAGGCCGCCGCCCGCCTCGGGGGCCGGCCGGCCGCCGAGCGCACCGCGCTCGCGGCCGCGGTCTCCGCCGGCGCCACCCCCGTCGACCACCTCGCCGAGGCCGTGTTCGCCGCCGCGGCCCTGCAGGTCCACCTCGCCCGCCGCGCCGCCACGCTCGATGTCGGCGCGCTGCACGCGGTGGCGGACGGCGTGTGCCCGGCCTGCGGCAGCGCGCCGGTCGCCAGCCTGGTCGTCGGCTGGACCCGCGCGTCCAAGGCGCGCTACTGCGCCTGCCCGCTGTGCGCCACGCAGTGGAACCACGTCCGGGTCAAGTGCACCGCCTGCGGCGCCACCGACGCCGTGCTGTACCACAACGTCCCCGAGGTCTCGCCCGACGTCGCGGTCGAGACCTGCGGCACCTGCCGGTCCTACATCAAGCACATGCAGCAGCACGCGGAGCCGCGCCTCGACCCGGTGGCCGACGACATCGCCTCCTACGCGCTCGACCTGCTGATCCGCGAGGACGGCTTCCGCCGCGGCGGGCTCAACCCGCTGTTCGTGCAGGGGTGACGGCGGGCTTGCCTGAAGCAAGGTTGAGGCTCTGCCTCAAACTCCGCCAAAGGCTCGCCTTTGGAATCCATCACTTAAGTAAAGCCGGTCCAGGGGGGGCTTCCCCCCTGATGCGTCCCCGCTTTCAAGCAGTGGGCAGAGCCCAGCCTTGCTGACCTCCCTGTTCCGCCGCCCAGACCCGCTCGCCCAGGCTCGCGCCCACGCCGCCGCCGGCGCCTGGCCCGAGGCCGTCGCCCTGTGGCGCCCGCTCGCCGAGGCCGGCGACGTGCGCGCCCAGGCCAACCTCGGCGCCTGCCTCGCCACCGGCCGCGGCCTCGCCCCCGACCCCGCGCAGGCCCGCCGCTGGCTCGGCCTCGCCGCCGACGCCGGCGACCGCGTTGCCGCGCGCAACCTCGCGACGCTGCTGCTCGACACCGACCGTGCCGAGGCCGCGCGCTGCTACCGCCGTGCCGCCGAGGCGGGCGACCCGGCCTCGCAGGACATGCTGAGCCGGATGCTGCTCGACGGCGACGGCCTGCCCGCCGACGCCCCCGCCGCGCGCCACTGGGCGGAGCAGGCCGCCGCCGCCGGCCTCGCCGCCGCCGCCGCCCGCCTCGGCCGGATGCACCACGAGGCGCTCGGCACCCCGCGCGACCCGCCCCAGGCCGTGCGCTGGTGGCGCCAGGCGGCGGAGGCGGGCGACGCCGACGCGAGCGCGATGCTGGGCGCCGCCCTGCTCCTGGGCCAGGGCACCGCGCCCGACGGCGTCGAGGCGCTGGCCTGGCTGCTGGCCGCCTCCGCGCGTGGCAGCGCCCTGCCGCTGCGCTTCCTGCCCGCGGCCCGGCGCGCCGCCTCCGCGGAGGACAACGCCGAGGCCGAACGCCGCGCCGCGGAGCGGCAGGGCGTGCCCGTCACGGCCGGCAACACGATCGAGGCCTGAAGCAAGCAAGGCTGGGCTCTGCCCAGACCCGCCAGGGGGGAGGCCCCCCCTGGACCGGCTTTACTTAAGTAAGTGTTTCCAAAGGGCTCGCCCTTTGGCGGAGTTTGAGGCAGAGCCTCAACCTTCCTTCCTGCCTTCTTCCCCCTCGAACCACCCCGCGTACGGCGTGTTGCGCGCCATGCGCCGGTTGTAGTCCGGCGCCCCGTCCGCCCACCACGCCGGCCCGCGCTCGCCCAGCGCCCGCTTCGCCGCGTCCACCCGCGCCCGCGCCGCCTCCCGCGCGGCCGCGTCGCCCGCGCGCATCGCCGCCCCCTTCGCGCGCCGCGCGTCCATCAGCTCGTGCGTCAGCGCCGCGCGCGCCGCCTCGCCGAGCCCCGGGTCGGTGCAGCGCCACAGCCGCCCGCGCACCACGAAGTAGCGCCCGTCCGGCGTCACCGGGTATCGCATGGCGCGGCCTACAGCAGCACCGGGATGCCGTGCTGCTTGGCCTTGCCGTGCGGCTCGACGTGGATGCTGATGACCGCCTCGCCCAGCTCCGCGCGGATGCCGTGCTCGATGCGGTCGCAGATCTCGTGCGCGTCCTCGACCGCCATGCGCGACGGCACCACCAGGTGGAACTCGATGAACGTCGCCCGCCCCGCGACGCGGGTGCGCACGTCGTGCGCCTCGATCGCGCCGTCGGCGTGGCGCGCGATCAGGCTGCGGATGGCCGCGACCTCCTGCGGGTCGCCGACCTCGTCCATCAGCCCGCCCACCGCCTGGCGCAGCATCCGGTAGCCGGCCCACAGGATGCCCGCCGCCACCAGCACCGCCACCGCCGGGTCGAGCCGCAGCCACCCGGTGAGCGGCACCAGCGCGAAGCCCGCCAGCACCGCCGCCGTGGTGCCCACGTCGGCGAGCACGTGCCGCCCGCCCGCCGCCAGCGCCGGCGACCTCGCCCCGCGCCCCTGCCGCAGCAGCACCAGCCCCCAGGCGAGGTTGCCCAGGCCCGCCAGCGCGGTCAGCCCGATCCCCAGCAGCGGCGCGTCCGGCACGTGCGGGTGCTCCCAGCCCTGCCACGCCTCGCGCCCGATCAGCAGCGCCGTGGTGAGCACCAGCGTGCCCTCCACCATGGCGCTGAAATACTCCGCCTTGTGGTGCCCGTACGGGTGGTTGGCGTCCGCCGGCCGCGCGGCGTACCACAGCGCGAACAGCGCGGTGGCCGCGCCTGCCACGTTGATCACCGTCTCCAGCGCGTCGGAGTACAGCGCCACGCTGCCCGTGACCCAGTACGCCGCCGCCTTGAGCGCGAGCACGGCCAGGCTGACGCCCACGCTGCCCCAGGCGACCCGCATCGTGCGATCCATCCGTCCCCCGCGCGCCTTGCACCGCGGTTGTACGGCAATCCAGCGGCCTGCGGAACGGGCCCAGGGAAGGAAGCAAGGTTGGGGCTCTGCCCCAAACCCCGCCAGGGGGAAGCCCCCTTGGACCGGCTTTGCTTAAGTCATGGGATCAAAGGGTCCTCGGACCCTTTGCGGGTCTGGGCAGAGCCCAGCCTTGCTTGCCTTGCGCTATCTGCGCCCTGTGACGCAGCAACGTTCGGGCGCGTTGCCCACCTTCAACTTTATGTTAGTTCCTCTGCCTGAGGTCGGAGGCAGGACATGGGCGTCAGCGACCATTGGCAGTACCAGGGGCGCCAGGAGCACGGCTGGTTCGGGCATGGCACGGCGCCAGACAGGGCCGACTACGCTACCTACAACCAGTCCGTCGTGCGCGCGAGCATCGAGGACCGTGTCTCTGGCCTTGTTCATGGCGCGATCGGGGCGCTTCCTGCGTCCCTGCGCGGGCGCATCGAGTCGCAGTACCAGCACGAGACCCTGCCTCGACTGAAAGAGGCTCTGGCAGCGTGGATCAGGGGCGCGCGCCTTGAGCCGGACGTCTTCGCATCGCGCTTTCTCGGTCGGGCAGGCGACGACCCTGTCGCTCGCGACCTCCACTCTGCCGCCGGACTCGCTGCCACGGCGACCAGCCATGCGGACAGGGCGAAGGCTGCGTACACGCTGGCGGACGCGATCGAGGCGGTGGGCGTCGATGGATGGCCCCGGTTCGTCGCCGACGCAGCCGAGCGCGCCCGCGATCCGGCGACGCAGGCGGCCATCCAGGCGAGCAGCCAGCCTCCCCCTCACGCTCCCGATGCGATCCGGCCCGTCTATCCGCTCGAGTGGGCGATCGGCGCCGCGACAGGCGGTCTGATAGGCGGACCAGGGACCGCTGCTCGTATGCTTGGCGGAGCCATTGTAAGAGGAATCGGACCCGCGAGCCGCCCAGCAGCGGAGGGCGCGCCAGCGGAGGAGACTGTCTCCGGTGCGAGACCTACAGACTCGCCTGCTCCGCCACCTGAACAGAATCGCCCCGGTGGGCCGGCCAAGTCCGTGGCGCCTGACAATCCGCCGTTCTTCGGCAACATCGATGACGTTTTGCAAGAAACGGTCCGGCGGTCCGGCACCTTCACAAGCGCAAACAAATTGAGCCAGACTGACGCACTCGACGCTGGCATCCGGTTCCTTGGCCCTGGCTACCGCGAGATTGGAAAACCTGGGAGTGGAGTGTTTCGCAGCGCTGATGGATTACGGCAATTCCGTATAGACGACGGCTCGTTGGCGGGCACGCATGCACCTGGCGTTCAGCATGTTCATTTTGAGGTCTATGCTACGCCAGACAGCCGGCTCCCAATCGTCAACAACCATGTTCCGGTGACCCCATGACAGCTATTCCCCTTGAACAAGTTGGTCGGATCACCAAAGGCGTCGACACTGGGCAATTTGTGTTGGTCCGTGGCGACCAAAAGCGAACCGGAGGCTTTCTGATCTTTCATTCCTCGACTCCGGATGTGTTCTCGGCATCTGAGGTGTTCGACAACTGGGTCGAGCAGCCCAGCGATCTGGAAACATTTTTTGCGGAAACCGGGTGGGATGTAGACTGGCAGCTAAATCTGGGCGCTTCCACCACCCCTTCGGGCTGAGCTTCGCGTGGAGCCTCGGGGCGTCGGGCGGAGGTCTGCGCGTCGAGATGAGGGGCCGGGGTTGGAACTGATGGCGATAGGAGCGCCCGATGGACGGTGTCTCGATGTGGAGAGCAGCAAGGAAGGTCAGGGGCTCTGCCAAAGGCTCGCCTCGGAGGCCATTGCTTGAATGTCGGCTGCCATGAGCCAATCCCCGAAGGACACGCCAGGCGACACTGAGGTCCAGTCGATCATGGCCGCCTTGATCGCGTCCTACGGCAGCCTTGCCGCACCCAATTTCAGCAAGATTTACGCAACGATGGCTGATCCTCTTCACAGGAATGTGGTCGCGGAGCTTCGAGGCAAAGGCGTGGATGTTCTGGAGACCACGGACGAGAATGACGACGTGTCGACCCAGTTGGTCATCACCCGATCCGGTGATCAGGTCTACCTGGAGCTGTCGGGCATCGGTCCGTTTGCGGCAGTGCTCCATCTGGATGGGAATGAGCAGTTTTCCTGGGTGACTTGCCCTGACAAGGGGCCGACGCCGCTCGCGAAGCTGGTGGCGACGGTCGTCGAGCAGGCGGGTTTTCGGCTGCTGAACCGGGACATCGTCCTGAAGACGGTCAGGATGAACCGCCCTGAGGGCTCCATGGAGGTGACGCTCTATCGGGCCTTGTTCACGGACACCGATTGGGTCCCGTAGCGCACCGGTGACGAGCGAGCCATGACGGATGCGCCCGGTTCGATCGGAACTGGCGAGTACGGCGGCAGTCAGCCCACAGTTCATGTCTTCAGCAGGATGGGGCAACACCATGATCTGCGGCATCGATACACCTCACGATAAGGCCACCGAGGAAATCCTCGCGGCATTGCACGCCTGCTATGGACGGCTGGACGAACCGAATTTCCGCAAGGTGTACGCGACACTTAAGACGGCTCCGTATCAGAGAGTTCTAACTTGAGATAGCCATGATCATCGGGCACCTTGGCGCTTTGTCCTGGTGGAGGTCGATGGTGTCTGCGGAGGGGCTGCGCTGCAAGCGGTGCGAGGGTTCGGACTACGCCCGGAGCGG
>JAABUY010001286.1_pt1 | contig 34805 bp, 31 predicted proteins | sample 5560271 | NCBI WGS metagenome assembly JAABUY01 (sample SAMN10711886, study PRJNA513374) | rock metagenome | isolation source: Antarctica rocks | place: Antarctica: Victoria Land, University Valley | reverse complement strand
AAAACCGCAGGCATCGAACCTCGGGCGCATGAGAAATATAGGGCGGCATGGGCACGGCCGGGGGGCCGGTGCAGAGGGAGCGTAAAAACAGCGTCCAGGTCCCCCGGAAACGGCTACCTTTTCACCCTGACTCAGTTTAAGAGAATAAACTAATGGGATAGAAAGTCATGTAGGAAGCCATGAGGACTGTTCGATAGAGTCATATTTGATGCTCGATAGGGAACAAATTTGATTGTTGAATGATGAGTAGAGTGATGAATAGAATGATGAGTAGAATGATGAGTAGAATGATGAGTAGGATGGTGAGTAGGATGGTCAGTAGGAAGGTCGATCGGAAGGTTGGTCGGAAGGTCAGTAGAAAGATCAGTAGAAAGGTCAGTAGAAAGGTCAGTCGGAAGCTCGATGGGAAGCTCGATGGGAAGCTCAGTCGTAGACTGACCGCGTCGGGTCGGGTCGGGTTGGAATTTTTTTGGAGTCGGGTCGGGTCGGGTCGAGAAGTTCAACCCGAGAACTCGGTTCGGGTTGGGAAGCTTGACCCGACAACCCGACCCGAAAACCCGACCCGACCCGACAAGATATTATGTAGGTGTAAAAAGCTTGGTCGAACATTCTTCATGGTTCCCTTCATGGCTTCCTACCATGTTTCCCCGTCATGACTCCCTACCAAAGTCAAACGGCCTTCATGTTTTCCCTATATGTTCCCCTATATGTTCCCCTATATGTTCCCCTATACGTTCCCCTCCATGTTCCCCTATATGTTCCCCTCCATGTTCCCCTATATGTTCCCCTATATGTTCCCCTATATGTTCCCCTATACGTTCCCCTCCATGTTCCCCTATATGTTCCCCTCCATGTTCCCCTATATGTTCCCCTATATGTTCCCCTATATGTTTCCCTTCATGTTCCCCGCCATGTTCCCTACCATATTCCCTATCATATTCCCCGCCATGTTCCCCGCCATAGTTCCTACCATATTCCCTACCATATATCCACCATATTCCCTACCATATATCCACCATATTACCCATCATATTACCCACCATATTACCCACCATATTACCCACCATATATACCTTCCTACCAAATGCAAAAGGGTAATGCAAAAGGGTAATGCAAACAGCAAAAGCGGAAAAATTTCTATATTTAGCCCTCTTGGCGCCAAGCTCGGGTCCTTGCCGGGTCGGGTCGGGTTGAAAATATGGGCAACCCGACTCGGCACGCTCGGGTCGGGTTGAGAAAGTGAGCAACCCGACCCGATCTCGGTTCGGGTTGAAAATGTCAACCCGAAACCCGACCCGACGGTCAGTCTACTCAGTCGATAGCTCAGTAGAAAGATCAGTAGGAAGCTCAGTAGAAAGCTCAGTCGGAAGCTCGATGAAAAGCTCGATGGAAAGCTCAGTAGAAAGCTCAGTAGATAGCACAGTAGAAAGCATTGTTTGAAGCGCTGTTTGACGTGTTTTATGCGTCCGATCGACGCATTTGATAAAGCGTTTGATAGAGAATTCGATAGAGCGTTTGATAGGAAATTTGATAGAACGTTTGATAGGGAATTTGGTAGGGAATTCGGTAAAGCGTCTGATAGGGAATTCGGATGAGCGAGTAGGTGAGCGAGTAGGTGAGCGAGTAGGTAGGCGAGTAGGTAGGTGAGTAGGATGGCGAGTAGGTGAGCGAGTAGGTGAGCGAGTAGATAGGTGAGCATGTAGGATGGAAAGTCATGTGAAAAGCATTGTTTGAAGCACTTTTTGACGTGTTTTATGCGTTCGATCGACGCATTTGATAGAGCGTTTGATAGGGAGTTCGATAGAGCATTTGGTAGGGAATTCGGTAGAACGTTTGGTAGGGAATTTGGTAGAGCATTTGGTAGAGAATTCGATAGAGCGTTTGATAGGAAATTCGATAGCGCGTTTGGTAGGGAATTCGATAGGGAGTTTGGTAAGGCGTTTGGTAGAGCGTTTGATAGGGAATTCGGTAGGGCGTTTGGTAGGGCGTTTGGTAGGAAATTTGGTAGGGCGTTTGGTAGGGCGTTTGGTAGGGAATTCGGTAGGAAATTCGGTAGGGAGTTTGGTAGGGAGTTTGGTAGGGAGTTTGGTAGGGAATTCGGTATCGCGTTTGGTAAGGAATTTGCTAGGGAATTTGCTAGGGAATTTGCTAGGGTAGGGAGCCATGAAGGGTGTTTGGTAGGGAATCATGAAGGGAGCCATGGAGGGTGTTCGGTAGGGAACCATGGAGGGAGCCATGAAGGGAGCCATGAAGGGAGCCATGAAGGGAGCCATGAAGGGAGCCATGAAGGAAGCCATGAAGGGAGCCATGAAGGGAGCCATGAAGGAAGCCATGTAGGATGTTTGGTAGGGAATCATGAAGGAAGCCATGAAGGATGTTCGGTAGAAAGCTCGGTAGAGAGTTTGATATCGAGTTTGGTAGGGAATTCTATAGGAAGTTTGGTAGGAAGTTTGGTAGAAAGTTTGGTAGGGAGTTTGGTATGGTAGGGAGCCATGGAGGGAATCATGAAGGGAGCCATGAAGGGTGTTTGGTAAACACGAAGTCGAATAGAAAAACCGACCATTGAAAATTGAATGATTAACTGTAATAGGTTTAGCTTTCGTGATCTCTAACTGTAATAGGTTTAGCTTCAGTTTTGCTTCCGTGATCTTGGCAAAAAGAGTCAACCATTTTACAGAGAATTAAAATAAGGTTTCCGAACGCTAGTGATGTGACGTCAAAATCAGTCGGTAGAAGCAACTGCGTTGCTAATCAGTTCAGAGTGATATTCTGTGGTTTTCTATTGATGAACTAACGAATACGCTAAAAGTGGCTTCCCGACAGTCATCATCAAGATCGTTATTGAAATGAGAAATCAAAATATGCACTTCAGTCTAACTAACATTGATGATATATTCTTGCCCCCTTCATTGATGCATTCAATGCTTTCTATTGTTCAAATCTTTGAAGTAAATTCTTCTATGTGAATCTACAGTAACGAACTATTCTAGAATATCGGCAAATGTGCGGCTTGCATTTAGCAGGAGCCTCAAAATTTGGCGCAATTGGCGCAATCAGCGACCGGTTAGTTAGTACTTTGCGCAGCATCTCAAAATATTTGGTTAACTTTGGCACAATTATTTGTAACAAACATAATGAGTTACAAGTAGACAGAAAAGACTATCGCTTTGTTACATTAATGTTCAATAGCTGTGGTTAATGTAACAATTTCTTGGTCGAATTCTTGCCCAGATCTCTACCAAATTCCCTACCGAACTTCCTACCAAACGCTCTACCACGTCAAACAGTGCTTCAAACAATGCGTCCTACATGGCTTCCTACCTACTCGTCACCCTACATGCTCAACTACCTTTTCAGCTATCTACCTACTGTTGAAAACTCTTGTTATACGAGGACATGAGGGTAGAGAGGCATGTAAATGTATTGACTGAATCTATGTAGTACCTATACGGATGAAGGAAGAAGCGGGAGGAAGGATAAATACCCCTAGCATACAGGTCGGCCCCGCCTGGCCTAGTGACCCCCCGAACGGGGAAGGCGCCGTAAAGGACCTCGTTACTTTCCCATCTTTCACATATAGACTCCTCCCATCCCCTCGCCGGTTTCCTGCCATTTTGTTAACCTCGATCAGTGTCACACTGAATACGCTGCCTTATCTCGAACCCGGGGATCAGACCGCTCTTGGCACCCTTTTCAACCCGCATCACCGTTCCATCCGGCGATCGCGGTTTGAATTACAGATCGAGCATCACGGCCTGTCATCCCGGAGGAGTCTTGCCCAATTCATTTACAAGAGGGTGATTGATTCATGCACTGCGCCATCAGCATGTCCGGGATCAAGGCTCAGTGAAGCCTCGCCTTCCAGCGTCGCGAATGACACTAGGATGTCTGTCCTCTTCACCCTCCAGATTATATCTGTTACGAGCGTCAGACGTTGCGCTTCTCTTCGTACCGATTGCACGCTGAGATGCCTCGAAGCTGATCGTTTGCGACGATATCTGAGTCGGGAAAATATCTGGCGAGCTGTGTAGCAAGGCATCCACACCTCGAGCGTGCTATCTGAGCACTAATGGTCTGGGATGGAAATCCAGCCTTTGGCGCCGAGGGACGAGCCAGCGCATGTATCCTGCATCCCCATCTTCGCCGTTCACTCGATTGGTCACAACCTCTGATCGCGATGATCAGACAGGGCATGCCCTCGTATTCGTCCGTTGGTGGTGGTTGGGGAAATTAGGAACAGAACGCGCACCGAACATCTTCTAGTCCGGAAATGTTGATTGGTGTCCGCTTCTTTAGCGTCGGCGTGGTAATGAATTATGCCTCCAAGGAGGTTGGGCAGAAGGATCCAACTGAGCCGCCTTTGTTGACCTTTCGCCCCGTCAAAGCAGAACCTTCCCAAGACCACACGAACACTCGCAATTACTGCTAAGCATTTCAAGCTTCACCGGTGAACACCGCCATTCCTGCGATGTCCGGGCCATCTCGTCCGCGCTTTTGCTATCCCTCAGGGTTCTTCGGTGGAAGTGAATCTCGAAGTGAACAATGCCGCTCCTGTGTTTACGATTATCATCGTCGACGATGTCAATGGTGAGGGCGATTTGATTAGCTATTCAGAGTATACGGCCGGCCCCGAAGTACGCATTGATCTCGGAAATCCTATCGGAAACGTGGCAACCTTCCGGCCCAAACCCAGAGCCTCTCTCGACAAGCGCGAAGAGAACGACCATATCTCCTTCACGAACATATCAAATCACAGGCTCGCACACCCCCTCAACCCTCGGCAGCTCTCCCGTACAGCAAAAGCGCAACGATGCAAGAAAAGAGTCAGGCAAGCGGGTCCGGAAGAGAAGAGAAAACAACGAGCTGAGGGGCGGAGGAAAGCAGTCACAAGGCGCAGGACGAGAACGGCTGGAACGGACTCTGCCGTTTTCGACTTGCCCGCTGTCGAGGACCGTCGTTTTCTATGCCTCGAAGACGACATTGAAGTCGTGAGGCAAGTCGTGAAACTCTGTGGTCACGATTTCTGCAGGGAGTGTCAGCAGGAGTGAAGAGCTATGAGCGGGAGCTGTGCGATGTGCAAAAGACTGATGAAGGAACCAATTCGTCTTTTTGCCTGATACTGAGGAAGGCTGGGGAAATTGCAGGCCTCTGCACGATTTCTTGACGGGCGGCAGGCACGTTCAATGTTGTTGTTTTGACAGTACTTCGTCCGTCGTCTTTCTAGACGTCAGTTTCAATGCAGACAAATTGTACTGAACTCAACATTTACATGATCACTCGTTCGCGTTTCTGTGACTGTCAAAGCAGAACAGTCACGCAATTCTCTGAATTTCTTCTGCTCACATGGTTTTCTACCCTTGCTTTCCATGTGCTATCTCAGTTTGCAGTGGAAAAAAGTTGTGGGCAAGTATCTTATATTGTGATGTTTCCGAGGGCGATGTTGTTCACCCTCGGCACAACCTTCCTTATCATTGAGGGTCTTGGGTACGACGCGACGATTATTGTGGTAGATGCTTTATTCAATAGAGAACTTCGATGACTGAATCAGATACAGAAGTGTTCTTTTCTAATTCTCGAATTTCTGTCCCATGAATCTATGCACTCTGACCAATGAAGGTAAAATGAAGATAGTGCTAGAACGCAGACAGATATCATGCAAATGAACAACGATTCACTTACTGTGTGCTTACCTGATCTGTATTTCTGAGATCTCTATCTGAAGAGAGCAATGAAGCTGTGAATGCTTTTTTGCATGAATATCTCTGATTACAGTACAAAAATTGCTTCGACTCAGCTTTCTGCATATGCTAATCATGAGCTGAAGAATTAATATTATCTAGCTAAAGTAGCTAGAAGACAAACAGCAAGAGCAAAGTATTGAAGCTGTGCATATGCACAGCTTGAGCGAAACATTGAGAAAACAGCACAATCACAGATCACGCATACGTTGCAGCAAGACGAGCGAAGATTCTTCTACATATGCTTAGCATATGCACAAAATATGCAAAATCATGAATTCAACTTGTGACATGTTCATTCACAAGCTATCGCTCACGTTATCTTCGTCAAATCTATCTCGTGCATTTTCTTCTTCATTCTCATCGTTCTGCTTGTGATTTACATCATCATTTTCAACATTTGCATTGCACGAATCTTGAGCGAGCTGAGTTTCTTTTTAGTATATGCGAGGCATATGCAAACTGCGACTCTCACATTCAAATCATTTAGTCAATCTGTTAGATGTTCTTTGATGCCTAGTTGATGCTGCCATATGCACAATCGAGACCTTCAATGATCAGATGTGAATCTTTTTGAATACCTGGAAAACGAAAACATTATCATGGTACAGAATCTAATAGTTCGAGCTTTGCATAGGCTCGAAGCTTTTATTTCCGACCCCGACTCAACTTTTCCAACTCTTCGCGAGCTGAAACTCGGGACTGCCGCCATGTTTCTATCCCCTTCCATTCACCTCACTTTCCCCGGAAGTAAGCAAGACTGCGCTGAGGCTTCAGTATTCAACCTTGAGTTTTCTTTTAAGACTGCTTCTATTCAATAGTCAGATGTTATGAAGCATGAAGAAACAAAGAGCGTAAGATCTACGTCGACCATCTGTGCTTTCATCTCTTTCAATGTGTTGAAACGCCCTTTCAAAAGATGTGAACCCACGATAGTTCGTCGTCTACGCTCAATGTTCTAAGCGATTTCTTCTTCGCAATCAACTCATCTGAATTAGCTCTTCTGAAGTACAAAAGCAGTTGTGATAGAATAAGGTTTTATCTTTGCGAAGGCTACTGAGAAATTTGAGCAACAAAGAATTTGTCATTGAAAACTCATGATTGACAGTGATAGTTTTGAATCTTCTGTTTACGAAAGTGATATTGTTCAAACCTTGACGACTCTTATATATAATATTTCATATAGGGCACTTCTATGATCTCTTCACGTTGTGTGATCTAATCTCATCTCTCGCTTCTTTGGTTGAAGTGCTTACAGCACTTAGTGACGCTCGAAACTTTCATCTCAAGTTCACAGCGTCAACACTGGTTTGATACTGTATCACTGTCGACAACGACTTAATTCTCTGTTAAATGCTTCAATCAGCTAAATTCGAAAGAGTCAGTTAGATGAAGTCATTTCATCTGCAGCAACATGCGTATCTCTTGCAAGTCTTTCCCTTTGGAAAAATGGTGTTTGACGAAATTGGCAAGTTGGCTAAGCTGCCTTTCCGCCATCAAATTGTTATGAAATTGTCTTTCCCTTGGGCATAATGACATTTGGCGAAATCCTCTGCTGCTACCTCCTTCGCCATACGCTGCAACCAGCTGACCTCGATGTAGCGAGTCAGATGGGGCAGATCGCCCTCTAAAGACTCAACGTGTGACTCGGCCTGAAAATTCTCTGATGTTTATGCGCATGGGGAATAATTTTAACAAGTATAGGGGAAGTGAATAGCGGGCAGCTCTGAAATTACGGAACGAGCGTAAGGGATGACATACTCTTCTGATCGTGCCCTTTGTGAGAAGAGTGGGTGTGAAAAGAAGAGGTGACAAGGGCGACCTCACGTCAAGCCGTCCTACAAGACAAGCGTGTAGCTGCGTAATCATTCCTAACCAATAACGATATTCATTGTCGACATTCTCTTCATCTTCTTCATTTATGCTCACTCTTCAATTCTGGCACGCCGCTCAATTGGTACGATGCATCGCGTTTGTGCTTTTGACTGTGGCAGTGAGGTAGGTGCCTGTAGTGTCTCGCCACCTGTAATTCGTGCTCTCATAGGTAATGTCTTTCAGGAGAACGGTTCTTGGGGCGTGTGAGGTGACGCCCATGCAGCTAGGATGAGTAGAAGGCAAACAGCGTGAGACCTTCTGAGAGAATGAACTTCGAAGGTCTATTCTGAGAACATGACTTTGCAGCGCTCGCGCTGTAAAGCCTTCTCACCTTGTTGGAAGGTAACTTCTTCAAAACATGAACTAGTGTGTGCTTATCAATTCACCTTGATTCTCAAATTTTATTTCTAAATGCTCGAAGAAGAATTAAAATCGAATGTTCGAAGAGAGGGTCAAAAGTGAATTCCTTCGAGAGGTATCATCAGCTTCGATGATCGCAGTTTCAGCCTGATTAATGATCATGAGATGATGATATGATCGATTAGAAATCGTTCTACTTCGTAACGATATTCTTATCGCTCTGCATTCTTGAGTTCGCAACGTAGTTCTCACTCTGATTTAATGTGCGCTTCTTAGGGGGCGAAGAACGAGTCGACTACTTCTTCGCTAACAGTCTCTCAATCTTGATCGTCACCTTGTAATCATAGGTCTGAGTAACGATTTTTTCCTTTGTAGCCATCTTTTGGAATTCGAAAGTGAGGGGTAAGATGAGGAAAGATGGTTGTAATTTATTGGTAGATATCACAGAACAGTGCAAATCTGATGTGATTTTAAGGTTTGATAGCGAATAATAATATGAACATGACAGGGAAGATCGTGCTAAGCCTCACGTCAGTGCAGACTGACGAAATCTTTCTTCAATAATCATCTTCACGCCGTTTTGAGACGTTGAATGAACGAACAACATGTCGATCTTTCACATTCAATCTTCAGAAGTCAACTCTATCGAAGCGAATAATGCGAAGAAGAAATTGAAGAAGTGAGCAAATATTTATCGATCAGACTTGAAAGATGAATCATCTACTCAGTCATTTGAGTCTATTTCAATCAGGGCGCAGAGCACTTCAATATCGAAGAAATTTCAAGTATGTAACGAGAGCGCACTGAATAGAAATCTACTAAATGACACGAAAGATCAGTCGCAAGCCAGAACGCATGCTGCAGAGATCTTAGGCTGTTCAACAGATCAGGTCTTTTTCACTAATCACATTGTCATGAGATACTACAAACTCAATTCATCGAAACCCTGAGTGTCTGCAGCACAGAAAGAAAGGGTAATAACAATCATTGCTCTCTGTCAGAACCGTGCCTAGGTGAGTCAACCAGCGGAAGTCAGGGTTGAATAGTGCTTGATCTTTAGAGGTAGCTATAACTGAATATTAAGAATACAGAAGAAGGTGAGTACAAGAGCTTCTATTTAAGTAATATTCAGAGGCTGCGCTAAGCCCGAAGGGGATGTGTTTGTGACACGGGTAGAATGTGATGTAGGAAGGAAGGTGATGTTGAACAAAGAGGTGTTGGGGAAAGGAAATAGGGGCTGAGCCAGATCTGAGCTAGAGGCACTGGCTAGCCCTAATCAATACGCAGGGTACTCGCTAGCGTACCCTGCGAATTGATTAGGGCTTCAGCCTTTTTCAGCCTTGGTACGCTCGTAACACTCTCGACGATCTCGACTCTGATAATGGCTTGCTCGAATTTGATGATTCACCTAAATATTTCAGTCTCAAAAGTGAGCAGGCTCTACATGCGTTGACAGATGCGTCCCAACATTTCAAGGGTCATTCAATCGGTTGAGCACTTGTTCTTTCGTGAACTCGAAGAACCTACGATGCCTAGTCACTGACAAATACTGAGTCATAAAGGTTCAAATCTTTTTCTAGCATTGATCAGTCATCATCAAACAAGAGGTCGTAAAGTTCTGAAAAAGATTCTTCTGCTGCGACAGTTGAATGATGAGATTGCGCTTGTACTGATTTGACTTCATCTGATGTGATTGTTGAGTGATTCGAAGAAACAGTAACTGAGTTCATGAACGATGATAACGATGTATTAACAACAGGCAATGTCAAGTTCGACGATTGCTGCAACGAAGCTAGCTGCTTGTATGACGTTTCTAGCAATATGAGCTAGAGTTTTAGCAAGACTAGCGACTTACATATCTTCAGCTGCTGCTGCTGAACGATCATCGATTATGTATGAGAGTTTGAGCATCTGGCAAATCGATTGATGACTTTGCTTTGTTGTTAGCTATCAACAACGTAGCCCTCTTCTCTTCTTTTCTTGATGTGAGTTTTCTACTTACTTCATCTTCATGACAGTACTGATCAAAGTCGCTGAACGTCAAATTGGTCTTTCAACTGAGACTGGCGAACCATCTTTACAAAGCTCTCTCGCAATATTTTTCGCCATGAAGAATCTTCGTTCTGCGAACAATCTTTCAGCTCTGATTATTTCGAATCTCGTACCTGTTATTGTCAATATCTTGTGTCGTTTGAGGAAACATAGCGTTCACTTACCAGCGAGAGCTTGAATCACCAAGTATGCCTTGAAACCTCACTCGAACGATAACTCAAGAATAATTGCACTGATCATCGAAGCTGCGATACGTCAAAGAACTCGATTCTTGATACTGATAGTCGGTATGAAGACGAAGTTCGTTCAGCTAATGTGCTTCTCAACCACGAAAGTACGTAGCAAGAAGAAGTAAGACGCAAGAAGACGAAGATATCAGATCGATCGATTTGATTCGACTTTGATGAAAGCAGATTGTCGTCATAAAGCTCGTTCCCATTCAACAGAAATACAGATTTGAGCGCAGAGCTGATCGCTTGTTTCATTGAGCAAGCCTAATTCTTTTTGAGTCTCGTTGATGTTTGATGTTGGTGGAAAAGATATTTCATCTTTCACTGTCAGATCTTTCAAACCCTTACGAATTTTCTTGATGATGTTTTTCGTTGCTAATTTGTCCTCGTCTTCGTTTTGATTCACATCGACATTCGTTTGTTCATCACTCACATCATGAAATGATCTTCGACGTCTCTTGTGTTCATTATTCTCTTCGCTCTCGAATGCAGTTCGTCAACGACGTTCTTCTTGATGTATGTCGACAGAGTCAATCGACCTTGCTTCGACGTGGTCTTGCGTCGTGATAGAGACGAGGTTAGAAGCGAACGATGATGACTTTCGCTGAGGGCTTGATAACGTTGAACGTCTTGACTCATCAAGCCTCGCTTCTATGGCCTGCTCACAAGACAATTCCGGAGAGCGACATATGACGTCTCTGTTCAATGTCGATTAGAGAGGAATATAATCTTCATGCTTCTTTGATACATATGAAATCTTAGGCGAGAAGTCTCATTGCTCAGATTGATAATAGATGTCGTAGATGGTCTGAACGTATTCGGCAATCAATGACAATGTGATGACAGACTTCGAATGTGTGCAACATAGAAAATAATCATAGAAAGATGAGAAAAAGATCTGCCCTTGATGTTCTTGAACATGAAATGAATGAATGATTAGATGAACAGCAGCAAAATGGCTGGAAAGACGCACATGCAAAAACGCATGAGTTGATTGAGACTGTGATACTGCATGCCGTGTGAATTTCACTTTTTGTTTGGCGGAATTGATCTTTCGCTGATGATCCTGAGCTGCCCATATTTGTGATATCGATACGATATAAGATCAGTAGAACGCTGCTCGCTCATATTTGATAGGATTCAGCCACTTCGCAAGAATCTTTGCACGAAACCGTTGCGTGCAAAGATCCTTGCAGAAGCTCGGGCGAGATGCCGCCTTCCATCGAGCGCCCTTCCTAGCACCCGCATGAGCCGTCATCTCTCAGTTTCCCTTATCGCCATGCCAGAATGTTGTGCCAATAACGGCATCAATGCTTGAAGTCAGACGATGCTGCAAAAACATATACAGGAGAATGTGTCATTTTGTTAAACTAATCAAGTTTCTCGAACCCTCTTTCACGTCTTCATGCTGTCTTACATTACGATACCCTCTCTTGGCTGCGCCTCAGCACGCTCGGCTGAGATGTCGCATCCGTATATTCAGTATCATTGATCGAGCATCTTTCGCTTCCTTTTCTCGATTGAGTGTGCTTGTGTGAATCGCTGATCAGCGACTCTGGTCAAATCAGATCGGAAGGGATTATCAATGTGTATGTTCGTCTCTATAAAGTATTCAGCCTTTCTCATGAAGCTTGTAAAGATTATCTCGGATTTTATCTGCCTTTTTTTCAGTGCGATGTACGCCTTGTTTCAGGCAAAGTCACTTGTAAATCGAGAATCTCCTTGTCTCGATCATTGACGATGCCAGAGTCTTCTCAGCCGCACAACGTCGTTTATACTGAAATCTTGGGAGGGCTTCAACTGAGTACTTCTCAAGAGGGCGTCGACTTTAAGTCTTCAGATGTACTGTACGCTGAGAATGCATATAAACTGAGAGTAGACGGGAACAGTGATAAGACTGTAGAGGTGAGAGCGAATTTTCTTTCTGTTACGATGGCTCACGTCCTAATTATCTTCTCAGAAGGTCATACAGCTTCCCCCTTTATCTAGAAAGATTGTTCGCTTCTCAATCGCTCAAACCATAAAAGATGATCTTGAAATCAAACCATGGCTTCGGACATTCGGGATCGCTGTTCTCCATATCGGACGCAAATACCACGATTTTTGGGATCTTGTTGTCTACGACACGCCTTTACCACACAAAATCCCTTTGAAGACCGATCAGTTTACGATAGAGGACGTTGACCCAACACAATCAACCTGTTGCGAGAGAGAAGTATACGATACCTTCGTCGCAAGAGAGAAGGCCTTGGATCGCTTCTTAAAAAACGTCATGCACGCAGACTCTCCTACAGAGGATCGTGGCGCTGCGTCGTGCTATTGTCAAATTGCGAGAAATAATGGCCTTATCGCTCGGCTTGAGATGTTGAAATTCTATTTCCTCTTCAAGGCAACATCATCGACATTCTCTATTCGAAGCGCAACCTGCTGACGATCCCCAGACCTCTTCTCCTACGCTCCAAGAAGCCTATGCACGAAACGCTCTTATCATCTGCTTGAACATGCTGGAAGACTTCGAGTCTCCTGTCGCTCATGAGCTTATCCAACGAGACCTGGATAATTGGTGTCAACAGATCATGAATGGTGTAAAACATCTGCATGAGCTTTCCTTGCCCTCCCACCTCCAGGTCACCAATCCGAAGGATCGAGAAGAAATAGAACTGCAAATACTTTCCTTGCTTCGCGAGCTGTATTGTGTCTCTGGCGGCGATTTGGCACGCGATCGGAGCAAATTCAATCCAGGCTTGACAGACCTTACACCGTTGGACAACTTGATTCTTTATGGTCTCGCCTTTGGAATTCAAACGCCTACCGCACAGCAATTCGGTACATGCGATCCCTTTGAACTACAAAAAGCCCTCTCAAGATCGCGGATGTTTGTCAAGGTCACAAATCTCAACCAAATTCGCTCGGCAACTCTCAAACGTGTTCAGGAATGGAGCTCAAATCTCAATAAATTCTTGCCAATTGCTTTTCCAGACTTGGTACGGAATTGTAATCCTATTCAGTGAAATGACGCTGATAAGCAACGAAGGGTCTTTCATCACAAGTGTTGAACGAACTTGGGTGTCGACAACTGAGAGACATTCAAGTGTTTCGGTCAGTGATCAGCTCTCAGAGGCCCACAATACCAATTCTAACGAACGCAGTGCGCATACTTACCACGAGCTTCCGTCTCTGAGCCATCCTGAGAATGACGTTCTTCTACTTCTTGTATGGAGTTCTGACTGTCACGGTCGAGCCCTTCGGGCACTTCACGCGTGGGCGATATCAGAAGATGGCAAGCGGCTGTATTGGAGGCTGGTCCACGACCTTCGTTCTGGGAAAGCGCCTGCTCAGATTATGTTAAGCTTAGTCGCCTTTGTGTCTCTTTTACGACTCCTGCCCTACGGGTCCGATAAACCTCCAGCCGAAGCAAATTATCTCAGGGACTTCCTTTCGCTATTGAAAGGCTTTCCCTGCAACAATATACGAGCGACCATGGAACATATGATCTGGTCCGTCTGGACGGCAATATCACCTCAGGTTAATGTCACTGAGGGTCAAAAGGTCTTTCGAATCCTAGCCCACATCGTCGATCCACCTGAATTTGTGTCGGAGCGTGGTGATGAACATTCGGTTACTTATTGGAATCGCAGATTCAATCCCCTTCGTAGTAATGATGAGGCTCTTTCAACCATTCCTGAAATCTTGGAAAAGCTCGGAATAATGGCCACATCAGTCCTGCCAGCGGAGGAAGAGACAAGTACACACATCAAACCCCAGGGTGCAAGTGATCGTTTTACACAGACAGAAGGGAGTGAATCTTCACGAGATCTACTGCGAAGGATGGAAGAAAAAGGCAGGAAGAAAAGAGGGTGTTGGGGCGTGTGGTGGTCTTCAAAGGTTGGAATATGGTCTGTATTGTGTTGAGAGATTTGTCTGCATAGTATCATCTGGGTTGACCGTCAGCCCATATTGGTGTCAATAATTATCCTGATAGTCATACTTCAACTTCCTTGCAAAGTTTATTGTGCTCGAGGGGCTAGAGCGGCGGCTTTATTACCGAATAGTAGCATTCGCTTTTCTCCCGTCTGTCAGCAATCCTTCACATCTTTTCGAAGAAGTGACTGCGATTTGAGGCGGAGTCAAGGCGAGGCCTTAAATCGAGGCCGTCAATTCATTGCCCTTACTCAACTCCTGCTTTCAACGAAGAAGCAGATTTTCTGTAACATTCAACTTAGAGACATCAAGCGCCGGGTGCAAACTGCAAAACTCCCTAACCTTGACTTTGCTCGCCTTGCTCTTGTCGAAGACACAGTGGCTCGAAATTGCCGGCAGCATAAATGTCGAGACTTTGAAGCAAAATCAACCGCTAAGACTGAGACAAAAGGAGGGTGGTAAAGGGACAACATTCAGCAATGACCTCGCAGATGGCTTCCGTAGTGCAACAATCTCGCTGGAACAAACGACGGGATGCTCTCGTGTGACATTGTGATCTAGTTCTGCCTCAAGTCGTCAAAGATTTAATGCGTTGATCAACAAATCTCACGGCTTTTATACTCTCAGTAGTATCCAGTTCCGGCCCATCTGGGAGTCTATTCTGGAGCTCTGGGAGAAGAAGAATGGAATCCAATTCTGTGACCTCCGCATCGTGTTCTGGTAATGTGGATGCAGATGAGAACACTTTACACAGTTTGCTGAGAGAATAGGATTTCTTAGGCAAAATTATGTTTGTAAGACACCGGAGGGGTAATCAGACCTGACTGTTCGATTTAGAGCATCCAAAAGCAACGCGAAGAAACGATATCATGAGACTTCATTTATAGATGCTCTCATGAGCATCCCGAATATGGTGAGAGGCTGAATCGAGAGAGCGTTGTCGCTACCAAATCTGGATGCCGTCAATTTTCGACGTCGCCAGCTGTGGATGCTGCCATTTCGTTCGCCGTTTGATAACGCAGCTGGTTTCGAACATCTTGATTCAGTCCCTCGCAATTGTTTCATGAGACTTTGTCTTCGACACGCAATACGAATTGGACAGGAATTAAGTATTAACGGCTTTGGCAGCTTCTCAAAGCATCACTTAAAGATGACAAGAGTGACGAATGAACGACGACTTCTGGCGTGGATGACAGAGTCAAAGGTACACATAATCATCCAGCATAACGATAGATATCATACATTAAATCGACAGAGGAGATCAACTGGCCTCCGTCCGGAGAAGTCACACCGGGTTCATCTTGGGACATCATTGAACATGATAGGGAAAACATCAAACGAGCGCCAGTCGTCCAGCAGATTTCCAGGACCCTATTCCGAAGATAGTGAGGGCAATACGTCAGCCAGTTGTGAAGAAAGGTCAGGATGCGAGTTGTTCCGTTGTTGAACGACAAGCCTTGTATGCGGTTCACACAGAGTCAAGTGTGCGAGCAGAGTGGGCACGCATGAGATCTCCTGTGCTATTATCGCTCGGGTATCTCATAGACTGGTACTGGAGAGTGTGAACGAAGAGGGAGCCGCTGGAGGCCAGCAGCTTGGAATTCAGTGGTACTTGCCAACCACATTTTCTTCTGGGCTACAAAAGTGCTATTCCTTGGGGAGGATGAGAGCCACCGAGCAACATCTAATTTCTCATCATGATTATTAGCCTATACTTTTCAAAACTTTGAGTCGTCATAATCTTCTGTTGCACAATGTACTTATTGCCGGCCCATGCTTTTACTTACGGCACCCGATTGGGATCTTGCACCCGATTGAAAATATCTCGGATTAGATTGGCGCCCAATCATTGCTGGTCGCCACAGATCTGTTAGAGAGAGAAAACCACTAATTACTGCATGCCATTGACCCCTTGTCTGTATAAGTATATTTTTTCAAAGGCGTATCAGGATTGGAGGATCACGAGCTTTTACTTTCAGATTAAGACGGTTTCCAAGATGGCAAGAGAAGATCTCGCGGAATCAATGAAGGTGAGCCGAGATTCATCTCCTTGAATCTCCAACATCAGTAGAGCCACTGTAGATAGTTGTATCAGAAGCGGTCCTATTAGAATGCTAATAGAATCTGCAACTGTCTTTATTGGGCATACACGACAGCGCGGCGTTGGTCAGTATGATCTGCGCGCCCGGGCTCAGAAGCCCACTCTGTTCCTACAATGTCGATGATAATGGTATTCATAAAGTGTTGGGTTGCAAAAGCGATTTGGCAGCAAAAAACTGAAAGGTCAGGCTCTCCATTATACCAGGACAGCGTAAAGGCTTGCAAAAAGCCTCGAGACTTGAAAGATTGGCGTCAACACATCTTGGATGATGAGAGACATCTGCACAAGCTTCCCTTGCCGCCCCACCTTCAGGACAAGAGTCTCGAAGAACTCCAAATACTTCCGGCCTCCGGTACGAAGAGGGAACAGCCTTAGCGATTTTCTGCACAATAGCGATTTGGTTTTTCGAGTACACCCATACATTAGGAGATCCTGTACTTCCAGGCGTAATCCAATCGTCAATAAGCTTCCTTGCTCCACCAACTACCTAGCTAGTTCTCAGTCACGCAAGCCGCTCCACCCATAGCCGCTCCACACATAGCTGCTCCACGCATTCCAATATTCGTGGGGAAATACGCCTGCCTCCCTTGTGCGTCACTGGGTATGCTCGTTAATCCATCGTGTCCCTAATGGAGAGGATGGCCTTTATTCTTTCGAAAATTAGCCCTTGTAGATGCACTTGGATCAAAACAAAGATAGACCATATGCGATGTACCAGTGAATGCGCATCAGTCTTTGCTTGGTCTTTGCCTGCATTGTTCGTGTTGATAAGCTCAGATCAATCGACCTGCAGATTCCCTCATGTCGCTCCTCTGATGCGCAAGATAGAAGAGTATTGTCCCCGTTAGAATGTATCTTCGGCCTCAAGTCCATTCGTCGCAGTCTGGGCAATCACTTTTCAGCAGTTCTACTACGATGGCAAATTTTCCTTTCCACAAGATGTGTTATGCTGTTCTTAGTTCGGAAGAAATTGAAGAAATTGAAACTCACTTCATCGGTTTACAATATCAGTACGACAAGAATGGTTGCTTCATAAATTCTGAAGTCGAACTACTGAGTATCATATTTTCTGCAAAACAACTTAGTGATCACATTAAATTCTTGGTCGGTAAATGCGAGAGCAAGGTAAATAAGTATGATTCGACTCATCAAAAATATACTAACACTTGCTTGCGTAAAGAAACAGTGCTTAAAGAAAGCAGATCAAGCAATAATGACTTTGCAGAAGAACATTGATGACATGAAGGAGAGCGACAACTCACCGAAGCTTACATCAACCATGACGTTGAAAAGGGGGAAAATCAACGGAGAAGATGTTGGACTTGACATGAGGAACGGAAAAAATGCCCCATCAGTGTCATCTAGGTACTGATGTCTCTCTAGTGTATATGGTGTGTCTCAATATGCTAAAACTTGACGGACGTAGGGAAAGCTCATCATCATCCTCAACTATTACGACTGAAGATAAAAACGCTCAGCATCGCTGATCGTTGTATGACTTCGTGTGAAGAATCGATAACACGATGACTCGGTCAAGGGACCCAAGAAGGAGAGAAAGACCGTGTTGACGAACAACATCAGTAGGGTGTTCGAGATTAGCCTGTAATGAGGGAGAGGTCGGAGCCGGACTTGATCGTCTGGCCGAGAAGAGCATTCAATTAGAAATAACTTGAGAATAGATTGATCTTGAAGGCGTACAGAATTTCATGTTCCTTTCAAGTCGTCTTTCGGGGTTATTGAATATTGATATTAGTCAGCCACCCATGGGTATACTTCAACATCTCGGCTATACTACGAAGCTATTCTAAATAAGAGCTCGTTCACGCTTCAAATTGGAAAAGCCCATGCCTGCTTCTCTTGTTCAGACGGCGGAGGGATCGACCCAAGAGTGAATGCCTGCTCCGGCGTACCGTAACAATCGTCAGGGAGTTGGAAGCCTGGACTCAAGCTTACCAACTTGACTTGTTCCACCCATTTTTCCCATTTTTCGTGCCTTCGTCCGTCATCGTGCCGAAGCAGCGTCAGCTTGATCGGTTGCCTTCTATCGTATACCGCCAAGAGGACGTGAACGCTATCATCAGATATAAGCCTCCTCCCAATGTTCTTGACAAGCTGATAGACACAGCGGTCATGCTCGTCGTAGCCTGACAAGAAGCAGGGATCATGGTTGGAGAATGCTGAAAGCCTTTTCCACCCTTGATCATAGAGCCGAGTAAAGGCGGAGCTCACCGTCGCCCAGAGGCTGGAGTAGGCATTCGTCAACTCCTGCAAGTAAGATCCATTCGACTCGTGTAGATCAGGATCATCCCATGGCACACGTTGACGCAACCCAATGAGTAAGTTGCACGTCCAAAGCAAGGAGTAAGATGAATGACGAAGGCGGAGGACGTTAAACCATTCACCCTCCTCAGGAAACCGAACCTGTGGCGGGTCTCCAAGTTTGTCATAAACGACCTCGAACGTCCAGTCGATCTTTGATTGCGGACCCTCGACTGGCTCTGGTTTGTCGATTGTCAAGCCTGGCGTGAGTGTCGCCTCAGAGTTCTCACTCCTGGCAGACTCCGATTCAAGTAGGCCTGACTCACAGGCCAGCCCAGCTACAGAGCTCTCGGAAGTTGTCAGTCTCAACGTTCGCCTCCGATGGTTCCCACTCATACAAAATTCCGCGTCAGTAAGCTGTACCCAGTCGAATCCAGCCGTGGGGCTTTCAGCAGTTTCGAGCATCAACATCATCGGAGAAGAAATGCATAAGCTTGGCTTGATGGCAATGTCAGCTGTTGTTCACCCAGAGGGTTCTTCACACTGACCTCCGACGACTTCGTAAACTTTTTCCAGGACTTCTGTGTGCTAGCGATGGCAACACTTTCCGTCGGTCTTCTGGCTCTGCTGTCTTCTATTCTTTTCCCAAGGATGTCTTGATTGTGTTTTTTTGGAGATGATATGTGTAGACCCAGGTCAGGTTTTAATACATGTAAAGCCTACAGATGCCCTGGCCTTATCAAGCCTATCACAAGCCATGTTGCCCAATGAAGCCTAAATCGCATTGTGGATGCCTGCTTCAAAGATGAGCGGCTGGACCGCCTCCGCCTTGCTCGGACCTGAGTCTCGTGTTGTCAAACTCAAGATTCAAGGTGGGAAGGAATCGATTGCCAAAAGTGAGGCTGCATTTTCACTTGCTTACAAGGCCGAAGTGTCGAGTCAAAATCGAGGGTGGAGAGGCAGGGTTAATCTTTGCGTACCACCAGATGAGACGACTATAATCGTAATGCATTGACCCCCTGCAATGCAGACTTTGAATCCTAGGCCAACGGAGAAAGATAAACTGTCGGTGGCATGATTATGATGGTGCAAAGTCAGGGGGGAAAACCGGAAGTTTCGAATTCAAAGAGAACAGGGCCAGATCTGCCAAGATGAACCAGATCTCAAGTTCCTTATCCAAATTCTTTAATTCAATGAAGCTTGTGCTATCGATGCTAGTCGTGCTTGATTAGCTCTTTCGCCTCTGCTCTGTTGAGCGTATCAGAGACTTATCCAGGTCTCTGAGAAGCGCTATGCTTGTCTACGAGACTAAAGCTGCACGGTCTTTGGCAGGAAGGTAACACAGGCGAAGTGGAGTTCGGGGCCCTGAACCGTCCTTAACGCTCTGTACAATCTCACACCCCTGATGTAATGCCGCTACTGTGATTTGACTTCCATCGACGCACCTGAGAAGGCAGCAAATCAACGCAGCCAAATTATATGACAGGTGTACAGAAAGACGGGGAGAAAAGCGAATATTACTATTTGATAATAAAGCCGCCGCTCTAGCCGCTCGAGCATAGCAAACTCTGTATGGAAGTTGTAGTATGACTACTTACAGCATCCATTAGGATAAATATTGACATCAATATGGGCTGACGGCCAGCTCAGATGATACTACGCAGACAAATCTCTCAACACAACACAGACCATATCCCAACCTCCGAAGGCCACAACGCGCCCCAACACCCTCTTTTCTTCCTGTCTTTTTCTACCAAATCTGGATGCCGCCAATTCGGGATTCTGAATGTGCCCGCCGTCCGTTGAGGGCTGTCAATTGCGGATGCCGTCAATTTTTGATGCCACCAGCTATGGATGCTGCCATTTCGTTCGCCTATTAAAACAATATAATCCACTAGTTACGCGAGTAGTCATCATTTCCTCCCAGGAATGCGGGCTTGGCTACGGAGTATGTCCTATTGTTCTTCAACTGCAGCAACGGCCCCGCAGATTTGGCGTCGTTGGTAGCTCTGCGGATTACTAGCCGTCCATTATTGATGGAGCCAAGGGTCAATTCTTGCATTGCCTGTTTTAGCACCCTTATGTGCCTTCATCGTCTGGTGAGCTTGCAGAGGAACCCGGCAAAAGAGGGACGACCAAATATTTCCGCCTTAAGCATGCGCTTGGCCAGCATGTAAGTACTGTTTGTGCAAGATCTCTAGCTCCTCCTCTCCGTAAAATGATGTTGTCAACGCTTTGTTGATCTTAGATGGTCCTGGTGAGTCTGCGTGAGCCAAAGTTGAGCAAGCTTGGTGCATCTGTTGTGAGGGATAAGGCGATGATACCGCCGGCCCCGTTAATGATAAGGACAGAGACGCTTGAGAGGCAGAGACGGAGGAAGTGACGGAGGCAGTGATGGAAATGGCGGACCTTGAGAACACAGATTGATCAGTCTCCCCGTCACTTATAGGCTTCTGCCTCTTCACTCGGCTGCAGAAATCCTTGGATGATTGGCGATTAGAGGAAATCTGTTTACTGTGTCAACATCAACCGCGATTAATATTGTTAAAGGCATACCTTTAATGCTGGAACCGTTTTATCCCGTATCTTCCCCCAAAGTCGCTTTGGAACAATCAAAAGATGATAGGAAGAGGATGGACTGGAGAATGGATCGGTTTTGTCACTGTTATTATTGTAAAGTGTTCTTCCTGCTGCGTTCTTACTCTTGTCGTTTGTATCATCAAGAACTGTGAAAGAATCCGAGGCTCTGCGCCTAAGCATCGGTTTCTTTGATTTGGAGTCCGTTGAAAATCCCTCCTGGGGTGATAATAAAGAAGGTCCCTTCTTCTCTGCATCACTCGGGATATTACAGTGTGGCTTATCATCCTTGCTCTTCGCAAGTTTCTTGCCAGTAAATGTCTGCGCTTGACTTTGACCAATATGTCTTCTCCTCCGTTTGGCCGATGGGTCTATGAGAGATAACCGAGTTTGGGAGCCGGAATTCTGGTCTTCATCGATACTGGTCCTTAGCCGTTTTCGCCCAGAAATTTTCACCTCACACACAGAGTTTTTCGGTATTATTAATGAACAGTGGATCATATCTCTTGCCGGCGGTGTCGAGATGTGCGCGAAGAGTGGTTCGGATGGGTTTATACGGGCCGAGGCTGAAGCTTGCGCGAGCGACTGCCTACAGGCATCGCCACGCTGAGGTGCTTGTTTTTGGGTCCCTTCTATTGGCGCTTGTTCACAAGGATCGAGTGCGTCGTCGTAATCACTGTAAGGTGTCGCAGACCTGTGCTGGTTCGGCTTTGGATAGATCACTCTCGGGTCATGTCCGTGGACAGGAAGGCGTAAAGGGAGGAGCAAAGGAAGTGAGAGAAGTACCAGTAAGAGCTTTAATTTGGTTGACAAGGACTTCGATTGTTTCTATAGACGTATTAGTATTCTATTGACGTAGGATCGTAGCAGCTGTACCGGATTCTTGACCGACCATATCCTTTTTAGACTTCATGTTGGGAGTGAATTCACTGCCTTAATCGCCGGCCTAAATTCCAAAATCCGACAGTGATAATATCAAGAGTAGCTCGACTGAATGCTTGGTGGCGACAAACATCAGGGCGTAGCCTAAGCGAGCTTTATGGTCTACCTTACAGAATAGTTTTAGTGAGGCTAACGGAGCGGCTCTTACATAAGCACATGACTGCCCCTCCATGACATCTATCAAGATCTGGTCTAAGTATTACATATGTTTCCTTGCAAAGGCGGAACAGAGTCTTGCGTTACAGTAAGTAAATCCTACGACATACAAATGCGCAGCGTGCTTAGAACTAATGCATTGAAGCTACCTCTATTACACATCGCCTGACTACTATTTATCATGACTCAGGCGACAAGCAAAGCCCACCTCGATCAGGAGGAATTAAGCAAGGAGGATAAGGAGAAATTGAAGACATTTGGAGAATGGCTTTCCAAAAAGGAGACGAAATTCATAGAGTCTAAAGGTTTTCAAAAATGCATGGATCCGCAGCTGCATGAGAAGCTTGTTCAACTCTTTACGGCTGTTAACTTTACAAAAGGGGTTGGTTCTTCTACTTCAACATCGAGTCTCTGTTAACAATCAAGCAGAGGGTCCCTTCCGCGATTGCAGTACTTCGACTATCAGGCTCTGAACCTACAAATACCGAGCCTGGCAGCTATCCTTGGCATCTCGTCCCAATTCAAGTCAATGATGAACACAAACCCCCCACATTATCCGATGTCGATCTAATTGGACGAATGACATACATCGATGGGTCGGGAGTGACATTGAAGGGGAATTTTGATTTCCTGAGCTTCCCTGTCCCGAAGTAAAGGGCCTCGTCTGTATTAAGATTAATATCACGACGGATCATGTACGGAATTAAAGGAACTCACTCTCTCTTTCACTCTTACATTTTATCAATAGGTCCCATTGATAACGAAAGCGCCCATTAGGTTAGGGTTCATTGGACCCCATTGAGACTCAATAGCACCCCGCACCGTTATTCACCCATAGTGCGTTGGGATTCATTGGATCCCATAGAGACTCAATAGCACTCGCCCCGTTATGCACCCATAGTGCGTTGGGATTCATTGGATCCCATAGAGACTCAATAGCAATCGCCCCGTTATGCACCCATAGTGCGTTGGGGTCCATTGAATCCCATTGAGAATCAATAGCATTCGCCGCGGTATGCATCCATCCTGTACCCAAATTTTCGCCGGTAGCATCGTTGCTTGTATCCTGTTGTGGTAATGCTCCATTACCCTCGTCAGATTCATGAATGTTACTCTGCGACTGGTCGATCGTAAGATCATTGTTCATTACTGGATTGCATCCATGGAGTGCAGGATGTGTCGCATTCTCTGGGGATAGATTTTGCATAAAACCTCTTGCTGGTTGTTGTGTATTTGCATCTGGTAATAACAATGGCGCCATCGAGCCGCAGGTCACTCCGATATGATTGTTTGCTTCCAGTGATCCTTGCGGCGCTACATGAACATTCTGCACAACTGACTGACTGCTAGCAAACGAATAGTGTGGGTCAGGATTTCCGAACCTAACATCCGGTCCGTCATTGACATTATCGCTGCTTGTGTCATACGCTTGACCCAAGACCAGCTCATATCTTCCAACCGACGCAGTATCTAGGCCTCTAGTTGAAACGTTGGCCCCCTGGATAATGTTTGTCGATGCCAATTGTAGTGGTGACTCTCCTTGCAACTGATCCTGTTGTGGTAGCTGAGCAGCCGATGCCCCATTACCCTCGCCAAGTCCATTGACTGTGTTAGAAGAGTCCGGACTGCTTGCAGCAATGTAGTATGGCGTTGCACCATTTAGTTGGTCCGCGCGACTTGGATTTGCGCGAATGCGTTTGGCGAATTGCTCAGGTGGATTTGCGGTAGAAGATTGCTGTGGGTTGATAAAGTGCGGATTCGGTCGGCCTTCAGTCTCTTGTGGCTGAGGCTCAGGGTTCGACGATACGATGTCGATCTCAGTTCGTCGATGATTGTAGAGCGTTGGATCCTCGGCCATGAAAAAGAATGGGGTTAAAGCTGTCTTGCGAATCTCTTTGGCAAGTTCAGCTTCCATAGTGTCGGTTGCGAAGGGTTCCGGAGGCATAGTCCGGAAAGCCTGGGCTGCAGATGCCGAGTTGTATTCTTCGTTTCCTTGCTGGCCATCTTGTTCATTCCTCGGCAACCTTCCGTTATTCTGGGATGGCTGCCAACGCTGCAACTCGGGCGCTACCGATCCGGAATCCATACTGTTCGGAATTAAGGAGGATGGGTTGCTGTCTAATGAGAACACCCCGCCTGTCGTTGGAAGAGATAGCGTCGAATGGGTTGACCCAAGTGTCGATGGGTTCGCCGTATTCCTCCCGCCGTGGTTGAGCTGACTGCGCTCATGCTCGATTTCCTGTAACTCTGCTGCGGCAAGCAGACCTTGAAGTCCAGCGTTGGCAGCGTCGGAGACTGGTAAATCAGTTCTTACGGTACCTGTGTCTTGCGGTCGGCGAGCAATTTGAGAGCCAACAGGCTGCGAACATGTACTGACGCCTAGATCTAAGCAGCGGCGTTTTGTTCTTTCCATTTCACGACTATGTGTGGCGCCCAACGGCGTGACGACATCATTTGAGATGGACGAGCTGCCATCTGATTGAGAGGCGATTTGAGGGCTGGATATCGAGCTATCTCCAGGCGCAGAATCTATTTTTGATCCTTTGGTCAGCAGGAGAAGCGTCATGTTCGCGGTTGTACATACCTGCGGCGGCACTGAATTGTCGCTCATCGTGGCGATTTCCCGTTGCCAAGTTAATTGAAGGTCGCTTGGTAGTATAGGTCCCTGGATCCTCTTGCAGAAAACGGAACGACTGTAGAGCCAATTGCCTGATTGTTTTCCCCAGTGTATTTGACCCGTTCTTTTCTGCTCTTTCCCCGAGTCTTGAATTGGCGATGCCACTTACTGCCTCCTCAAAAGCATCCCCATCTTCGAGCGGTAATCGCTTTTCCACGCTGTTGACTCAGTCAGTGTAGGATCATAATCAATTGAAGATCTCTTACGCATCGCGAGCAATGTTGACTGGTAGCTCGACCAGAATCCCATCACCAAAGGTCTCTGTCAATTTGTGATATCTGCGGCCTCTACCTACCCAATCTCGCACTTTCGAGCTAACTTCCTTGAGTACGTGACTGCTGGAGCCCGGTTTGGAGATGATGCTGGCAAGTAGTTCGTAGGTGGATACTGGAGAATTTTTGCTGTGCTGGGGATAGAGAAAACTAAGTAGATCATAAAAAAATATAAATAAGAATCTGAGCCGCAAAACGTCTTCGCCTTGGCGAGTCTCCAACGTTAGAGTACTATGATATGTGCTCGCCAGCTGGCCATTGAACGTCGCTGTCCAGGTAGGAGAAGTCCAAAACGTCGACGTATTTCTAGACCACCTGTCGATAGTGTCCTTGTCTGGCCTCCATATCAATGGGTCGTCCTTTAGGTTTCGCAATGAAGCTAGCTTTGTCCCCTTTCTCAGTGGTTGAAGAGATATGTTGAGCTTGGCTGACTTTGATTCTGTTATGAGGCCAGAGTATAGCTGCAGCGGTCAGAACAAGGCCAATCTCATTCATTGTTACTCACATTCTGATCTTCCATCAATAGCTTGAGTCTTTCTAGCCTATTCTCACTTGGAACAGGATAAAGGACATCGATAACATGGCTAAGGTTGCTTCCCATAGTCGAGTTATTGAGTCGAGGACTCGAGGGTGTGGCTCTGAGGGATCACTTTGGCCGTCGAGGCTCTTGATCTGTCAATTACCTACTTTTAATATTAGAGTACGCTAAGCCAGATCCTGACCGGTGCCATCCTAGGATCGCTGCGGTCGGGATCTGGCTTAGCGTTGTCGAAACATCGCTTTTCTGGCACAGAGTCTCATGAAAACAATGCGCCACCGGAGAGGATCAGCGCCGTTCTTCTCAAATTATATTGGGCTCTGAAATATCTCGATCTCAACTTTACGAATAGGGAGAAAAGTGACTACTATATCATGCCCAAACACCTGCGTAATTTGTATTCCTGGTTTGCCTTATACTCTCGTGCTTGTGCCCTTTCTTCTCGCCTGCTCACCCTGGTCTCCTGCAATTCGTTCTGCAAGCTTGCACTACTTTCACTTCCTTCCGAACCTGCATTAGCTCTTGCCTCCACCCGAGGTGAACAACAGCAGCCCTCTGACTGACCTATAGCTCGTCATGCTCAAGCAAGCTGCATCGGTGCCAGCTATGCAGTCTTCGCTTTTTTTGCAGGTAATCTGATGAACACTGGTTTGATCTGGGCCATACTTACAATCTTAAAAAAGACAGGTCAACGGTCATCAACACCAAAAGTAGTTGCGGAATGGCGATCCGACAAGGGAACAAGGTTCTTGGTCCGAACAAGATTGGAGACTATCAATGACAGCATTTCTCACAAATGGGAGCATTACGAAACGAAGGAAGTGAGTCCAGATGTGGTTGAGGCCATGAACGTCCTAGAAGCCTGGCGTGAGTTTCAAGAGACGAGGCCTGACGAGTGGGAGAAGCACAACGATTTTGTGCAGAACAATTGGGAGCAGGAGAAGTCAGCAAATGAACAAGAGAAGGGCAAAATTGAAGAATCGCTTGAAAGGGAGGATGGCAGTGCGTGGTGTTTCCCGAGCATTCGCTGCCTATTTTCTATTTAGATGTAAGATGCAATTGGTGAGAAGTGAGATCGTATAGGGTGAAGAACACGGCAGCAGGGGGGAAACTTTAGTTCGAGTGAAATAGGGCTTGAAGAAAACCATAAGTTCGCGCCGAAAGAGGACCCTGGAATTCAATGATCGTTTCAATTCTTCTTTATCTGAACAAAGAAAGTGACGAGCTCTTGTTTATCTATGTATATCAAAACCTGCTTGCAACTTTAAAGAGAAACCATCGTGATTTGCTGCTTCAGTACCAGTACAGCCATCTTCTCAAAGAAAATAATCGCCCCTGCATTTATTCCCCCACTAGCATTTATCGTTGCCGTGGCGCAAGCCCAGGCTTCAAGTGTTCGTACAGGCAGAACTGATTGATCTTCCCTTGTCTATACTGGACTTCATCCGTTGTCTGCTCAAGCATTATCCGCCTTACTGTATTGGTCGCGTGGTCTGGGTCTTCTGTCTGTGGGCCATAGAGCTGCCGACGATAAGGAACTACTCGAACCTCGTCAGAATCGATACAGACTGAGACGAGTCAATGTAGATGTATAGACTAAGAGAAAGCTACAGGAGAAAGAGATCTAGGAAGGTTGGTACAAGTAGTAAGCAGGAAACATGCCAGGCCGCTAGGCCCCATACAGCACTATACCCGAGGTGCTAAGCCCTATGTCCTCGACATACTCATAACATTCACTTTACTTACAAATTAAACTCTTTTACTATTTTCATTAAGTATTTTGAAAACCGTCAGTAAGTTTGAATGCAATAAATTCTCCACTGTCCTGGTTGAATACAAGAAGGATTTCTCCTTTCTACAGATCTCTGTTTTGAATATTCACTGGGGGCCTGTACTGCTTATGCCCAACCACAAGGTAATACCCTGTCGCAAACAGTGTGATGCCTCCGAACATAGCGATGTTCCAGTTCATAGTCTGCAGTGTGACCGGACGCGCCGTTGGAAAGAAGCAGAAGACGAAGAAGGAGATTAGAAACATGAGTGCGATGATGTTGATCGCCATGCCCCAGCGACCCAGGGAGAAACGGGCGGGAGGTAGCGGCTCGCGGCGCAAGCGTTTTGAGAGAAATCAGCCGATGGAGAGAATTTAGGAAGAGAGGAGAGACGAGATGGTGAGAGAGGCTATGGCGTTCAGGGCAACGGAGGAGCCGAGATTGACAAGTGCGATGGCGACACCGGAGCCGAACGAGATCCACACTGCATTTAGAGGGATGTTGCAGCCTGAATGAACCTATGTAATCGGTTCAGCTGAAGCCCGTCACTCTCCCACCTATTCCGGGATTTCAGCCAACTGTGCAGCAAAATCCCCAAGATTCAGGGGGGACTTTATCTGTCAAACATCTCCAGTATGGTAGCTTCTACAGAGGCGCGATTTCTAAGTACGATTATAGGTAAGGACAAGGCTTTCCGAATCCCTTGTACTATCAAGAAGGCAGATGGGGCGGATATTCGCCTCGAAAAGTCATATGTACAGGCGGACCAAGGTTCTGATATGAATGTCATTTCTACTGGTTTGGTACGTCAAATAGGCCTAGATATGCACTCTCTTTCGGAGATAGGATTCCGAGGCCTAACTATGCGTACTGCTGACCATCGGGAGACACTTCTGGAACACTGGGTCTGGTTGAATATAGGTGTGGAGGGCGTCTGGAGAAGTATTCGATACTTCGTGACGCTCGAACTTTTACTCTATCCGGGGAAATAGGCTACTTAAGCCTGATTTTAGGCATTCCGTGGCTGTGGTTCATCATTGCCATAAGGGATTCGGGTGAGGCAATTCGCGAAGTTACAGGTCTGGAGCTTGTCTTTTGTGAGGTGCATAACCTACTTATGTATCCGAAGTCTGCCCTCGCCGCGAGCAAAGCAAAAGCAGCTTGTGCGAAGACAGATTCAGAGAGCTCTTCTAGTTCTGATAGTGAGGACGATTTATCCGATGTTGAAGACCCGAAGCCACCTTTTCAGTAAGTCCTCAGCAGGACTCTAAAAGGCCAGGGCAACATATGCCTACTATTGGACCTGGCCCATCAGACGTCAGAGCGACGTCTACTCAGAGCAACAAGATAGATATTATTTATTGCTTGAGTATCCCTTTCATCATAACCGTGTGAACGGTGACTCGTACGCAGGTCGTTGCCTCTGAGAATGCGATCTGATCGAGCATGCAACGGCGGCAGATCTTGCAGTACCCTAAGGTTCAACTCCCACATGGCGAGTTTCAGTAAGGTAAGCCCTTATACAAATAATCCTTGCTAAGAGGCTTTTTGCTAATGCAATGTCAAATGGCACAGTGTAACGAGCTAACCCTGAAACAGCACCCTAGTCGGGATCCATTGTTCCTCTGGTTCTGACGCTGCAAGACAGGTTCGTGCTGCGCAGCGGTGGCCAAGTATTAATCTCTACATGTCTGTTCCTAATCCATTAATTTCTGGTTACACACAGCCTACTTACCATTTCTTTCTATTTACTCTGTGTAACCTCCGTTTTAGACCTCAAATCTGCATACTGAACTGCAAGTCAACGGCACTCACGACGTTTCGCTGACCGCGCGTTCTTTACCTTGCTGTCATCCACTCATTTCCACATGACATTCCGTCCTCGATACTCAATTCGTTCCTAATTGTATATGCTGGTGCACCCTGGCCCTTCCACCATTGGCCGCAAGCAACCCCCAACTCTTTATGCCTTTAGATCGATTCTATGGTGGAACCGGTCTTGATATCCTCTATCCGATTCCAATCATGAACAATCATCATTTCTCAGAGTCCGAATGGGATCCTTCACATCTTGTATGTCTCTCCATTCTACCCCGTACGTTCCTGCCTCTGCCTCGTATTTACACTGGTTTTGTATGCAGATACCGATCAACCAGAACGTGCATGAGACGCCTTATCCTATCCCAAGAATCCCTCCGCCAATAGAGATCACGCCACTACCAGGACATGTCATGACATACCCAAGACCGAAAAGCAGCCCCAGCACTTTTGGGCCCAATGTTGAAGATCTGGTCTTTGCGGAGAACCCTTCCCGGATGAAGAATGAAGACTATCACCAGCAGTTGTATTCCATGTCCCCAATGCCGACAACAAAGGCACCAACTCCTTATCTTGGAGGGGATTATGCAATGCTGAACCTGAGCATATCGCCTGGTAGACAAGGCCTGATTCCAATCGCACCAGACCCCGTTGGTCTTCGACAGATGAACGCACAGAAGCGTATGCGAGAGGAGGAAGAGTACTCGGAGTACTGCCAAAGGAAACAGAAGCGAACGCCATCTCAGTCTGGTCCGGTAGAGCTCAACGAAGAAGAGCAGTTGTTGCTTCGGTTGAAGGAAGAAGAGAACCTCCCTTGGAAAGATATCGCCGTGCGTTTTCAAACGGACCTTGGCAAAATGTACCAAGTTCCAGCGTTGCAAATGCGATTCAAGAGATTACGTGAGCGTATGAGGGCTTGGAGTGAGACTGATGTGAGTTTTGAGATTTTTTTTGTTACTCCCAATCATCTGTGTTCTGATTCTGAGAAAGGTTCAAGCTCTTGAACAAGCCTACGAGTACTGGGAGAAATTCCAATTTGACATTATCGCCGCAAAGGTATACATTATCCGTCTGAACCACATTCACCCTTCGAGCCGAGTACACTAACATGTCTATGATCAGATGCTGGACTTCGGGGCCTCCGAGCGGTGGCCCGCCAAGTACTGTGCCCGGAAGTGGGAGGAGATACACCCAGGAAGACTACCCTTTCAGACACACTCCAACTTCCTCCAGGACCCATGGGACACCGAACGCGCAAGCCCCGCGGAATCAACCATAAGCCGCAGTCCACGTCCATTATGACTGCTCATCTCGCAATACTCCATGTGATTTGTTTTATTTTTAGGCGCACTGTTCAGCAAATTGGCGATAGCATCACAGCCCGGAGTTGCCGAGACGCTGGATTGAGGAGTAATACAGGGAAATCGCAGGAGCATAGTCAGCGAAGTCATTTCCAGGAGCCAGCGTTTTGATACAGGAATCTTTGATGAACCTAAGGTAGACAGTAGACACGTTAGCGTTGTTAGCGTTTTTGACGTTTTTGAACCCATAGATCGATTTCTCTGCTGTTCTACTTGGGGGTTTTTAGACGCTGGTAGTCATAAGAATGGTTACATGTAAGGGATAAGTCTCCAGCCTTTCTCATGCGGGGGTTCTTTGCACTTTTTTTTCATGCAGTGTTTGCCTTGTTTACAGAAGCTATATCCGGTTCGTATATTTCGGTCATTTGCAATGCCCAAACCTTCAATATATGACATTGCCAAGGTAAACTGTCGTTATGGCTGCACAGTTCCTCTACCTCGCACTAGGAAATCTAAATATTGTTCTCCAGGTACTGGCGTGGTTAGAGTCATCTCCCGTGGCTCCCTAGTAGAACTACCCTAACAGGTCCGGAGTAAGGTGGCCGTATACCTGAGATGGCAGCCATAACGACGGTTTAAGGGATAGCAACGGACTAGACATGAGGCATGCTCGACCAATGATTGGAGGAAGGTTATACGACAGGGGTGGGAGATGTCGAAGAGGGACGAGAATCTGTGCAAGTGGGAAGTGATCATTAATACCTACCTAGGTACCGATGGTACTAGACCGGGTTGACGGCATATTCTATGCTCTGGGCTGGGATGGCGACCTGGCACCATGACATCGGTCAACAGCGAGGTGAACCTCCCTACTATAATCCTTGCCCAGCTTACATAATTAAATACCAAAAAACCGAAGCAAAAAAGCCGCTAAGAGGTTTTAAACACGTCTTTTGTAGAAAAGACGGTTTTATTCGTGCCCTACATGTGCTAGACATAATATTCATTCCTCGCTCACCACGTGACTGCAAGCTAATTACATAAGCACATTCTTAGCGATGATCCTTTCTTGCCTCAGTACCTCAGACGTTGACCTTACACGGGTTACAGCTGGCCGGGGGGTTGAAAAGGTTGAGCCGGGGTCGGAAAAAATTCTTGGCGTCGGGTTGGACTTTAAAATTCGCATATGCCCCGGCGCCCGCACATTCAAGACCTGACGTCGGGTTGGAAAAGCTTCGGGCCCTATGCGAAGCATATGCCAAGAGCATTAAGCGAGACCACAATAAAATTTATATCTGGTCACTAAAGCCTCGTCGATGCATATGCGCAGCATCAACTGAGCATAAAGAAATATCGATGGACGACGAAAGCATCGACGCTGAAAATCGCGCGGCTAAATGGCTTGGAGGTGAGTGTCGCACTCCGCATATGCCGCGCATATACTAAGAAGGAACTCAGCTCGCTCAAGATCCTCTCAATGCATATATCGAAGACGATGAGGAAAGTGATAGTGCAAATCACGAGCAGAACGATAGTCTAGTCGCCAGCAACGTTGGCTCGCGCGTTTCCGCTCGTCTGGCTGGGAAATAGATCGGCGGTGATGGCCTGTGGTTGTTTTTTTCTGGCCTCGTTCATACGTCGTGCATATGCACGGCGGTTTTTAGCTTCTCTAGTTAGAAATGTCACTACTTCTCCAGCCCATGATTTGCATATGCAGAAAGCTGAGTCGGGGTTGGAATAATTCTGAACTCATGGTTAGCAAATGCAGAAAGTTGAGCCGGGGCCGGGATCAAAAAAAAAAGTTCCGGCCCTGGCTCAACTTTTCCAACCCCCCACCAACTGTAACCCCGACCTGACAAGCCCCTTCGGGTTGACGTTTCGCTTACTACGCAGGCTTGTGCTCACAAGTCTGAGCGCAGAACCTAAAAATACAATCAGATATTCCACAACATGCATTAAATTTATAGATTTTAACACTCGATGCGAGATTTACTGAAGTTATATACAACATTCTGATTATAATTAAGGGAGCATCTACCCGTACACCCCTTTTGCTTACATGTACACCCCCCTTTGCTTACATGTACAACCCCCCTTGGGAAACCTGAAATTTCCATTGTGCATCACTCAGTTACACACCAAATTTAGTAGGCAATTCAAGGGTTTACATATGATTCTGAGCAACCTCTTCACAGTAATTTTGCACTGTTTAAAGAGCTTCAATATCGCTGTTTCAGCATCTCCTTCGCTACATATGAAACGCTGCAAACAGGCCTGCATCCGTTTGGATGGAAGGGGGTGTGGCAGCACGTCCACCTCGCTGCCCTCCACCTCGTTGCCCTCCACCTCGCTGCCCTTCACCTCGCTGCCCTCCACCTCGCTGCCCTTCACCTCTTGCTCGTGTGAGACCTTCACCCCGACTTTGATAAGAGAATTATTGATTCCCGAATCTCCTCTGTCATGGCTAGCCTTCGAAGAGCTGAATGAGCTGAGGCGAGTGTAGGAGTATGATTGTGACTCTCGTTTCATATGACTTCAAGATATCAGTCATCATCCTCGTTTGGTTTGCCGACGGCGCTGAAAGAACACTTCATGAGCCGTGTGTCACTGTGAAGACGTCTTTCAAAATCCTCTGAGTTTAGACTTGCTTTTCCTCCACGATCGCATCGTATATAGACGATTCGATCAACATCTTTCTTGGACTTCTTGGAGCGTGCAGTGACGACAGCATAGCTCTCTGGCTCAGCGTGTTTATTGAGCCCTTCAATCAGAAGTTTCGCATCGTTATAGACCTCCCTCGAAACGGGAGATGAAGTCAAAGACATGGGGCCGACGGAGGCGATGCTGACAGGTGGGGCGCCGGTGAGGATGGTCATGACAATGGCGATGATGAGTGTCAGAAGGAAGGTTTACAACAAGTTTGATGTGTGGGTTTACTAGGCTAGATTAACCGAATTTGAGGCTGTGGGGAAGGTCATGGAGAGATTGCTCAGAATCATATGTAAACACTTGAATTGTCTACTAAATTTGATGTGTAACTGAGTGATGCACAATGGAAATTTCAGGTTTCCCAAGGGGGGGTGTACATGTAAGCAAAGGGGGGTGTACATGTAAGCAAAAGGGGTGTACGGGTAGGTGCTCCCATAATTAAATATTACATGCGATGAAAGTGTAAATAACAGCTCGACGTAGTGTAACTTCTTGAAAAACTCAGATATACGCGTGGTGTATATCTGGGAATGAATATCTGATTGTATTTTTAGGTTCTGCGCTCAGACTTGTGAGCACAAGCCTGCGTAGTAAGCGAAACGTCAACCCGAAGGGGCTTGTCAGGTCGGGGTTACAGTTGGTGGGGGGTTGGAAAAGTTGAGCCAGGGCCGGAACTTTTTTTTTTTGATCCCGGCCCCGGCTCAACTTTCTGCATTTGCTAACCATGAGTTCAAAATTATTCCAACCCCGACTCAGCTTTCTGCATATGCTAATCATGAGCTCAAGAATTGATGTTATATAGTTAAAGTAGATAGAAGATAAACAGCTTGAGCGAAGTATTGAAGCCGTGCATATGCACAGCTTGAGCGAAGCATCGAGAAAACAGCACAATCACAGATCATGCATATATATCATGAATAGCAAGACGAGCAAAGATTCTTCTACATATGCTTAGCATATGCATCAAACATGCGACACTCACCTTCAAATCATGTAGTCAACTCGTTATCTCATCCGCTCGATTTTCAGCGTCGATGCTTTCGTCGTCCATCGATGTTTCTTTGTGCTCAGTTGATGCTGCGCATATGCATCGACGAGGCTTTGATGATCAGATGTGAATTCCTCTTGGCATATGCTTCGCATAGGAATCGAAGCTTTTCCAACCCGACGTCAGATCTTGAATGTGCGAGGCATATGCCAATTTTAAAGTTCAACCCGATGCCAAGAATTTTTTCCGACCCCGGCTCAACTTTTCCAACCCCCCGACCAGCTGTACCCACTGTAAGGTCAACGTCTGAGGTACTGAGGCAAACCCTTCCTTGCGAGTGAAGGGGGAAGAGAGGAAAAAGAAGATGATGAGGAGAAAGATTGTAACTGAAGGTACGCCTGCGATTGTCGAGGTTGATTTTGGGATATACGACTTCGAAGTTCCCTCTTCCTCATGACAGAAGGGCGCGACCTGTTCTGAGCAAAAGAGGAAGCGGGTTAAGAGCGAGTCGAAAGCTAG
>JAABUY010001284.1_pt1 | contig 34871 bp, 28 predicted proteins | sample 5560271 | NCBI WGS metagenome assembly JAABUY01 (sample SAMN10711886, study PRJNA513374) | rock metagenome | isolation source: Antarctica rocks | place: Antarctica: Victoria Land, University Valley | reverse complement strand
CGGCGGAGCGCCTGCGGGGCGGGACTAAGGTTTTCCATTTGGGTTTTTCCTTTGCAAAGGCGCTTCGCCCTCATAGACCTAGATAGGGACTGAATAGGGAGTTAATAGAACAAATAATAATAATATTTAAAGATGATGTTGACATTCATTAATTTAAGTGTCAGCAATCTCAGTAGACATATACTTAACATAATTTTTAATTTAAATATTGAATTTCTTTACTCTTTCTATGCAGTTTATGAACACTTCAATTTTCTTAAATTGCTTATGATAAACATAAGTTACATGTGAGCTAATAGTATTGAGTGAAGTATTAGAATTGAATGTGCTCAGATGTAGAAAATAATGTTTAAAAGTTTTTAAAAACATTCAGCTTTGCTTAGAGCATCAAGATTTATTTTGATTCTCTGTATCTTTATTAACATTATCATTATCATTATTATAATAATCTTCATTCTTCTCATCATTATTCTGTATCTTCACTGAGTCTTCTGCCTCTTGATCTGCATCATCAGTGAAGATTAAAGCTTATAATATTGACAGTTAATCTTTGTTGTTAATTTTAATTCATAAATATAGTTAATCAGCAAGAAGTTAATAGACAATTGTAAAGAGCATTACAATAAAGTGATATAATTATATTTGATCAATTTGTATCTCAACTTCATCACTCTTTAACATTGAAGTAGCAGTCTATGAAGTTCAAAATTTAGTTAAATCTTTAATAGATAAACAGTGCAGAATTAATATATTTTGTTTTTTTTCAATACTGTCTTTCTGATATCTGTGTGCACAAATTCATTAAATTTAAGAAAAATGCATTCATCATTAATATTTTTATTCAGCATCACTCAGACAGAAAAAACTACTGTAATTTTACTTTCATCATTATTTAATATCATCTCTGCTTCTTCATTCTTATCTGCAGAGACATTGAACACTGTTGAGAGCTGATAATTATAGAATAAAATAACATTAGCTTTTGTCTTTAGACTTATTATAAAGAAGTGTTAAAAATATAATATACATTAATGATTCTTCTTGTCTGCTATGTGCTCTGAATTAAGTATGCTGCTATTAAAAATCTGTATAACAAGATTTGAATTCTTATCTTCAGCTATAGTAAGTTGTTCATAACTGTTAAATTGAATGATTTATTCTTAATGCTTAACTACTTCATCTAAACAATTATCTCAACAGCTTTAAATATACTCATCTGCTTTTTCAATTTAATCATATTAACACAGATTAAATGTCAAATAAAGTTAATATATCTCTTCTTTAATTATTGAGAAAGCATTCTTTGCTTTAAGAAGCTTACACAAAGCTTATGTTTCTTTAACAGCTATAATTAAGTTGTTTTGTTGAGCAGTATCTTCATTCTTCTTTTACTCAGTCATTACATTCTGATCTGTAAGAAAGATCACTACAAATGAAGTTAAAGTCTGATACAGAATATTATAATCATTTATTAATATTTATCATACTTATTCTCTGCATATCTCTTAACAACAATTTTCTTTCTTGTCTTAACTGCATATTTTGCTCTTTAAATTCTCATCTTAAGCTTTTTATATTCTAAATTATGTTTAAGATCTATATTCAATCTATTCATTGTCATATCATTTTGCTCTTAAGTCTCTTCAATATCAGCATCTGTGAATGCATTAATCACTAAAGAATGTGATGAAATCAATTTTTGAGTGATATCAGAATGTAAAAAACTCAATAAGAGAATAAATAAAGAGTTTCTGAGTTCTTAAATATGATTTAGTCTCTGATTTAGTACACATTTTGTGCATTATAATTGAGCATTATAATAAGTGAAGTTACATACTAGATTTTGAGTCAGAAGAAGTGAAAGAAGCAGCTGAAGTACTTTGAGACAGTGTAGCATTGAGTGTGAATTCAGAATAATTAATGAATGCTTTTATTCTTCTTCATTAATCAGCAAAGTCTTCTTTCTTCAGATGTGCAGCAATGTCTAAGATAAATAAATTAATTTCATTGATCTTTTTCTTTTTCTTCTTCTCAGATTGAGATGAAGAATCTAATGTATCAGTAAAATGTATTCTTTTATTAATGAGTTAATTTCATTCAGTAATGAGAGATATGAAGTCTGATGCTTTTATTATATTGATGAGTTAATTCAGTTCAGTAATGAGAAATATGAAGTCTGATGTTCTTGCTACATTGATGAAGATAATTTTTGTATTCAGTTTTCTTTATTCTGATGATGTATTTCTAAAATGAAAGTCAGCATCATATCTCTTCATTACTTACTTTACTTATATGATGCAAGAAGAAAATATAAAAAGCTTAATACAAAAAGTAAGATGTTCTGTAGAAAGAAAATGTAAAAAGTGTTGTATTAAAGATAAATGAATTTGCTAAGTCTCTATACTATTATTTGTTTACATGAATGCTGTGTTTTTGTTATCAGTGAATTTGTAGATAATTAAGATCAATTTAAATTAAGTTGCACAATTATTTAAATTTATTAATTCATGATCATTTCTTCTTAAGCTACTATCTGAGAAATTTAAAGCAATACATACAATTTGTAAAGTGTAGTATCTCAATTATGTTAGTTGCAATTTCTTTACTAAGTATAGATCTTCTCACAGTAAAGAAACTGACATTAAAATTATATTGTATAGCATGACAGAGTTATGATAAAAGTTAAAGTCATAAAGAAATATTAAGCAGACTTTAAAGCTTGTGAATTTGACAATACAAGATTTATTGAAGAGAATAGAATATGAATTACAGATGAAGATGTATGAGATAGAATTAAGTTCATAAAATAAAAGTAAAGAACAGACTGTTAAGCATGACATTTTTAAAGAAGAAGATTAAATCATTAACAACTCTTTTTCTTTTAAATTAGTTTCTGCACAAAAAGAGTTAAATAAGTTACATGATTGCATCATTAAATTAAATTAAAACACTCAATTCTAATATTCTCTGATCAGTTTATGCAATGCAGCAGCAGCAGTATTGACAGAAGCTGTATTCTTTTACTTTAAATTTAAAATTCTTCTCACTGCTGATTGAAGAGATTTTTAATCAGTATAATGACAGCTTAAAGTGAAATCAGTCAGTCATCATGAACTTGCAGAAGACAAGTGAGACATATCTTTATATATTTTTTGAAAATATAAGTTCTTGCATATTAAGAATCTCTTTCATGACTTATTTATGATATAGTTGCTGAGCTACATAAGAAAGAGAATCTAATAATATTAAAAAAATTGCAAAAGATAAAAGCAATCTTTTATACATTGCAGACTTATTAAAAAGATAAAGTGTATTAGTTAATGTATTTTTGCTCTGTAGAGAATGAGTAATCTGATAATTAAGTTAATAATGCTCATATATAATGCTTATAAAGCAGACATGTAGTCAAACAAGAAGAGTTGTGTGCAATGTTAATTAAAAATGTTGCAATAATAGCTGCTGTCAATATAAAGCTGCTTAATAACAGAAGCTAACTAATTCTAATTTAGTTCAGACTGTCAAGAATAGTCTGACTTAACTTTGTTTAAAACTAGACTGAGTGCATGAGTTGCCTATAGGTCATACAGGTCAGAGTTGAGTTCAGGTATTGAGTTGAGTCAGATTAACTTTTATTTAGCTAGGTTGAGTGCAGGTTAATCTGACCTGACTTATATAGAGTTACAGGTTTTTTGCAGGTTATATATAGTCTTAGTAAGCATGTGTATGTGCTTAGTAAGCACATACACATGCTTACTAATGTGTGTTTCTAATGCGCACCTTTGTGAAAAGTCATGATTTTCGTAACTTATTCAGTAATATATCTTGCGACCATGTAATTTATCCCTATATGGCTAGTTAAGGTGTAATTTATTATAACTAATATATTAATAAGCTTTCACATTTTTGAGCTCTAGCCCTGACCTTACTCATAATAGCTAGCTTAAAGTTCTCAAGTTTAACTTATGCAGATATGAGTAGAGTTGATCTGTATATAAACTTAATTTAACTCAACTTAAACTCTAGTGTAGGTTCAGATTAGGTGCACTTTTTTTTAATCTGATCTAACTTTATACTCAGTCTATTTAAAACTCAACTCTGCACAGAGTTAAGTTAAGTTGCAAAGTAAAGCTTAATAAATTAAATTAAATTCTAAAATCTGAGCCTGATCTGACTTAATGGTCACTCTAAGAATATTATTAAGTAAATGTCAACAATATTTTCATAAAATTCTTTTTAAAGAAAATATCTATATAACATTTTCTTTTAAAGTCAATATTACATCTAATTGTATTTTACACATACTGTGCAGTCTCTATGATCTTAAGCAAGCTGCACAGAACTGACATAAATGATATATTATTAAATTAATTAAATTAAGTTTTTATTAAAGCAATACTGACTTCTATTTTCTTCTTTATAGCATTAAAGAGATCATGCTGCTTCTTTATATAAATGATATTATTATGATCTCAACAAATCTACTATATATTTACTGATTTAAGCAAGCTCTTATAAACATATTTAAAGTTAAGAACTTAAGAGAGACACAGAAAATTCTTAATATATAAGTTATATATAACTGCAAAATGAGAACTTTATGTCTAAATTAGACTCACTATATAAATAAAATACTAAAGAATCTTTATATATAATCTGATAAGTGTAAAGTCATCAGTATTTTACTTAATAAATATGATGCTCTTCATTTTGCTAACTTAACTGATTAAAGAATAGATTAAAGACAGTATTAACAGATAATTGAAAGTTTAATGTATATAATAATTTATATTTAATTAGATATCATCTTCACATTAAATTGATTAAGTTAATATCTCAGTGATTCTGCAGAGCATTATGAATATACATTTAAAGAACTATTATGATATATAAAATTAATTATCAATTTTAATATCATATATAATCTCAGTAAAAGTTAAGCAATACTTAAATACTTTAACTTTGACTATACATCAGACAAACAGAATCAGAAATTAATTTTAAAATATATTTATATATTTAAAGATAAATCAGTGTTGTGAGCAAGTCAAAAACAGAAGTTTGTTGTTATTTTGATCACTGAGACTGAATATATAACTATATTAATATGCATAAAGACTGAGATCTGACTCAGATAAATGTTGAGAGACATAAATATAAGTAAATATTTTAAAGTTAATTTACACTGTATAAATATATAAGAGAATAAAGCTCATTAAATAGCTTTATTTATTTAGCTTAAAGAAAACAATCAGGCTGTCTTGATTCTAATTAAGAATATATATATATATAAGTAATTAAAGTACATTAATGTCTTCTATTATAATATTTATGATTTACATAAGCAAAATCAGATTCAAATAAACTTTATACTCAGTTAAGAAATAATTATTAATGAGTTTATAAAATCTCTATTTAAATAAATCTTTAAGCAGTTCATTGAATTCATAAGATTCACTGTTAATGATTAATTAAAGTCTTAAATAATTTATTAAATTTATAACAATATATTGAGTCATTTGTTGTCTGCTATTAGTGAGAGTTAATAGATGCAATCTTACTGAGTAAAAATGTTAAGAAATGATGTTTTAGCTACTTCTATTAAGTCAACTCAAATTAACATCAGAAGCTGAGTAAAGTCTTTAATAATGTTAATTGTAGTTAACATTCTTAACTTTTTCAGACATAATCACTGCAATCTATAAATATATAATCTTAAAGTTTCACTAGACAGCATAGTATAGCATAAGTATCTTTTTTCTTTCAATAAAATCTTTCTTTTTAAGCACTTAAGAATTCTGAGTTTCAGAAACTTACTTAAATGCTATAATTAAAAATATAATTTCTGAAAAGATATTAATTAAGTAATTTAATAAAGAAATAATGTAAAAATATTTAAGCAATACTTCTTAATGAGCTTAAATAAACAATAAAGATCTTTATTGCACTTAATAACTAAATAAATTTTAATTATTTAATCTTAATAAATATCATCACTTACTTTATTAATAAGAACTAAAACTATCAAAAAGTTCTTTTTACTTTTTAATCTCTTTATAATTAATATACTGATTAAATTATAATTACAGATATTTTTACAATTCTTTAAAAATATAAATTGATAAAACATCTTTTAACAGTAATTATAGACAACTGCAGCAACAATAGTTTTATATAGAAAGTATTAAGTGAGCTTTTAGAACAGAAAGATATTATATAATATATTGTAATTAACATTATTTTTTGCTTTATATATATTATTTAATTAATTATTAAAGATTTACTTAACTCTTTAAAAGCATTAGTAGTCAACAAGTTAATTACTTTATCATTTAATAAAAATAATTTGATATAAATCATTACAGAAATCACTCTATTCAACACTTTGTTAAAAATATTTTTTTATTTATTTTTAAACAGATAATTCTAATAAATACATTTAATATATATTTCAATAATTAAATTCAGCAAATTATCATCATCATTAATTTCTCTTTACAACAATATAAAAACTTTAAAAATATTCAGCATTTTATTTCTTCTGAGACTGTCTTGATTCTTATACAGAATGTTAAAATACATTAAAACTCTATTTATAAAATGATATAATAAATATATAAACTTTACAATAATATTTATGTCTAAATTAATCAGAACAGTTATAAACACTTAGAATTAAATAAGAAATTTAAGACTTTATATGTAATTAAGTAAAAGTAATAATAAATTATATATATAATGATTCTTCTTTAACTCTTTAAGAAATATACAGAATCAATAAATTAAATTATTAATTTAATAATTTATAAAATCTTCTTTATGTACAGCAATCTCTTTAATCATCTAAAGAATCAAAATAATATAAAGAAATTAAATTTAATCTTGAAGTGAACAAAGAAGCTGAAGATGATTATTGAGAATGCATTGATTAAGATATGAAAGTATTATATTTATATGAAAAATGAAAATGACTTATTATATAATATTATTATTATACTTAACCTTACTCAAAAGCTCTCTCTATATTAAATGTATTCTTTATTGATCTTTTTAATAAGTATTTTTAATATACTTTATTAACTATAATGATTATATAGTTAGCTGAATGAGAAGAGTTATATTATTTATGATATTAAAGAGAATTTTACAACTATTATAGATAGCATTATTAGTTATATAAGACTGTTAATTTATATAATTATATTTTTAACTTAAAACATACTGTCATTAAATCTTTCATCAATCTCATCATTAAAGCACAGCAATCTTAAAATAAACATAAAGTAATCATTAACATAATCTTAAAAGTTAATTAATACTTAAATTTCTCATTGTACTTAGTTAACAAAGAAAATCTTAACATATTTTAATATTAAAAATTACAGATCATAATCTTTTCAGTATTAATTATAATGGTTAAAAATATTCTTATTATTTTATTAATTAATATTAAGATTAAATAACTGTTCAATACAGCTCAAGATGTTATAACTTATTGAAGAGATTGATTAAATAAAGATATTATTAAAATTATTATGATAATTAAATTTAATTTGCTTCAACAATGAAAATTGAGATTAAATAATTCAATAAATTTTAATAAAAATATTATAAATAATCTTTTTTCAAATGAAGCTGATTTAAACACAGAGCATTTATCTTATATATTTATTTTAAATTTAAATACTTTTAACATTATAAATTTAAGCTTTCTTAACATTTTAGCATATAACTTTTATGTTGTTTCAGATATTAAAGTTAAGAATGAGAACAAAGATATGAGATTAAATAGCTTTAAAGATGATTAATTAATATGTATTAAAATTATTTATTAAAAAATTAAAATATTATAATCTTAATATTTCTATTAATATCATTATCTCTTCACAATCTTAAATGCAGTCAATCTCTTCATTTTAATCAGAGAAAAAAGCTTAAAGAAATGTATTGAATAAATATATTAATAAATATAAAGTATTTTAGAAACTTTAAGCAGTTTAAATTACAATACTAATTTCTTTAATATTAAAAGAAGTCAGTTAAGTCATAAGAAAAACAATTACATTAAGAAAATTATAATAAAAAAGTAAAAAAAGATAAATAATTTCTTAATGAAGATTCTTTAATCATAATTAATATTAAATGTTTAATAATTAATGTTAAATCAAATCTATTTACATTAATCTTACTTATATCACTTTTTCTTTACTTCTTTAATCATCAGAAAAGATCAAGAATTTTAATGATTAAATAAACTGTAATTTTTATTATTGTAAAAAGAAACTGAGAAATCTCTTTATATTTTAATAATAATTCTTTACACTTAGATATTTCTTAATACAACAATTTATATTTATTTTATTAATGAGAAGTTTTTTCATTATTAAATATCTCTTTATCAATAAAGTACTCTCTTATTATTTAATGTTACTTCATTAATTATCTTTTTTCTAATTATTCAACATCATTTTATTAATAAAGCATCTTCTTATCATTAAATATCTCTTCATTAATAAAGCACTTTTTCATTATTTAATATTACTTTATTAATTATTTTCTTTCTAATTATTCAACATCATTTTATCAATAAAGTGTCTTCTCATTATTTAACATTACTTTATCAATAACTTTTTCTTATTATTTAACATCACTTCATCAACAATCTTCTCTCATCATTAAATATCACTTCATCAACAATTCTTTCTTATCATCAGACATCACTTTATTAACAGAGTGTTTTTTTCTTTTTATATAATTTTAATGAAGATTGCTGTCAAGATAAGCAGTAAAGAAACATTAATCTTGTTGAAGATAATAAGAATTATTATAAAAATAATATAATTATTATATTTTTAATATTAATTTAATAAAGAATTTATGATTTTCTTAATGATCTGATTGCTTAATAAAGAAAGATAAGTAATTGCAGTATGATAAAACAGTAAAAAGTTATATAAATATAATTTAATATTTACTGTACATTAAAAATATAAATTTAAAAACAATAAATAATAATAATTCTTTTAAGTGCTGACTGAGTCTTTTAGTATAGAGTTATAGCATAGATAGTGATAGCATTATTATAAATTTAAAAGAAAGAATCTAAATAATTAATGTTATGCTTTATAATTAAATCATTATTTTTAATAAATAATTTTAATATATATATAATTAATCTTAATCACAAATAATGTCTACATACTTATACAGTTATACTTACTTACTCATACTTATACTTCATTAATCAGCTTACATAAAATCTATAATTCAATATAAGTAAAATTAAATTAATCATTTAATCTATACTTAATTTCTGACAAAAAAAGTCATTTTAACTTATCTTAAGATTTAGACTTAATTCTGACTCAATTTATTTAAAAACTACTCATGAACTCAGTTTAGATCAGAGTTTCAGATATTGACTTTGAGAATTGTTGCTGTAAGTAAGATAAAAAAATATTATGACATATTTTACTGAACTATTCTTTAAATAAGAAGCATCATTATTTATTAAATTTAAATTTAGACTTTATATGACTTTTAAACTTTCTTAAATGTGTAGTAAGAACTGCAAAATAAATTATTAAATTTAAATAGTTTTGTTAATTTTAACTGATATCTGATTTGCTGTATAAATGACTTTATACAGCAGAATTAACTTTTCTTAAAAATTATTATTATAAGCAGTTTATTAATCTTCTATACAATGCATCATGAGAGTTTAAATTTTTCATTCTTACAGAATTTTTCTAAAGTATAGACTTTAAAAGTTCTACATAGCTATAGCTAGTTTAGTGTAAGATTAAATTCATCAATCAATGCAGTAAACAAAGTAAACTTAAAATAATTTAAAGATTTTTTTAATGTAGCTCTTTTAATGTTTATTTAATCAATTAAATTTTCAATAAGTTGTTTTAAAATGCTTTTGATGATTAAGATTCACTAAAATGATTAAGTTTTTACTTTATTAATATTAATTGTGATCTTTTGTTTAGCTAAAGTGACTCTGAACATTAACATTTATATGAATTTAAGAGTTGTAATTTAGATATATAATGATTATTGATTATAGAGATCTCAGATTCTGCAAGATGAAGAGATGAATTGAAGATGAGTAAAAAGCAGTGTCTTTGTCTCACAATGTGTAGAAAAGATAATTGAAATTAAACTGTGCTTCTAATTCTTGGTGGTGACAGATGAGTCACATTGAAATTAGAGCTCAAGGAAGTGTATGCAGGGATGAAAGCACAAGAGAATGAATGCAAACCAATCATTGTCAGAGCATTGTTTGTTTCAATATTCTGTGCAGCTGATGTTTCACAACCGGCCTATGTTTACCCTGCCTTTGGCTGTTGCCTTGAGAGGTTGGCCTAGGCCACTTCTCATAACAGGACCTGATTTGCCGCGTAATGCAGGGTTACTGTAGAATTATGTGTGACATTCCAAATTTAGTTAGATTTCTCGTATTGTAACCCTCTCGCTTCACCGCGGCATAACGTTACATTGAAAGCTGAGCGTCTCGACGGCAGAGATTGGATGGAACCCCGGGTGGCATGCTCCGTCTGGTCTCCGCTCACCCCATTTGATGTTTCATGCATGAGGGCGGGGATAGGCCATTGACAAGAAAAGTACTAGTAGCTGGCGGTCTGCTGCCACACCCATCTCTCCCATCTCACCCTCCTACCCACCTCCCAACTATCTCCAGCAACACTAGGACATCAACCTGTAGCAAAACTTCAGCAACCATGAAGACGCCATTTGAGAAGGCTGCCAAGTACATCACCAAACCAGACGCCATCAAGGTCGTAGGCACGACTATTTCTCGCAAGTTGCAGTAGGTACAAGATGACCAAGACACGGGAGAGATGCTAAAGCACAGCAGATCTGTCGGAACGCAACAAAACAACGCGGCCGCAGCTGAACAGGCCGATGGGCAATCTCCAGAGACTGATGTAGAGGTGAGCAGGAGTCGCGACTCTGAGAACCGAACCTACTAATGTGACAGGAACAGCCAAAAAAGTCGGAAAAGTAGCGCGGTGGTTACATATCTAGTGGCGGCGACGGAAGGAACCTTGATGAATTGCTGAATTCATAGGCTGATGATAGCGTTCTCATCCCCTTGCGGCTGAGAAGCGGCCCCTCCATCAAAGACAACAGACACCTTGCTCCTTGTAAACCTATCCTGCGCCGTGAAGTTCCCAACAAGATCTGTGCCTAACCCCATCCTTATCTTCACTTTCGCATCTCCCTTTTTCGCAAGCCGGACACCATCCAATTCGACGCTTTGGATTTCCACCGGAGCATGCGTCATCGAAAGGCGATAACAAATGGTGAAGGTGCCACTGTGAATGTAATCAAATGCACTCTGCAGCTTCTCCGTGGTGTTGTAAGGCAGGCAGGCCTTCGGGGGTATCAACTCAAGGTAGCCATTGACCGTGTCGATGCCATATGACGCTGGAGACTGATGATGTAGCGGGATAGCGAGCGGCAGGGTCGTAGGTTCTTCAGCTGTTCGAGCAAGTGTGGTTCTCCATCTCCGCGATATCGAGTGGAAGTGTATGAAGAGGGGTTTCGAAGCTCGAGGCTGAAGTAGAGGTATTGGTAGCGGTTGACGGAACATGGATGCGCGACACGACTGTAGAGGCAAGTTAGCATCGCATCGTCATCAGCGGCCTTGAAGAGCCTTGCAGGAGCGTTTGTGCCAACCTTGTAGGCGAGTAGTGTCATGACGAAAGTGTCGATGAAAGGGCGAGAGAGGGGAGACGGAGTCGGCCTTTTCGAGACGACGGCATGGCGCACGGGCCATGTCACCGGCGTTACGTAACTCATCATGATACCCAGGCGCGGAGCAAAGATATGCCGCGCCGAGGTCCGCACTTAGTGGCCAGCCTTCCGTTGCCAGCCATCACCATGTCACTTTCCTCACGACATTAATATTACAGTAAAAGTTGCTGGCGAGGACATCTCGCGCACTACACCAGCGCTAGCCAAAGGCGCAATAACTTACCTACTACTCGTCCTCGTTGCGCTGTCGACTCCTCATTCAACGGCAACCGAAACAACGTGGTCCGATACTAGTAACTTGTAGGTCATTCGTAGGTATTTCTATTCTGCCCCCAATCTAATAAGGGACTCGCTGAGAAAAGCAGGACACGTTAGTAATTAACTTAGCTTTGTTTGGCTTCTAATAATAGAAAGTATGCATAGGACTGCTTACCTTAGTATTTAGGGTATTGTCATTTATTCAGCTTGGGGGTAGTATAGGTAGAAGTTTCCGCCCCAGGGGCTGTTTGTGCGCGCCAAGAAGAGCTTTCCGTTTACGTCTTGCCCTGAAGATCCGACATTTTGTGAGCCTTTGAAGTTCATCGGCGGACACATTGCGAATCTATAAGCTGGCCTTGACGCATTCAAGCCTAGAAGAAGGAGTCAATGGAATCGCATCCGCGTCTTCGCAAACCTTCCCCCCTCGCTCAGATCGCAGGAATTGACACGCCATCCACGTTTCTACCCTCCCCTTCGTCAACCTCAAAGCTGCGATCGAGGAGCCCCAACCTCTTGACTTACGATGAGATCCCCGAATGGCATCAGGATAACGACTGCATCCGCCGTGGCTATCGACCGGAATCCAATTCGGCCTCTGGTTGTGTCGCTAGCTGGATATATCTCCACAATGAGACAGTAACATCTACTCCCACCTGCTACCTGCTTTTCTCTTCCTGATCCTCCAAGGCGTCATTCTTCGCCTCCGCCTAGCGATGTATCCCCAAGCGACCACGGGCGATCATCTGGTCTTTGCGTTTTTCCTGCTGACAGCCGCAATATGCTTGGGCATGTCGACGACGTACCATACCTTGATGAACCACTCCCAACAAGTGTCGCTCCTATGGCTCCGATTAGACTTTGTGGGCATCGTTGTCTTAACCCTTGGCGATTTCGTGTCTGGTATCTACTTAGTATTCTACTGCGAATTCACGTTGCAGAAATTATATTGGAGCATGGTACGTAGAAATGATAACCATCTTATCTTAAATACTAAAATCCTGACGCTGACGATACTGGCTTGACTAGATCCTTTCTCTGGGCGCTGCAACAATGATAGCCCTCGTTAGCCCCAAATTTCAGGGACGTCGGTGGCGCACATTCCATGTCTGCATCTTTGTCGGCACTGGCATGTCTGGCCTCGCTCCGCTCGCCCATGGCATCATAATCTTTGGGTTTGAGCAGATGATGAAGCAGTCGGGCATGCCATACTATATTCTTGAAGGTCTCTTGCTTTTACTGGGAGCCTTCTTCTACATTGTCAGTTCCGTACTTGTCATACCTCCTTCCGCGACACCCTCCGACATAATATGAGAAGCCGTCATTCTGATCAGAAGGAGCAATAGGCGCGAATCCCCGAGATTCTAAAACCCGGCCGCTTCGATTACTTTGGGTGCTCGCACCAGATCTTCCACGTTCTGGTTGTTTTAGCCACTGTGGTACATTTGGTCGGCATTGTCCACGCTTTTGACTACAACTACCATCATCGACAGTGCGGAAGAAGGGTTGCATGATTCTACAAAATCCTACCCTTGGAATCTGAGCAGGTCCGTCTCACGGAATAAGATCCAATAGGCTGCTATCAACGCGGGTCTTCTTTTACGCTGGCGATGCCTACGGGTCAAAGCCTCATCGTCACACGCGCAATATGGCCTTCCAGATGACCAGGGAAAGTGGCAGCGAGAAGACTTCTGAGAAGCCAGGCTCGGAGCCGTGATGGGCTCAAAACCAGAGTTGGCTCCGCGTAATTGCAGCTGGCGGCTGGAGTGCTAGATTGAGCCCTGTAATCGATGGATGTTCTAGCCCTTACACTGTTATATCGTAGCACACCATCGCCCTTCCATGTTACGGAAAAGAAATTGTTTACCCCAAAAAGAAGAAAAATGAAGAGCAAAATTGTGACCTTCGTTGCTAGCTTGCACATATCCCAAAATACTCACCTCACACACGGCTCTTGTTGATCCTTGCATGCACCGAGTGCAGATAATTAGTCACTGGCACAAAGGAAAGCTGTACAAAGTCAGCTCAACTTAATACCTTGAGTTTGCGCATTTAAGCGACCCCACCAATCTAGGGAACAGCAATCTTCAATGAATTACTTAGGAACATTTATACAAGTCTGTAGCATGAAATTTTAGATTGAGAATAGTCATTATTAGGGTGGCCGTCGGGTCGGGTTGACCCGGCGGTCCCACTGACCCGACCCGCGCTAGGGTCGGGTCGGGTCAGAAATCTTGGCCCGGCGAGTCGGGTCAGGTCAAGATCTTTGACCCTGGCCTGACCCGCCGGGTCAATGCGGGTCATGCATAAGGCATTAGTCATGCATATATGCATGACTTATGCATAATCCTATGCATAAAGTCATGTGAGCGATAGAAATAAGCGATATCATTAGTTCAAATAGAGGCATACTAGCCTGATTAGGAAACTTACTTACTTAATATATACTATTATATTTAGTGCAGGTCGACCCAACCCAACCCTGACCCGACCCGGCCCTAGCGCAGGTCGGGTCACGGGTCAGACATCTTGGCCTGCGGGCCGGGTCAGGTCAGAAATCTTGGCCCTAACCTGACCCGACGGTCACCCTAGTCATTATATTCATAAAGACAGTCTCCAATTTTCTGTGACTCAATGACTTCAGTAGAACATAAAATATTCATTTGAGCAATACATTCAGTCATTTGGTTTGACATGAAAGTATCAAAGTAATGCACTTTTAAATCTCTTTCATTGTCAAGATCCCTCACTCTTCACAGTATTGCTTGCTTTAAGTCTGAATAGGCCGCACTAGGAAGGTTTTTTTTCCATCTTTCAGTATAAAAAATGCACTCTTTGAATCAAAGAACAGACTCTTGATTCTGAACAGTTTGAATTTTATGCTGCTTTGCTTATACCAGTCTTTGCTTTCTTGCTGACTTCAAGACAACCATAGAGGTATTGTTGAAGGTGAGTTACTGATGATATAAATTATGCTGATACTGTATGCTAACGGTTGTGTTTGACTAGGTCGTAATATTCCAATTAATAAATCCTCTCGACCTTCGAACTTCCAACAATTGACGACCTGTTGCGCTCATCCACTTCCGTGGCAGAACACGACTCTGTTTGTTCCAAGACATCTCGATCCGCGTCGACACGCCTGCAATTTGCCTCGAGTGGTCCAATGGATCCGCCTTATGATCCGCCTTATGATCCGTCTCAGGATGCCCAGCTTCAGGCTGCTATCGCGTGACTGGAAGCAGGACATCGCCGGATCCGATCACCGTCCCAACGCAATCCCGACTTGTCATGGGAGAACAACGCTGCCGACCTGATCGAGCGGCAGCTCCAGGACGACGGCCACCGGACATGGGGCTTTGTTATCTACCGCACCACCTACGACAGCGACGCCGACTGGGTCGGGTTTCTCCGGCGCCTGCGCTTCCAAATGGAGGACACGTTCGACTCCTTCAACGGCCGGGACATTCTCGGAAAATTCACCCTCACCGTGCTCGACGACCGGTCGGTCTTCGACGGCGCCGGTACGGATACGATTCGCCGGCACTTCCAACAGTGGTCGTTGACGGCGTATCGGACCGAGCAGCAGCTGGAAGAAGGCGGCGAAAGCGGGAGCAGTGCCGGCAGGGTCGGGATCGGCCGATCTCCACGCTACCGCTTCGCCGTGCAGATGGATGCGGAGGCGTTGCACTCGGTTGTCCACGACGCACCCGTTCCGCTGGAGCTCGATACGACGAAGAACGGCTGGGTCAAGTTGATTGACAAGTCGTGGTACCTCGGGCGGGGCGAGGGCAACTCCAGCCCGCTGGAGCCGATCGAAGGCGTGACCGGGGAGGATGTTGGTTGGATGGAAGTCCCGTATCAAAGCGTCATGACCGAATATTATACCCGTTGCCGATCGATCAATAACTGGAATCTGAGCTATCGCCGTCCTCCGAAGGTCGCAGGCTCCCCGTACGACTGATGGGAACGAAGCCAGTCTTTGGAGTTCTGGGGAGGCACAGTTATTGCGGATGATGTATGGTGCGATGGAGAATGACGTTCAAGGTGCAAGCTGCGCTTGCGGCTTAGCCGTGGTATGGTGCGTCTTGTAAGAGCGACTGGCCTGGACAATCGTCGATGTTATACAACTTCTACTCATGCTGCATAGTGACATTGTGCATATCTTTGTTGTCTTTCTACGAGCAGGACTGCTAAATTTGCGAACTCGCCTCCTCGCCCGGAGCCAGTTCCGGCGTGGATCCACTTTGTGTGCGAGGCCACTTGAGCTTTATCATTGCGAGATGCCTTGGCTGTACTTCTTCAAAGGACTGTGTGTAGTTGGGAAGTTACTAGAAATGCAGCTCATGAACAGTCTCCCGACATCCCCAGTCTCTACCAGAATCGACAGATAGGCCGTCACAATTCTGCTAGGACTGACATTCGAAGAGGAAATCATTGTAATACTTAATGCCCCAATCATCAAGACTGCATTACCTAGGGACACAATTAGGTAGCAAGCTCAGGAAACGGGCGACTGTCTTGCAAGGAAATAGTGCACTATGTTGAGTTTACCTTGCGTCCCGGAAGAAAAATCACTTCTGTACCTGCGAGAATCCGCAAGCCACCATACATAACTACATCAAGCATCACAACGGGGAGCGGACAAAGCCCAAATAATGAACAGGGCCCTCGCTTCTGCTATCGACAATCCTCCCCGACTCTACAACTGATTGATGCTCAAGCTGCGGCTCCTCCCCTCGCAATCCATACTTCCAGCATGGCTCATCCAGCAATGTCGAAATGTTCGAACCATCCAATCCTCGAAAGCCACACCCAAACCCAAACCCCCTCCACCAACATCAGTCCGCGATAGTCTCCCCTCAATACCCTCGACCCCACACCTCTCCCTCCTCGAAGAACTCTTCCCTGAAGAAGCGACCAAAGTCAAAACGCCCAGTCAATCTCCAAATACGACGACCAAGCCGGATCGCGACATCCCCCCTCTGCCCTTATCGCCTGATCTAGACGATGGCTCGTCCGCCCACGCAAAGACCCGGCGCAAAAACTCTACGGGCTTGTCGCGACGACGCGACGGTCGGATCGGGACGCTCTCAGCGGAAGCGCGAGACCGCACAGAGATGACGGTTATGGTGTTCCGTAACGGCAGCAAGTCGCTCTGCGAAGACGACTTCAGGCGGGTGGTGCCGAAGGGGAAACATATTGAGGGGTGGAAGGGACAGGGAGATATCTTGAAAGGTTGGTGCTACGTCTATCTCTATCCCAACCCTACATCTCGTAATTTCTTTCCCTCTTCAATCCTCGAAAAAGATGGAGAAGACCGCTATCTACGTCCGTTCGCACAATCGTACCTTTCACAGAAAAAGACACATCTAAGCACACTATGTAGTAATCCCCCTCCGCGAACCCCTCACTCTCCACCAAACAGGCTCCTATCTCCTCCTCTTTCCATCACTCTTCTCCGCCAAAACCTACCAGGAACACCTCATCTACCTGCACCGCACGGCGCGCACGCACACGCCCACCTCCATCGAGTCGCCGCTTTCGCCACCACCGGGCTACCAGCTCGCCGACGGCGAAGACGTCTACCAGCTGCTTCAAGAATATGCGCTCATCCCCCCTTCGCAGCGCTTATCGTTGCGCTTGCTCGTCCAGCCTTATTCGCCCATGATCAGGAGCTTGCTGGAAAAGGGCGGCTACGAGGAGATTGTGCAGGACCGGGATTCGAACATGCGTAGGGATATAGACACCGATACGTATACCGCAACCTCAACCCCTACAGAGGGCGAGGAAACCCGGCAAAGTCGAGCTACCTCGGTTCTGTTCTGGATCGAAGGCCACCAGCCAAGCACTTTCTCCCTCAAAGAAACCCTCGCCCGCGACGGCCGCGACAGAGGCTTGCAGTGGTCCATCGCCCTTTCCCGGTCCTCACCCGGCTCAGGGGTACCCCGATCCAGCGCGTCTATAAATGTCAACACGCCCCTGGCCATCACCAAACTCGCCAGCCCCCAATCGAACACTCCTCCCATCATCAATCCTGAAACTGAGGCTCGAGACCAGAACGACGACGATGACGACGATGACCGGACGGAACTACAGACACAGCTCTCCACAAGGAAGGTAAGTCGATGGATCATCCGATTCGACACCGAGTCCGAGGCCAGAAGGTTCGTGCGGGGTTGGCACCAGCGGCCGTGGCCGTGGCCGTCCCGCGGTCGCGAGAGCGCGGCTTACGGGGATGAGGCACCTCTTGTGGGGGTGGAGGCCCTATGGTGAGGGAGGTGGGGTTATGAATCATATACGGGAATATGTACAAGAACATCGAAGCGCGGAGCGTAAGGGTAAGGCTATTTAGTGTAGGAGTCTATGTATAAGTGTTGTACAAAACAACAAGATGGAATATACGGTGAAAGGGATTGATGGTTGCTGCACTCATGAAACCGTCGGCATACGTAAACCTTACCGTGGAATCATCTGTGATACCTCAAGATATTGTGTTCCTCTATAGCCCTAACTCAACCTCAAGGTGATAGTCTGCTTTATACGCGAGCGGGTGCCCTGAACTGGATGACACGAAGAATGTTTATGCCAGGAACGGGATGTACTTTTCTCAGGACGCTGGCTTTTCTGAAGGACACTGGTAATGGTGTTGAGATCACTGGTCCATGAGCTGCCGTTTGGTGCCTCTCGAGCACAGGGAATCGCAGCATCGACCCATCTGGACACTATTATTAATATTGATGAGAGACATGAAGTCTTCAGGAGAGAGCCTGTGGCTTGCCCTTTCAGCACATTAATAATTGTCTCTGAAGCCACAAAACCTCCGTGCACCGAGTGTGGAGTGGAGGCTAACCCCGTGTCTTTATTGATATCGTGCCACCGCTCTCTACGGCGTGACGACTGATGTTACCGAGCTGCTTGCCCGAATCAGTCATTCCTATCCGGGCTACAAGCTATTCGACTTCGGCACTACTGAGGGTTCGTGGTGCATTGGTAAAGCCAATGCTCGGACATTTCGTACTTACTTGGACCTTTGTTCGCTGTACGATTGAGTTTTGCTGCGTGGTTTAAGTTCAACATGCAGGTATTTGGACGTAGAGTTGCATGCATATTGGGGTGGGCTGAGACATACCTAAGGGGTTTGCTATATGGATCTTGCGAACATCTCAGAAATTTCATTTCGGAACTCATAAGCTCAAGAGTCCTCGACTTTCTTGCTACTGTACGCCCGTATATAGCTTGCCGTTGATGAAAGACGATACAGGTCCGTTGGTGTAACGGAAAGATCCGTTGATCTTGACGAACCTTCTAGGGTTTTCAGATTTTTCAGAAGATCATCTCACCCTAATAAAAGTTAAGGCAAACCTAAGATCAACTGAGATCTTTCTTTGAACAGATTCATATTTCTAACCCTGACTCCACTACCCTAACCACTTATATCTTTGATAAATACACCTTAAGGTAAGGTGAGGTCTTAATGAAGTACACTAAGCTCATATTCACACTTGTCTGAACCCCATAAAACACTAATTCAAACTGATGAAGTGGCCTAAAGACCAGTGAAGCTTTTCATCAGATCACCTGATCTTCATTCTGAAATCTAGAAGACTGAAGATTATTATCATTGATGAGAGCCAGAACATAAGATAAGGTTGTGTGTACTGTAGAGTGTAGATGTCTGTGTGTTGTGGTGAGTTCAGGTACATGAAACCAGTCAGGGACGAAAATGTAATTTGTAGCAAGGAGGGCGCTAATGGTGTCGCCGAATCTCGACCCTCGACCCCCGAACCCCGATCCCTCGGCAAGTCTAAGTGAAAGCCTTCCAACCCTCCAACCAGTCCCTGCACGAAGCATACAATGCTCTTAATATTGTTATTGGTATCGTTCATATCTTGAGCCCTGTCAAGCTGAGCTGCTGAACCAAGCTGTTGAACGCATTGGAATTGGATCACGAACCTGGCGACGATTTACATCGTACCTGCATGCAACTGGTTTCCCGCTGAAAGAGTCGGAGTGGTGGACGGGCCCAGAGCGGCATGTTGAGCCGATGCATTATTAACTTATTGATCTCTTACGTTTCATTCTCCCGATTATTATTGTCAGGGTCAAAGCCCCCTTAGTACTTTGTACCTGCCGTCTACTCCGTACCTACTGTCCCTACCTACCTTACCCAGCTTACTTCGTGCCTATATCGTTCGACTCGATAATGATTTTAATTTATGATATTGCCTTAATATTATTGCGCTATGTTCTTCTACCCGCTCATGCCTGCCATTGACCTTCGTGCCCGTTCTCGTTTCTGGTGTGTCAGATGTTTGGGACCCTGACCTGCTTTACCTCTCCGCCTCCCGTTGGTGCCCCATCTTCCTGGTGAAGATCAACCTTTCCCCTCTCTTCAAATTGCCTTCTCATCTAATAGTGTGAGAAGTGTCTTTACGTTAGACTCATACATGGGTAGCTCTCGGGAAGTCAGTCCCTTGATATATTGACAGGGGAGGAACCTGATCTCTGGGCTCTTGTCGATATTTGTCTTCACTTTGCCTCCTGTCAGTTCTGTGCTCTGCTATTCTTCCTTCTCTACCTTTCTTTCTTGGACATACTCCCTCAAGGACTGTCTGCTCTTCCCGAATCAAATTTGTACAGTACGGTCAAGACCATACTCTCAGACCAGAAAGACTACTGTTATACTCCGACTGTCTCAATCTCAAATCGCCAATCCTCAACCAATACAGAGACCATGCCGTTTGGAAGATCAAAGTCACTCCGAGCCAAGCGCTCAAGCCGAGTGCGCCCCAGCAAAGAGGCAATGGCACCTGCTCCCCGCCGATCGGTATACATCCCTCCGGCCAACCCACCGGCTGGTGAATTTAGTGAGCTAAGAACGAGCATGATATTTCCGGATGGACCTGAAGATCCAATCCCCACACCTAAAGCAGCCATATCTAGCGAAGGCGTGCATCTTATCAGAAGCAACCCTGAGATGAGCTCAGAAGGTCCAGAGGCCGCCCTAGAAAGACTCGAAAGATCAATGACTGCGGATGACGCAAGCCATGCAGCATCCTTTGGACAAGCCGCGATCCAGCCTTTCGCTACTAAACAGCTCACAAGCCCACAGAACCTCGACACTCCCATACAGAAGACTGGTGACGGAGATGACGAGGAGGAGCCGCTCATTGGAGTGGCTCTTGGGGACCCCGAACAAGATCCCGGACTGGCCACGAACCAACAAGATACGGTGCATCCTAGTCTTTCAAATCGAACAGAGCAATCGACAATGACGACTACGGAAGAACCGAGTACCGAACCTCATAAAGTCTCAGAAGACGGAGATCTCGCAACGATGCCGACTACAAGAGAACAAGCCACCGTTGCACCCGACTCATTACAGTCGGAAGAGCCATCGATAACGTCATCATCGCCGATGCCTCATTCAGACATGCAAAAGGAAGCTCTTGGGCTCGATGACGTGAATAAGCCTCTCAAGCGGAAGCCAAGCAGATGGAATAAGCTGGGTGGATGGTTTGGAAAGAAAAGCGTACCCTCGGCATCAGCAACAAGTCAAATCAATCAGATGCAAGACCAACCTAAACCTCTTTCCCACCACGAGGAGAATGCGTTGATCGGAACGAAATCTTTAGGGGTGGACCCTAAGGGTAAAGACCGTAATCACCGAAGTCGAAGTTCAAGTACTCGTCTGACTAAAACCAAGGGAGGCACCAGACCCACCTTCCGAAGAACGCGAACGACCCCGTCGCCGCACCTATCAGGGCACGACCCAAATCCATCATCGAAAGAGTCAAACGCAGATAATACCTTTCCAAACCTCCGACTCAATGGTCGGCCAATGTTGAGCGTGGATATTCCAGACATACAGCTCGATCGATACAGTGTCATGTTCGGCGGACTCCTGCAACCTAAACCGCCACCACCAGCACAACCCTCACTCCTAGTTAGGCGACATGGTCATTTGGAGAAGGTCAGATTGGAGGGCCATGACGGAGAGGTATTGCTCTACCCGTTATACATAGTGTCCTACGGCAACTAATCCCTACGTTTTTAGTCAAACCAGGAAGCGCTCCCGAAGTATGCAAGACGAGCAACATCTCCTTCCCACGTCAAGTCCCCTTCTCTATTTTCCTTGTTTCCCTCTACGCCGACGCAACCTTCACGCACTCAGGCAGCATCCAACACATCATTCAAGCCAAGCCCTCTCCGTCGATCAAACACCACCCCGGGCGCCCTGTCACCTATACGGCAAGTCTTCGAAACGCTCGAGCCACCAGATCGCCCCCCAGTCTTTGTCCCAAAACACACTCAAGCGCAAATTGGGATCTCGTCCCTCACCGAATTGCCAGTCTGTGATGATGCACATCAGCAATCGCCCACCAGCCGCAACGATGCGCTGAACCAGGTATCAGAAAACGAAGACCCACCCTTTCTCACCCCACCCCACTCCCCTCCCCACCTGACACCTACTCTATCACCACACCCAAATACGCCCACTCCCGCCCCAGCCCACACATACACGAACTCTACCCCAGTACTCGCAACGAACATGCCGACACCGACCGCAACCCCCACGATCTCCATCGCCCGCCAGATCTCAATCACCCGCCGCCAGCGCCAATTCCACGTCCCTTTCGTTCCGGATGCGGAGCGGTTGGTCGACAGGCGGCCGATGACGCCGAGAGGGCGATGAGGCGGGTTGGGGAAGGGAGCTGGGGAGGGAGGAGAGTGGTCGGAATGCTGGGGCGGTTGGTGGTCTGCTCAGCGGGGCTTGCTTTTCTCTAACGATCAGGAGGTCTACAGGTTGGATCCTGGTTGCGGAGATTCGAGCTCGTCACGATGCTCTGGCGCAGGCTTGTGTATGGGGTGGAAGTTTTCCTTTGCAATGCGATTTCCGCGTTCTTGTATTACTTGGGCTGTTGGCTGGAGTAAATTATGTCGGTCTCTTGGACATACTTTACATAGCATAGATCGGGAGAATAGGCCACCTTGATACTGGGGGTGGTAGTCTCTACGGTATCCATCACTGGTTGTGCAAGTGGGACTTTGGGACTAAAGGTCCGAGTTCGTGATGAATTCATTCAATTCAATGAGCAACCCTTGATTGTGCCCCAAAGATCTCGGCCGTGGTGGGAATCCTTTTTCGGGTCGAGGCTTCGATGCAGCACTTCCCTATGGTCTATCCCATGTAAGACGGTCAACTAGGGGCACGGCATCAATCTCCCTACGGGTAGGTAGCTCGAGAGGCATTCTCTTGGTCACCAGAGAGTTTTTGGGTTCATCAAGCCTCATGGCAATTGAGTATGTGAGCTCAGGCAGGGTCCAAACAAAAGCTAATGTGCAGCTTAGATAAGCAGGACCTGGAGGAGCTAGCTAGGTAAGCTAGGCAGTTTCGCAACTTCAACTTCATTCGAATTGAAGCAACCTCGCCAAGCGTTACCTTACGCTCTCCACCCACGACAGCGAGCCCATAATCAACTCACATATTCGTCCACACCTACCAGACCCCTTTACCCTCGCATTGCCACTCCTCCGTCACCACCACCACCACCACCAATGCCATCTCCAACGCCCTCGCGCGGCCGCACGCGCACCCGATCGCCCGCCGAACGATCCCACCCGCCGTCCAAGTCGCGCTCCCCTCGCCGATCCATCTCCCCTCGCTCCCCGTCACGGTCGAGCGGGCGCAGTCGAGGCGGGTCAGCGCGCGGAGGGCGGTACGGTAGACGCAATGGGGTTCGAGGCCGCAGCCAGAGCAGAGGCGGCTCCCGCAGCGCGTCGAGGAGCAGGAGCGGTGGCCGAGGCGGCCGGCGGGATAGAGATCGGAGCGTGTCGCGGAGTCGCAGTCGGAGCCGGAGTCGGAGTCGAGGGAGTCCGCCGCCGAAGAGCTCGAAGGTGAGTGCCTGGAGTTGGAGGTCGTTTCTTTCTTTTCTACAATTGTGATAAGACTGGCCGGTACGCGAAGTCGCATTGGGCTTCGGCGGACGTTTATATTTTTCTTAATCTTGAAACACATATCTCTAAATAGACTCCGAAAACTAACGCACCCTCAAGATCGTCGTCGAGAAGCTCACCAAAAACGTCAACGAAAACCACCTCCGCGAGATCTTCGGCGCTTACGGTCCCATCCGCGACCTCGACATGCCCATGAACAGACAATGTACGCCCTCTCCAAAACCCCCTTCTCCGCCCCCACCCCGTCTATCCTCCCCAACTAACAACCCCCTTCTCCAACCCCACAGTCATGACGAACCGCGGCACAGCCTACATCCTCTACACGACCAGCCCCGCCGCCGAGTCCGCCATCGCGCACATGCACGAAGCCCAACTCGACGGCGCCCTCATCACCGTCTCCATCGTCCTGCCCCGCCGCAAATTCTCCCGCTCCCCGCCCCCCGCCCGCCGCGCCGGCGTCCCCGTCTTCGACCGCTACGACGCCCGCGGTCCCCCTAACCCACCGGCCGCTTATCGCGGGCCCCCACCCCCCACCGGCATGCTCGGCGCCGGAGGAGCAGGACGTCACCACTCCCCGCCCCCGCACTTCCCACCCCGCCGCGGCGCCTCGCCCCCGCCATACTCGCGCCGCTACGGAGGCGGAGGCGGACCCAGACTCGACCGCGACCGTGACCGTGACCGTGACCGCGACCTCAGAGACCGAGGCCGAGGCGACGCCAACTTCGACACGTACCGGCCGCGGTCGTTTTCGCGCACGCGCACGCGCACGCGCTCGCGCTCGCGCCCTCGCCGGACCCGGTCGCGGTCGTATTCGTCGCGCTCGCGCAGTCGCTCGCCGCTGCCGAGGAGGGGTCGGGCTGGGGCTGCTGCTGCTGGAGGTGGCCGGGCGGGGAGGGAGAGTCCGCCGCCGCCGTCGATGTATCCGCCATCGAGAGCGGCGGGTGCACGGAGGAGGAGGAGTCCGAGTTATAGCAGTTATAGCAGTTATAGCGATCGTAGTCGGAGTCGGAGCCGGAGTCGGAGTCGGAGTCGAGGGAGGGGGAGGTATGGGCGGGGGAGGCGGTGAGGTGGAGTGGGATGAGGTGGGATGAGTTGGGGTGAGTTGTTGGGGTGCCAGGTTTGATGGTGCGTGGATGGTGGAGGACGAAGTGAGGGGGAGGTTCGTCGCTTTCATTGCGTTTGTTTGGCTCGCAAGGGGGTCTTCGATCGATCAATTGATCGCTAGGGCAGGCCGAGGGATGGTACTGTGCGTGTCTGTCAAGAATTTGTCTGTGCCATCTCATGCTCGCTGTATTTTTACTCGACATTACAATGTTCTCCAACCCCGGGCGCTAGAATGGAGCACTTGCGTTTCTAGCCATGAGCTACACCGAACAAGCCGCTTTCCCTTTCCGGGTCGGAGATTACACCGGTGATCCTGAGCCCGGAACCTTGAGAGATTACTCGTCCGGTATGCGCTATCCGTCCGTAGATTTGGCTAAATGTACAAGCACAGAGCACCGCCAATCCTCAGACCCACTCCGTCGAAGCGGAAAATATCACCTCCGTCTCATCCATCTCGAACGACATGAAGTCCGTAGTCCATCTTGAATAACCTACATCTTATCTTTCCCACCCCTCCCCTTCACGTCATCCGTACTCCTCCATCCCACGAAACCAGCCGAACCCTCAAAAGAACGAACACCAACCAATATACATGGCCGCCAGATTTTTCGGACTCGTCGCGCGGAGGATCAACTCCTGCACGTGGCCCTCGACCGACAGTGGGATGGACTCGCCAGGTAAGAGACCGCGGACTTTATGCCGGACGCTCTCGAGCACGCCCTCTGGTGTGTCGGGGACGGTACTTTTGGATCGTTTCTATGACGCAAGGGTAAAGCGTGAGTGTTTTGATAGAGGGTTGAAGGGGGAAGGGTGGGTGTGGATTGTAGACTCACCTTTTTGCCAATGAAGTCAGTGGTAGGGTCGTAGAGGAAGGTTTCGAGGATGGTCATGAGGGTGTCTTCGTTTTGGCGGAGCAGGCCGAGGGCCAGTTCGCTGGATTTGCGAAAGGGACCTGCTCGTGGCGGAGGCGTCTTGTTTAGCGGTGCGTTCTCAACTATGGCGGGGAGCCGCGAGACGTCAGGGTTAGGAGGGAGGGGAGTACCTTCGTAGCCGTAGGCGCCGAAAGCGTCGATCATGTTGTGCGTCAGACGGAACGGAACCGTTTCCGGCTTTTCGAACGTAGCGCCCTGGGCGGAAGTCAGCGGGCCGGTTGCGGGATGGATGGGGCAAGAAGCTCGGAGGAGGACCTTGTCGAAGAGGCAGTTGAAGTCGACGTGGAATGTACCGCCGTTGCCTTCTTCGAAGAGGATGTTCTCGCCGTGGCGATCGCCGAGGCTACACCGCTTTTAGCAGCTAGGTCATAAATGACATGGCTAGTCGATACACATACCCAAGGACGTAGCCCACCATGGACATAACCGCACAGGAACGTGTGTACTTCAGACGCGCCGCGAACCATGCATCAGGTTCTGGGAACAACTCCACGAACCACTCGTGAAACACAGGTGGAAAACTCCAGCTGTCAGCGCCACGTCAAACGGAGGGAAGGCCATACTTACTCTCCAAGGAGCTTCTTCGTGAAGAGAGGTAGCTTGGCATTATTGGAGCATGCTTCGTCCAACAGTATTCTAATATCGTTGTACTGCACCACATACCAATCAATCGGAGCTCAACGTCACGGTACTGTGGCATAGACAGTACCTTGATGGGGATGTCCTTCTGCTTGTAGAGCTTTAGCAAAATGTCCCGCAGCGTCTTGAGATTGTCGATCCATTCGATGAGTCCACACTCTTCATTCAAAGGAGTGACCGCGTAAGTTTTGATATCTAGTATCTGTAAGCAGGATCGGGACCTGGAGCAAGGCTCTACATACATAGTCGGCGTTTGCTGCTGTTGGCATCTCGTTTGAGAAATCGGTTGATCATCCCATTGAACTCCATGAGACGCTGATCCTTTCGAAGATCATCTTTGGGCTTGCACAAGAGACCATAGACGTGACCATCCGAGCCCCTGACATTCAATTTACGGGGTTTCTGGAGCGAGTTCAAGACCAAGACATCGTCCAGAAAAGCTACCCGAGTCAGTCCAAGTCAGCATGATTTGAGATCGTATTAGAGACACATACCTGAGATTGTCACCGTATCTTTTAGGAAGGCCTTATGAGCTTTCACATTGACAAACTCCGTTGTGGTCGCAGTCGGCACACTCGACATCAACGTTGCCTCTAGCGGGATGACAAGGCAGCAAGGAGTGGATTTATGATTGAACAACAAATCTCGTGAGAGGCTTATATTGGAAGGTTTCCCATGGATATCTTGCACGCAAACTTTGAGCAGCTCACTAGATAACTTCTGCCCTTGTCCGATCATGGACCTCATCTCTACTCCTGCAGCTTCTGTTCTATTGCGTTTCGATTGATCCTGGAACAATCAGCATTGATGTGAGGGTCATCTCCGTGATACATACCATCACCTTAGCTAGACATGTAGCGCCTCTCTGAGCTCGCTCCTTGTTCGATGATTTGACAAGTGCAAGTAGTGTCCACAAGGCCTGTTGAGGATGTGTGGAGACGACTTTGATTACAATTTCTGCCAGTAGACTATGCACTGATGGGTTCGAGTGACCTATGCGTGCCACAATCTGCGATAGGGCCGTATAGAACTGCGGTGGTCAGTATAGTGACGTCGGATAATGGCCCTATACTCACTACGTATGCGGGAAGTCTCGAAATATACTTCCTGATGTGCTCATGAACGGCTCCAAGCATTGACCGCCGTTGCTTTTTTATCTCCTGTTGAAGCGCCCTTTTGCACACAAATCAGCTACCTTCATTCTAGCAAGGTCCCGGTGACACTAACTCCTCATTGCCATATTTCGGGTCGGCAGCTTGTTCGGATTCGGATCCGAGGTCGACCCAGAGTGTCAGAACCCTTGGTAACGTTTGAAATATATACTTGGTACTAAAAGTTAGAGATCTGAGATAGTTTTCTATAACTAGCTTTCCCATTTCACCGCTGACACTGCAAAAGATCAGTAGCCGCCCGAAGGAGCTCCGGCGAAATACCTACAAGGTGTATGCCTGCTTTCCCGCTGGCTTCGCCATCTCCGACTCTAGCAGTTTGTTGTAATGCTTCCCAAGGTAGTAATGTCCTTTCTCCCATCTGCATCTGTCAATATATCTGCACTATCATCACCAGCGGAATTGAACATACCGGCCACAAAAGGCGATCGCCTTCTGATATCTTTTAATGATCATGTCTGACTGCGTCTGGCCAGCCCGGTCGAGCCACTTCGCTAGCAATAGGTGCGCCTGGCTCTTGTTAGTTAGGGCTTGGGGTAGATATAAATGGTCATACTCTTGCTGTCAATATATTCTGCTGCTGCTGCTGCCGTTCTGGTACCTGTATGTGTGAAGCAGCAGCATTTTCTGAAAGCGTGAAATTGTGTGATTGGAAGGCATTAGCTGCAATGGCGCCTTCAAGACTCTGGATTGCCTTGCGGTGATGACCTTCCTTCCATAGGATACGGGAATGCTCTATTGTTGCCGAGTCGTCGCCAAGCTGGGAGGCGTGGAGCACGGCGTTGAAAGCTTGATGTGTGAAATCTGCTTTCCGAGCAAGTCTCGCGCTCGTGAGCCAGACGCTCGCGATTTCCGCTTTGTTGAAATTAAACCTGCAAAAGGTCAGCTCCTGATGATCAAGGTGAGGTAAAGACATTACGGAGAGAGCTGCATGGCTGCACGTCGTAGACCCAGTAGATACTGCTTCTCCGACAAGAAGGCTCCTAGAACCTCAATGCGTCGTCCCATGTTCTCCAAAACCACTTCTCGGTCACAGTCGGCTGTAGATCGGGCGCCGCTGATTGCTTCCATCTCGGCAAGAGCGTGGAATCTAAGCACGACGTCATGGCATGCTTGGAGGGAGGCAGTATTGGTTGTTGATAAAATCCTTGCGCTATTCTGGCGGAGCTTCTGCACAACTACTGAGAAGTGGTCTAAATCTTTGTCATGAAGCGCAAGCAATGCAGATCCTATGCCGGTGTCGAAGTCTGACTCTAGGGAGTTCGAAGACAGACTGACGTATTGCTTGAGCTTTGTCCACTTCCCCGTAACCCAAGAAGCCTGGATCGCGAATGGAAGCAACTTTGAGGCTGCCGAGTTGGATCCTAATAGGCCGTCTACTTGATTGAGCAACACGTCTACTATGATTAGCGACATTGCTCTCTTGAACAGATACAACACCTTACCATACTGTCCAGACTCTCTCAAGCAGTTTAATAAATTGACCTGTACATCGACGTCGTCAGGCTTTTCATTCAGCAGTATTTCATACCAACTTTGAGCTGCTGTCCACCTCCCAGCCTTACGATGTTCAAGGATCTGCTGGTCAATGTTCAACACGTGGAGATGGGATGAAATGCCTTCGATGCCATCGGGCTCGTCAATCTGAGTATAGATATCTTGCAGCCGCTCATAGAGCGTTTCCAAACCGCTACTCTGACCGTGCAGCTCAGGTTTATGTTTCTCTTGTCGAATGTACTGCTCCCAGTGGAACAGAGCTCGCGCATAGGATTTACACTCTACCGCACGGCGTGAGATTATCTCCGCCGGTATTGAGGAGAGCAATTGATCAACACGTAAGACCTGCTCCAGGCCTCTATGGTGGTCCGCATCCGTAGGCGGTCGTCCATTTCTGGCTACCAGGCTTGTATCACTACCTAGTTGCTTCCGTTTCTCCTGCATCCATCTCGAAAAATAGTCTAGTACTTGGAAAATACTCTATCAAGAAGTCAGTCGTGAAAAGAATGGGAAACCAAACAGAGAGACAAACTCACCTGACTACAAGAGATCAGCGTTTCTCTCGCTACATGAGAATCACTCGGGAGTGGCTGCTCAAGGACGTTAATGATCTCATGCTTGAGCTGATCACTTTCGCGCTTGTCGCCCTCAACGACGACATTCAGCGCCGTGAAAGGCAAAAGAAAATCTGGAATCGATAGGTCTTGCGCCCTGATAACTCGACTGAACACTGGGAAGATCATCGTCACGTTCTCGCCTTTGCCTTTCTGCAAAAGGTCGAGGACCAAGTCTCGGACCCAAGAGCCGTAGGTCATCTTCGAAGAAAAGATAGGATAGGTACACTCGGCTTTCACCACGCTGGCTGTTATGACGTACTTGGAAGTTAAGAAGGGGGTTAACACGTTTCGAACAGACTCAGGGAGCGCAATCCACCTTCGGTATATGTCGTTCGATTGCACAACCTGATGGCGGAACGTTACACCGGTCCCGAGTTCGCAAAACTTCAGGAATTGCTGCATCGCATAAGCCAGAAATCCCTGAGCTTTGGTGTTTGTTGTTGATAAGAAGGCTTTCACGAGAACGTTTTGAAGAAAGTAGACTATGAAATTGACAGTTTCATCGGCTCTTTCGAAGTTCGATGCGACCAGAATATCACGCTTCTCTCTGACCGTCTCGATTTTGCTTGGATCGAGGCAACCTATAAGCCCTAGGCACTGTGCACATAGTGCCGCAATGTCTTCCCGAGACTCGTTGAATCTGACACAAATATCAAGTACGGACCGGGTCAGTTGAGCAATGATGGGATCTGGTTGCTCGCTGACGGCAGACTTGTGAAGAAACGCTTGATGCTTGTCAAGAAAAGGGACCAATTCAGTGAGAGCTTGAACTAAAACATTGACATTTTCGTTCTCAAACCGGCGAACGAAGGTTTGATATCTGTGCCTGAGGACCATCTGCTCCTTGAGCTTCGCAAGCTCAGCTTCAAACTTTGACATGAGCGGTATCGACGCTAGCGAAGGGATGGTATTGACATTTGTTCGAATGAGCTCCGAGTGATTCTTGAGAAGATGTTCAATCCCATCATAAGCCAGTTGTTGAGTATCAGGATGAAAGACATCCCAGCTCTGAGTTATGATCGAAAACGTTCGATCTATCAATGATTCAATGTCTTCTTCCCCAAGAGTGGTTACCAGAGCGGCCCACGCCGAGAAGGCTACATCTCGTAATTCCTTGACCTCCATTGCCGATTGCAAACACGCACAAATCTACGCTTTCCGTCAGTGGCAAGCACATTGGCAACTTTGTCCTTCGCGAGTCACCTGAGGAAGCGCACTAGCAATATGGCTTTTGGCCAGCTTGACCATCTCTCTGATTGCCCCAAGACACCTCTTTTTCTCTGCTACGGGTTGTATCACTCGTACATCATTGATGATACTGGTGACCTGGTCCATAATGCCAAGCACGAAGGTTTCGAAGAAGGGGCCGACTAGATTTTTGCGAGTAGATCCTTTTGCTGATCCACCTTTTCGGAAAGCATTTGTTGCAAGGAGAATAATTGCATTGCGTATATTCTGCAGCCATTAGTCCCTGACATATTCATCTATACCGCCACACCTACCTTTGGTTTTCTGGCCTCATCATCCTCGCCGGCTGCTTTCAAGAGTTCGAAAGCGGTGAGTATGGGCTCCATTCTCACCAAATCCGCGAGGTCCCTTCCCTTGAACTCGATTGATGTCTCTCCGAGAAGTGTTGTAATCATTTTCTCCGGATCTGTCGACGGTTGGATAAGAAGGAATGCCAAGATTGCAGCCATGTTGACTGGTTGTACACAGATTGACCACACCGAAGCATCAGTTCCATGTGCTTGGGCGATCCGGCGAAGCACATCGTGCCGTCTCATGAGAATCAGATAAGGGAGAGTGTTAGTTGTAGTCCAAGTCAAAAACTCGGAGACTGTAATGGCGAGCAAGTCTGAAAGCTGCTGGGCAATCTGAGGTCGGGTTTGAAGCTCCTTGACTACAGTAATGGCGATGCTACGCCAGAACGGTCTAAACAAGCGCATCGGGGTGACATCTGTTGATTGTGCAAGCGATTGTATCTGTGCTTTGTTAGTAAAGGTTACTCCCCGACTTTCTCCCTCCATACTTCATTGTAAGCAAGGCCACATATCACAGGATTCGTATGACCAAGGTATTCTACAAGGCGGAGTAGCACGATATTCAACTCAACGTCACCAGAGACTCTGCAATATGACGTTAGTGACTGGGAAACTAGGACTGCGAAGGAACACCTCACAATGCAACTTGGCCCAAAGCCAGTATACAGGTCTCCTGCAAGACGGTCTCGTTTTTTTCCGCAAGCATACGCAAGAAGTCAAGGGTGGTGATGCGGTTTTTGCGAAGAAGTTCCTCACTGGAGCGAATCTTTAGAAACGCTGATACAGTTCGCCTACTTTCGATCAGTATATTACCAAGATGTGCATAGATCACCGACAAACCCGGCTGAGATACGCAGCTCCCGCTGAGAGCTTCGAAGTGATTGTAAGCACCACTGGCCCAGGTATGAGCTTCCCAGGTCTAGATAGGACACGTCCTCCGTGTGCATGATCAACCTCCTCAACGCAACCATTGCGGCGACTCGAGGTCTCGCGGAGACTTGTACATGATTTCCCTCCAGAAGTTTTAAGATAGTTAGGAGGATCTCTTCGCTGGGCTTGCGGTCCCATATAGGCTTGGCTGACCCTACCGCATTGCTGGCATCACAAAGCGAGCAACTTCCGATCCTTGCACGTACCCTGGAGTTATGCTGGTTTCCAAGTGTTCCGGCGCCTGCACAGGCCAGTAGGCCAATGAGTTGGAAGGCGTGGCACTGGTCCTCCTCGGATAATTTTGCGTAGCAGCCCCTATGATGTTCAGCGCTTTCGCTATAAGTAGTGAGACACTATATAGCTCACGTAGCGACGAGATGTAATCCTTCTGAATCAGTTGCATTCTGTGAGCCAAGAAGTTCGTATATGCTTCTGACAATGTCATCGTAGGTGGCGACTTTGGAAGGAAACATCGTTTCTGAATACAAGCGGCGACGCTTTTGAGGTCTAACAGCGTCACCATTCGCGGTATGGCTATCGTCATTGTCGTCAACGTCCAGCTCGTGGAACACATCTTGCAGATTGGGCTCGGTGAAGGCAGAACGTCGCAGACCGGTGAATAGTGAACGCCCTGAAGCCTCTACCTCACTGATAGGGAGTGGGATTTGCTGGACCAGCGCCTGAATACAGAGCTACAATTGGTATTAGTGTAGAACCAATTTTCAAGTCCCGGTATGTCTACCTGTAATTCACGACCTAAAGGTTGAGTACATGGCTCGTCTTTAGTCAGCTCTCGTAGGCTGGGCAGCAAAATTTCGCCAATGGCGTGGATGAATGTTGACGTCCGAGGCAGTCGTAGGAGCTCCAGAAGAGAGGCACACAAGTCCTTTTCAAGGCTCGGATGCGGGCCCGTCAAGCAGACTTGAACGAGTCCCACAACGGAACGAGAATATAGAGTCGCGATCTTGAAAGCTAGCACTCTCTCGGGCAGTTGAGCAGTTATGTTCGTGCAAAGAGTGTCAAGCGTTCGAAGATAAGAGCCTGCGACAACATGGTACGCAGAGCGTAAGTGCGGAAGAAGCTTCCAGCGACCCATTAGTGCCCAAATACGGACCAAGCAGTCTACACCCCACGATTGGGCTTGCTTCAGATTGAAACGTTGTCTTGAGATATTCACACGCATTGTGAGCAGGCGTAGGACGATCATCACAGCTCGGGCGGCGTCCGTAACAGGTATCTGACAGTAACTCTGAAGGTACTCAGCTTGAGACGGCTCAGACCATCTGCCCGATAGCACACCGAGGGATGGTATTAGCACCTCTGCCGGCAGATCCTTACTCTGAGGCGTGCGCCCTTGAACATCGAGAAAGGCAAGTAGCTCTGGATATGTCAGTATGAGATGGCGGCTGGCCTTTCGGATCAAGTACCTCCAACACACTCTTCTAAGAAATGCGGCATCGGCCCGCCTCTTGGCCACAGATATGAAGTCAATGGTACGGCAGATGATGCTGTCGAAAGTATCTGACCTAGCTTGTCTTGTAGTATCTCAAATTTTTGCACGTCAGTGAAGTGAAGAATCTTTGGAACCAGCCATAGGAAAAGAGGGATCGCAGCAGCGCTGCCATCGGGGACGTCCAGAAACAAGACGTCCGGCGTCCTCTGTATTGTCAATAATATGATAGTGAGACCCATGGACGCGTGTAAGAGCTGGACATCCCTATTCGCGAACGGATCGTCCGTCAGGAGCACCTCCAGGCCTGCCTTGGCCACCACGAAGATAAGCCTGCAGTTGACATTGACATCGTGCTCTACTGTAGCATCGCCGGATACAGTACTCCTCCTAATCTCCAAGAGTAGCTGCTCAAAGTTTTCGCCAGTCCCTGGATGGGGCTGCCGACTGGTTGTCGAGATTCTATCAAGGATTTGCGCAGCAAGAGTTGGTGCAGGAGTGTCGCCCGTATGTGTTGAACCATTGACAACGCCATGAGACTGGCTGGACAGCCCCGGCCGGCGAATCATGTTTCATTGCCTGTAGAGAGTGATCTTTTATTGTCTATATCTGAGTACTACCTCTTTACACCTCCTGTTGAAACATCAGGTGGTCTTTGTTGACTTCGATCGCTGATGTTCTTGAGTTGCTTAGTCATCATTCGTAAACATCAGTATATTGACATTCAAGCTCTCTTTAAAACGATAGGAACGTTACAGTGACTCGGCGCTGATACGTCTCATCGTCTCATCAAATAAAAGCCCCTCCACCTCAACTCTTTCAATTTACCAAGGGACCAACATCGATCCATTGAAGTTACCCTTCTGCCAAGTAGAGACTTGAAAACACACCGACCCTTCACCCCTCACCCCTCACCCCTCACCCCGCACCGACTTTTATTCAAATATACCGTCCTGCGAATAGCCTGGATAGCCGCATGGCGCCCGGCCGCACCA
>JAABUY010001283.1_pt1 | contig 34875 bp, 29 predicted proteins | sample 5560271 | NCBI WGS metagenome assembly JAABUY01 (sample SAMN10711886, study PRJNA513374) | rock metagenome | isolation source: Antarctica rocks | place: Antarctica: Victoria Land, University Valley | reverse complement strand
TTGCCGCCGCAGAAGTCAGATATTGACCGGCTCGGGAACCCCCTTGCGATCAGCCGCCTACTTTGCCCCTTGTAGGCGGCAGGGCGGCCTCAGTGCCGCCTATCCAGCAGCGTTGAACAGCCCTGGGTTGGCATGGGCGGCGTTTAGGACATCATTCGACCCGTTGGCGGCAAAGATCCCGTCACTTATGCCGGTCATTACTTCGGTGCCGTTGCTGCTGCCGTACACCGTAGGCCCGATAGCCCTGTAATACTGAGGATCGATTGTGCCGGTGCCGATAGTGTCGATGCCGCCGCCGCCGATGGTGTCGACCCCGCCGCCGTTGACGTAGAACTCGCTGGCGCCGCCGGTTTCGTAGAGGTCACCTGCGGTGCCCCCGAACAGCGTATCGTGACCCAAGCTGCCGTTGACCGTCGAGGTGGCCATACCGCCGACGTACACGTTGTTGCCACTGCCCTCGGTGTAGACGACCCCGGTTTCGGCGAACAGGGTGGCGTTGCCGCTGCCGCCGGTGACGGATGAGGCCGATGCCATGGTTGCGGCGCCCACGAAGTATAGCGACGCGCCGCCGCTGCGGCCATCGTAGACGTCGCCGCCCGCAGCGGCGAACACCGTCGCGACGCCTGCCGTCGCGATGATGGTGTTGGCTCCCCGGTGGGCCGTCACGATCTCATGGGCGGTCGGATCGATCAGGTCGACGAAGTTGCTGCCGTTCACATCCAGGACCGTCTGGCCTGACGACACGGTCGGTTGCTGCGTGCCGAATGAGCCGATGACGATGATGTTCGCGCCGCCTACAGCGTCGTTATGGGTCGAAAGGTTTGGATGGCCTGTTTCCGTATAGGTTCCGCTTGAGCCGGAATCGACGAACAGCGATTCGTCAATTCTGCCCAGAAGGACGCTGTTGCCCGCCCCTCCTGCGGCCACGGTCGCGTTCTGAGCCAGTTCGATGACGCTGTCGCCTCCGCCCCATACATCGATCAGGTTGAAGATGCCGCCAATGCCCTGGGCAACAGTTCCACTGGCTCCCGAGGCAAATCCGTTACCGAAGATATTGGCGGTGATGGGGGCGCTGCCAGCTTCAACGGCGACCTGCTGGCCAGTGACGAATGCCGGGACCGTTGCCGCCGAGGCCGGGACAACCAGTGTGTAAGCCGGACCAGCTACCGAGTAGTTGCCAGTATAAGTCACCAAATTGTTTGTCTGCCGCACAAGTGAGGCAAAAGTCCCGGGAACGGTACTGACACCTGTTCCTAAAAGCCTGCCCGTTTGCTCGCCAGTCGTCGTAAGCGTGACCGGACCAACCGTCAGCGATTCTGACATTTTATTCCTGAACTTTTGGAACTGCGTGCGTTGTGGCGGACGAACACCTCATGGCAGCATGCCAACGATCAGCATGCTGATGTTCCGAGGGGATTGCCGCTACAGTTTCGGCTTGTAATTGATTGCGCTCGGGGCGGCTAAGGCAAAAAAGACTTATGCCTCTTCCAAAAACTGCTATTTGGAAGTAATCCAATAAAGCGTCGATCTGGATTGCACGAGCTGTCAAGCGACAGGGCAAAGTCATGCCAAGCGATGCACAGCGCTGACGAACGTGAATGGCCGTACGGTTCGGCGTTTTGTTGGAGCAGGCTGCCATCGCCTACCGCCGTTGTTCGTACTACCTGGGCAGCAGGTTGGCGATGCCTCCCGGGAGCGCCGCAGTGACTTGGCGGCAAATTCTTAGAACATATCGTTCCGGTCAAAGAATCAGTCGGACGTGGCCCGCGGCATGGCTGGCGATGGCGCCGGCGGTGGTCAGCCAGAGCTGCTCGCGCCGCTCCGTGACGTGGCGCAGCGCCCGGCGCAGCTGACGCAGGCGGAACGGCTGGCCGACGATGTATGGATGCAGCGCGATACCCATGACCAGCGGCCCCCTCGCCGACTGCGCCAGCATCTCGTCGAACTGGTCGACGATCAGGTCGGCGAACTGCGCCGCCGAATCGTGCCGGTTCACGATGGCCGGGATGTCGTTGACCTCCTGCGGGTACGGCACCGCCATGATGCGGCCGTTGTTGCGGGTGCGCAGCCACACCGGCTGGTCGTCCATGCACCAGTCGAGCACATACCGGTAGCCCGCCTCGACCAGCAGGTCGGGGGTGATCCGGCTCTCGGAAATCCATGGACCGAGCCAGCCGGCCGGGACGCGGCCCTCGGCGGCGGCGAGGCGCTCGGTGGCCTGGGCGATCAACTGCCGCTCGGCGGCCTCGGCCAGGGTGCCCTGGCGCTCGCTGTTGCTGCGGCCGTGCCCCACCACCTCGTCGCCGCGCGCCCGTACGGCGTCCATGAGCGCCGGGCAGTGATCGTAGACGTGGCTGTTGGCGATGACCGAGAGCGGCCAGCCCAGCTCGCCGAACAGGTCGAGCAGCCGCCACGCGCCGACCCGGTTGCCGTAGTCGCGCCAGGCGTAGTTGAGCACGTCCGGCTGCGGGCCGCCGGGCGCCAGTTCCGCGCCTAGCCCCTCGCCCCAGGCGAAATGTTCCAGGTTCAGGCCGACATACACCGCCAGCCGCTTGCCGCCGGGCCAGTCGTAGACCGGGCGGCCGCGAATCGGTGCGTAATCGTAGCGGCCATGATGCGGCAGATCGGTCATTGACCGCTCCATTCGGAGGGCGGCGGCACGGGATCGAGCGCCGCAGCCGCCGCCTCGGCGAACGCCAGCAGCCAGGCGTCGCGCCCGATGGCGGCGGTGAGGTGCAGCCCGATCGGCAACCCGCCCGGCGATACGCCGCACGGCAGCGACAGGCCGGGACAACCGGTCAGGTTGGAGGCGGCGACGAACAGCATCTCGTCCGAGACGCCCTCGTCCATCGGCGGGTCCTCGACAGGAGCCACATACGGCATGCTGGGCGCCAGCAGCGCATCGACCTGCTCGAAAAGCACGGCGAAAGCCTCGCGCAGCCGGCCGCGCAGGCGCTGCGCCCGCACGTGGTCCACCGCCAGCACCGCGAACCCGGCCTCGAGCTGCGCCCGGGTGTTCGGGCCGAACGCCTCGGGCGCAGCGGCGAGGCGGTCGGCATGAATCACTGCCGCCTCGGGACCCAACACCGCCATCAGGGCGTCGGAGGCGTGCTCCATCTCGAGTACGGCGACCTCGACCAGCACCGCGCCCGCCGCTTGCAGGCGGGCGCAAGCGGCGACGAACGCCGCGCGGACCTCCGCCGTCACGCAGGCGGCGTCGCGCTGCGCCGGCGCTACGCCGAGCCGCAGGCCGCGCAGGTCGACGGCCGCCGAATCGAACTCGCGCTCGGTCATGGCGCCCAGCAGCAGCATCGCGTCGACCGCGCTGCGCGCCAACGGCCCGGCATGGTCGAGCGACCAGGACAGCGGCAGGCAGCCGTCGAGGCTGACCAGCCCGTAGCTCGGCTTCAGCCCGACGATGCCGCAATAGGCCGCGGGGATGCGGATCGAGCCGCCGGTGTCGGTGCCGATGGCGGCGTAGCACAGCCCGGCCGCGACCGCCGCCGCCGAGCCGCCGCTCGATCGCCGGAGGTGCGGCCGACATCGTGCGGGTTGTTGGTCTGGCCGACGTCGGGATGCACCGCGCCATAGGCGAACTCCAGCATGTTGGTCTTGGCCAGGATCACCGCCCCGGCCCGGCGCAGCATCGCCACCACGGCGGCGTCGTGCGCCGGATGCTCGGCGAAGCGGGCATGCGCGCCGAACCGGGTCGGGCTGCCGGCGACCGCGAACAGATCCTTCACCATGACCGGCACGCCATGCAGCGGGCCGCGGTCGAACCCTCGCGCCAATTCCTGCTCCGCCAGCGCCGCCGCCGCCAGCGCCGCCTCCTCCAGCACCGTGGCGACGGCGTTGAGCCGCGGCTCCGCGTCGGCCAGCCGCGCCAGGCAGGCCCGCGTCACCTCGATCGGCGACAGCGAGCGGTCACGGTAGCGGCGGCCAAGCTCCGGGATCGATAGAAAGGCGACTTCGCTCGTCATGCGCGCACTCCCAGTGGGCGTCACGCCGCGACGGCGCGCTCGTCTTCCATCGCCGCCACATGGCAGGCGGCGAGTCGGCCGTCCAGCAACGGCGCCAACGGCGGGCGCACCGTTCGGCAGACCGCTATCGCGTCGGGACAGCGCGGGTGGAACGGGCAGCCGGGCGGCGGGTTGACCGGGCTGGGCAGCTCGCCGCGTACTGCCTCGACATTGCTGCGACGGGCCGGGTCGAGTTCCGGGGCCGCCGCCAGCAGCGCCCTTGCGTACGGGTGGCGCGGGCGGACGAACAGCGCCTCGGTCTCCGCCAGCTCGACCACGCGGCCGAGGTACATCACCGCGACCCGGTGCGACAGGTGGCGCACCAGCCGCAGGTCGTGCGCGATGAACAGCACCGTCAGGTGCAGCCGCCCCTGCAGCTCCAGCAGCAGGTTGACCATCTGCGCCTGCACCGACACGTCGAGCGCCGAGACCAGCTCGTCGGCGATCAGGCAGTCCGGCTCCAGCGACAGCGCGCGGGCGATGCCGATGCGCTGGCGCTGGCCGCCGCTGAACTCGTGCGGGCGGCGGCCAGCGGCCTCGCGCGGCAGCCGCACCAGGTCCATCAGCTCGACGATCCGGGCGTCGATGTCGCGGCGCGGGCGCATGCGGTGGACGCCGAGCGCCTCGCGCAGGATGGCGTGGACCGTCATGCGCGGGTTGAGCGAGCCGTACGGGTCCTGGAACACCATCTGGGCGCGGCGGTTGTAGCGGCGCAGGTCGTTGCCGCGCAGCCGCACCACGTCGAAGCCGTCGAAGTCGATGCTGCCGGAATCGACCGGCTGCAGCCGCACCAGGCAGCGCGCCAGGGTCGACTTGCCGCAGCCGCTCTCGCCCACGATGCCCAGCGTCTCGCCGCGCCGCACCGCGAGGTCGACCTGCGACAGCGCGTGGACCCGTGGCCGCGCCACCCCGCGCAGCGCGTCGGCGAACGAGCGGCGCAGCGGGAAGGTTTTGGTGAGCTGGTCCACCACCAGCAGCGGGTCCCCCGCCAGCACCTCGGCCACCGGCGCGTCGGCCGCCGGCTCCGACAGCGCCGCCGGGATGCGCTCGAAGCGGCCCTGCCCGACCTGCGGCCAATGGATGCAAGCCGAGCCGTGGCCCGGCGACAATTCCAGCAGCGGCGGCCGTCCGGCGCCGCAGGCCGGCGTGGCGAAGGCGCAGCGCGGGATGAACGGGCAAGTCTCGCCCGCCGTGCCCGGCTGCGGCGGCGCGCCGCCGATCGGGCGCAACGGCTGGCGCGCCTGCTGCACGTCGGGCACCGATTGCAGCAGGCCGAGCGTGTAGGCGTGGCCCGGGCGTGCGAACACCTCGGCCACAGTGCCAATCTCGGCCACCCGGCCCGAGTACATCACCGCCACCCGCTCGCAGCTCTGCGCCACCACGCCGAGGTCGTGGGTGACCAGCACCACCGCCATGCCCAGCGTCTCGCGCAGCCGCAGCAACAGCTTCAGGATCTGGTCCTGGATGGTGACGTCGAGCGCCGTCGTGGGCTCGTCGGCCAGCAGCAAGGCGGGGCTGGACGCCAGGGCGATGGCGATCATCGCGCGCTGCCGCATGCCGCCGGAGAACTGGTGCGGGTAGTCGTCGAGCCGCCGCGCCGCCGCGGGGATGCCGACCAGGTCCAGCAGCTCGACCGCGCGACGCCGGCGGGCGGTGCGGCCAAGCTCGCTGTGCGCCTCCAGGTTTTCCAGGATTTGTCGGCCAACGCTCGACACCGGGTTCAGCGCCGTGGTCGGCTCCTGGAAGATCATGCCGATCTCGCGCCCGCGCACCGCGCGCATCTTCGCCTCGGACAGCGCCAGCAGGTTGGCGCCACGCCACAGCACCTCGCCGGCGACGCGGCCGGGCGGGCGCACCAGGCGCAGGATGGAGCGCAAGGTCATGCTCTTGCCCGAGCCGGATTCGCCGACCAGCCCCAGCATCTCGCCGGCCCGCACGTCGAGGTCGACGCCGTCGACGATGGCGACATCGCCGCGCGGCGTGGCGAAGTTGGTCCGCAGCCCGCGCACCGACAGCAGCGGCCCAGTCACCTGCACAGTCATCGGCGCACCGCCATCAGGTCCGCCAGCCCGTCGCCGAGCAGGCTCAACCCGCAGCCGCAGGCCACGATCGCCGCGCCCGGAAACACCGTCATCCACCACGCAGTCTCCATGAAGTTCTTGCCGTCGGCGACGATCACGCCCCACTCGGCGGTCGGCGGCTGCGCGCCCAGGCCGAGATAGCCGAGGCTCGATCCCAGCAGGATGTCGAGCGCCATGTCGGTCATCCAGTAGACCACCACGGCGGTCAGCGCGTTGGGCAGCAGGTGGCGGAAGATGATCCGCATGTCGCCATAGCCCATGACGCGCCCGGCGGCGGCGAAGTCGGCTTTGCGAAGCACCAATATTTCCGCCCGCACCAGCCGCGCGTAGAACACCCAGCCGACGACGCTGACCGCGATGTAGACGTTGACCAGGCCGGGGCCGAGCACCGAGACAATGGCGATCACCAGCACGATGAAGGGAAAGGTGATGACCACGTCGACCACGCGGCCGAAGATGGCGTCGAGGAGGCCGCCGTAATAGCCGACCAGCGCGCCCACCACGGTGCCGAACAGCATCGGCGGCAAGGTGCAGAACAGCGCGATCTGCAAATCGACCTGCGCCGCCCAGATGGTGCGCGAGAACACGTCGCGGCCGAAATTGTCGGTGCCGAAAAAATGTTGCCAGCTTGGCCCCACCTGCAGGTTGTCGTAGTCGAAGCTGAGCGGGTCGTATGGCGCCAGCAGCCCCGGCGCGACCGCAGCCAGCACGAACAACGCCGTCAGCAGAACGCCAATTGCGAACGGCGCCGGGACCCGGCCGATCCTTGGCCGACGCCGCGCCGGCGGCGCCGCCGACAGCGTGGGCGCCGCGCCGCTCATGCCGCGGCCCGGGGGTCGAGCCAGCTTTCGAGCAGGTCGGTGGCCAGGAACACCAGCGACACCATCACCGCCAGCACCAGGGTCACGCCCTGCACCACCGGATAGTCGCGCCCGAACGTCGCCTCCACCACCAGCGCCCCGATGCCGGGGACGGCGAACACCGATTCGACGATGACGGTGTTGCCGAGCAGGGTGCTGATATTCAGGCCCAGCAGCGCCACCGTCGAGATCATGGCGTTACGCAGCACGTGTCCGGTCATCACCCGCCACGGCGACAGCCCCTTCGCGCGGGCGAAGTCGACATACTCGGAGTCGAGCACGCCGATCACGGCACTTCGCAGGCTGCGCATCAGGATCGCCGCCAGGCTGAGCGCCAGGGTCAGCGCCGGCAGCAGCAGGTGGTACAGCCCGTCCCAGAACCCCTCGCCGCTGCCGCCGACCGGGAACCAGCGCAGCTGCGCGCCGAGGAAGCCAAGCAACAGCAGGCCGAGATAGAAGGTGGGAGTCGACAGCCCGACCTGGAACACGCCGCGCAACGCCACGTCGGTCGGACGGTTACGCCGCAGCGCCGCCAGGAACGCCAGCGGCACCGCCAGCGCCAGCGCGATCACCGACGACAGCCCGACCAGCGCCAGCGTCACCGGCAGGCGGTCCAGGATCACCCGCGTGACCGGGATGCGGCGGGTCACCGAGGTGCCGAGGTCGCCGTGCGCCAGGCGCCCCAAATACAGCCCGAACTGCACATAGACCGGCTGGTCGAAGCCCATTTGCGCGTTGATCCGCGCCAGGTTCTCCGGCGTCGCGCGGTCGCCCAGCAACGCGCTGGCCGGGTCGCCCGGCAGCAGCCGCACCAGCACGAACATGACGATGCCGATCAGCACCAGCGTCGGGATGATCTGCAACAGCCGGCTGGCGACGCGGGCGAACATGGCAGCAGCGGCCGGCTACTTCTCGACGTACGCCGTCTCGAACACGTCGTTGCCGAGCGGAATCTGCTCGAAACCCTTGACCTGCTTGCGCGTCACCGCCGCGAACGGGCTCTCGAACAGGAAGAACATCGGCGCGCCCTGGACGTACAACTGCTGCATCTCCTTGTATTCGGCGGCACGCTTGGCCGGGTCCTGCTCGACCTGGCTTTGGTTATAGAGCGCATCGACGCGGGGGTTCTTCCAGCCGCTGTGCTGGCATTCGATGTTCGGGGAGTAAGCGAAATACGAGGTGATCTCGTTGGGATCGGCGATGTCGTTGGTCCAGTAGCCGGTACGCAGCTGGAAATCGTTCTTGTGGTAGCGGTCGTCCATCGTCGCCAGGTCCATCTGCTGAATCGACAGCTTCACGCCGAGCGGCGCCCACATCTGCTGCATGGCGGCCAAGGTCGAGGTGTCGCCGGCCTTGCCCGCCTGCGAGAAGGCCAGCAGGCTGAAGCCTTTGGCGTAGCCCGCCTCGGCCAGCATCGCCTTCGCCTTGCCCATGTCGTACGGGTAGGCCGGCCCGAGCGCCACGTACAGCGGCGTGGTGGATGCCATGTACGACTGCATCGGCACGCCGAACCCGTGCGTCACGATCTGAGTGATCGCTTTCTTGTTCAGCGCGTAGTTGAGCGCCTGGCGCACCTTCTCGTTCGACAGCGGGTTGGCTGCGCCGTCGTTCAGCTTCGGCCGCGCGTTCAGCTGCACGTACGTCACCTGGGTGGACGGGAACAGGTTCATGGTGAGTTTCGGGTCGGCCTGCAGCTCCTTCACGCGCTCGAACGGCACGAACTCGGTGGCGTCGACCTGCCCGGCTTTTATCTGCAGAATGCGCGTGGCGTCGTCGGGCACCACCATCAGGTCAACCTCGTCCAGATACGGCAGCGCCGCCCCGCTGGCGTCCTTGCCCCAATAGTTCGGGTTGCGCTTCAGCACCATCTTGCTGCCGCGCTGCCAGCTGTCCAGCATGAACGGGCCGGCGCCGACCGGGTGCTCGGCGAAGGCGCGAGCCTTGTCCTCCATGGTGACGCCCTTAGCCGCCAGGAACAGCTTCTTCGGCATAATCGCGGAGTTGAAGGTGGCCAGCGCCGCCGGCAGGCTAGGGTCGGGACTCTTCAGGCTCAGCACAATGGCGTCGTCACCCTGCGCCGCCACCTTGTCGACCGACAGCAGCAGGAAGTTCCAGATTCCGGCCTTGGGATCGCGCGCCCGCTCCAGCGACCACACCACATCCTCGGCGGTGACCGGGCTGCCGTCGGAGAACTTGACGCCCGGCCGCAGCTTGAGCGTGAACGTTCGACCGTCGCCCGAGGCTCCCCACGACACCGCCAAGCCGGGACGGACGCCCTTGCCGTCGGGGGTGGGCGCCAGCAGCGTGCCGTTGAGGTTGGTCAGGATCCAGATGTCGACGTTGTCGTCGTTCAGCACCGGATCGAGGAACAACGAGTCGGCGTTGCGCGCGAAGATCAGCTTGCCGCCGCGCACCGGCTCGGCCTGCGCCACGGCCATCGCACCCGCCAGGACCACGCCCATGATCGCCGACCGCAAAGGCAATGACCGCATGTTTTCCCCGCTGACTGTTCAGGCCACGCAACGCTAGGGGCAGGCCGCGAACCAAGTCAACGTGGCACTCGGGGGTAGTACGGAGCTATTGTTGGCTCCCGCGCGGACTTTGCATCGAGCGCGGCAGGAAGCCCGGAAAACATGCAACGAATGCTTGCCCGGCGACCGTTCAGCGTCGCGCCAGCCGCTCGATCTCGGCCACCATAGCGTCCGTCGTGACCTGCCGGCAGTAGCCGCGGTTGTTGCGCAGCGACCAGTCGTGCCGCTCCTGCGTCAGCGTGGCGCAGGCGTCGGTCGCCACCGTCACCAGGTAGCCGAGGTCGCAGGCGTCGCGCACCGCGCTGTCGATGCACTGGTCGGTCAGCACGCCGGCGACGATCAACGAGCGCACGCCGAGGTTGCGGTAGACGTAGTCGGCGTTGGTCGAGATGAACAGCGACGACGAGGTCTTGCGGAACACCATCTCGTCGGAGGCGGGCGCGATGGCGTCAAGCACTTGGCCGTCCCAGGAGCCGCGCGGGACGTTGAAGCCGCTGATCTTGTAATCCAGGCTGCGGTCGCGCCCGTCTTCGGTCATGCTCTCGATCACCGTGTAGGTGACCTCGATCCGCGCCGCCCGGCACGCCGCCTGCAGCCGCCGCATGTTGGGCAGCGCGCTGGCGTCCATAGTGCGAAAGAACTCGCCGTAGCGGGCCTCGCGCTCCGCCGGGTCGAGATGGCTGTACTCGCCGCCGTCGGTCCGGGCGTTGTAGTTCTGCACGTCGACGAACAGCAGCGCCGCGTGCTCGATGTCGATGGCGACGTCCCGGCTCAGCACGGTCATGCCGGCTCCTGCGCGAATGCGGCGGCGGCGATGGGCAGCAGGCGGCCAAGCCGCTGCGCCCACTCGGCCTGCCCGGCCGGCTCGGTGATGAGGTCCTGGCGAATTTCCATCTCGACATGCAGCAATCCCCGCTGCTCGCCGTAGGTCGGGATGCCGTAATCGCTCTCGTCGCTGACCGCGTATGGCTCGTTCTCGGCGCAGACCAGTCCGGACTCCTGTCGCAACAACGCCAGCAAGGCGCGGCCAAGGCGGGGGTCGCGGTTGAACAGCACGCCGACATGCATGGGCCGCGACGCGCCCTTGAACGCCGGGGTGAAGCTGTGCATCGCCACCACGACGGTGCGCTGCCCGGCCGCCAGGCGCGCGTCGAGCACCCCGGCGATGGCGGCGTGATACGGCACGAACAGCCCCTCCCGCCGCATCGCCAGATCGGCCTGCGTGAGGTTGCGGTTGCCGGGGATGGGCGTGCTCTCGCTCACCACCGGCACCGAGCTGCTGACGCCGTGGCCGCGGTTGCAGTCGATCACCAGGCGCGAGTACAGCTGCATCGCCGCCGGCGCGTCGAGCGCCGCCGACAGCTGCTCCGACACCGCGGCGATGCCGATGTCCCAGCCGATGTGGCGCGCCAGCTCGCTGTCCGGCAGGCCGAGGTCGCCCAGCCGGCGCGGCAGCAGCCGGCCGGCATGGTCGACGGTCAGCACGAACTCGGAGCGGCCGTTCGGCCGTAGCAGGCGCACCGGGTCGGGCTCGCCGGGTTCGAGCAGGCGCATGGCGTTCAATAGGCCTCCGCGTAAAGATGGCAGATTTCACGGCTGTCCAAGCCGTCGAGCGCCGCGATCTCGGCGCGCTTCAGGCGCAGGTAGGCGTGGCGCAGCGTCGGGCCGAGCCAGCCATGGGCGGCGGCGCTCGCCTCCAGCGCGTCGAGGGCGGCGTCCAGCGTCGCCGGCAGCGCCCGCATGCCTGCGGCTTCGCGCCCGGCGGCGTCGCGCGACCAGAAATCGGCGGGCGGCTGCGTGGGCGCCGGCAAGCCGCGGCGGATGCCGTCGAGGCCGGCGTGGACGATGGCGCCCAGCGCCATGTACGGGCTGGCGGCGGCGTCGGCGACGCGGAACTCGACGTTGAACTTGTTGGCGGCGTCCTGCGGCGAGGACGGCGCGAATACCGGGCAGACGCGCAGCGCCGAGCCGCGGTCCTGTTCCAGCAGCACCGCCCAGGTCGGCGCCCACTTGTTCGGCGTCAGGCGGTAGTACGACGCGACGCTCGGCGCGGTCAGGGCGCACAAGGCCGGCAGGTGCTCCAACACGCCGGCGACGAAGCTGGCGCCGACGGCGGACAGGCCGAACGGTGCGCCGAGCTTGGGCATCGCCGGGCGGCCGTCGCGGTCGTGCAGGCTGAAATGAATATGGGTGCCGTTGCCGGCGCCGTCCGGGGCGAGCATCGGCGCCATGATCGCGCGGTGCCCGAGCCGGTGCGCGGCGGCGCGCGCCAGCTCGCGCACGATCACCGCCTCGTCGGCCGCCCGCAGGCCGGGCTTGGGCGCCACCGTGACCTCGAACTGGCGCGCCCCGTATTCGGGGAGGAACGAGTCGGGCGTCACGCCGGCTTGGCGCAGCGCTCCCATCAGCGTCTCGCCGAACCGGCCCTGGCGGCGGAACAGGTCGAGGCCGTAGGTCGACGACGGACGATCCGCCACGCCGGTGTAGGCGAACTCCTGCTCGAACGCCGCCGTCAGCGTCAGCCCGGCCTCCGCCGCCAGCGCCGCCAGCCCGCGCCGCAGGAAGTCCCGCGGGCAGCACTCCCAATAAGCGCCGTCAGTGGCGCGAAGGTCGCCGAGGAAGAACCGCTCGACGTCGTCGGGAGCGAACGCCACCTCCGCGCCGGCATCGGGATCGGGTGTCAGCATGAGGTCGCCGGCGGTGCCGAACGGGGTCTCGTGGATCGGGCCGAACGCCGACATCATGATGTTGCTGTGGGTGTAGCCAACCCCGGTCCGCATCCGGCGGGGCAGGTCCACCAGCGGGAACGCCTTGCCGCGAACCTGGCCGGCAAGGTCGCACACGGCCACGAAAACCAGGCTTTCCCGCTCGATCAGCCCCATGCGCGCCCCACTGCCACCCGTCCGGATGGTGCGGCCAAACGATCGGCTTAACAACACTCGACACACATACGACAACTGGCGATAGCGTTACGTTTCTACACAGAGCTATAATCGAGCGGATAATCCGGCGGCACGAGTTCCGGGTTTGGCGGCGGCAAGCTATACAACTGTATAATAAAAACTACGCGGTGTACTGGCGATTGTCCGATTTGCCGCGCAGACTCGCATTAATAGGCTGTTCACCAATATCTTCTACCAAGCGTCATCGTGCTGCATGAGTTTTGAGGAGCGGACATGGGCGACACTCAGGAGATTGCTTCGACCGAAACGACTTCGTCGAAGCCGACGCCGGGCAGCTTGGTCGCCAACGTCCTGCGGCGGCATCCCAGCAAGCCGGCGCCGGTCAACGCGTCAGCGTTGCTGCGCTCGGCGATCGGCTTCGAAGCTCCGCAGGATAACCGCGCCAGCCCAGACCTGCTCGACACCAGTTCGGACCTGCTTGACGCCGGCTATAACGAGATCGCCGACGCTGGCGACGCAATCGGTCCGGCGCGCGGCATCGTCATCGGCCTCGCCTTGATGCTGCCGTTCTGGGGCGCCGTCGGCTTGGTCATCCGCGCGGCGCTGCGTTAGCGCGATCTCCGGCCGCCAGTTCTCGGCCATCATTCCTCTGGAGGACGGCCGCGCGCCAGTTTCACCACGGCGCGCATCGACTTGCCTTCGAGCCGACGCCGCTTGCTGCCCAGGGTGGGACGCGTCGACCGGCGTTTCAACACCGGCTCCGCCGCCTCCGCGACCAGCGCCGCGAGCCGCTCGCGCGCGTCGGCCCGGTTGCGCTCCTGGGTGCGATGCCGGCGCGCCACCAGCACGAGCACGCCCTCGGTGGTGAGCCGCCGGCCGCATAGCGCCGCCAGCCGCGACCGCACCTCGTCCGGCAGCGACGGCGAGCGCCGCACGTCGAAGCGCAGCTGCACGGTCGTCGCCACCTTGTTGACGTTCTGCCCACCGGGGCCGGAACCGTGGACGAAACGCTCCTCCAGCTCGCTCTCGTCGATGTGCAGGCGGCCGCAATCGAGTCCAAGCCTGTCCATCAGCCGCCTCCGTTGCAGGGCCGCCGCAGGATGGCCAGCGCGTCGCCAATTGGCTAGACGGGCGCCCTGAACGCTGGAGGCCGCCATCGAAGCCACGCTCGAGCCGAGTGGCCGCATCGTAGCAGGCGACGGCGGCGCAGTTGGCTGACCTGCCGCCCGTGGCATGGCCGCGCGTGGCCTGCATTGGCGAGTGCATGGTCGAGTTGGTCGAGCGTCCGGACGGCACGCTGACCCGCGGCTTCGGCGGCGACACGCTGAACACCGCGATCTACCTGTCGAGGCTCGGCGTCGCGGTCGATTACGTGACGGCGTTGGGCGACGACCCGTTCAGCGACGCCATGCTGGCGGCTTGGCGGCAGGAGGGGGTCGGGACCGACATCGTGCTGCGCGCGGTGGGGCAGCTGCCCGGGCTGTACGTCATCCAGACCGACGCGGCCGGCGAGCGGCGGTTCTCGTACTGGCGGGACAGCGCCCCGGCGCGGCGGCTGCTCAGCTTGCCCGGCAGCGAGCGCGTCGCCGAGGGCCTGCGGCGACATGCCCTGCTGTATCTGTCCGGCATCACGCTGTCGCTGTTCGGCGCGGCCGACCGCGAAGTCCTGTTCGGGCTGCTCGACGACGCCCGCCGGCGAGGGTCGCGGGTGGCGTTCGACACCAATTTCCGCGTCCGTGGCTGGCCCGACCTGGACGTGGCGCGCACGGTCTACGACAGCATGCTGCGCCGCTCCGACATCGTGTTCGCCGGCTGGGACGACCTTGCGCCGTTGTTCGGCGATTCCGGGCAGGCCGCCATGCTGGCGCGGCTTGGCGATTGCGGAGCGGCCGAGGCGCTGCTCAAGCTGCCGCACGCGACCTGCCACCTGCAGGCCGGCCTGCCCGAGTCGTGGGCGCCGATCGAGAGCGTGGGCGATGTTGTCGACACCACCGCCGCGGGCGACAGCTTCGCGGCGGCCTATCTGGCGGTCCGGCTACAGGGCGGCGGCGTCGCAGCGGCGGCCCGCGCCGGCCATCGGCTGGCCAGCACCGTCATCCGACATCGCGGCGCGATCATCCCACGGCATCTCATGCCCGGGGCAGAGCGCGGGCTGTTCCCGGACAGATCAGCCTGATCGGGTTTGCCACTGCATCAGGTTCCGGCATCTGGAGTCCCGCTTGAGAGCGCTCGATGATCAATACGCAACTGCAAAGTTACGAGTACAAATAAACTAAATTTTCAAAAAATACTGCGGCGCTCTGTATAGAGCTAGAACAAAGCACTTTTACAGATCAAAACTTCAAATTAAGTCAAAATTTCTTGTTAGTTGAACAAAATTTGCCTTACTCTGACGTATATTAGCAACATACCACCTTATATGCCGAAGCTACGCTCGCCTTCATGAGTGGAAATAACGTACTAATCCGAATGGGTATAATCCCCAACTTGGCGAAACTGCCAATTATGATCGGGTTAAGAATGTCTTCTTATGCAATCACGGTTTCCGCATTCGCCAGCTTCAACGACAAGGATTATCCAAAACTTCAATTGATCGTTGATGGAAAGCTCATCGGATCAGCGTTCGTCGACAGCAACAACACCGAAACATTTACATTTTCGGCAAACCTGACCCCCGGCCAGCCACATACCGTCTCGATTGCCAACCCGAACCACGATTCGTCGGCGCAGCTGCTCAACGTGCGCTCGATCGCGGTCAATGGGCAGGTCATCAGCGGCACCAGCCCGCTGGAGCAGTACGTGTCGAGCGGCGGCACCATCCCGCAATGGAACCAGATGCAGAACGGCGGCGAAATGGATTTTCGGCTGCCGGCCTCGGTTTTTCCGGGTAGCGCCACTGCTGCGCCGGCCGCCCCCGTAGCTGCGTCGCCAACGCCAGTCGCCACGGTCCCTGCTCCGGCTCCAACCCCGGCTCCCGCCCCTGCCCCAACTGCCGCCGCCGCCAGCGGCAGCGCATCGTCCGCCAGCCCCGCCGTCTACGTGGCGACCAGCGGCAGCAACAGTGGCGACGGCAGCCTCGCGCACCCGTTCGCGACGTTGCAGGCGGCGGTGTCGGCCATAGAACAGTCGGGCGTGAAGCAGCTGATCGTCGAGGCCGGGACCTATCGCCCGAGCGCCACACTCAACCTGGGCGCCGCCAATAACGGCATCTCGATTACCGGCAGCGGCTCGGTCGTGCTCGACGGCAGCGCCTCCGGCACCCTGATGACCCTGAAAGGCGCGTCCTCGGTGACGCTGAGCGGCCTCGGCTTCAACAACGCCGGCGCGCCGGCCGTGCTCATCGACGGCGGCAGCGGCAACCACGTCGCCGGCGACAGCTTCAACGCCGACGGCGAGGCCGTGCTGCTGCAGAACGGGGCCGGCTCCAACACGGTGTCCGGCAACACCATGAGCGGCAGCGGCGGCAGCGCCATCGAGATCAAGGACGGCAGCGACAACAACACCATCGACGGCAACGTCATCGACGGCGTAGGCGCCGGCAACACCTCGGGGGGCGGCATCTACCTGCACGGAGCCAGCTACAACCAGCTGACGCACAACCTGGTCGAGAACACCCAAGGCAGCGGCATCAACCTGTCGGATTTCTATACCACCGGCGCCGGCACGCAGAACATCGGCAACACGGTCGCCTACAACGCGGTCGAGAACACCGACCAGTCCTCCACCGATTCCGGCGCCATCTACATCCTGGGCCGCTCCGGCGCGGCGACGCAGACCACCGTCAAGGCCAACTTCATCAGCGGCACCGGCAGCCCGCAGCAGCACAGCGTCGGCATCTACCTGGACGACAACGCCAACGGCGTCAGCGTCACCGGCAACATCGTGACCGGCATCGGCTCCGACGGGTTCGAGATCCACGGCGGCAGCAGCAATAGCTTTTCCGGCAACATCTTCGACCTCGGCACCGGCGCGCCGTCGGCCGGCCTGTTCCAATCGGCGCCAGCCGACCAGCCCAACTCGAACCCGCTGCAAAACAACGCGGTATCGGGCAACATCTTCGTCAGCGAGAGCACGTCGCCGCGCAACTCGCTGTTTGCGAACTATGGCGGTGGCAACCCGAGCATCACCGGCAACGATTACAGCAGCACCGTGGGCGCGTCGCTCAACGCTGCCGGCGACACCAAAGCCAGCTATGTCAGCCCCGGCGTGTCCTCCGGCAACTGGTCGACCCAGGGCGACGGCATCGGCTTCGTGGCGATCGATACCGCGAAAATCGGGCCACACTCCGGCACCGTCTGAGGCCATCCGGCGGCCTGGCGTCAGCCCGGCCGCCGGGCCAGCCGTTTCACCATCGCGATTTCCCGGAACACGTCGCGCACCGGACGCGCCGGGCTGCTCACCACCACGGCGCCCGGCGCGATCTCGGACATCACGCCGGACTGCGCGCCGACCCGTGCGCGGGCGCCGATGTGCATGTGGTCGGCGACCCCCGCCTGGCCGCCGATCACCACGAAATCGTCGATTTCGGCCGATCCCGAAATGCCGACCTGTGCCGCGATGGCGCAGTGCCGGCCGATCCGCACGTTGTGGGCGACCTGCACCAGGTTGTCGATCCGCGTGCCGGCCCCGATCACCGTGTGCCGCAGCGCGCCGCGGTCGACCGCGGCGTTGGCGCCGATCTCGACGTCGTCGCCCACCACCACCCCGGCCAGCTGCGGCGACGTGACGAAGCCCTGGGCGGCGATGGAGAAGCCGAAGCCCTCCTGGCCGATGCGGGCGCCGGGATAGACATAGACCCGCGCGCCCAGCCAGGCGTGGCTGATGCTGGCGTGCGGCCCGATGCGGCAGTCCGGCCCCAGCACCACGCCGGCGCCGATCACCGCGCCCGGGCCGATGCGGCAGCCCGGCCCGATTTCCGCCCCGGCCTCGATCACCGCGTGGGCGCAGACCTGCGCGCCGGCATCGACGGCGGCTCCCGCCTCGACCACCGCCGAGGGGTGGATGCCGGGCGTCACCGCGGGCATCGGATGGAACAGCGCCGCCACCTGCGCCCAGGCGGCAACCGGGTCGCCGGCCACCAGCGCCAGCGTCGTCGTCGGCACCCGCCCGGCAAGCTCGCGGGTCACCAGCACCGCGCCGGCCCGGGTGCGCTCCAGCAGCGTTGCGTGGCGAGTATCGCCGATAAAAGCGATGCGGTCCGGGCCGGCGGCCTCCAGCGACGACAGCCCGGCCAGCATCAGGTCAGCGGATGGCGCGTCGCAGCCGACCAGGGTGGCCAGCATGGCGACGGGATGTGGGCCGGTGTTGGAGAAGAAACGTGGGTTGCCGACTTCTGGCGCGGCGCTGTGCGGAGTCATTCCGCAATCATCAGGCTCTCGCGAATTTCCGCAAGCCCGCGCCGGGCGCTGCCCGCGGAGTCGAAGTTGTCCGGCGACAGCCAAGCCAGCAAAGCGTCGCGGGCAGGCGGCCACTCATCCGCGACGATGCTGTAATAGGCTCCGTCGCGCCGACGGCCCTTGACGACGGTTTGCGCTCGCAGCACGCCTTCAAGCGTGAACCCGAGCCGCTCCGCCGCCCGTCGGCTAGGCGCGTTCAACGCGTTGCACTTCCATTGCAGCCGCCGATAACCGAAATCGTCCATCGCCAGACGCATCAACAGGAACATCGCTTCGGTCGCGGCCCGGGTGCGCTGCATCCCGGGCGCGAACCAGATGTGGCCAAGCTCGATTGCCGCGTGGCGCGGCTGGATGTCCATTAACGTCAGCCAGCCCGACGCCACCCCGGTCGCCACCGGGCGCACCGCCCAGGTTATCGGGTCATGGCTGCTGGCGAGATCGTTGACCGTCGCCGCCATCGCCGTCTCGGCGGCGAACGGCCCGTAGCCGAGATAGGCCCAGCTGGCATCGCCAGTCGGGTCGCCACTTCGCGCTGCCTGCCACAACTCGTGCAGATGACGCTGATGCAGCGGCTCCAGCTCGACATAACTCCCACGAATGCGGACCCGCGCCGGCAACGGTCGCGGCGTGGCATCGACTTCAGAACCGAGCGGAAGTTCGCTCACTCCGCCGCCAGCGCCGGCCGTGCGTCGAGCCGGCGCAGCGCGCGGTCGATCCACTGCGCCGTCAGCTTCTCCTGCACGCCGTTCTGCCGCAGCCGGTCGTGCAGCACCGTGAAGTCCACCCGGTCGAGCGCCTGGTCCTGGTTGAAGCAGCTGAACACCACGGTGCGCTCGCCGGTTACCGGGTCGGTCTGCGGCTGCAGGCACTGGGCGCAGACCTCCTTCATCATGCACTGCATCGGGCTGTTGATGGAGCCGATGGCGGTGTGCCCCGGCTTCAGGTACGGCGCCAGCACGCCATGCCGCGCCACGCCGACCGCCTGCATCATGCGATCCGAGCCGATGACCACCATGTGCTCGGCGTCGGACAGCGGCACCGCCTGCCCGCCCAGCGCGCCCGAGCCGTAGGCGGCCATCGCCTGCACGATGTTGCCGACGAAAGTTCGGTCTTGCGGACGGGTCGGCGCGAAGCCGGGCGCCTCGTCGCAACACCAGACGATGACGTCGGCGGCGCGCTCGATCTCCTCGGTCTTGTAGCGGTCCTGGCGCGCCTTGTAGCCGGCGAAGTAGACCACGCGCGTCCCGGCCGCCCGCAACGCCGCGCCGATGCTGAACAGCACCGCGTTGCCTAGCCCGCCGCCGACCAGCGCCACGGTGGTGTCGGGATGGATCTCGGTCGCCGTGCCGGTCGGCCCCATCAGCACCACCGGATCGCCCGGCTGCATGGTCGCGCACAGGTCGGAGCTGCCGCCCATCTCCAGCGCGATCACCGACACCAGCCCGGCCTCGGGCTCGGTCCAGGCTCCAGTCATCGCCAGCCCCTCCATCGCCAGCAGCGTAGAACCGATGCCGGGTTCTTCGAGGCGGCTGGCCAGCATCTCGTAGTTCTGCAACCGGTAGAACTGGCCCGGCTTGAACGCGCGGGCGGCGGCAGGGGCACGCAGCACGATCTCGATGATGGTCGGCGTCAAGCGGTTCACGGCATGGACGGTGGCGGCCAGCTCGTCGCGGCAGCGCGCGATCAACGCCTGCCCGCCAACATCGGACGCCGGCAACGCCGCCAGCGCCCGGGTCACCACCGGGTAGCCGCGCTTGGCGCTGCCCATCGCCTTCACGACGTTGCCGGAGAAGCTCGGGTGCAGGTCGCCGAAGAAGCTGATGAAATGGCCGCTTAGCTCGTCGCGGTGCATCAGCACCGCCGCCATGTCGGGCTTGCTCAGCCCGCGCACCGGCGTCACTGGATGGCCGTCGGCGTCAATCGCCTGGAAGTAGCGGCCGTCGAGCCGGATGCGGTCGTCCTCGCGCGCCAGCACGGTGTTTGGCTGGGTGCCGGCGGCGACGATCACCGCACGCGCCGGCAGCGTCACCTCGGAGCCGTCGCTGCGGCTGCACGTCAGCCCGGCGGCGTGGCCGAAACGGTCGGTCTGCACGGCGAGCGGCGCCAGGCCCTCGGCGAAGCGCACGCCCTCCTCCATCGCCTTCGCCACTTCCTCGTGGTTCAGCGTGTAGCTGGGCGCGTCGGTCAGCTTCCTGCGATACGCGACGGTCGCGCCGCCCCAACTCTCCAGCAGACGGGAGAGATCGACGTTCCGGCGCTCGCGTGCTGCCGCCTCACGCTCGGCATGGATGGCTGCGGCGTGGGCCAGGAAGTCGCGGGCGACCTCGTGCTCTTCCTCGGTCCAACGGGCCTGCACCGCCGCTTCGCCGCGCTCGCGCGCTAACGTGCGGTGGCGCAGGGCGAATTTCTCGACCTGACGCACATAATAGGCAAGGCTTTCGGTCGCGGTGTCGATGGCGGTCAGGCCGCCGCCGATCACCACCACCGGCAGGCGCAGCTGCAAGTTTGCGATGGACGACATCTTCGACGCCCCGCTCAGCTGCAGCGCCATCAAGAAGTCGCTGGCCTGCCGCACGCCGCGCGCGAGCCCGCCAGGCATGTCGATAATGGTCGGCCGCCCGGCCCCCATCGACAGCGCCACATGGTCGAAGCCCATCGCCCAAGCGTCGTCAACCGAGATGGTGCCGCCGCCGCCGAAGCGGACGCCGCCGAACATGGCGAACTCCGGCCGGCGCTCCAGCAGCAGGCGCACCAGCTTCAGGTAGTTCTTGTTCCAGCGCACGGTGATGCCGTATTCGGCGACGCCGCCGAAGCCCGCCATGATGCGGTCGTCCAGGTCCTCGAACAGCGTGTCGGCGTCGTGCACCGGGGTACGCGGATCGAATCCGAGCGGCTCGATCTTGAGCCCGTCGACGGCGACCACGGTATGCCCATCGTTCATCAAGTGGTGCGCCAGGGTGAACCCGGCCGGACCCAGCCCGACCACCAGCACCTTGCGCCCGCTGTCGGGCAACGGCAGCGGGCGGCGGATGTCGAGCGGGTTCCAGCGCGTCAGCAGCGCGTAGATCTCGAATCCCCAGGGCAACGCCAGCACGTCGCGCAGGATGGAAGTCTCGGCCTGCGGAATGTCGACCGGGTCCTGCTTCTGGTAGATGCAGGCCTTCATGCAGTCGTTGCAGATGCGGTGGCCGGTGGCCGCCATCATCGGGTTGTCGACGGCGATGGTGGCGAACGCGCCCAGCAGGTGCCCCTGCGCGCGCAGCTCGTGCATCTCGCTGATCTTCTCGTCGAGCGGGCAGCCGGCCAGCGTCACGCCGAACGGGCTTTTCTGGAACGCCCCGGTCTTGCGGTCGCGCAGGCCCTTGCTGCAGCTGTCCTTGCTCTGGCTGTGGCACCAGATGCAGTAGTTCATCTGGTCGAGCGCGTGCTGCTCGTCCATGCCGGGGTCGGTCAGGCTGAAGCCGTCACGCGGGCGATGGTCGTGCTCGGGCAGGCGCAGCATGGTGACGCCGTCACGCACCACCGTCTCGACCGGCACCAGATGCTGGAAGTCGGGCCGATGCGGCACATGGAACAGCGTCCCGCCGCCGTGCCGGGCGCGCCCGTCGGCGGTCAGCGTCGCCCAGGCGGCGTAGCGCATGGCGAGGTCGAGCAACTCGGCGCGCTCGTTCTTCTCCCAGGCCAGCACGTGCTCGGCGAACGCCAGCTCGTCGAGCGGCGTCGCCATGGCGTCCTCCAGCGCGGCGCGCAGCGTGGCGGCGTCGAGGCCGGCCGGATCGGGATACTTCTTGACGGCTTGGCGCTGCACGAACAGCCGCTTGCAGGAATGGATCGGGTCGAGCCGCAAGGTGCGTGCGGCGATCTCCGCCACGGCATCCTCGATCCCGAACAGCTCGGCCACGAAGTCGCCCAGCGCAGGGCCGAGGTCCACCACCAACTTGCTTTCCGCCTTGGCGTCGAGCGCCGCGGGATCGGCGCGCGCCGTCATTAGCCGCGCGTGCAGGTCCGCGTCGGCGTTCGCCAGCCGGTCCACGAACCGCCGGTCGAGCCGGACCAGTCCGTCGCGCGCCGCGAAGTCGGAGAAGGTGGAGCCGAAGCCCAGCGTCACAGAGTCCATCGATATCCCGTCCAGCAGGGTGCCAACGCACCAATGTTCGCCATAGACAAGATGTCTCCACCCCATCCAGTCAAGCCGGGGCAGGGTGGAGTCGGCGTTGCGGGCGGCGCAGCCCGGCGGTCAGTGAGCGGCCGCCCCCTCCGCGCCAATGCCAGTCTGGCTGCGGATATACTGCGCCTCGAACCGGCCCTGCTCGGCCAGCGACTCGCGGCTGGTGTCGGTGATCGAGAAGAACCAGCAGCCGATGAACGCCAGCGGCATGGAAAACAGCGCCGGGTTGTCGTACGGGAAGATCGCCGCCGGGTGGCCGAGCACAGTAACCCACACCGCCTTGCTCAGCACGGTCAGCACCAGCGCCGTGACAAGGCCTGCGAAGCCGCCGATGACCGCCCCGCGCGTGCTCAGCCGCTTCCAGTACATCGACAGCAGCAGCACCGGGAAGTTGGAGCTGGCCGCGATGGCGAACGCCAGCCCGACCATGAACGCCACGTTCTCCTTCTCGAACACGATGCCAAGCAGGACGGCGAGCACTCCCATTCCGACCGTGGCGATTTTGGACACCAGCAGCTCCGTGCGCTGGTTGACTCGCCCACGAGCGAAAACGCTGGCGTACAGGTCGTGGCTGATGGCGGAGGCGCCCGACAAGGTAAGGCCGGAAACCACCGCCAGAATGGTGGCGAAAGCCACAGCCGAGATAAAGCCCAGCAGAATGTCGCCACCGACTGCCTGGGACAGCCAAATTGCCGGCATGTTGGGCCCGCCGAGAGGCTTTCCGGCTTCCAGGTAGCGTGGGTTGGTGCTGACCAGCGCCACCGCGCCGAAACCGATGATGAAGGTCAGAATATAGAAGTACCCGACAAAGCTGGTCGCATAGAACACGCTTTTACGTGCCTCCTTCTGGTTGGCGACCGTGAAGAAGCGCATCAGGATGTGCGGCAGCCCGGCGGTGCCGAACATCAGCGCCAGGCCGAGCGAGATCGTCGAGATTGGATTGGCGACCAGCTTGCCCGGCACCATGATCGCGGCGTGGTTCGGATGCACGCGAACCGCCTCGGCCAGCAGCGCCGTCGGATCGAAGCCGTACCGCGACAGCACCGCGCCGGCCATGAACGTGGCGCCGCCAAGCAGCATGCACGCCTTGATGATTTGCACCCAGGTGGTGGCGAGCATGCCGCCAAAGGTCACGTACAGCGTCATAAGCACGCCGACCAGTATCTCGGCCTTCACGTAATCCAGGTGGAACAACAGGTTGATGAGCGAGCCGGCAGCGACCATTTGCGCGATCAGGTAGAATGCCACCGTCGCCAGCGTGCCGCACGAAGCCAGCAGCCGCAGCGGCGTCTGGCTTAGCCGGTAGCTGATAACATCGGCAAAGGTGAAACGGCCGAGGTTGCGCAGCCGCTCGGCCATCAACGCCATGACGATCGGCCAGCCGACCAGGAAGCCGATCGAGTAGATCAGCCCGTCATAGCCACTGGCGTAGACCAGCCCCGAGACGCCCAGGAACGAGGCCGCGGACATATAGTCGCCGGCGATTGCCATGCCGTTCTGCAACCCGGTGATGCCGCCGCCGGCGGTGTAGAAGTCGCTGGCCGAGCGGGTCCGCAGCGCCGCCCAGAGGGTGATCCCCAAGGTCAGCGCCACGAACGCCAGGAACATCCCGATGGCGGTCCAGTTGGTGACGTGCAGGTCGATCTTGCCGACCCCCTCGTCGGCCCACGCCGGCGTGACGGCCAAGCCGGCAAGACCGGCCAGCCAAGCGGCGCGGCGGCTCATTCCACGTCCGCCACGATGCGGCGGGTCAGGTCGTCGAACTCGCCGTTGGCACGCAGCACGTAGATGCCGGTCAGCACGATGGCGCTGACGATGACCGCGATGCCGAGCGGGAAGCCGAGCGTCAGACCGCGCCCGACCTGGATCGACATGATCCCTGGCGCGAACGCCACGCACAGGATGAAGCTGAAATAGATCGCCACCATGACGATGGCGAGCGTCCAGCCGAACCGGCCACGCTCACTTTCCAGCCTGACGAAATCCGGGTTGCGCCGCACCCGGCTGACAAAGTCCACCCTCATCCCTGGTCGCCCCCGCTTTTCCGGCACTTACCGCGCCAATTGATTGCCGATTTTAGGACCCGGAGCTTAGCAGCATCTTACCATAGGCGCACAAGATGCGGAACGCTCCGGCGCGGGCGGTCAGCGGCTTGGCGCGGCACTCGACTTCAGCACGGCGTCGCGCAACCCCAGGCAGATCGCCAGCGCCACGCCCAGCATGGCGGCGCAGGCGAAGAACGCGAGGTGGAACCCGCTTTCCAGCGCCTGCTGCGCCAACGCCCGGGTTGCCGGGTCGAGCCCGATGGCGGCGTGGCCCCCACGCAGCGCGCTGAGGTCGATCGGCCGCGACACCCCCAGCTGCAGCAGCCGGCCGGCGAACCGCGCGGCCAGCAACGCGCCCACCAGCGTGCTGCCGAATGCTCCGCCCATCGAGCGCAGGAACAGCAGGCTGCCGGTGGCCGCGCCGACGTCGCCGTGCTCGGCGGCGTTCTGCACCAGCACCAGGCTGGTCGGCATGCAGGCGCCGATGCCGAAGCCGAGCAGCGCCATGTCGAGCACCGAGCGCAGATGGCTGTCGCCGGCGTCCAGCACCGCCAGCAGCAGGAAGCCGATCACCGACAGCGCCAGCCCGCCGAGCAGGATCGGCTTCACCCGCCCGAGCCGCCGCGCCAGCTGGCCCGACCCGTAAGCGCCCGCCACGTTGGCGGCGAGGAACGGCACCAGCAGCGAGCCGGAGGTCGCGGCGTCGACGCCGCGGGTGAGCTGGAATTCCAGCGGCAGCAGGAACGTCGCGCCGAAGATGCCGGCGGCGGCCAGTGCCGCGATGGCGACGCCGCGCACGAACGTCGCGTTGGCGAACAGCCGCGGCGGCAGCAGCGGGTCGGCGGCCCGCCGCTCGCGCCAGATCAGCGACGCCAGCAGCGCCAGCGTCGCCGCCATCAGCGCCAGCAGCGGGGCCGACGACCACGGATAGACGCTGCCGCCCCAGCTCATCACCAGCAGGCTGGCGGTGGTCACCGCGGCGATCAGCCCGGCGCCGGCGAGGTCGATCGGCTTGCGGGTCCGCCCGCCCACCGGCAGTAGCCGCAGCCCGCGCGCCGAGAGCGCGAACGCCGCCAAGCCGATCGGCAAGTTGACCCAGAAGATGTAGCGCCATGAGAACTGGTCGGTCATCCAGCCGCCCAGCACCGGCCCGGCGATGCTGGCGACGCCCCAGGCGCCGGCCATGTAGCCCTGGTAGCGGCCACGCTCGCGCGGCGCCACGACGTCGGCGATGGCGGCCTGCGCCATCGACATCAGCCCGGCCCCGCCCAGCCCCTGCAACGCCCGCGCGGCGATCAGCTGCGCCAGGGTCTGCGACGCGCCGCACAGCATGGAGGCGAACACGAACAGCGCGATCGCCGGCAGCAGCAGCGCCCGCCGGCCGTAGATGTCGGACAGCTTGCCGTACATCGGCGTCGCCGCCGTCGCCGTCAGCAAGTAAGCCGAGACGATCCAGGCCAGGTGGTTGAAGCCGTGCAGGTCGGCGGCGATCGCCGGCACCGCCGGGATCACCACCGTCTGGTCGATGGCCGCCAGGAAGATGCAGAGCACCACCCCGGACAGCACCCGCAGCACCTGTCTGTGGGTGAACGTCGGCAGTCTCGGCTGAACGCCCGCGGCCGCGGCTTCGGCCCCTAGCGGTGCGTCCAAGGTCCAGTCCCGCCGATTGCCATGTCGTCGATGCTAGACGCCGGCCACCGCTACGCCAAGCCGGTCAGCCGCTTCGCTTGCCTCGAAGTGTCGCGCGCGTCAACGGTAGCCGCGAGTGGCCAGGCTGTGGATGAGGTTGGTCTCGTAGACGCGGTAGGGCGTGCCATCCGGGTGGAAGATGTCGTGGTGCCAGACCACCGGGTCTTCCGACGCATAGGGATGCGGCCATTTCGTGTTGGGCTCGATGAGCACGTCGAACTCGGTGCCGCCGAGCGCCTGCGCGGTGGTGTACGGGTGCTGCCAGGAGTCCCAAGGCAGGATCGTCTGCGACCGGCCGGACACGCAGCCCCAGTTGATCGCCCCGACCCGCTCGCGCCGGGCGACCACGAGCGAGCCGTCGAACAGGCTGCCGGCGTCGCGCGCCATGTACTCCGAGCAGATGATCGGCCGGCCGAACTGCCGCAGCAACCCGATGCGCTCCTCGAAATCCTCCACGAAGCCGTAATTGTGAAAGGTGACGATGTCCGAGTTGGCCATCTGCACGGCCTGCGTCGGATTGAACTTGCTCGGGCTCGACCAGTCGCCGATCCAGATGGCGCTGGACAGCGGCTGCGACGGCCCGGCCGCGCGCGCCCATTGAAATACCGAAGGCAGCAGCGCCGTGACCAGCGCCACCTTGTTCGTCGGCTCCTGCGGGCCGTAGCTGTTGCCGTTGAGGTTGTCCGGCTCGTTCCAGATGTCCCAGAACAGCACACGGGGATCGTTGCGGAACCGCCCGACCACGTCCTCGACGTAGGCCTGCAGGACGGGGTAGCGGCTGGGGTCCTGCAGCGTCGTGGCTCCCGGCGCCTGCACCCAGCGCGAGTTGTGCACGCCGGGGACCGGCTCCTGCTGCGGGCCCAGCGCCGGGAACGGGTCCCAGCAGGAGTCGAACAGCACCAGCACCGGCCGGATGCCCTTGGCGGCGGCGATGGACAGGAACTGGTCCAGCCGCATCTTGAACCCTGCCGCGTCCTGCTCCCAGAGCAGGTTGTGCAGGAACACGCGGGCGGTGTTCATGCCGATGGCGGCGATCCATCCCAGCTCCCGCTCGATGGTCGCCGGGTCGAACGTCGCCGCCTGGAACATCTCGAGCTGGTTGGACGCCGTGGACGGCACGAAATTGCAGCCGACCAGCCAAGGTTGCTGGCGATACCACTGGTTGGCCTGACCCGGCAGCCATTGCGCGGGGCTGGCGCCCCATGCCGGCCGAAGCGCTGCGATGGCGACAGCGCCGGTGGCGGCCACGATGGCGTCACGTCGCGTGATGGAGGGCATGTTCTCTCCCTTGTTAATGTTATCGTTTTTACGGGTGGGCTTATCGGCGACTGACTATTGTGACGAGAACTCCGCCTCAAAGTCCAGCGTGATAAACACAACAAAGCCCATCCGATAAACAATGTTAATAGTTTTAGCCCGGCGGGGTCACCGGCTCAGAAACGATATCGAACGCAGCTGGCAACCTGCCGGGCATTTCTTGAGCGCAAGGTTTGCGCCCCTCAGTCAGCCGCCCTCGTCGGGCATGACGCCCCGGGTGACGTCGCGGCCGGCCACCGCGGGCAGCGTCATCGGATGCCCGGCGGCGGCCTGGTAGATGGCCTCGATCAGCTTCATGTCCTGCAACCCCTCCTCGCCCGGCGTGCGCGGCACGCGGTTGGCGCGGATCGCCTCGGCGAAATGGTCCATCTCCAGCGCGAACTGGTTCTTCGGCGCGAACCGGCGCATCTCGACCGACCCCGCCTGCCCCGCCTTGCGGCCGATCTGCAGCGCCAGGTTGTCGTAGCCGAACGCGGGGTCGAGCTGCGCCCACGCCTCGGCGCCGTGCATCCGCAACTGGCGCGACTCGTGGAAGCTGTAGCCGCTGGTGCAGTTGGCCACCACGCCCGACGGGAATTGCAAGGTGAAGGCGCAGATGTCCTCGACCTCGCGGAAGCGCCGGTCGCCGGGCGGGCGGGTCAGCCGGGCGCTGACCTCCACCGGCTCCTCGCCGGTCAGGAAGCGCGCGGCGTTCAGGCAGTAGATGCCGACATCGGGCAGGCTGCCGCCGCCCGCCATCGCGCGGATGTGCCGCCACTGGCCGTTATCGGCGTTGTTCTGCCCGTTCACCGCCTCGATCAGCCGCAACTTCCCGAGTTCGCCGCTGCGCGCCAGCTTGATGGCGGCGCGGTTGGTCGGCTCGTACTGGCAGCGGTAGGCGATCATCAGGCGCTTGCCGGCGCTCCTGCAGGCGGCGATCATCGCGCGTGCGTCGCTGCTGTTGGTCGCCATCGGCTTCTCGCACAGCACGTGCTTGCCCGCCGCCGCGGCGCGCTCGACGTATTCGCGGTGCATGCTGTTCGGCAACACGACGTAGACAATGTCGACCGCGTTGTCGTCGCGAATCCGGTCGAACGAGGCGTAATCGTACAGCCCCGACGCCGGCACGCCGTACTGCGCGGCGACGGCCTGCGCCTTGGCCGGCTCGCCGCTGACCAGCGCCGTCACCTGGACATGCCTGGCCTCGGCGAAGCCCGGCAGGATTTGCAGCAGCGACAGGTGGCCCAACCCGACCACCGCGACGCCCAGCTTGCGCAGGAGCGGATCGGGGTTCGCGACCTTGCCTTCCGCCTCGGAGCGATCCAGCAGCGGCGGCAGCTCCACCGCCGACCCGGCGACATGGCCCAGCAACACCGGCGGTTGGCCGGCACGGACATTGCTCGCCGCGGCAGGCCCCGGAGCCGCCGCCAGGGTGACTGCGCCAAGCGCGCCGCCGGCCACCAAGCCGCGACGAGTGAAACCGGAACTGTTCATCGGGCGTCACACTGCATGCTCGCGACGGCGGCGTCACCCGTTAAGTCATTGCGGTTACTAAATTATTGCGGCGGAAGGGTGTCGGGAAGCGCCGTCGTCAGGCCTGCGGGAAGGGCCTTTCGGGCCGGCGGCGGCGCCCATGGACGCACCCCGCGCCACGACAGCTCGGACACGATGCGGGCGCCGCTGGAGGTCAGCCAGATCGCGTGAGCGCCTTCGCGCCACACGCTGAACCGGTCCACCACCGGCACCCGCGGTCGGCAGCGCAACCGCAGCGGCTCGGCGGCCACCACCACGGCGGCGCTGCAGGCCGCAGAGAAATCGGTGGCGGGGTCGAGCGGACTACGCAGCAGCAACGCCGCCTGGCCGCCGGCCTGCACCCAGCACGCGGTGGCGGAGCAGACCTCCGGCGTCGAGTCGGGCAACGGCAGCAACGGCCCGGCGTCCAGCATCTGCTGCCAGGAGTCCCGGGTGAACGCCGAGTTGCCCGAGCGCGCCTGCACGAACACTCCCGCCGCGGTCCGCAGCCCGATCAGCCGCGCGTCGGCCGAGACCAGCAGGTCGGGCGGCGGCGCCAGCGCCGGCGAGGCCAGCCCCGCCAGCACCAGCGCCACCCCCGCCAGGCGCACCCGGCTGCGCCACAGCCCGACCCAGGCGATGCCGAGCGCCACCAGCGCCACTCCCCAACTCGCCAGATGCGGCACCGCGAGGGTGGCGTCGGGCATGGCGCTCACGCTGCGGCCGACCCACAGGATGGCCGTCTCGCCCAGCCCATGGGCAGCAGCGCCGCCGCCTCCAGGTGCAGCGGCATCAACGCCAGCGCCAGCAGGCCGAGCGGCAGGACCCACATCGCCGTCAGCGGCACGGCGACCATGTTCGCCAGGATGAAGTAGAGCTGGACATGCCCGAAATGGTAGGCCCCGAACGGCGCCGAAGCGGTGCCCGCCAACGCGCTGGTGATCGCCAGCCCGGCGATGTGGCCGAGCAGATGCCGCTGCCAGCCACCCTTCCCGCGCAGCTTCCGCAGCCATGGACGCAGCGCCTCGTAGCCGGATATCAACGCCAGCACCGCGGAGAAACTCATCTGGAAGCTGACCCCCATGACCTCGTGCGGCGACAGCAGCACCACCGCCGCCATCGCCAGCCCCAGGCCGCGCAGCGACACCGCCCGCCGCCGCGCCAGCACCGCCAGCGTGACCAGGCACGCCATGGCGAAGCTGCGTACGATCGGCACGTGCGCCCCGGTCAGCAGCATGTAGCCGCCCCCGGCCGTCAGCGACGCCACGGCGGCGATCGCCTTCACCGGCCAGTGCAGCGCCGCCCGCTCCCACGCCGCCAGCCCCAGGCGGACCGCGCCGAACACCAGGCCCATCACGATGCCGATGTGTAGCCCGGCAATCGCCAGCAGGTGCGCCAGCCCGGAATCGCGGAACGCCGATTTGTCTGCGGCGTCGAGCGACGAGGCGCTGCCGGTCAGCAGCGTCGTCGTCACCGCCGCCAGCGGGCCTTGCAGCACCGCCGAAATCCGCGTCGCGATGGTCTCGCGCAGCGACTGCAGCAGCGCTGGGAATCCGCGTGGCGGCCCTGCGACGGCCAGGCGCTGCGCCGCGTTCAGGGCGAAGCCGTAGGCCCCCATGCCGGAAAAGAACGCGTCGCGCTGCAAGTCCCAGGCGCCGGGATAGGCCGGCGGCGCCGGAAGGCTCAGCAGCGCGCGCACCTGCAGCAAGTCCCCGGCGGCAATCGGCTGGTCGTCGCCGGCGTGCAGCCGGATACGCACCAGTCGCATCCCGGGCGTCGTCTCGCCCAGCGCCGTGGCGAGGGCCGGCGATTGCAGCGTCACCCGCCGGCCCTGCGGCAGCACCTCCACCGCATGCACGGCGCCCGTCACCATCACCGCCGTGCGCGGCACGTCCAGCAACGGCGGCGCGCGGGCGGTCGCCCACTGCGCGCTGGCGAAGCCAAGGCCCATCGCCGTCGCCAACGCCAACGCCCCGCGCCATGCCCCCCACCGCCGCACCGCCAAGCCGATGGCGGCGGCCAGCAGCGTCACCGCGGCGCCCAGCCAGGGCCACGGTTCGCCACCCCAGGAGAAGTAGGCCACGCTGCCGGCGGTCATCGCCACCGGCAGCCAGAGCGCGAAGCGGCCCCGCTCGACGGCGGCCCACGCATCCAGCCTCGCCGGCAACGCCCGGAGCGTCGACCGGGCCGGTTGCGGAGCGGTGTAATTCAGTTGCACAATCGCAATGTTAGCGCGGTTCACGGCGCGGCGTCATCTCCCTTGGCGCGGCGGGCCATGCTAAGTGCCGGGCATGAACGTTCGCACCCGCTTCGCTCCCAGCCCGACCGGCCTGCTGCACATCGGCGGCGCCCGCACCGCCCTGTTCAACTACCTGTTCGCCCGCCACCACGGCGGCGAGTACCTGCTGCGGGTGGAGGACACCGACCGCGAGCGCAGCACGCCCGAGGCCACCCGCGTCATCCTGGAAGGGCTGGAATGGCTTGGCCTGTCGCCGGACCAGCCGCCGGTGTTCCAGTCGACCCGCGCCGCGCGCCATGCCGAGGTGGCGCTGGCGATGCTGGAGACTGGCCACGCCTATCGCTGCTGGACCTCCGCCGACGAGTTGCGGCAGATGCGCGAGCAGGCGACGGCCGAGAAGCGCCCGCCCCGCTACGACGGGCGCTGGCGCGACCGCGATCCCGCCGAGGCCCCGCCGGATGTCGCCCCGGTGATCCGCCTGCGCGCCCCGCAGGCGGGCGAGACGGTGCTGCGCGACCTGGTGCAAGGCGAGGTCCGGGTCGGCAACGCCGAACTCGACGACATGGTCATCCTGCGCAGCGACGGCACGCCGACCTATCTGCACGCGGTGGTGGTCGACGACCACGACATGGAGGTCACCCACGTCATCCGCGGCGACGACCACCTGACCAACACGTTCAGGCAGCTGCAGGTTTATCATGCGATGGGCTGGGAGCCGCCCGCCTTCGCCCACGTCCCGCTGATCCACGGCGCCGACGGGGCCAAGCTGTCCAAGCGGCACGGCGCCGTCAGCATGCTGGAGTTCCGCCACGGGGGCTTCCTGCCCGAGGCGCTGTGCAACTACCTGCTGCGGCTCGGCTGGGGCCATGGCGACGCCGAACTGCTGTCGCGCGACGAGGCCATCGCGCTGTTTGATCTCGACGGCGTTGGGCGCGGGGCGGCCCGGATGGATTACGCCAAGCTCACCCACGTGAATGGCGCGTGGCTGCGCGCCGCCGACGACAGCCGGCTGGTGCGCGAGACGCTGGACCGCTTCGCCCACGACCCTGGCCTCGCGGTGAACGAGATTGTCGCGGCGCGGCTGCTGGCGCTGATGCCGGGGCTGAAGGAGCGGGCCAAGACCCTGGTGGAATTGGCCGATAGCGCCGCTTTCCTGGCGCGCTCGGTGCCGCTGCCGATGGAGCCGAAGGCGCAGGCGTTGCTGACCTCGCCAGCGCGGGAGCTGTTGCGCGACGTGGCGCCGGCGCTGGAGCAAACCGATTTCTCCGCCGTCAGTCTTGACGCCGCGCTGCGGACGTTCGCGCAGGCCAGCGGCCGGAAGCTCGGACAGGTGGCGCAGCCGCTGCGGGCCGCCCTCACCGGCAGCGCCATGAGTCCCGGCATCGACGCGACGCTGGCCGCGCTGGGCCGCGACGAGTCGCTGGCCCGCATCCGCGCCGCCGCCGAGGGATGATCTCCGCCCACCTGCCGGCCCCCCACCTGCTGGCAATCGAGGGGATGCACCCGCCGGAGATCGAGCGCATCCTCGACCTCGCCGAGAGCTACGTGCTGCTCAACCGCTCCGGCAAGACGGCGCGCGACCGGCTGCGCGGGCGCACGCTGATCAACCTGTTCTACGAGGACAGCACCCGCACCCGCACCAGCTTCGCGCTCGCCGGCAAGCGGCTCGGCGCCGACGTCATCAACATGGGTGTGGCCACCAGCAGCGTGAACAAGGGCGAGACGCTGATCGACACCGCCGCCACGCTGAACGCCATGCAGTGCGACCTGCTGGTGGTGCGCCACGGCGAGAGCGGCGCCGCGGCGCTGCTGGCGCAGAAGGTCGACGCGGCGGTGATCAACGCCGGCGACGGCACCCACGAGCACCCGACGCAGGCGCTGCTCGACGCGCTCACCATCCGCCGCCGGGTGGGCCGGCTGGACAGCCTGACGGTGGCGATCTGCGGCGACATCCTGCACTCGCGGGTGGCGCGCTCGAACATCCACCTGTTCACGGCGATGGGCAGCCAGGTGCGCGTGGTCGGGCCGCCGACGCTGATCCCGCCGCAGGCCGAGCGGCTCGGCGTCACGGTGTTCCACGACATGGCGGCCGGGCTGCGCGGCGTGGACATCGTGATGATGCTGCGCCTGCAGCGCGAGCGGATGGATGGCGGCTTCGTTTCGAGCGGGCGCGAGTATTTCCGCTTCTACGGCCTCGACGCCGCCAAGCTGGCGCATGCGGCCCCGCACGCCCTGGTGCTGCATCCGGGGCCGATGAACCGCGGCGTGGAGATCGACAGCGCGGTCGCCGACGACGTGCAGCGCAGCGTCATCAAGGAACAGGTCGAGATGGGCGTCGCGGTGCGGATGGCGGTGCTCGACCTGCTCGCCCACCGGGGCCAGAATTCGTGAGGGACCTGCTGTTCACCGGCGTCCGCCTGGTCTGCCCGGCCAGCGGCCTTGACGGGCGCGGCGAGCTTCTGGTCCGCGATGGCCGCATCGCCGACGTCGGCCCGTCGCTTGGCCGGCCAGACGGCGCGCTGGTGATCGAGGGCGACGACGCCGTGCTCTGCCCCGGCCTGGTCGACATGCGCGCCGAGCTGGGCGAGCCGGGCGGCGCGTATCGCGAGACCGTTTCCTCGGCCGCCATCGCCGCGGCGGCGGGCGGCATCACCACGGTGGCCGCCCTGCCCGATACCTGGCCGGCCATCGACGAGCCGGCTTTGGTGCGCCTGCTGCGCGCGCGAGGCGAGGAGACCGGATCGCTCACCGTGCTGCCGTACGGCGCGTTGACCCGTGGCTGCCAGGGTCTCGAATTGGCCGAACTCGGGCTGCTGCGGGAGGCCGGGGCGGTCGCCTTCACCGATGGCGGGCGCACGATTGGCCCAGCCCGGCTGATGCGGCTGGCGCTGGCTTACGCAAGCTGTTTCGGAGCGCGCGTCGTGCAGCACGCCGAGGAGCCGTCGTTGGCAGCCGGCGGCGACGCCACCGAGGGCGAGCGGGCGACCCGCATGGGGTTGCGCGGCATCCCGGCCGAGGCCGAGACGATGATGGTGGCGCGCGACATCCGGCTGGCGGCGATGACCGGCGGCGCGGTGCATTTCGCGCACGTCTCCACGGCCGCGGCGCTCGACCTGATCCGCCGCGCCAAGTCGGACGGGCTTGCGGTCACCTGCGACACCGCGCCGCCGTACTTCGACCTGAACGAAACGGCGATCGGCGACTACCGCACCTTCGCCAAGCTGTCGCCGCCGCTGCGCTGCGAGGCGGATCGGCTCGCCGTGGCCGCCGGCCTGATCGACGGCGCCGTCGACGCCATCGCCAGCGACCACCAGCCGCGCGGCGTCGACGAGAAGCGGGTGCCGTTCGGGCAGGCGGCGGTCGGCGGCGCGGGCCTGTCGACGCTGCTCGGGATCACCCTGGCGCAGGTGCATGGCGGCTCGCTCGGGCTGTCGCGGGCCATCGAATTGCTGACGGTCCGACCGGCGCGCCTGCTGGGCAGCGACGCCGGAACGCTGCGGCGCGGCGAGCTGGCCGATCTGTGCCTGTTCGACTTCGAGCGCATCTGGCAGGTGCAGGCCGGCGCCCTGCCCGGCCGCGCCCAGAACACGCCGTTCGACGGCCGTGCGCTGGAGGGTCGCGTTGCGGGTACCTGGAAAGCCGGGCGGCAGGTGTATGGTGGTGACCCAACTGAAGTCCGGTAGCGCACGTCACGACACGAAGGCTAGATAGAAATGAACATCGACGGACAATGCCACTGTGGCCATGTCACCTTTCAAGCCGAAATAGACCCGAGCAAGGTTTCGATCTGCCACTGCACCGATTGCCAGATGCTGACCGGGTCGGCTTATCGCATTACGGCGATCACCTCCCATGATAGCATCAAACTGACTGGGAACGCACCCAAGGTTTATTTAAAGGTTGGTGAAAACGGCCACAAACGCCTTCAATACTTTTGCCCCGAATGCGGCTCGCCGCTATTCACCTTTGGCGAGAGTGCAGATGCCGACGAGTGGGGCATCCGATGGGGTAGCAGGGCTGTTCAACGCTGTCGTTTTGCCGTTACTGAGTCCGCCTTGCAACACCTGATGGTCGAAATGTGGCGGCTGATCGCGAGGGGGATTCCCGAGCCGGCCGTTGTCTGACCCTCGAGGCGG
>JAABUY010001279.1_pt1 | contig 34935 bp, 40 predicted proteins | sample 5560271 | NCBI WGS metagenome assembly JAABUY01 (sample SAMN10711886, study PRJNA513374) | rock metagenome | isolation source: Antarctica rocks | place: Antarctica: Victoria Land, University Valley | reverse complement strand
GCCACGCCCGCGCCGGGCGCCAGCGCCGCCAGGCGCAGCAGGCCCAGGTTGGCCGCGCACGCGCGCAGGTGGTGATCGGCGCGCTGCGCGCCCGGGCCGCCCGCGGCAGGGCTGGGGTCGCCCTCGGGGCGCGCCGGCGATGCGCCGCCGCGCAGGCCGGCCTCCAGGTGCAGCTCCGCCAGGCGCAGCGCGGCCGGCGCCGGGCGCGGCCACTCTGCGCGCTGAGCTTATGCTCAGGGCGAGCGGCCCGCCACTGCACAGCAACAGCATGCGTGGCTGCGCCCGGCAGCCGGCCTGCGCTGTTGGGCTCAGTGCTGGACTGAAGCCGGAAAGCTTAACATTCATGAGCGCAGCGGGGGCGCGCCTCGCAGGTACGTCTCTAGCTCCAGCAGCGCGTCCGCCGCGCCGGGCGCCAGCGCCCGCCCGTCGGCGGCCAGGCGCGCGACCAGCGCGGCCGCCAGGCCGTGCAGGCTGCCGGCGCCGGCGCCGCCGGCCGCGAAGGCGCGCACCTGGGCGCGCACCGTGCTGCCTCAGCCCTGGGAGGCGCCCGCCTCTGCGTGAAAGAAATGGGCCAGCCCTGGCGCCCAGGCGGCTTGTTGGGCATGAGCACGCCTGCGCACTGCCGTGGACCGGCCCAGGGCATGCCCTGACCATGAGGCACCCCACAAGTATGTCAGTGTCAATATGAAACCCTGCCGATAATTGAGCAACAGCCGCAGCAGAACCCTGTACCTCAAGGCAGAGAGCAGCCTGCTCGATGGTGCGGCCTGCAGCAGAAAACGTTTGCAGCAGTGACGGCCAGCGGGTCGGAAGGCGCACCTCCTCGCCCTCGGCCGCCTCATCGACCGGCGCGGGGCTGGCGGCGCCGCTGTCGTGCTTGGTCCCCTGCTCGACGCCGCCGTCGGCCGGGTCGGGCAGCGGGCCCAGCAGCGGCAGCAGCAGCTGCAGCACGTTGCGGCTGGGCGCGGCCTCGTCGTCGCCCTCTGTTCCGGTGCGCTTCTCCCTGCGCCATGCAGACCAACATGAGGTCTGGCCGCACGCCCCCTGCATGATCTCATGACACATCTAGCGATACAGCAGCCCACAGCTGCTCTGGAACGTTGCACAGACGCAAACGCGTGTGCGCGTCCCTGCATGCATGGCACCATGCAGAGCAGCGCCCCAGCAGCTACCGCATGGGCGCACTTGCGCAGTGCGACGCGCTTGGACACGCGCGTCGGCGCCTGCGAGGCGCCGCCGCCGTCAGTCTCAGGCTCTGCCGCTGAACACGCTGTCGCCGCGGCCCCGCCCGCGCCCGCCTCCTGCGCTCCGGCCTCCGCGCAGTCCAAGCGCGCGCCTGCCTCGGCTGCGGCCTCGCCCGCCCTGTCCGAGCGGGCGCCGGGCTCGCCGGCCGCAGGCTGCAGCGGCTTGCCGGGCTGCTCCACCTCCCTCTCCGGCGACTCGGGGACTGTGGAGTGGTCGGTGCGCTGCGAGGCGGCGGGCGCGGCCTCCCTCGGCACGGGTGCAGGCACTGCCGCCGCTGCGACGGCGGCGGCCTCCGGGCCGGTGGGCCGCACGTCGCGGCGCTCCGGCGAGGGCGGGGCGGCGGGCGCGGGCGCCGCCGCGGCCGGTGGCCGCACGGGCGAGAAAGAGATTGCCACGGCGGCGCTGGCCGGGGCGCGCTTAGGCGGCTTGTCGCCGGATGCGCGCATGGGCTCTGGCTCTGCGGGCGGGTCGGGCCGTAGCTCGCGCAGGACGGCGTGCAGCAGCGCTGCCCAAGTCGGCCGGTCGACGGGCAGGGGCAGGCAGCTGGGCGGCGGCGGCGGCGGCGGCGCGGCCGTGGCGCTGCGCCGCACGATGCGCGTGTGTAGCGCTTCGTCCTCGTCTGCTGGGGCGCTCGCTGCTGCTCCCGCGCAGCCTGCATGCAGCATGCATGGTGCTATCAGGGCCGTGAACACGGGGACAACATGTACAAGAATAGGCCCCACTACAACAGATGGTCTGAGGCGCTCGACTTTTCTCGGGGCAGGGCAGGGCGGAGAGTCCTGTGGAGGCGCTCGGGCGATGCAGGAGTGCATGCATGCAGCATTCCTGCTACGAGGCACTGGAGGCACTGGATGCACTTGTATGCTTTCCAGCAGATGCGCTGTCTGCATGCCGATCACTAGCCGGGCGGCCAGGCCTCAAGCACAGGGTGCGGGAGAGAGTAGGTGCGCCTGGCAGGCAGCGGCGGGCGGCTGCGGGCAGCTCGACGCCGCGCGCCGCCAGGGCGGCGGCGAGTCGCAGCGCGCGCGGGTGGCAGCGGTCCAGGCGCAGCAGGCGCGCCGCGGCGGCGGCCGCTGCATGGTAGTCGCCCAGCTGCAGCAGCACCTCGACGAGCCGCTCCGCCATCAGCGTGTGGCGCGGGCTGCCGCGCAGGCCGCCCTCGAACGCCGCCCGCGCCAGGCCCCACTGCCCCAGCTCTGCGGCCTGCGGGGCACACAGCACCTTAGCATCTTGGCGGCCTTGCTGTGACTGTGGCAGAGGGCTGCAGGCATGCCTTCAAAGTCAGCTCGGCGTTCAAGCTGCATCGAACAGTGTGTGGCTCGACGTACAATGTGTGGCTCAAGCGGCCCAGGGGCGCACAAGGGTGCCCGTGCGGTGCCAGAGCACGACGTCGCCGGCATCCAGCTGCACGGCCTCGACGTACAGCGCCAAGGCGCGCCGCGCCGTCGCATCCCGCCCCGCCAGCAGCGCCGCCAGGTTCTTGAGCACCAGGTAGCGCACCTGCGCCGCCAGCGCCGGCCGCCCGCCGCTGCGCGGCACCGCCAGCAGCGGATCTCCGAGCAGCACTTCCAGCGCAACCTGCGTCATCGGATTCGCTGAGTGTCCCAACGTGAACTGCTCGAGGCTCTGACACTACGGCATAGAGCTGCAGTGTAGCAGCGCTTGCTCTTGTTGCACGCGGTTCCTTGCGGTCTGCCGTGTCTGAAAGCAAAACATCAGCGTGCACGCACACAGACAGGATGCTATGCAGCGGTCTTCCTGCTCCTAACGTGGCAGGCCTGACACAGCAGGTGGTGCCACGGCTGGAGGCACCTCGGCTGCATCTGTCTCTTGCGCCTGCAGGAGCTGCAGCGCTGCCTCATAGCTGGCCGCCACGCGCGCCTCGGCCGCCTCCAGTGTCTCGCCCGTCGGCGCGAGCGCGGGGGCGCCTGCCTTCTCATCGTTGATGGCGGCAAACATGCTGCTGTATTGGGCCCTGTCAACTGCTCTGGTCTGCCAAGGCTGGGTGGTGCATGCGATGGGACTGGGAGTGATTACAGGGGCCATGCAGCACAGTGCAACTGCATGCCTCCACCACCCAGTCGAGCGCGCACAACACTCTCTACCACGGCATTGGGGTGAGCACTCTCCACAACCCCCTGACTCCAATGTGCCGCCTGCGGTCATGGCGCATGCGGGCAGGCCGGTCAGAGGTCGGTCACGCAGCCGAGCGAGGCCGACGACACGGCCTTGATGTACTTGTACAGCGTCCCCTGCCGCGCCTTGAGCGGCAGCGGCCGGAAGGCCGCGCGCCGCCGGTCCCACTCCGCGTCGTCCAGGCCCAGCACGTCCATCGAGCGCCGCTCGGCGTCGATGCGGATGACGTCCCCGTCCGCCACCTGCGCCGGGGCGCGCATCAGCGATGCGGTCACGCTTAGCAACCGTGGCGCTTTGTATCGCCGCTGCTGCTTGGCTGCATGCCATTCCTGCAAGCTGCCGCCGATAGTGCACTTGCAGCTCTGCACTGGCGCGGCCTGTGAAACGCATGCTGCCCATGCTCCTTCTTGGCCGTCATTAGGCACTCACGACCAACATCGCAAGAACGTTTAACTCATCGAAGAATATAGCGAGAGTCATGAGTGCACCGGCATAGGTGCATGCCTCACAGCCCAGCCAGGAGCTGGCTGAGGGCTGCACAGGCGGCACGTCTGCAAGCACCAAAGAGACTTTTGGCCGGCGCGCCGCACCAGGCCAATGGGGCCGCCGTCCTGCGCCTCGGGCGCGACGTGCCCGATGCAGAAGCCGTGCGAGCCGCCAGAGAAGCGGCCGTCGGTGATGAGCGCGCAGTCCTGGCCCAGGCCGGCGCCCACGATGGCGCTGGTCGGCGTCAGCATCTCCGGCATGCCCGGGCCGCCCTTGGGGCCCTCGTACCGGATCACCACCACCCGGCCCTGCGCCGCGGGCGCAGCGGGCCCGCTCGCGCGCGCCCCGCCATTGGCGGCCGCAGCGCGCGCCATGCATGCAGCCACCCTCGTGAGCCCAGGCGCGCGGGTGCACAACACGACCTGTCAGAGGCAGCGCCGCTGCGAGGTCGGACACTGCGCGCTGCGCCTCCTCGAGCGCAGCTGTCTGACAGGACATGTCAGACAGGACCCAATGCCGCACTCTTAGGCCTAGGTGGAAAGAAAACCCTGCTGCAAGGCGCTGCGCGCGCCTTCATGCTCTCGGGGTTCTTGGACAGCGCGGCCAGCATGTCCTCCTCGCAGTCGAACACGCGCGCGGGCCCCTCGAACACCAGGCCCTCCTTGCCAGTGATCTTGCCCACGCAGCCCTCCGGCGCCAGATTCCCGTACAGGATCTGCGCGCCGCCGCCCGCCGCCGGCGCGTAACCGGCTGCCACGGCAACGCCCAGCAGCGCTCCCACTTGGAGCGCACGTCCTTCAGAGCACATGCATCTCACACGTTCCTCCCATGGCCAGAGCGGGTACTGGCCAGAGCTGGTATCAACGGCCACAGCTGCTGTGCATGCGGAGCGGCGCGCAGCGGCTGGCAGGGCCTGCGCACACGGAGGCGCGCAGCGCGCCTGCAGATGGCCGGTCGCCTTGATGGGCGTCTCCAGCGGCAGGATGACCTCCTGGCCGGCCTTTAGGCCAGGCAGCGGCGCCAGGTTCTCCGCCAGCGTCTTGCCTGCGCGGCCGCGCCCGCCCGCCCTCGCCCGCCCGCCCGTGAGCCTCCTGATATTGCCGGACCCGTCCTGTCCATCCTGGTCAAATTTTGTCTTGGCCAGTCGCTTGACAATAGTCAGGGGGTGCAGGTGCTAGTCCGCAAGCCACCAGGCGGCGAGGCGCGCGCGCCTGTGACCGTGAGGCACGACCCGTCCAGCAGCCCTTTCTCCAGCAGGTACTTCATCACCGCCGGCGTGCCGCCCACCTGCGCAGCGCGCAGCCCAGCTCGGACGCGCCCTCAGGGACGGCACATGAGCTCTGCGGACGGCAAATCAGCTCACGCCAGCACGAGCGCTGTCCATCTCATGGGTACACGGCAGCGGCCAGGCAGGGGCGGGGCGTCGCGCGCCTTGTGCACGTCCTCCATGACAAAGCGCCCGGAGGGCTTGAGGTCGGCCAGGAAGGGCGTGCGGTCGCTGACCGCCTGGAAGTCGTCCAGGTTCAGCTCCACGCCCGCCGCGCGCGCGATGGCCAGCACGTGCAGCACCTGCGGCGCCACGCATCAGCCCTGGCCCTCAGACTTCCATGTGTCTCCATACAGGCAGCACTACCGCACACCGCACATGACTTTGCATGCCGCGGCCGCGATGTCATGCCAATAGACGCGATGCTTGCATCCTCTCAGGTGTCCAGGCCCGCGCCTGCGCATCATGGGCAGGGGGCCGCCCACGCCATGCAGGCTTAGGGCCCTACCCTAGCCTATGGAGCCATACCGCGTTGGTGGACCCGCCGAGCGCCATGACGACCGTGATGGCGTTCTCGAAGGCTGGCCGCGTCATGATGTCCAGCGGCCGGATGCCCGCCTTCAGCAGCTCCAGCGCCGCCCTGCACGCACAGGAGCGGGTGGCCTCGCATGCTGCTTACCTCTGCAACCCCCGCCTCAGCCTTGCAATGAGGCTCCCCAATGCTGCATGGGGTGGGGCGGTTACAAGAAAAGTGCGCGCTGCAGCCGGTGCCGGGCGTGCTTGGCAGCTCGAGCACGCCAGCAGCAGCAGCAAAGCAGGGTAAGACCTCGCGATGTGCTACAGGCTGCCACCCATTGAGGGCCTGACAAACTAGTAGCGCACACCAGTCTGTCAGCTTGTATCAGCCCCATGGCTGCCCAGATGATGCCTGCACAGCGCTCTGCCTAGGCCATGACATGGGCGGGCGCGCACAGGCCGGCGGCGCGGCACTCGAGCAGCTTCAGCGGGTCCTCGGCCGGCACCGACGAAGAGTATGGCAGCGTCATGCCCAGCGCCTCGGCCGCGCAGGCCATGGTGTTGGCGGTGTACATGCCGCCGCACGCGCCCGCGCCCGGGCACGCGTTGCGCACGATGTCGGAGCGCTGCTCCTCGCTAATGAGCTCCGCGGCGAACGCGCCTGCCGCGGCGCGCGCTGCTGCTTCGCGCGCAGCGGCACACTGCATGCGCGCAAACGGCTGCAGGGTGCACAGTAGCAGGGATGCCCCAAGTTGTGCCATCATGCGGGGCATACATGCTGTGTCCTTGGGAAAGCTCCTGCTGAGAATGTGGCCTCTCACACGCGGAAGCGCAAGGAGGCAGCAAGAGCTATCATACGTCTCAAGCGAAGAGCTGCCCGCAGCCAGAGCCAGCGTCAGCCGGTCGTGCGGGCGCGCCATAGCTCTGGAACGCCGACACGATGTCCAGCGTCTCCCCGCTCAGCCGGCTGTGGCCCGGGCGGATGGTGCCGCCGTAGACCATGATGCTGGGCCGGTTGTTGCGCGCCATCGCCATGAGCACGCCCGGCATGTTCTTGTCGCAGCCGGGCAGCGACACGTTGGCGTCGTACCACTGCGCGCGCGACCGCGCGGTCAGCGCGGCGAGCGGTGCGGTGCAAGTGCCGGCCGCGCGGGCGGGCGCGCGCCTGGCCGCCCATGACGGTCTCGACACTGTCGGCGATGAGGTCGCGCGACTGCAGGCTGTAGCTCATGCCCTCGGTGCCCATAGACATGCCGTCGCTGACGCCGATGGTGTTGAACCGGTAGCCGACCATGCCCGCCTCCACCACGCCGCGCTTCACCTCGGCCGCCAGGTCCAGTAGGTGCATATTGCACGGGTTGCCCTCGTACCACATCGACGCTATGCCCACCTGCAAACGGCCCCATGCCCCCCCCCACTGAGCCACAGCGCCACATTCCACTGTGACGCGTAGCAGGCCATTGCTCACTGCAGCTTCGCCGTGGCAGGCTCCGCATCCTGCCTACCTCTGCAGCAGCGTAGCTTGTCAGAGCTGCGGACCTGCGGCTTGCCCAGGTCCTCCTCGCGCAGGCCGGTCGCGAAGAGCATCGCCTGCGACGCGCCCTGCGACTTTGGCTGCGTGATGTGCCGGCTCCAGGCGTTCAAGCCCTCCGGCACCGCCTGTGCCTCCCTGTCCACCACCTCCCGCTCGGGCGCCGCGACCGCTCTGCATGCAGCCTGCCGCCGGCGCGTGCGCCGTCGCGCGGCCTGCGCACAGCAGCACCGCGGCGCCGCTGGCGCGTGCAAGTTTGCTGTCGGGGCGTGCATGGCACCAATGGGTTCCATCTCTTTTTTTTCGCACTAGTGTAATCTTTAGGTGGGCCGGATCGCAAATGCTTTTGGCCGCCGCTCAGCTATGGCCTGCCAAGCGGCGGGTCGGTAGAGCAGCTTTGCAAAAACTCACTTGCTCGGCCCGGTGTCGCCAACTCAACAGCGCAGTGTTGCAGGCCTCGCACGCGAGCGCTAGCCATTGCCCAGCCCCTGCCCGAAGGTAGGCTGCTGCTCCGCAGCGCAAGCAATGGGGCGCCGCCGCACGCTCGCGGAGGAGCTGGCTGAGCTCGCCACATCAGCGCCTACACGCGGTGTGACACGCTGCCTTGTTTCGATTAATCCTGGGCACATGCGTCACACTGTGCAACCGCGCCCGCACACCGCGCGGCCTGGCCCGCAGAGCAAGACCCGGAGCAGGACCCGCTAGGCGCGGGCGCGCAGCTGGAGGACACAGACGACGAGCTGCTCCAGCCGCCCTCCAAGTGCGGCCCTTGGCACTCGCGCTGGGCAAGCGGCCGCTCTCCACCAGCTGAGCCGCCACGCACCAAGCTATACTAGAGCGCGCAAGTCTCTGCTTGGCCTATAGTCGGAAGGCGGGCACGCCGGCTGTGAAGTTGCCGTCGCGTGGCCGGGCGCGCAGGGCGGCCAGGCTCGGCGAGCGGTCACGGCTGCGCGCGCCGCTCGACCTGGACGGCGCAGAGTATGCGGGGCGGGCCACCAGTCGCCAGGCGGCGTTTGGCGGCGGCGACGTAGACAGCGGGCGCGCCCCTCGGCGGCCTGGCATCCGCTGCTCCCGCTCCCCCTCGGCGCCACGCGGGAGCGAGAGCGAGCGCAGAGTGCGCGGCGCAGGCCGGAGGCGGGCGCGGCCGGCGAGGACGAGCTCGAGGCGCAGGCAGGGCCGAGCGGGGACGGGCAGGAGGAGGCAGAGGAGGAGGGCGCTCTCCCGGGCCGCGGCGCGGGTGCTGACGCAGCCGGGGCCTCCGTGGAGGCGGGTGCGCGCCAGAGGCTGCGGCCTCCCCAGCGCGCCTGCCCGCCAGGCACCTCACTGTGCAGCTTTGTTCACCGCCGCACAATCACACGCGCGACAAAGTGGCGTCCCTCTTCTCGCACCCACAGGGCAGACGGCCGCACCTGCCCATGCCGTCATATGATTTTTCTATGACAGCGTGCTCGGGGAGGAGGTAGGCGGGCGGGGCCGAGGGGCGGGCCGAGGGCAGCGGTGGTGGCGGCCTGCGCGTCTCACCCTAGCCCTGCCGCGCGGCGGCAGGCGGCGAGGGCGACGAGATGGCGGCGCTGGAGGCGGAGTTTGCGGCGGCGGCGGCGGCGGACGCCGCGGCGGTGGGCGCGCTGCGCGAGCGCGCCGCGCGCGAGCGCGCGCGCGGCCTGGCGCTGCGCAACCAGCGCGCCGTCTGGGAGGCCGTGCTGGAGATGCGCATCCTGCTGCAGCGCTGCCTGCAGGCGCGCGGGCGGGGAGCAGCATCGTCGCGGGGCGCGAGCAGCGCTGTGCCAGCAATGGAAGCATGAGTGTGGCGCGGCGTGTGCTGGTCTGCCATACCGCTGTGTTGCAGACGTGCGCCAGCTGGCCTGCACGACACCAGTCTATTGGGAGTTAGCAGGGTCCTTTGTACACGTGGTGATCTCTGTGCCTGGTATCATGGCAGTGGTGGTGCTTGTGCTCGCATCGCCCTCATACTTTGTAGACACGAGGGGATGGTCTGGGCCTGATGACGAAGCTGCCGCCCGCGCGCCAGGCCGCCAATCGCCTGCCCCATGCGGAGCGGCACGCGGCGGCGGCGGCCGCGACCCCGGAGCTGCGCTCGGGGTTTACGGGCCTGGCGGACGCGTGCGGCGCCACGCTGGGCTCGCTGCTGGAGGTGCAGGCGGCGCTCGTCGCCCAGCACCCGGCCGCCGCCGCCGCCGCCGCCGCCGCCGCGCAGGGCGACGGCGACGAGCGCGCGGAGGCTGCGAGCGCACCGGCCACGAGCGGTGCGTGCCCCGCTGCCTGCGCCGCAAGCTGCGCGTCTGTTATGCTTGAGTTTGCTCTGCGTGCCCGAGGCGCACACAGCCTGCTCTGCCTTGCGCTCTGTGCCACTGCGGCCAGAGCGGCTCTGTTTTTTTGCAAGCAGCATGCTGCTCAGCAGCGTAGCTCCTGCAGTGTGCGCGGCGCGCGTTTGCCGAGGCCGCAGCGCAGCGCATCGCACCCACCCTGCCCGAGGGCCGCGCTCGAGACGGGCGGCGCCGGCGCCGGGACGACAGGCGCGCTGTGGGCGCGGCTGGAGGCGGCGCACGCGGGCCTGGCGCCCTTCCGCGACGCCGCCCTGGACCGCTGGCACCGCAAGGCGCTGCTGGCGGCCGGCGGCGGCGCAACGCGCGGCGGCCTGCGCGCGCTGGACCAGGCCATCAGCACGCAGGTGCGCCGCGACGAGGGGACCGCAGCCCTGCGAGCCCTGGCACGCGCCGGCGGCGCGGCGCGTCCGCGTGCGGAGCCTGGGTGGCCGGCGTGGGCGTGGCCTCTTGCTGGCGGCCCGGCAGAAGCGAGTGACGGCGCCGACTGGCTTGCAGAGCATGCAGCGCTGGCTGCCCCGCCCTGCGCTTCACAAATTGTGACTTTGCATCTGATACCAGGGCATGCCCCGCCAGCCACCCGCAGCGCGCTGCGCGGCCACGGCCACGCCGTGATGCTCGCCTGGCGATGCACGCCTGTTGCGCCCCGCCCGCATTTGGGGGTGCGGCGCTCGCGAAAGAATGCAAGGCGGCTCGCAAAAGAATGCAATGCAAGGCGGCGCGCGCGCGCCAGGTGGCGGCGCTGATGCGCGACCCGGCGCGCGCGCGCGCGCGCTCGCAGCTGCCGCGCGCGCAGGCGCCGCGCCCGCTGTGCCACCCGGCAGACTCGGTGCGCCCGCCGCTGGCTGGTCTCTAGGCAGGTGCTTGACGCCATTTTTTCAGGCCTAGCGTTGTCCAGGCACCACGGGCCCTGCCCTTTGTACTTGCCTGCCTCGTACAAGAGTTAGCGTCGTGGCTTGACTGCAAGCCGACAAATGTGGGCAGGATGCTTGGCACAGCGACAACAGCAAGAACTTGTGCGCATGCAGGCCAGCGGGGAGCAGGCACGGCGAGTGCGGGGCGTGCATGTGCACGCCGGCGCGTGTGACGCACGCGCTGTTTGCATGCCCCCAGGCGAGCGAGCGGGAGGACGCCGGCGCGGACGCCGCCGGCGCAGGCGCCGCGGGCGACGCGGACGCGCCGGCCGAGCAGCGCGTGGCCGAGAGCTACGACGACGCCGAGTTCTACCAGCAGCTGCTCAAGGAGTTCCTGGAGGGCTCCGCCGCGGCGGGCGCGCGCGTGCAGAGCCTCAGCCAGGTGCCCGCGGCGGGCCTGCCCCCGCCTGCGCCAAGCCCGCCCCGCAGGCACCCAGCTGCTCCCTGCCGGCGCGGCGGCGCCCTGCTGTCGCCGGTGTAGTGGTGCTTGGCGCGCGCGGGAGGCCATGAGCTGCCAGGGTGCAGCGTTACTGCACACGCGTGTTGTGCAGAGCTTGGCTGGTGCGTATGGCAGCGCCGCCTGCTTGTCCTTGCCAGCGCAGGCGCGGAGGTTTGCCAGCGGATCAGCAACCCTCCAGGTTCCGAAAGGGGTGGAGGCGCGCAGGGCCTGATGGGGGACAGGCTGCGCCTGCGCAGGGCGGCAAGAAGCGGCGCAAGCAGGTGGACCGGCGCGCGTCCAAGGGGCGCAAGCTGCGCTACCACGTCCACGCCAAGCTGGTCAACTTTGTGGCGCCGCGCCCGCCCGCGGCCGAGCCAGCGTTTGCCACGCAGCTGTTTGCCAACCTGTTTGGCAGGCGCGCCGGGTGACGGAGCAGCCTGGAGTCGCGCGAAACCTGCGCCCAGCGCGGGCCGCCGCTGGGCTGACGTCTCGCGGGTGGTGTTCGGCAACTCACGCTGCTGGAGACGAGGGGGCCGGCGTTGTCTGGCCTGATGCTGACATGCCCAGCGCTCTTGTTCAGTGTATGGTGGCAGGCAGGTTGCGCTCTCTGGGTGTGCGCGGCCAAGAGCAGACTACTGAGACAGTATTTGTTTTATATGCAAACTTATGGGCTTGAGCCAAGGTGATACGAGTGAAAGACTGCGCATTATCGTTCTGGGATGACCGCACGCTCGAGACCCAAGCAGACAACTGCTCTTGAGAGCAGGCCGGGCAAAGTGTGCTGCTCACCACACACGCCAGGCCAAACCAACCAAGGGCGTGGCACAGCAACGTGTTTATATGTACCAGACTAACTTTCTTCCTTAATTAAGCAGCCATCTCAAGCCCTGCAAGCCCTACATACAGGGTAGAGGGCTGACTTTGTCCTCACTGCTGAGTCAGCCTCAGCTGTGAGGACAAAGTCAGCCACACTTCTCACTCTCCTCACACTCGCTCTTGATACATCTGTGTTGGAATTTGCGTGCTTTCGTGCTATCTACTGCCAACTGTGTATGCTGAAAGCAGCATCGGGCTGCAAGAAGCGAGCCCGATGCCGACTGACCTCCGGCACATGGTACGTATTGGTGCGTCCTGGCCTCTTTTCATTAGTGTTGACAAGGGAGAGAGTAGTGCTTCCCTGCAGCCAGTTGGCCAGCTCAGCAGCGCGGTCCAAGGGCTGCCGCTGCTTTCATGGCGTTGCCATTCCCGGAATAAAGCACAGTTTATCGAGCCCGCAGCTCGCTCACGTTGCTTACAGTGCAGCCTTGCGACTTGCTTAGCAGCGCGGTGTATGGCTGCCGGTGCTTACGTGTCAGATGCCAATCCCTGACATAAGCACAACTCCATGCGGTCGTAACTCGAACAGGTTGCCTCCGACGCAGTCTTGCGCCCCTTAGGTGCAAAGCAAGGATCTTGGGGCCAACTGTTGCTTGCGAGGTGATTGTGTGCTTTTACATTCTTTACCCGCCGCCATGCTGCTGGGCGCGCGCCACTTTGGCCAGTACTGCCGGGCGCGCATGACCAGCCGGGAGGCAGATGCGACTTTACAGCCACGCGCTTCAGGCCGTGGATCTTCGAGGGCAGCCACCAGGGCGCGGGCGCATACGCCAAGGCATGCTCGTTGCGCCGGTACCGGGCGCCAAGATGGCGCCCACCCTTATCAACGTCTCGCTGGGGCTGGTCCACGTCAGCGCGGCCGGCGCCGACGTCTACCGGCCGAGGTCAGCGTCGCGCCTGCACCGTGCCGGGCCGCGCCGACACCCTGGCGCGACGCGCACCGGCGCGCGGGCGCGACGCTCACCTCCGCCGGCGAGACGTCGGCGCCCGCACCTGACGTCGATCAGCGCTGGCGATACGTCGATGAGCGTTGCCGCCACCTTGGCGCCTGTGACGCCCAGCGCTTGGCCGGTGGACAGCGCGCACGCTGTTGACCCATGCGCCCGTTCTCTGCGCCGCCTTCAAAGATGCAGGGTCCGAAGCGCGCGGCTGTGGGTCTCATTTATGCGTCCTCGCTGGCCGTACGCGCTCTGGCCGCTGTCCCATGTCCAAGGTGAACGCCATCTTAGGTGCCTCCTTGACTGCGGCGGGCTGCAGCACGGGCGCCACGCCCGCCTCGGCCGGCAGCACCCGGTCGTAGGCGATGTGCAACGCCTTGCTGCCGGCCCCAGACTGGCTGATGCTGATGAACTTCCCGCGCATCATGCGCATGTGAGTGGCGCAGGCGCCTGCCTGCCCAGGCGGCCCACCCCCAGGCGCGGCGTGTGCAGGGCCACTCGCTGCTTGCCGTTGTGCAGCCGTACATCGACCCGGCCGGGCTGGGCCTGCAGCACGAGCAGCGGCCAGGCGGGCTGCAGCCTGTGTTAGCGGCGCTGGCGCGCGCGGCCAACGCCCCGGTCGATGATGTCATGAAGGCCGTCTTCAGCAAGGTGCTGGCCATGCCGGGCCCGCTGCTGATGGGCGCATGCGACCTCACGGGCGGCCGCTACGGCAAGGGCCCGCATGGCCTGCTTGGCGGCATCAACATCCGGCTCGCTGCCGTAGCGGCCCCTTGTGATGTTGCGGGCGCCCAGCAGCAGCAGGCCCGGCACGGCCAGCACCTCGATAGAGACGGCCTCCATTGCATTGCCGAACGGGTCGGTGGTGGCTGCTAACCAGCGCCTCAACCATGGGCTCCAGCCCGCCCGTCCGCTGCTGGTGCTGCAAGCTCAGCTGGTCCAGGCTGATGTACGGCTGCGCTACGTCTAGCATAGGGTGACCCTGCACGCGCCGCGGGGTGGGCTGCCTGGCAGGCACAGGCAGCGCGAGAGCTGGCACCTGCAAGTGGGTGCCAGCTCTCACGCTGTGCAACACGCAAGTGTGTTGCACCGGGGCGCTCGTAGCTGCGGCATGCTACCATGTCTGCAGCCGGTGGGATAGAGTTTTGTTACACGCAGCTAGGCTGATGAGCATCGAACCTTTGCAATCAGATAATGTAGTCTCATGCATTGACATATGAAGCAGGCAGGTCCACGCAGGTCTGCCTGCCACACAGACAGCTTCTTAGTCCGCGGTGAGGCAAACAGGTAGACATACCTGTCGCGCACACTTTACAGCGCACTTTACCTGAGCAGCACGTGCCGCTCGCCTCCCTAACCCTATAGAGTCCCACCCCTGACAGGCTGAGCCTAAGCCTAACCCTAACCGAACCCTACCTTCTATATAACCCTATACCCTATCAGTCCTACCCCTGCCTCCCTCAGCCAGTTCTGCGCTCTGGTCAAGAGCTGCAGCTTGGCACTCTGCGCTGTTGCTTTTCGTATTGAAACTGCGCTGGTGCTTGCATGTTCCACTGCCGCCTGCCCCGCTGAGCCCATCTCCAATTTATTCTGGCAGAGAGTTGGGGTGCATAGGGTTGGATAGGGTAGATCTTCGGTATATACGGTGTGGCCGGCTGCTGCGCTGCCGCCCTGAGCCGGACGGCCGCAGAAGCGCAGGCTGCTGTCCTGGGCAACAGAGTGCCCAAATGCTTACTGGCAAAACATGTGCTTTCCAGCAGGCGGAAAGGGTACGCGCGGCTCGGCGCGGTATTTGGAGCATGCAGGCGCCCTAGTAACGAGCAAATATCAGACACAGAGCGCTGTAGCGGGCATGCATGTGCTCACGCGCGCGCTTGCGCGCAGCACCGTGGACGCCACTCTCTGCCTTCACTGGGCAGAGAGCAGTGCACTGTAAACTTGCCTCTGGGGTTCTCTGCCTTCGTACATCAAAGCAGCAAGGTGTGCTGTGATGGCTTTGCTGTTGGGTCGAGGCACAGGGTATGGCGTGGCAAAGACGGCGCGCGCTGGCGCAGGGCAAACCAGCCACGGATTTTATCAAGGCATTGCGCAAGACCGCAGCAAACGCACTGTTGCCGGCAAGAAAGATGAGCGTTGCAGCGCACGTAGGCGCATTGCTTCTTAGTTGTAGGTGGCTTCTTAGTTAAAAATGGAGTAGCACGGCAATGCAGGCCCTTAATCATAAATCGTCAGGGTTCTGAGTGCCCCTTCCAAACGCTTTGAAACAGCTGAGCTGTTGCGGCTCCCACACCGTCTGCGTGCCTGCCAGGCTCCCTTTACTACGTCCAACTGGCTACGGCGACAACCATGTCTTCAGCACGGTGCGGCAGCCATGCCCCGCCGGATGTTGTGATGCCGGAGGATTGCTTGCGCAGCGTCCGGCCCGGGAGCTTGGACGAACGGGTGGGTAGCACGGGTAGCATAGTGTGGTGCGGAGCACCCACGGCGGCCCAACGGGCCGCGCTGGCCAGGCAACCTTCGGCTGGTCCATGGCCCGGCACTGAAGAGCCCCGCGTCTGCCGCGGGCCAGGGTGGTTGCGCTGGTGGCGCTGCTGGCGCTGTGCGCACCACTGTTTGCTCGCGCTGAGCTGCCGACCCCGACTGCGGTAGTCGCGATTGAGGATCTCACCGAAGTTGAGCGCGACCAGCTCAACCTGTGCCTCGCGCACACCGCTGAGCAGCGAATGCAGGTGCGGCGCGTCCTTGGCGCGGGTGTCTTGCGGGGCACGCGTGCCGGTCCCTGCAGGAGTTCCTGCGCGCACCTGCTGCCCCCGCACTGCCTGCAAGGTCACTGCCTGGACACCAGCGTTTGCCCTGCGTATGCCTGGAGGCTGAAAGGTGAACCTGAAAGGTGCGCGCACGCAGGGTCACCCGCACCATGACGACTATGTTATGCTCGTGGACGTCCTTGAGCAGAAGATCAAACTGAAGCAGATGGAGGAGCAAGAGGCCCTGGAGGCAAAGCCCCGCTTCACAGCGCTCGTCAGCGAGCTCCTCGTCAAGCTGCCGCCGGACGAGCTCCTCGCCGACCTCGCCGAGCTGCCGCCGGACGACACTGTCTGATGCTTTGGAATATTTGTAGTCGCGGGTCGCAATGGGCGCATCATCCCAGAAGAGGCGTGTATGGCAAGGAGGAGCGCAATTGTATAGTATAGCCAGGCCTTGGTGGTCAAGTGTGCTTTGTGTGTGTAAGTCAGTCTCAGACTGCGGCGCGCGCCAATCTCCCTCTGCAAGAACGCGCAAAGTCAACGATAAAACTGCATGCTAAGCTTAGCCTTGAGGCGTGATGTCACACGCACGCCATAGCGGCCTGGCAAACACACGAGGCCAGGCTGCCACCAGTGAGTAGCAGGCTCGTCGGCAACGCGCGTCAGCCACCGGGGCGCTCCTAGCCCAACGGCTGGAGCAAAGCACGCGGTCAGGCCGGGCGAGCGGTCTGCTATTCGCTGAATCAAGGGCCCGCTTCAGGCCCTGCGCGCACGCAGTGCAGGGGAGCTGCCAGTGCGCGCGCGCGCGCTGTCTACGCTTCTACGTCTGTCAGGCCGTGCGCAGTCCTTGCTCTGGCCATGCTCAGTCGTCGCGCGCAGCCTATTGAACACAGCAGCGGCCGAGAGCGCGAGGCGGTCTGGGCGCTGCTGGGAAGGATCAGCGGCCAGGCGCGCTGAGAGGCGTTGCCAGCAGCCCGCTGCTGAGCGCAGCAGCGGCTCGCCTTGCCAGTGTGGGTGCACTGCTACGGCGTGCTTGCTGCGTCAAGAGGATGGTGAGCTGCCAGCCTTGTGCCTCTTTGCGCCCTCACATGCGCAGCGAAGCCGCGGGGGGCCAGGGGTCGGCCGGGTGTGCTGTCGCGCGAAGCCTGCGGAAAGGCGAGAGACGGGCTGGCGCCACCCGGCCGTGCCTGCTGTGTGATGACCGCGCTCATGCCCGCTCTGAGCGGCGCTGGGGCTCGGCGGCCTGGCAGCTGCCCTCGCATCAGCTGACGCAAGCGAGTCTGAGACCTGGGTGGCTGCGGCGTGTGTGCGCGCCTGCGCGGTGATGGGCAAAGCGGGCAAAGCGCAACCCCGCTGTCCTCGCTTGTGTGGAGCGGGGACGCGAGGCTGAGGCGCTGTCACGCGGGAGAGGCTGCCAGTCCGCCGCGCGCTCTGCCTCCGCAGGCGCACGCGTGGGCTCACCAGCCGGCTGCGCGATGGCGCGCATCCGTTGGCTTCGGCCCTGGCCGGCGCAGATTGGCCGCCGGACGCGCCGGCCGCTGCCTGCTCGCGCAGGATGCGCAGGCCTCCAATGAGTGGGGACTCAGGTGTGCGCTCGCGTGAGCGCTTTGGCCTACGCGTTGGGCGCGTGCGCAGCGGCTGGCTCTGGCCCACTCGTGCACCGCCGCCGGCAGGCTACCCATAGCTGCAGGCCGCTCGAGCGCGGAGAGGCCGCCGCGAGGCGCGCTCGGAGCTGCTGCATCCAAGGGTCCTCGCTGGCGCCCGCCCTCCCAGAAGAGCGCTGAGACCGCTCAACTTGGGGCCCGGGAGGAGAGGGCGCTTTCACGGCCTCCGGCAGGCCGCCTGTAGCTGCGGGCCGCTCGGGCGCGGAGAGGCCGCCTGCGCCAGCACAGCTTGCACAGCCGCCGGCCGGCCGCCTGCATCTGCAGGCTGCGGAGAGGACGCTGCCAGGCGCGGTCGGCGCTGTCGCGTCCAAGGGTCCTTGCTGGCGGCCGCCCTCCCAGGACAGCGCCCAAGACCGCTGAAAGTGGGGCCGGGGAGCAGAGGCCGCCTGCGCCAGCACAGCGGGCCTGCCCTGCAGACGTGTGCCCGGGCGGACAGCGGCCAGGCGCGCGCCCAGGCGCGCTGCCCGGCCTTGCCTCGGCGCCCTGCTGCCCGGCGCCGCCGCCACGCCTGACACGGTGTTCCTGAGCGCAAACGCGGCCGGCTGCCCGGCGTGCGTGGATCGAGGCCAGGTTGGGCCGCAAGTTGGGCTCTTGTTTTGGCGCGCCCTGGTCAGGATGGCGGCGTGATGCGCGGCGCGCCTGTGTGATGTTGCTGCGGGAGGGTGCGCGCGGGCTAGTGCGCACGTGCTGCCTTTCATGGCGGAGCAGCCTTTCTTCTGCTTACACACGTGCCCGCCACACGCGGCGCTGAGGCCTCCACCCGACCAAGCACCGCACACTCAGGACAGGACAGGACAGTGCCACTCAGCACAGGACACGCGCCCTCTGGCCCCACTCAACTCTCACGCGCCTGAGCAGCTGCTCCCGGGCGCGCACGCGCGGCCTGACCTGCACCACGACGCGGCCCTGCCAACCCGGCAAGGCACGAACAGGACAGGGCCAGGCGCCCCGGCGCGCTCACGGCCGCGGCGACGGGCGGCGCGCTCCCCGGCCCCGCCCCGCGCAGCTCACTGGCGTCCCGGCCGCAGGAAGCCCCGGCGCCCGCTCACGACGGCGGCGGCGCGGCGGCGCCCGAGAGGCCGACGGCGCGCGCAATACCCTTCCCCACGCCGGCCAGCATGTCCTGCACCGTGCCGGGCCGCGCCGACACGAAGCCCGGCGCGATGCGCATCAGCGCGGGCGCGACGCTGATCTCAGCGGGCGACACGTCGGCGCCGGTCGCGCTCACATCGATGAGGCCCGGGGAAATGTCCACAAGCGTGGGCGCCACTTTCGCGCCCGTCGCGCCCAGCGCCAGGCCGGTGGGCGCGACGCGCACGCCGGTGGCGTACGCGCCGGCGCCCTCCGCGCCGCCCTCGAACACGCATGGCCCGAAGCGCGCGACGGTGGCGGAGACGTCCACGCCGCCCGGCTGGCCGTGCGGCCCCTCGCCGTAGCGGCCGCCCTCGATCTGGCGCGCGCCCAAGAGCAGCGGGTCGGGCACCGCCGGCAGCTTGTCGAAGAGGGCGTGCAGCGCGTCGCCCATCGGGTCAGTCTGAACCGCGCTCGCCAGCGCCTCCAGTGCCGGCTCCAGCGCGCGCGCGCTCTCCTCGCGCTGGATGTTCAGCGCGAACAGGTCGGCCGCGGCGCCGAGCATGACGTGGAAGGGGTGGCCCTGCGCGCGCCGCGCGCCCAGGCTCAGCCTCGCGCGGCAGGCGGGCGGAAAGGTCGGCGCTCTGGCAGCCCCCCCCGGCAGGCAGCGCCGGTGCTGCAGCTGCACAGGGCGCTCGTGCAGGACCAGCACGCTTGGCCTGCCAAGCGACCGCAGGAGCGCCTGCCGCCGCGGGCCGCCCCGCCCGCACCTCCGCCTGCAGCTTCTGCTCCGCGCGCCGCAGCGCCAGCAGCTCCAGGCGCGCAGCGTCGGCCGCGCTGCCTGGCGTCGTGATGGTCATCGGCCCCCAGCGGGGCAGGTGGGCAGGCGTGCTGCCCGGCGCGCAGAGCGCCAGCAGCGCCGCCAGCAGCACAGTCCTGGCGGGCCGCGCGAGCTGGGCCCGTCAGCGCCCAAGCGCCCTGTACTCGAACAACCGGACGCCTGGGCATGCAAGGTCCATCGGGCCGTGAGCGCCGGCCGGCGCCGCGCCCCGGCCGGGCACTGCCCGCCCGGCTACAACGTCGTCCGACCAAGCCGCATGCGCAAGCCACACGGCCAAGCGGGCCGTGGCTGCCGCACCGGCCTGCAGACATGGTTGCCGTACGTCGCCGCAAGCTCCCGAAAGTAGCGGGACGGCAGGCCTGGCAGGAGCTTCGCTCGTTTCTGGCAGCAGCGCAACCTGCTACCGTGCTCTGGGCACGCACGCGGGGCTCAGGCTGTGATCTCGATGGATTATGTACTCAGAGCCAGCCGCTCCCCACGGGGCCACCCCGGGGCAGAGCAGGCATTCCCTATGGCCCTTCCAGAAGCTCAGCAGAAATTGCAGCTCTCGCCCCTGCGAGCAGACGGTCGCTCGCCAGCCTTGTGCTGCGTGTCGGGGATCGCTGAGCCTCCAAGCCAGCCACCGCCGCCTGCGCTCGCTGCACGGTCCAAGCTCGTCGCCGGCTGTGCTCGGCAGATTCGCGACGATGAGGTGCGCCCCGGCCCGTCCCTGCCGGTGTTGACGATGCGCACAGCAGTGCCTGCCCCGCTGCCGGCTGGCCTGCTCAGCAGCGCGCTCCGCGCCCGCCGGTGCCTTGATCACTCACATAAGCAAAGATGTCCGCGAGGCCGTATCTCGGACAGTTGCCTGCGCTGCAAACTTGCCTCTCCCTGGCTGCAGGCAAGGCGCTCCTGCGCAGGGCGCCTTGGGCTGGTCCCTCGCTGGCACTGCGCTGCGCGCCAAAGCGCCTCGGACTGGCTGCGTGCCTGAGGCTGATGCCGCGGATCAAACCTCCAACGCTCACTCCCCGGGCGTGGCCCGGGCGGCAGGTCCTGGTTGGCGCTCGCCTGCCTGGCGGCAGCGCTGCTGCTGGCCGCGGCGCCGGCCGTGAGCGGCGCCGGCGTGCCGCGCCGCGCTCTGCGCGGCCAGGCCGCCGCGCCGGCGCAGTGGGCGCCGTGGCCGCTGCGGCCCGCGCCGCCGCAGGGCGCGCCGAGCATGCGCGCTCTGCGCGAGCTGGACCTGGTGCAGCCCGCGCCCGCCGCAGCGCCCGGCCTGCCGCGCCCGGCGCGCGCGCGCGCGCCCGCGCCCGCGCCCGCCGCCAGCAGCCCGCCGGACCTTCTCATTCCGGACACGCACGCAGACCACGCGGCCTACATTCGCGCGCTCCGCGCCCTGCACGCCGGCGGGCAGGTGCGCGGCCCGCCCGTTCCTCGCGCGCGGCACGGCGGGCGCGGCCCTGCGGCCGACGCGCGCGCGCGCCGCTCGCGCGCAGGGCCGCGACCTCGGCGGCGACATCCTCGCCTACGCGGCAAATGTCCTGGACGCCGCGGAGCGGCCGCCCGCGCCCTGGTGGCCGCTGAAAGGCGCCCTGGAGGAGCTGGGCGAGGCTGTCAAGCAGGCGCGCGCCCGCCCGGCGCGCCGCCCCGCAGCGCGCCTGCGCGAACAGGCGGCGCGGCCGCCCAGCGCCGGGGCTGACGCGCGCGCGGGGCGCAGGGGGTGAGCGCGCTCAGCCCGACGCTGGGCGGCCTCATCAAGCTGCACGACCCCGCGTTCGTCAAGATCAAGGGGTCCTCCATCAGCTACCACAAGCACCTGGCGGGCGTGGGGGCTACGGGCGTGGACGTGCAGCCCTGCCTGGTCCGGCTCGGGACGGCAGGTGCGCAGCCCGAGCGTCTGTGAGGCAGGCGTGCGGCGCGGCGCGGAGCAGCGCTCGCCCTGCGCGCAGCAGTGGGGCTGTGCATATATACCCGCTTGCCTGGCCTGCTGAGCCGCCGCGCTGTGCCCGGCGGCAGGCGCCATCGTGGCGCCCACGCTCATCAACGTGTCGCCCACGGGCGTGTCGGTGGGCGCGACCGGCGCGTCCGTCAGCCCCACGCTCATTTCAATCAGGTGCGCTCCCGCCTGCGCGCTGACCTGCCGCGGCGCCGGGCCGCGCCGCGCGCGCGCCTCCGCCGCTGGCCGGCGCGGCGCGCTGGCAGGCAGCGCCTGCCCTGGCGCAGCCTGCCGCAGCCTGCCCGAGCGCCGCAGTGCGACCCGCCGTGCGCCGCGCGCAGCCCCAAGCTGATCGCGGTCGGCCCCTCCGCCGGCGCCGGCATGGCGGCCCACGTGGCCTTCAACCCCGCGCTCATCAGCGTCACCCCCACCTGGGACGCGCTGCCCGCGGAGGCCGGCGTCGGGCCGGTGCTGCAGCCCGAGCCCGTCAAGATCGACCCCGCGCCGGGGCGCCTGGTGGTCACGCCGCCCGTGGCGCCGGGCGCGTTCGCGGCCGACCGCGCGGCCGTGCAGGCGGCCGCGCGCGCGCGCGCGCAGCCGGCGCCCTGAGTCGTGGCGGCGCGCAGGCCGGCGGGCTCGCCGCGCTCACCGAGCAGTCAGCAGCGACAGCGACCTGAGGGGCGGGGTGTCTGCCTGCAGCACGGGGCCTGCCTGGAGTTGAGCGCCAGAGCGCGCAAGCGCGACGTGCCGTGTCAGCTATTTCGGGAGTATGAAGGCTTTTGCCGTGTCTGTTGCAGGCCGCTCGCCGGCGTGTAAGTGATGCGCTCGGGCTCTGTGCGCCAAGCTCTGCTCTCTTACAAGCGAAGCCACACCAAGTCAAGCATGGAAAAAATGCCTCGAGCTGCATCGCAAGCCCTGTGAGCCCTGTTTGTAGGGCTTGGAGCCTAGGCTGCTGACTCAGCCTTAGCATAATCAGCCACACTCTCCTCATCACTCGCTCTTCTATCGACGTCTGCGTCGATATTTGCGCTACGTGCTAGCTATCATCACCAGTGTATGCTGCACGGACCAAGCAGCAAGAGGCGAGCCCGATGCCCACCCAACTCCGGCAAATACCACAAGACGGGGTGCGTCCTGGCCTGTATCTGCCAGTGTTGAGGAGGGTGAGAGTAGCGGTTGCCTTGGAGCAGGCCGGTTGGCCTGCTCAGCAGCGCAGTCCAAGGGCTGCCTGTGTTTTTTTTTTTTTCAGTTGTCAAAGGGCCAAGTACTGACAGCAAAGTCTCACACGCCCGGGGTCTACCTTGATTCGTTCGGGCTGCAGCACGGGCCCGATGCCGGCCTCCGCGGGTAAAACGTCCCACGTGGGTGCCACCCGGATGTACTTGAACTCGATGTGGTTTGCGACGCCCGGGCCGCCGGACGGGCTGACGCTGATCAGCATTCCCTTAACCCGTCCGGCGGCCCGGGCACGGCTAACCACACCGAGTTCAGCCGATCCGGTAGCGCCAGCGTGAGACGTCTTGCTCGCGGAGACCCCGTGCTCAACGGATACCTTGCCCTGTGCTCCATGCTGTGAAGATTGACCTCCACGCCGGAGCGTGGTGGTCACGCCGCCCGTGGCGCCGGGCGCTTTCGCGGCGGACCGCGCGGCCGTGCAGGCGGCCGCGCGCGCGCGCGCGCGCAGCTGGTGGCCTGAGCTGCGGCAGCGCGCGGGCCGGCGGGCAGCTCTGCCCAGTCTGGCAGTTAAGCAACGTGCGATTGGGCCTCGTCTGCAGGCCGTGGCAGCGCCCGTGCTAAAGTGAAGAGCCGACATGCAGGGGCGTAAAAGTCTTGCTGTCCTTGGGGAATGCGTGGCCCTGCAGTACCTGCTTGCAAGGGCCTGCTTCAGAGATCTGTGGACCTGCTTCAGAGATCTGTGGACTTGCTGTCTACAGCTTTGCTCTCATCTGTAAGGTAGACCTGTCCACAGTTTGCTCCCACCTGTTATACATTCATACATAAGAATACGATTCTGGTCTGTGACTCTGATTTCAGAACTCACGGCCTTGTTGCAAACTCGCTGTAACTTTAAATGGCCCTTTTGGTCCCCCAAGAAATATAAAATGTTGTAATGAGGACTCCACCGCTGGAGATAGAGGCGAGATTTGCAAAAGACGCCAGAGGCTTAGAGACTGTTCGGGTCAGAGACTGTTCAAGCCTTGCTCGCTCAATCGACCAGCCAAGCAGTCAGCAGCGTGCTGCGCGTGACTGCGCCCACAGGCATGCGGCCTCCCGCTCGAGCGCTGGTGCCCGATTTGGCTCAGTCGCGCGCGCCCACGTGTCGGATGCCAGGACTGCTGCGCCACGCCGCGCGTGCCGCCCGGCTCGAGAGCGCGCCGTGCGCTGGCGAGCACATGTGCGGAGCCACGCCCATCGCAGGGAGCCAGGCCGGTGACCGCACCGAGCGCCAGACGGGTGCCCCGCAGCGGACAGCCTCGGAGCGCAGCGGCGGCGGCCGCCCCGCTCAGCGGGGGCCGCAGGCCGCCGACACCTGCTATGGCTGCGGCGCCGCCGTGCAGGCCGAGCTGCCCGCCGCCGCGGGTTACGTGCCGGCCGACAGGGCGCAGGCCAAGCGCGCGCACCGCCAGCTGGGCCAGCTGCTGTGCAGGCGCGGCTGGGCCCAGGAAGCGGCGTGACCGATGCATGAAGCCAGGCGCACTAGGTGTTCCAGTGGGCAGGACCTCCCTGCGGCGCTGCTGCACTCGACCCCGCGCTGCAGAGCGTAGTCTGCGGTCGAGCGAGGCGCGGTATGCTCGCGAACCCGCAGCCAGGCGCGCATGCAGGTAATCGGGCTTGCCGCGCGGCAGCCGCTGCCGGGCGCTGAGCAACGGCGCGCTGGTGGAGGGCGTGGCCGACGAGCGGCGGCGCGGCGGCGCGCCCGACCCGGCGCGGGCGCTCGCGTCGCCGGCGCAGCTGCGCGGCGCGCTCGCGGCGGTGGCCGGCCAGCGCGCGCTGGCCGTGCTGCTGGTGGACCTGACCGACGCCGCCGGCAGCTTCCTGAGCCGCGTGCGCGACCTGGTCGGCCGCAACCCCGTGCTGCTGCTGGGCACCAAGGCGCGCGCGGGCTATAGGGTATAGGGTAGGATAGCCCGGCGCTTCGCCAGCCGCCGCAGCAGGGCCGCGCTGCGGCGAGCAGCCCCCGGGAGCACGCTGCAGTGGTGAGCCGCTGCAGGGCGGCGCAGGCCCCGCGCACGCCGGAGCAGCGCTCGCCGCAAAGGGCCCATATGAACACACTCAGCCCTGGGTGCCGCCTCACCCGCTTGCCCCCTCAAAAGCAAGGATGGTGTTCGCCCTGCGCGCCCGCTTGTCGGCACTCGTACGACCCGGCAGCGCGCACGCTGCGCGGCCGTCCGCCGGGGGGCTCGAGGCGGCAGCGCGCGGCGCGCAGGCGGACCTGCTCCCGCGCGGCGCGGACGCGGCGGCCGTGACGCAGTGGCTGCTGGCGACGGCCGCGCACAAGCGCCTGACCGCCTTCCACGCGCACCTGGTCAGCAGCCGCACCGGCGAGGCGCGCCCCGGGGCCGCTCGTGTGCTGGGCCGCCCGCTTTCCCGTGGGCGACAGGAACGGCCCATGGGCGACAGAAGCGGACATGAGCCTGGCCTGCCGCATCCTGCATTTGAGGCTGGATTTGTGTCACGCATGTGAGTATTGCCGCAGGCAGTCCGCCTGCCAGGGACTGAGACCGAGCGCATTCAGGCAACGGTTGTGTGCCGATTGCAGACTGCTTTGGTGTCTGCAAGCCTGCGCCTCGCACGGAGCAGCAGGTCCGGCCGCGCGCTGCAGGCGTGCCTCGGCTCTGGATGCGTCCGCGCGCGGGAACCGAAGCGCGCCGCCTCCCCTGACAGCGCTGCGCTCCTGCGGCGGCGCAGGGCGTGGCGGAGGCCGTGGCGACGCTGCGCAAGGAGCGCCGCGGCCGCGACGTGTACGTGCTCGGCGCCGCCAACGTGGGCAAGTCCGCCTTCGTCAGGCGCGCCCGCCTCTGCGCAGCGTGCGCAGCCTTGGCAAAAGAGCAGGCGGCGGCGAGGTTGGTTGACCTTTGCTGCGCGTCGCCGCCCGGCTTGGATGCGCTTGGGGCGGCTCTGGTGTTGAGCCTGTAGACGGTGCCGGGGCCTGGTGTGTGTGACTTTCTGCGGTGGCCCTGATAGAAATTATGTGTTTGCACTGAGCAGTGACCAATGCTCCAGCCTGAGACAGACTTTGCCTTATATGCTTTTCCGCGCGTCAGGACAAGAGTCTGATATCTAAGTGCTGGAAGAAGAACCCCTGGGCGCAGGGCGCTGATGCGGGAGATGCGGACGGCGACCTCGCCGCAATTCGACCCAGCGGCGCTGGCGGCCGCGCGCCGGCTGCCGGTGGAGTCGGCGGTGCCCGGCACCACGCTCGCGCCCATCCCGCTGCGCGCGTTTGCCGCTGGCGGCATCCTATACGGTGCCGCCCCGGCCCCGGCCGCATGCGGGCGCACGCCTGCTGAGCGTGGAGCCCAGTGACAGTGGGCGGCTTAACGTGTGCCAGAGGCCGCAGTCAGGCATTGTGCTAAAACTATTGTAAGGAGCTTGTGAAGTGCAAGCACATGGCTGGTGACAGCGGTTGACTGGTCACCACACAGGTGTGGCACTGCATCAGGTCATGTCATGGAACGGCAGCGTGTGCTCTGTCATGCGTAAGTATGCCAGCCGCCCCAGAACATGTCATCGATGTCCACGAACACAAGGCAGGCGTGAGACACGCCGCGCGCGCCCCGTGCAGACACGCCCGGCGTGCACCTGGCGCACCGGCTGCCGCACCTGCTGGGCCCGGAGCTGGCGCGCGCGCTGCACCCGCGCGGCCCGCTGCACGCTTTCCGGCCGCCGCCGCCCGTGCAGCTGGCCGCCGGCGGCGCCGCCGCGGGCGCAGCGCGGTGCGCATGCTGGGCCCGCCCGTCCAGGCCTGCTTCAGGCGCTGCGCTTGCCGGGCGGCCATGGGGTGCGCGTGCGCGTTGGCTGCGGGTGGCGCTCCGCGTTGGCACACGGATGGCACACATGATGCTGGCTGGCAGGTTGGTCAGCCCTAGCTGCGCAGGCGCGCGGCTTTGGGCCCGCGTGGGCAGTGCGCACTCGGGCGGGCCCTCTGCCGGCGCTGCCATATTTGCGAGATGCCATCACTGCAAGAACTGAACAGCTTGCAGCTGCGCTGCGTCTGCAACTGCAGCGCTGGTTCACACCTCAATGGCTTGAAAAAAATGAAGGCTGGACGCTGGCGGCATGCAGGGCATAGCGCACAGTCCTGGGCGCAGCCTGACGGAGGGTGTGCCTGGGCTGCCAGGCAGGCGGCGGGGACGTACCTGTGGGGCGGCCTGGCGCGCGTGGACGTGCTGGCCGCGCCGCTGGCCACCGAGCTCGTTTTCTACGGCTCGGAGGTGCCTGACGCAGCGCCCTGGCTGCATGCCCTGCAACGTGTCAGGCAGCATGCCCTGCAGTCTGCCCGCACAATATTTTATCTCCTGCTCTGATGCCTGCGTGCTGTGTGACCGCTGTAGTGCTGTTTCGTGGCAGTCCTCATGGTCAAAGCCAGCTGAGCGTCTTTGTGGCCATACTGATACTTTACACCATGAGGTTGTTTGGCCTTCTGGTTGTCTGCAGGTATGGGATAGGCCGCCAATCCTGACCATCTGTTGTGCCAGTCGTGTGGTTAATGGCCGGCGTGTTGCACATCGGGACGGGGGCGGTGACCGCGCCAGTGCCGGCTCTGCTCTACACGGCATACGGCGGGGAAGCTGGGGCTGCACCGGGCAGAACACGCTGACGTCGCATTGGAGGCTGCACCGCGGCCGGGCGCGAGCGCGGGCGCTCCATCCGCAGTGGACGACGCTGGCGCGCCGCCTGGAACGGCCGAGCGCTCTCAAAGTCGCGGCACGAAACGGAGCGGCGGCGCGGCTGAGGGCGGGCGGGACGTGCAGGTGATGCGCGTGATCGCGTCGCCGCTGCGCGACGCGCGCGCGGGCGCGCCGGCCGCGGAGGACGGCGCGGGCGCGCCGCTGTTCGGCGCCACCGCCGCCGCGTCCTGGGGCGGCCTTCGCGTGGCGCGCGAGGCGCGCCATCTGTATGATGCATGGCTATGGGCCTTGAGCTGGCTTCGGATCTGTCATATCCGTTTGTTTGGACATAAAATACATATCTGCCCAGCTTTGGTTGCTGCCTACAGAATGGACTTGCCAAGGGTCGCCTCTGCAGGTGTGCGGCGTGAGTCTGGTACAGGACAAGTATGGGCGTCTTTTTGGCATGGTCACTGCAGGGAAGGTAAGGGTTGGCACATGTGCTGTTGAGGAGATGCAACATGTGCTAGGGCGGGGCGAGGGTATGCTGGGGGCGCTGCACAGCAACTTAAGTATTCTCAGCTGGCCCAGCCCCAAGGGCGCCTGGCCAGGCCGCAGCGCCTCAAGCGGCACAGGCGCTGCAAGATAGACCGCCCGCCCAGCCTGCCAGCTTTTCTCGCAGCCTGTGACGTGCTGCGGCGGAGCCAGTCAGGACAGTGGCGCTGGACGTGGTGGAGGAGGCGCCGATGCAGGGTTAGGGTTGGGCTGACATAATATGGGCGGCGCGCAGGTGGCGCTGGACGCAGGCGCGCGCGGCGAGGGCGTGGCGGACGTGTGCGTGTCGGGGCTGCCGGGCTGGGTGGCGGTGCGCGTGCCGGGCGCGCGCGGGGAGGTGAGGCTGCGCGTCTGGGCGCCTGCCGGCATCGAGGTCTTTGTGCGGCCGCCGCTGCCCGTGCCCTGGTGACTGCCTGCACGTCTGCGGGGTGGTCACATGTAGCGGAATATTTGCCCCCTTGTATTTGTTTGGCACTTGCATTGAAACAAAAGTTGCATTGTGCAGCAGTGGTCACTGCCTTTTGAGCATCGCTGCTTGTTTTCATTGTACCAGTCTTCTGTGTGTCCGAACTTGTGAGGCTCTGTGTCAAAGGAGTCTGTCACGGCCGTGGGCGAAGCATCACTGTCATTGCGCGAAAGTGCTATGCCCTGGTGAGACTGGACAGCGCCGCCTGACTTGCTTCACGCGCCATGGAAGACGGTGAACCTGGCGCAGTCCCCAGCTCCAGAGTTAGAAGCTGCCAATGCGCCAGCCTGCGCATTTCTGCATTTCACCTTCCGCTCACAGGAGCTTGCTGCCCAGACGAAACGGGGAGTGGGTGCACCGCTGAGGCGCTGATGGCAGAAGAAACGTCGGGCAGGCGACAGCAGCCTGCTGGTGGTGCTGCTGGAGACGCGCGGCGAGTTCTGGGACAGGCTGCGCGCCGCCAGCGAGGGCGCCAGCGCGGCAGACTTCACCGCGCTGGCCCCAGAGGACTTTGTGCAGCAGGCACTGGCCCCGTACAAGTTACACGCTACACGCAGCGGTTCAGTCGGCTGTGCACGCATCCTGCTCGTACAGAGCACCATGAGACTCTCAGTGCCGCGTGGGAGCAGGTGCTCGTGTTCCTGAACTCGTTCCTGCTGCTTAACGATGGCAACCGGCTGGCCGTGTTCGCGATGCACAGCAGCGACAGGCGCGCGCCGGGCGCCCTCGACCACACACACTCTGCGCCAGCCCGGCTGTGCCGGCAGCTTGCAAACCGCGCTGCACGCGCCGCAGCCACCTGCTGTACCTGTCGCCGTCGCTGCTGGGCGAGGCGCGGCGGCGCCAGGCGCCCGGCGCGAGCAGCTCGCCCGCGCAGAGCGTGCTGCAGCGCCTGCGCCTGCTCGTGGCCGACGACGAGCGGCGCGCCGGCGCGCCCCCGGACGCGCTGCTGGCCGACCTTGGCTGGGCTTGAGCGTGCCTGTCTGAGGCAGGTTGTTGGGCTGTCGCACCACACCAAAGCGAGCACTTTCATGTAGGCAAAGTTTGGGCTGTGTGCATGTGGCAGAGCTCGTGTGGCGGGCGTCCGCATTGAAAAGGCCCAGGGCATGGTGGCGGCTCTGCTGTCGGCTTGCGTGTGATACTCTATGGTGCAGCGGGCGCCGTCGGGTGCTGCGGCGCAGAGGGCGCGGCCGCCGTCCACCTCCCCCTGCCAGCCAGGCTGCGGCGCAAACCCGCCGCGCCAGCGCAGGCGGCGGCGCCGAGCGCGGGCCGGGCGCGCTGGCGGGCGCGCTGTCGCGCGCGCTGTGCTTCATCCACAAGGTGCAGCGGCCGCCGCTGGGCGCTGCGGCAGGCGCCGGCGCGGCCGCGCTGCGCCAGGCGCCCAAGCCGCGCGTGCTGGTGCTGGTCGGCTGCCCCGACGCGACGTCGCAGTACATCGCGGTCATGAACGCCATCTTCTCCGCGCTGGTGCGCGTGCTGGGGGTAGGGCAGGGGCTAAGGGTAGGGGTAGGGGGTCCTAACCCTGATGCAGCTCGTGCGGTAGGGGAAGGGGTGTTGCACGACATGCGGCCTAGGGGCTGCTGCGCGGCGCCTTCGCGTCTCTTGTGGCGCCGCAGGCTCTGACGCTGCATCACACTCCGCGGTTCTGTGCCTTCACCGCCACAAGCACGGTAGTGTGCGCTCAGCAGGCCTTCTGACCGTGCCGCATGTCCGCATCTCTGTCCAGGCCGCCTGGCGTGAGCTGCCCCCCCTGGTCAGCCTGATCTGGTGTCTTGGGCGGCGAGCCTGCAGGCACCACACCTGCGCCGAGCACCTCACTGCTACGTGTGTGAAAGGCGGCGCTGCCTTTGGGCCGGCGCATGCAGCGCAGCAGCCGCGCTCGCTCGATGCCGTCATGTCAGCGGCATGCGTTCCCTGTTGTCCCAGCGTTCCCTGCCGTGACGGCGCCCCTGCGGGCCCGCGCGCGCAGCGCAGCGACGTGGTCGTCGACGCGTGCGTGGTGGGCGGCGCGGACTCGGCCTTCCTGCAGCAGGCCGCGCACCTGACCGGCGGCCTGTACCTGCGGCCGCCGCGCCCCGGCGGCCTGCTGCAGACGCTGCTGGTGCGCCGCGCCGCGCCCGGCGGGGCGCCGCGCCTGCAGCACCCCGCGCCTGCAGCACCCAGCACAACCGTGTCTGGCGTCGCCCTGCTGCACAGTGTGGCGGGCAGGCTCCTCGGCCACCAGCCTGCGGGCTGTCAAGCTGGTGTGGTCGGTGAGCCCGGGCCTGGCCCGGGCACGAAGCGCTGCAGGCGCGCGCGGCTTGCGAGGCCGGGGCCGGCCCAGACAGGGGCCGCTGCGCGGGCGCGCGCAGACGGTGTTCTGCTGCGACACCTACTCGCGCGGCTTCCTGGACCTGCCGCGCGCGAGCGCGGTCGACTTCCGCGCCTCCTGCTTCTGCCACAAGGTGGGGCCGCGGGGGGCTCTCATGGGCTGGCTCGAGGACGTGTGTGCTTGTGCAACGGCTTTGTCGACACTGTACACCGGTGCTTCAACAGGCTCGCGGGCCCTGGGCGATCGGCCCTGCCGAGCGCAGTCAGCGGGAGCCCTGGGCCCTGGTCAGGTCGCGGCCGCTTAGGGGCTTCCCTATGTGGGAGCCTTTTTGACCCCGTCGTCGCAGGCGCCGGTCCTGCTTGCAGCCGCGGCAGCTCTGTCAGCAGGGCTCGCCGCCCTGCTGCGCCGGCCTCGCGCCGCTCACGAGGCGGACGCTGAGCCCGCTCGTCGCCCCGCGCGCAGCGCGCGATCGACCTCGGCTACGTCTGCTCCGTCTGCCTCTCCATCTTCTGCCAGGCGCGGCGCCCTCCGCGCTCCACCCCGCGCGCCGCTCTGCGCTCCGCCCCAGCGCGCCGCGGCCGCGCGCCTCTGCGACGCACGGCCCTGGGGCCTGACGGCTGCGCACCTTGGGGCCGCTGCTTGGTCACGCGCGGCTGCCGGCCGCCCGGCCGGGCCGGCAGCGGCGATGCATGCTGCCCGCCATGTGAGGCCATGCGCGGTGGCTGCCTGACTCAGGTTCCCAGGAGCGCGGAAGGCGTGCGCGCCAAATCGGGCATCGGCTCAAAGCGAGCGAGCGGCCGGTGTGGCCATGGGCGGCAGGCGCTGCCGGAGTGCACCACATGCGGCACGCCCTTCGCGACCGCCAAGGCGGGCAAGCGGCCAGCGGCCGCGAGCCTGGCTGGCGCTGAGCGCAGCGGCAAGCAGGCGCATGTGTGAGCGCCTGCACGCCGGCGTGCAGCTCTGGCAACGCGGGGCCGCCGCCTGAACATCTGCATCTGCACTTTCGTTTTGCGGTGCAGCTTGAACATGCTGGAACACTGTCTCTGACATTATCAGTGAAAGGTATTTGGGGCCCGGCTGGGCAGTTGATATTTGCATCGGTGCGTGCCTGGCGAGTGTGCTTGCTCGCGTCGGGCAGATGCCAGGAGAGTTGCAGGGGCATGCAAATGTGCGGATGCATCACAGTATCTAGCCTAGGTGTGTGTGTGCTAACCAGCTGCTTTCCAACCTCACATGCGCATCCATGCACCGCGGCGCATGAGCTTGCGTGTGCCCAGCGGCGAGCATGTCCCCAGCAGGCTTGCATTCGGCGCACGCACATGTCCAGACAGCGGCATGTGTGTGTAACGATGAGTGTGCCGCACCATGTGCCGACGCAAGCATGCTCAAGGGAGGAGTGTAGCACAGATCTGCACAAACTGGTACAGCCTCTTAACATCCAATGTGTTTACTTTCATTTGCCACACCACTTTGCTGGTGCCCAACCAAGAGATCTGCGGCATCGGTGTCATTGCACATTTGCACATTGCATGCGCCATTGCAGCAGCTTCCTTACATACTTTTTGTGAACTGCTCTTACTTTTTAAATCAATCATACTCGGTCTCACCACAGAATACTGGCTTTGCAGCACGGACACTGGCACATGGCATGCACCCATGGCACCTGAACCTGTCTGAACCACCGGCACCCGCCAGCACGTACGCGTAAAAACAAGCACACACCCCGCGCAGAGATGGCAAGCAATGCAGAACTGTTCCAGTGCACATCCTGCGAGGCCCACGACGGTGCGAGCGGCCCTGTGTGGCATACGGCGGTTGTGATGTGCGGGCACACACTGCCCAGTGTGCGGTGATACGGTGGTTCCAGATGTACACGGCGGGCGAAGTGTGAACGCAGCACCAGCGGGTTCCAGACCACAGTGCGGACGGCTCAGGGTTGGGGTTGGGCCCCGCCGACTGTAACGCGCACCTCAATGCAAAGGCCTCAAGCACACGACACCTGCCAACGACCAGCGCGAGGCCCTCGACCGCCAGAGGCAGACTCATCACGCCCGCTGCCGGGCAGCCCGACCCCGCCAGGGCTCGTGGGCCCCGCCGCCCGCTGCGGCCCCCTCTGCGCACGGGAGTGTGTGGCGCCCGCGCTGTCGCACCGCCGCCCCGCCAACATGCTAAACATCCTACACGCAAGCTCCAACCCGGGCACGGCCGCACGCCGGGAGGGGTGGCGCCGGCAGGCTCCAGCAGGCAGCGCCGGCTGCTGCTGCAACGCCGCGCGTGCGCGCCGGCGCACGCTGCCGCGCACACGCGCTGCGCGCGCCTGCTCCTGCCCTGGACGAGCGCACTGTGCGGGGGCACAGCGCCCGGCACATGTGTGCTCCGCACGCGCCTATAGTGCGCGTGCGCGCTGGGCGGGCGGCGGCGCGCTTGCAGCCACGACACCCCCCACCCAGGACAGTTGAAAAGCCCCGGCGCACCCCTAGTCTGCCCACCCAATACAGAACGCAGCCCCCCGTGGGGGCCGGACGGACAGGGCGCCCTGGCCTTGTCGGCGCGCGGCGCACAAGGCCAGGGCGCACGCGCGCGGCGGGCTCACTGCCACGCCTCGTGGTCGGTCTTGACGTCGCGCACCGCCTTGAACACCGCGCTGTTGCACTTGAAGCCGGTGCCGAAGCCCAGCATCCAGATGCGGTCGCCCTTCTTGGCGCCGACCTGCGCGCATGCGCCCGCGCTCTCGCACACCTCCCCGCAACCGGTGCGCTCATGCACACACTGCTTCGCAACATGTCGACGCTCACGGCTATCTGCCCTGCACAGCCACTGGGCGGCAAAAGAGGATGATGCAGCAAAGCAGCGCTGCTTGCGCGGACATGCCCTGCAGCAGCAGGCAGGCAGTCGCATGGAGGCAGGCAAGCCCATCCACACTCAGCACATCAACAGCACCCCGCCGCCCTCTGCTGGCCGGGCGCGGCGCGGCGCCGTCAACGTGCTCGCTGTAAACAGGCTTGCCTGCTTCCACGCGACTGCCTGCCCCGCTGCTCCGGAGCATGCCTGCGCAAGCAGCCTGTCTGCCCCGCTGCTCCGACGCTGCAGGACAGCGGCCGGCAGAGTGCGGCGGCGCGCGGGCCCCGCGCACGCGCGCTTCCGTGCTGCTCAGCACACAGACGACGGCGGCGCAGAAGGGAGTAGGGTAGGGTCAGGGTTAGGGCGGCGGCGCGCACCCGCGCTTCCATGTTGGTGAGCACGTAGAAGACGGCGGCGCAGCAGGTGTTGCCGTAGCGGAACAGCGTCTCCTTGCTGGGCTGCACGTCGCTGGGCGCCAGGCTCAGCTTCTTCTCCACCTCCTCGATCACCGCGCGCCCGCCCGTGTGCACCAGGAAGTGCTGGAACGCGGTCTTGAAGTTGGGGATGTAGTTGCTGTCCATCACCGCGCGCACCTGGCGCGGCCGCGGGCTGTCAGTCGGCATCACAGCTTCTCACACCTTGCGGGGAGGAGCAAGGTTGCTCGTGGCCGTTGACCAGCTCTCATTCACACGGGGATTTGAGAACGCCCACTTATATCAAGAGCCAAGCATTGCAAGAGCAGCGGCCACTCATTGCAGGAGTGGCGGCCACGGTCGCCGTGCGGCACAGGCCCCATACATGGGGATCGCATAATGGCAAAGCCACAGCCAGTTCCCATCATGCTACCTCATCATCATCAGCACCATCATCCTCCCTGTGTTGGCAGCAGAGCGCGGGCTGTGCCGCACCAGCTCGGTCAGCGGCAGCACGTGCGGCGCGAGCGACGCGATGTTGGTCTTGAGCGCGAGCGCGGCGGTGGGCACCACGTTGCGCTGCAGGCAGATGCCGCGGATGCCCTCCTCGTCCTCGCGCTGCCGGATGGCGTTGAAGGCGTCGTCGTCCGCGCCGATGTGGCTGCGCACGGTGAGCGTCATCTCGTACTTCGCGCGCGCGCGGTCCGCCGGCCTGCGCGCGGCGCGCCCGCTGCGTCAGCGCGCGCAGCCCACAACATTCGCACACTAAACCCTGCTCTTAATGCCAGGCTCCTGCTGAGCCAGGCACACCCCAGCTGCTGATCCTGGCACGCAGGCAAGCGGCACAAGTCCTGTACCTATCACACCACCACCAAACCAGCTCACGTGCTCCAGAAGAGATGCAACAGCAACACAGTAATCCTGCATGCACCAGCGATGCAGTGCTAGAGCCGGCGCGGCGCGCCTGCGCGCGGCAGCGGGGGGCGCACCGGTTGGACAGCATGCAGGCGGCGCCGCCGACGCGGAACAGGCAGTTGGAGACGAGGCAGGAGCGGTTGTTGCCGGCGTAGTAGTTGTTGGTGATGTTCTCGTGCGCCACGACCAGCACGCGCTTGTTGGGCAGCGCCTGCGCCGCGCGCGGCCGCCGTCAGCCGGCGCTCATCGCAGAGTGACTTGTACGCCGGTGCCTACCGGCTGGCATTGCTAGCAGCAACTTGTGAATGCCTATTGGCTGGCCTTGCTAGCAGCAATTTGTGACAAACTGTTCAAGAGCAAATGCAACCCTTGCACACAGGGGACACGGAGCTCTCCCGCAAATGCGCTGTCAGCATCGGCTCAATGAAGAGCTCCCTGTCGACACCTGCCCAACCGCATCACTCCAAGCCCTCAGCAGCGCTTTGCCGTACGCTCTGCCATGGCCTGGTGTGCAGCCCAGCCTTGCCTGCTACTTACAAGCACCCAGGGGGGCGCGCGCGCCTGCAGGAACTGCTTGGCCATGTCGAGCGCGACCACGCCGCCGGAGCAGCCCATGCCGGCCAGGTTGTGGCTGAGCACGTCGGTGCGCATCTTGAAGTGGTTGACGATCATGCTGGC
>JAABUY010001278.1_pt1 | contig 34959 bp, 25 predicted proteins | sample 5560271 | NCBI WGS metagenome assembly JAABUY01 (sample SAMN10711886, study PRJNA513374) | rock metagenome | isolation source: Antarctica rocks | place: Antarctica: Victoria Land, University Valley | reverse complement strand
CCATCGCGTTATCGTAGCAGACCGCGGTCCTGCCGGTCGAATGGCGCAGGCCGAGGTCGGCCAGGGCTGTGTGGAACTCGTGCGAGGTGTAGTTGCTGCCGCGGTCGGTGTGGAAGATCGCCTGATCAGCGAGTCCGGTCGCGGCGGCCCGTCGGATCGCGGTGGTGATCAGTGAGGTCCGGTAGTGGTCGTCCATGGCGTGCGCGATGACCTTCTTGGAGTAGCAGTCGATCACCGTCGCCAGGAACACCCAACCCTCCCAGGTGGGGATGTAGGTGATGTCCCCGACCAGTTTCCGGCCGGGCGCGTCGGCGGTGAAGTCACGGCCGACCAGGTCCGGGATGGGCCCGGCCGCGGCGTCGGCGCGGGTCAACCCCAGCCGGCCGGGCCGCGGCTGGCAGGGCACGAGTCCCAGCTCCCGGGCCAGGTGACGGACCAGCTCCCGGCCCGCGAGGACTCCCCGGCGGGCGAGCGCGGCGTGCAACCGGCGGTAGCCGTAGGTCTCATCCGAACGGGTGAACTCCTCGGTGATCAGGGCTTTCAAGACGTCGCGGCGCCGGGCGGTCGCCGAGTCCGGACGTGCCCGCCACGAATAAAACCCCGACGCGGACACGTCCAGCCAGCGGCACATCGACCGAACAGGGAACGGGCACTGCGGTTCGGTGAGCGTGGTGTCGACGAACTCGTACTTCTCGCTCACCGGGGATCCTGGGCGAAGTACGCTGCGGCTTTTTTCAGGAACTCGTTCTCCAGCTTCACCTCCCGGTATCTGCGTTCGAGTTCACGGAGCCGGGCTTGGTCGCCCACGTTCAGCCCCGGTTCCTCCCCGACGTGGTCACGGCGGTAGACGCTCACCCAATTCCCCAAGGTCCCCTCACCGATCCCCAGCTCCCGGGCCACTGAGGCGATGGGCCGCGACGAATCGATGACCAACCGGACAGCGTCCTCACGGAACTCCGGACTGAACACCCTCTTTGCTCGACTCACGACCTGGCCTCTCATCTAAGTGGAAAGATTGTATCCACTGTCCGAGAAACGCGGGGCACCTCAACCCTGCTGGACGCCACTCCCAACGTGTGTGTTCAGAGGCTGGTGAGCTGGTGGAGAGCGGGGTATCCGAACAGCACCACGAAGATCATTCCGAGGAGGCTGTAGGGGATGGCCATGCGGCTGGTGGCTTTGCTGGCTTTGATCTGCAGCCGGGCGAGTCCCGTTTCGCGGGCGGCGTCGACGCGGACCCGCAGGGCGGTGAGGATCGCGGTGCCGCGGAGTTCGCTGTTGCGCAGGATATTCGCGAGCTCGAGCAGTGGTTCGCTATCGACCTGGCGGGCGAGAGCGCGCAGCGCGTCGTGGGGCTGCCGGGTGGCGAGCCGGGCCTTTTTCAGGGCGTCGCGGATCCGGAGGAAGGTCCAAGTGTTCCCGGCGTATGCGGCCTGTTCGATGGCTTCGTTGATCCCGGCGGTGGACGCGCGCTGGATGAGAAGAAGCTCGTTGTAGACGATGATGTCGTCGTTGAATTCCCGCCGCATGGCGGCAGCGACCGCGCGGACCTGCAAGGCGGGAACGAACCACAGGACCGCGGCGGCGGCGATCCCACCGATGAGCGGGATCCCGATCGGTGGGTTGATCCCGGCGGTGATCACGGCCGCGGTCAGCACGGGTGGGTAGACGAGGCCGACGAGGACCGCGAACAGCCGCCGGACCATGATCTGGCCGGCGGTGATGTCCAGCAGTGCCAGGTCGGCGGGGTCCAGCACCGCGGCCCGGGTGTGCCCGACCCGCTGCTGAAGCCAGTCCCCGAGGCGGACCGCGCGCAGCTGCCGCTGGTCGTCGGTGAGCGCGTACAGGTCGACACCGCTGCGCACACGGTTCCCGGCCAGGGCCTCGGCAAGCCGGGGCGCAGACGGGGACAGCGCCCGCACGGCCACCGCGACACCGGTGCCGAGCAGGGCGGCCATGACGACGGTGAAGATCACCTAGCGCCTCCCTGGGCTCGGGTGGGACGGGGGGTCGTGACCGGCCGGAGGGCTGCCATCCCGCTCATCAGCCCGGGCCGGGTCTGACGGAACACCGGTCGCACCAGCAGCCGCGGCGGGACCGGAGTGGCGGTGAGCGCGCGCATCAGCAGCAGGCACCCGAAGAACCCGGCCAAGATCACGGCAAGCACGGCCTGCCCGGCCGGAGTGCGGTAGGGGGCGGTGTAGTCCCCGGCCAGGGATCCGGCCAGGATCACGGCGCCGTAGATGCCAGCGATCAGCCGGGCGCTCTGGCGAGGTTTGGCGCGGTCGGTTTCGATGTCGCGGCGGCGACGGACCGTGCTCTCCACGGTCGCGGCGAGGCTGTTGAGGGTCGGGACGAACCCCGCGCCGCGGTGGGCGTTGGTGATCAAGGTGGTCGCCACGAGGTCCGCGTCGCGGTCGGCCAGCTCATCGGCCCACAGCCGCAGCGCGAGTTCCAGCGGCATCCGGCCGTGGATCCGTTCGGCGAGGTGCTCCACCGAGGGCCGCAGAGGCCGCGGGCAGGTGCGGACAGACTCGGGGATCACGGTCTGCAGGACCCCGGCGCTGGACAGCATCTCGGCCAGGCGCCGGGTCCACTCCCCCAGCGCCTCGAGGCGCTCGATGGAGGCGTTCGTCGCGGACGGCTTGGGCAGGATGCCGGGCCCGAACGCGACCGCGAGCCCGGCGCCGACGGCGAGGACCGGCAGTCCGCTGACAGTGAGCACCGCGACCAGGGCGAGCAGAGCGAGCAGCCAACGGCGGGCCCGGCGCGCCGACTCGTCCGACCCGGGGCTGGCGAGCTGGCGCAGCCGGCGGCGCAGCGGCTGCGGCCGCCGGTCGCGGGCCGGGGCGGTGGTGCCGCGCCACCCGGCGACGGCCGCGGCCAGTCCCCCGGTCAGCGCGGCCCCGAACAGGGCGGCGGCGAGCCCGGTCACGCCGCGCCCCACCAGTTGGTCGGGCTGTCATAGCCGACGGCGACCAGCTCCTCCAGGCACGCGGGGGTGGCCTTGGGGGTCGCGCGCCCGTCCGGGCCGGGCGCGAAGACCTCGTTGTAGTGGGGGGCGAAACCGTCGCCGACGGTGACCTCGAGGATGTGGCTGACGAACCGCTCGATCTTCCCGCCGCCGGGCCGGTTGTCCACGGCCTGGGAGTAGACGAGCAGGTCCACGTTGCGCCGGACCATGTCCTGGGCGCGGTCCTCGGTGAGCCCGGCCCGGGCGACCAGGCCGATGAACCGGGCCATCGCGTCCTGTGGGCTGCGGCCGTGGACGGTGCCCATCGTGCCGGCGTTGCTCTGGGCGGCATCGAGCATGGCCAGCGCCTCGTTGCCGCGGACCTCCCCGACGATCAGCCGGTTCAGCGACTTGCGGAGCATGTGGGGTGTCAGGTCATCCAGGCTGATCTGCCCGGATCCGTCGCTGTTGGCTTCCCGAGCGGTGAACGTCTTCACGGTGTGGACGAACCCGCGCTGGGGCATCAGCCGCTCGAGGTAGAGCTCCTTGTCCGACTCCAGCGTGCCGATGACCTCGGTCAGCCCGCACTCGAGGCTCGCCGCGCGCATCGTCGTGGTCTTCCCGGTGTTCTGGACACCGCCGAACAGGATGTTCCGCTTCGCGCGGACCGCTGCGCGGAGGAAGTCCGCGACCGGCTGGTCGAAGGTCCCCAGCTCGACGAGGTCCTCCAGGGTGGAGGCCCGCATCGCGGCCGGTTGGCGGCGGATCACCACGTACGGGCGCAGGCTCACGTCCATCGACGCGGTCACCCGGGCTGACAGCTCCGGGACGCTGAACGTCGGGGTCGGGTGGGCGGTGCTGAACTGCCGGCCGTAGCGAGACGCAAGAGCGTTGACCGCGTCGACCAGCTCCTGGTCGCTGCCCACCACCGGCGGGACCCGGGCGGGCATCCCGCTGTTGCGGGAGACCACGATGTCGTCCCACCCGCAGATGTGGATGTCCTCGACGTCGTCGCCGAGGTCGAACAGCTCCTGCAGGGGCCCGACCCCGTACACGAGGTCCAGCACGGCGTCGATGATCTGCTGCTCGGTGTCGGCGTCCAACGGTGTCTGGCCCGCGTCGACCTGGGCCCGGCGGTACCCGGTGACCGCGCGGGCGAGGACTGCGGTGGCCTCGCCGCGGACCTGCTCCACGCCTGCGCGGCTCTCGGTCTGGGGTAGGTAGGGAAGTGCGTCGGCGTGGATCCGGTCACGCAGCGCCCGGTCGACGGTGACCTGCAGCGTCTCCAGCTCCGCGGGCCTGTCGGCTGTCCAACGGTCGATGGCCCCGATACCACCGGGTGGGCGGTCGCCGGCTGGACGGACGGGGGTCGCCGGGCGCGGTTGGCGCGGCGGAGCCTGCGCGGGCTCGGACCGGCCGGCCGGGGGGTGGTCGAACACCGGGTAGCGGGCTGCGGTGGCCGGCCCTGCCCCGGTCCCCGCACCTGACCGGAGCCGCAGAGCCGGAGCTACGCCCGGCGCCCGCCCTGGACGGGGCTGGGCCGGTCCCCGGTCCACCGGGTCGCCGCCATCCGGGGTCGGGTCGACCGGGGCTGGCTCCGCAGGCTGGACGCTGTCACCCTCGACCCGGCCGCGGCCGGCCGGGCTGGCGGTTGGCGCGGGCTGGTACCCGAGCGGACGGGGCCGCTCGATCCGCAGCCGACGCGGCGCGACCGCCGGCGCGGACCCCGGCTGCTCAGCCCCGGGGCCACCGACGGGCGCGGGCGCGGACTCACCGGCAGGTGCCACCGCCGCTGCCCGAGCGTCCCCAGCTGCTGGACTACCGGGTGCTGCGTGGGTGCCCGGTGCGGCGGTGGTTTCCCACTCGCGCCGCGCAGGTTCAGCGGTCCACGACACGGGCGTTCACCACCTCTTCGAGCTCGACGGACTCGACCCGGACGTCTTGCTTCCACTCCTCGGTCAACGCGACGAGCAGCTGCCGGGTGGCGCGCAGGAGCTTCCCGCCGGCGCGTGCATCGACCAGCCCGGCTCGAAGCCGCTCAGCGGTCCGGTCCTCCAGCGGGATAGCGGGGAGCACGGACGCGTCGACCCCGCCGGCCGCGGCCATCTCCCCCGGCGCGTACGCGGTGGGGCCGATCACGACCAGGCGGACCGCGCGGCGGGTGACCCCGCCGTCGTGGAGGGTCCGGATCAGCGCGGCCGCGGCGTCAAGGGACCACAGCTGCCCGCGGGTGCAGACCAGGACCCGGTCGGCGTTCTTCAACAGCCCCGTCGGGGAGTGGGCTGCCGCGTACCGGCCGGTGTCGGCGATCACGTCCAGACCGTCGGCGGACATCGCCCGCAGCTGCCGACCCAGCGGCTCCCACACATTGACCAGGGACCGGGCCTGCGCCGGGGAACGGATCCCGAACAGGGCGAGCCGCTGTTGGGTGCCCGGGTCCAGCGCGAGGGCTTCCTCCCACACGGCGGTGGCCACGGGGACCCGGTCCGCGGCGAGGCGCAGCAGTCCGTCGCCGTGATCCAAGCCGGTGAGCATCTGGCGGAGGTCGTCCCCAGCCGGGTCCGCGCCCACGAGCAGCGCACGACCGGGCCAGGCGTTGAACATCGCCAACGCGAGAGTGGTGACCCCCGGTGATCCCTTCGCGGAGACCAGGGCGGTCAGCACCGGTGCACGCTCACTGCACCGGGAGCGCGACGACGACGACCCGCTGTGCGGCGGCAGCTGCGGCGAGGTCCGGGCTGTCGGTGGAGGCCACCAGCACATCGACCGGGATCCGCCCGTCCTGGTCGGTCTCGCCGAGCGATTCGAGGGTGCCAGTGATGACCTTCTGCACCTGGCCGGCGGTGCCGGTGCCGGCCGCTCCCCCACCGCTGACGGCCGCGCCGGAGCCGTCGGAGGGGGAGCTGGTGGCGTTGGGACTGTCCGCGCCGGCTGCGACGGTCGATGAGTCCGGGACGATGACCAAGCTCAGGGGGGCGCCGGAGGCTAGGTCCTGGCGCGGGATCTGCCCGCTGCCCAGCGACAGTCCCACCAGGGCTTTCCCGGCCGGGACCTGCACGCCGACCGAGATGTCCTGATCGGTCAGCAGGCTCCCGCCGTGCAGGGCTCCGGTGGTCCGCTGCCCCAACGCCGTGGACAGTTCCGCGGCGGGCATCGAGTGCACCGCGGGACCCAGGGCCACCTTGGTGACCGCGAGGTCGGAGCCGCCGAGCCGGGTCCCGAACGGGATGTCATGGGTGAGCACCACGACGCCGGTCTTGTGACCGGCCCCGGACACGACGAGCAGGCAGCCCGCGGCTCCGGCGGCGGCCACCGCGATTCCGACGGCCAGCGCCCGGGTGTTACGGCGGCGCGGAAGTGCCTGTTCACGGACGCGCCGTGGCGCGCCCGGGGCCGTCGGGGAGGACCCGGCCGGGCCGGACACGGCCGGGGCTGAGGCGGCCGATGCTGGGGCGTCGGTGGGTGCGGTCATGGCTGGCTCCCTACTTGGGGGCATCGGGCAACCCTAGGAACGCCCGCAGACACTTCCCCACCAGCTGTGAACGGGACGGCGCGCGGTACTGCTCGGCAAGCCCGTCGAGCACCGCGAGCTCTGATGGGATCAGCTGCACCTGCATCTGCGCCAGCGGCTCACCGACCCGCCGAACCCGGCGGACCCGACGGGGCTCGAACAGTGCCGGCCCGTCACCGGTGGGTAGGCCGGCTGGGAACATCCCGTCGAACAGGTCCCTGCTGGCCTCGACCGCGTGGAGGACGACCTCGGCCTTGGTGACGTTGTGGGCGCGGGCGTAGTCGTTCGTCGCGTCGACCACCGGCACCGGCATCTGCAGGACCACCGGTCGGGTCGACCGGGACCGGCCACTGCGGGCCGGGCGGGTCCCCGGGTCCGGGGTGTCGGCCTCGCGGCTGGGATGGCTGGATCCCGGACCGGGGGGCGGCTGCGTGAGGTCGGCGACGGGGGCCGCGGGCGCCTGCCCGGTGGCCTGGTGGCCGTCGGTACGCCGGACCCGGCCCGGACGGGGGCGGGGTGGCGCGGGATCCGCCAGGGCCGGTGAGCGACCGTCGGCGGGGCCGGTGGTGCCGAGGTCCGCCCGAACGGTGTGCTCGCCGGCGGCAGCGGTTCGGGCGTCTGGGCCGGTCGGGTCCGGTTCGCCGTCGGAGGTGACGGGGTCCACTCGGCGGCGGCTCGGCGAACGGGCGGGACGGGTGAAGGGGCTGAACGGGTCGTCCAGGTCGCTGTCGGCGCCGTCGTCGAGGATCCCGGCGAACTGCTCGACCCCGTCCGGGACCGCGGTCCCCCACCTCCGGTCGGCGGCCATCACACGGACTCGGCGGTCAGGTCCTCCGCGGCCAACGGCGCAGCGGAGTGCTCCGCGCCGCCCACCGGGGCGGGCCCCGCTGCGGTTTCCGGTGGCGCGGTAGCTGTCTCGCGCTGCCGGATCCGGGCCAGGACCTCCCGGGTGAGCTGGCGGTAGTCCTGCGCGAGCGCCTCAGCGGTCCCCGACAGCGCGGCGGTCGCCGGGCGGGGCGCGTCCGGGTCCTTGGCGCGGGCCTTGAGCCATCGCAGCCGCGCGTTCTTCGCGTCCTTGGCGTCGGCGGCGAGCTCGGCGGGCAGCTGGCCACGGTTACGTGCCTCGACCGCGGCCGAGGAGTGCCGGATGACCGTGGTGAACAGCGGCGCCCGGTCACCGAGGACCCGGTGCAGGCCCTCCCGGGTGTTCGCGAGCAGGTTCTTCGCGGTCGTGGGGTTCGCGAAGATCACCGTGCCGAGGTACTCGAGGTCGGGGTTGAGCCGCTGCGCCCAGCGGACCCGGCTGCCCATCGCGTCCAGCCCGTCCCACGAGCCCTGGTCGGTTCGGATCGGAACCAGCAGCCACCGCGCCGCGTACAGGGCCATCGTCTGCAGGACGGCGTCCCCGGGTGGGGTGTCGACCAACACGACGTCGTAGCCGTCGTCGGTGTCGTTGGCGGCCTCAGCGATCCGGGTCCCGCACGTGAGCAGCCACTCCGGGTTGGTCACGTCATGCGCGAGGTGGACCAGCTTCTCCAGGTGGCGTCCCCCACAGAGCAGGTCCAGGTTCTCCCGGACCCCGATCGCCGCGTCGAGCAGGTCGCTGTCCTCGTCGGTGAGCTTGCTCACCAGCGCTTCACCGCGGTCGGATTCGTTGCGGGCGGACAGGCCGAACTCCCGGGCCAACCCCCCGAGCGGATCCAGGTCGACGGTGAGTACACGGGACCCGTGAGCGGCGAGCTCCCCCGCGAGAGCCCCGGTGATGGCGGTCTTGCCCGTGCCGCCCTTGCCGTTGCTGACCGCGATCACTCGGCGGTCCGGATCCATGTGGTCCTGCACCGGGACTCCCCCTGTCGCGACGGCACGGTCGGCCCGCGAGTCGGCTGGAACCTACCCACAACGTTGGACAAGAACGCGCTGACATGCGGACACGCTTGGTTGTTCTTGTCCACGGTGATGTATAGCGTGCGTCATGCTTACTGCAAGCGTGCGTCATGCTTACCGCAAGCTTGCGGCGTGATTGGTGCACGCTTGTCGCAGGCGTGGTCAAGGTTGGGTCACCTGCGGACAATTGCGGTGGGACCAGCGCGGGCGCCGGCGAGATCGCTCGGTATGTGACCTGTGTCACACCAACAGACCAGGCCTGTCGCGCCCAGACCCCGCCCGATCGCTGGACAGACACCGAGCCAGACCCGCTGCGGACCGTCATCCCCACGCCGATCCCGGGGAGGACCTCATGACCACCATGACTCAGCGCGTCGCCGGCGCGTGGGCCGCGCAGGCCGCCACCACCAACGCCCGAACCACCTACGCCCAGTGGGCCGACACCGAGCCGCTGTGGGCGGCCGTCGACCTCGAGCACCTACCCACCGCGATGCTCCGCATGCCCTACGTGCAGGCCTGCGCCCTGTTCCGCTTCCTGCTCGTCCGGCACCGGGCCGGCGATCAGTTCGCGACCCTCACGGCGGTCCACCTGCTCCGGGCGGGCCTGACGACGCAGCTCAGCGTCTTCGGGCGGGTGATGTATCGACTCGAAGCCGGGGCCGTGGACAGCGCCGTCTACCTGGCGGCAGTCGAGGCCATCGACTCCGCGGCGGCCCGAGACCGCGAGACCCTCACGATCTGGGCGTTGCTCAACGACATCCGCCACCGCGTCCGCCGCGAGGTTGCCCGGGAGTTCACCCGAGCCGAACGGGAGGTGGTCTCAGACGCTGAGTGGCTGGACCGGCCAGCCCCCGAACCCGAGCCCGAACAGGCCCTCGAGCAGGTACTCGCCGCAGCGGTGGCCAGCGCGGTCATCGAGACCGCCGACGCGCAGCTGCTGCTCCAGCGCTGCGACAGCTGGCGGGACCCGCAGGAGTTCAGCGCGCGCACCGGCCTGACCCAGGCGAACTGCCGGCAGCGGCACTCCCGCGCCACCCGGAAACTGCGGACTGCCGCGGCGGACGGGCTGCTGGTCGCCGCGTGACATCGACCCAGACCACCACGCCAGCAGCGGGTGCAACGGTCGGAAGGGAGCGGGTGCGAGCGGTGGGGACACGCTGGGCCTGCTCCGCAAGCTACGCAGTCCAGCGTGGCACCCACGGTCAAGCCAAGCGTGTGCCAATCACGTCCCAAGCTTGGACACGGCTCAGTACCGGCATGCGACACGGCCAGGCCGAGCGGGGGACACCACCGGGGCGGGCTGGAGACGCGGCCGGCCCTGCAACGGGGACCCGCAGCCTGGGGGAGCGGTGAGCCCGCTGGTGCGCCCCTCACTGGCCCGGCCCAACCGTCTGCGGTCCGACGGTCAGGCCACGACCGAAGGTCCCGACGCGGACCGTCCAGAGCGGGGTCCGGTCGCCGGCATGGTCCCCGGGGCACGGCGATTGGGTGCGACGGCGTCCGCGGGGAACCGCGCGCCCACCACCGGCCGGACCGGAGCCAGCCGGGAGGGCCGCCGGGAGGGCCGCCGGGAGGGGGAGCGGCACCAGCGGACCCTGCGCCGCCAGGACCGGGCGGGTCTGGGCGCGATGTCCGCCGGCGCCGCCGCCGGCGGGGGCGGTCTCGCTGCGGCCGGCGTGGCCTCGATGGTCGTAGGGACCCCCGGGTGGGCCCCCGCCGTGCTGGCGGCCGCCGGGGTCGCCGCCGCGGGAGGGCTGGTCCGCGTCGGGTACCGGGCGGGGCAGCGGACCCGACTGGCCGCGGCCGCCGGGGTCGCCGCCGCAGGGCAGCTCGGCCTCTCAGGTGGTGTCCGCGCGTCGGGGCGGCCTGTCGTCGAAGCCCGGGCGTGGCGGGGGACCGGGATCGGTAGCCCCCGGCTGGTGACCGTGCACGTCCCCCGGCATCTGGATCTGGACGAGACCGATCACGCCGGGGTCGCGGCCACGGTCAGTGCGGTGTTCGGCGCCGCCTACCGGGTGCAGCGGCGCAGCCGCGGCCGGCTCCTACTCCGCCGCCACACCCCGACCCCGGCGGTTCCGGTGGACCCGGTGATCGCCCGCGTACACCGCACGGTCGCTGAGATGCTCGGGACCACCGCGCGGGTCACGAAGCTGCAGCTGGGGGAGTCCGGACAGCCGGAGCAGTTCGATGTCCACCTCGACTCCGGGAACCGTGTCGTGGCCGAGGCCTGGCGGGCGCGGGCGGAGAGGTCGCTGTCCACGATGCTGCCCGGCCGGTGGCGCGCCCGATGGGACCTCGAGCGTGACCGGGTGCACTTCGAGCTGCGTCCCAGCCTCCCCGAGCGGCTGCCCAACCCCGGGATCACCGACGCCGACAGGCGGGCGGGTAGCCGGCTGCCGTTCGGTGTGGACGAGAACGGCTCGACCGTCTATTGGCAGATGGAGACCAGCCCCCACATGGTGGTGACCGGGTCGACAGGTGTCGGCAAGGCGCTGGCGTTGGACAGCCCCATCAGGACCGACCAGGGCTGGGCGACGATGGGGGAGCTGCAGGCCGGAGCCTGCGTGTTCGACGAACGCGGGGAGCCCTGCACCGTCCAGGTCGTCCACCCGGTCCAGCTTGACCGGCCCTGTTATGACGTGTCCTTCTCCGACGGATCGACGATCGTCGCGGACGCGGACCACCTGTGGGTGACGACCACCCGGGCTGAGCGGGTCCAGCAGGCCAGGCCTCTGCGCGGGGTCGTGGCCTACACCGCGAACGAGATCGGCGCTGTCGCGGAAGCCACGGCCGCCGCCGCCCAGGTGCCCGACGTCCTGGTGAGCAGCGGAACGCTCATCAGAGAGCTCGGTCAGCGGTACCAGCAACTGGTGTACCGGGCGGCACGGCAGATCGGACCGAGCGCGACCATCTCACTCGAGTACGACCGGACACCTCACCGCGGACCGTCCCAGAAGGTCAGCCGCCCGGTCCCGGGGTACTCGCGCCAGTTGCTGCTCAAGGCGCTGCTGGGGTGGATGCAGACACCGACCAACGCCGACCGCGTCCTGGACCACGAGTCGCTCGTCACCACTGCGCAGATCGCCGCCACCCTCACGGCCGAGGGCCACTACGCCAACCACTCAGTCGTCGTCGCAGGCGCGCTGCACCTGCCGCACGGTGACCTCCCGATCGACCCGTACCTGCTCGGGTGCTGGCTGGGGGACGGTGCCACTCACAACGCAACCGTGTTCACAGCCGACCAGGAGATCGTCACGGCGTTCACCGACGCCGGGTACCCCGTCACGGCTGACCGGAGCGACCCGTACGCCTACCGGATCGGGGGAGGGTTCCGCTCCCAGCTGCGCCAACTGGGGGTCTTCAAGAACAAGCACGTCCCCAGCGCCTACCTCAACGCCGACATCCCCGCCCGACAGGCTCTGATCGCGGGGTTGCTCGACACCGACGGGTGGGTCCAGAGCGGGCACGGCCATCGGTTCTGCACCACCAGCGCCCGACTGCGAGACGCTGCAGTCGAGCTGATCCAGGGCTTGGGGCTTCAGTGCCGCGTCACCAGCCGGGCCGTCCAGGGCCGCAGCCCGGCATCGTCAACGGCGTGGAACATCACCTTCGCTGCTGCTCCGGCGATGTTCCGACTGACCCGGAAGCGGACCCGGGTGCCGTCCGGGCCCAGCCGCGAGACCAACGCCCGGCGCTACATCACCGCGGCACGGCCCATCCCCTCGGTTCCGGTCCGATGCATCACCGTGGACAGCCCCAGCCGGCTGTACCTGGCCGGGCGGTCACTGATCCCCACCCACAACACGGTCGCCGTGAACGGGCTGCTCGCCGGGGCGTCGAACCTGGGTTGGCCGATCCGGGTGTGCGACCCCAAACGGATCGAGTTCCTCGGGATGAGGGACTGGCCGAACGTGCAGATCGTGGCCACGACGGTCGAGGAGATGGTCACCACGATCCATGACAGCTGGCAGCTGATGGAGAAGCGGTACCGGCTGATCGAGCAGGGCAAGGCCAGCGAGGACGACTTCGAGCCGACGGTGCTGGTGTTGGACGAGTACCGCGACATGGTCGCCCTCGTCGATGACTGGTGGACCTCGGTGATCCGGCCGGGGGTCTCCGCCAAGCTCAAGCTCCCGACCAAGTGCCCGGTCTACGGGTGGGTCGGGAGCCTTGCCCGCAAGGGCCGATCGGCTCGGGTCCACGTGGTCCTGGGCACCCAGCGGCCCGACGCGGAGTTCCTCGGTGGGGAGATGCGCGACAACTTCCGAGCCCGGCTGTCGTTGGGACGGCTGAGCCCGCAGGGCGCGCAGATGATGTGGGAGGCCCCGTTCATCGGGGTCGCCGTCCCCGCGGTCCGGGGACGCGGAACCGCGGCCGCCGGGCCATTCGGGGTGCCCACCGAAGCCCAGGTCTACTGGACCCCGGACCCGCGACGAGCCACCAGCCCAGAAGACCGGGAGCTACTCGCTGAGCTGCGTCCCGCTGAAGTCATCCACCCCCGGCAGGAGGTGGTCTGGGGCGACAACATCGACTTCGCGAACCCCATTGAGGTCGAGTCGATCGTGTGGCTACGGGTCCGCAACGCCCACCTGGCCAACCTCCCGCCCGGCGTCGACCCGGACGCGGACAACCAAGACGACGACGACCAGGACGACGACATCACGGACGGGGAAGCCGTCGGCGAGAACAGCGCGGACCCCGCCGTTGCGAACGCCGACCGGGAGCCGAGCGCGGCCGGCGGGGTACCGAGCACCGCGGGGTCGACCTCGATCGGCGACGCATCCCCAGGGGCACGCCGCGGACATGGGAAACCGACACCGGAGCAGCCCATACCTGTCGTCGACGAGGCCCACCCCCGCGGCATCGACCCGGCCGGCGACGACCCGGCCGGCGAGGGCGGTGGGGGTGGGGGCGGGGGCGACCCGACCCCGACTGGCAGGGCCGCCTGGACGGCCCGTCGCTGGCCCGGTCGCTCCAGCCGCGCGGTAGGGGGCGCCGGCGGGCAGGTCGTGGACCTCGCCGCGCACCGGCATCAGGCACCCCCCACCGCACCGGCCGACGACGCAGCCCAGGAGGTGTCGGAGTGGGGCAGTTACGACTCCGCGGCCGAGGGCGGGTACATCGGCACGGAGACCGTTGCGCCGAGCTCACTGCAGCCCGGTGACCTCCTGGAGGTCCCCGTGGAGGGGGTCGACACCTGGGCGGTGATCATCGACGTCGCCCCGGACATCGAGGACGAGCTCGCCTACGCGATCGACTACCTCACCGACGACGGTGTCGACGGAACCTGGGTCGTCCCCGACGATGACCTGGTGCACCGTCGCAGCCCTTCCGACGGGAGCTGAGCCGTGTCATCCGAGTTCGCACCCGGGGGCCGTCCCGGTCGAGCCGGGTCGCCACCGCGTTCTGCTGCCGGTGCCCCCGCCGGGGGAGTCGGCGTTGGAACGACGGCGCTCCCGCCGGATCATTCGCCGGGAACCTCTCCCGGCGCCGACCGGCGGCGGGGCCGTCATTCCCTTCAGTGCCCGCCGAGACGATCACCCCATCTCGGAGGATCTCGGCCTTGAGGACCTCGGCCAGGACCCGGTAGGCGACCCCGTCGACGAGCTGCCCCGTGACGGCGCGGTCCCTGTCTCGCTCGGCGAGGTACAGCCCGGAGACCTTGTCAGGGTCGACCTGGACGGGCCGACACCTGGGTGGTCGTCGACGAGATCGAACCCGACATCGAGGACCCCGACGCCTGGTGCGTCGGGTACCGCACCAACGACGGGGACGACGGCCAGCTGATCCTCCCCGACGACTGTCTCCTCAAGCGGCGCCCACCCCACGGCTGACGCTGTCACCGACACAAAAGGAACCCAAAAGACGTGCCCGTGAAACCCACGAGGGGACGGCGCCGTCGACCACCTGCGCACGAGTGGTCGACACCCGTCCGACCCCGGACGAGAGGGGGCAACAGCATCCGCCGACCCATACCGGGCCGGTTGCGCCGGTGGGCTGCCCGGGTGGCCGGTGCGCACGCCGTAGCGGGTAAGGGCCGCTTTGCGGGGACCGGAGCTGCGATCAACGGGCCTGCGGGGTTGACGAAAGTGGGGGTTGCGGGCTGGTTCCGGCGAACGCGGGATGTGCTTACACGGTGGGCATGGCGCCACCGTCGATCGTGACTTGCGTGCCGGAGATGTAGGCGGCAGCAGGAGAGACGAGGAACACGATCAGCTGGGCGGCCTCGTCGGCCGTCCCGGCTCGGCCGAGGGGGATGTCCATCGCGTTGACGAAGTCCCCGACGAGCTCGTCGACGTCTCGGCCAGCTGCCACGGCGAAGTGCTCCACGGCCTCAGTGCGGATTACGCCCGGCGACACGAGGTTGACCCGCACTCCCCGGGGCCCGGCCTCGCGAGCCAGACCGTTGCTGTAGGCGACGAGCGCTGCCTTGGCCGCCGAGTAGGGCAGCGACGCCGGACGGGCGACGCGGGACGCACCGGACCCAACGTGGACGATCGCTCCCTGCCCGGTCTCAGCGAGGGCCGGCAGGAGGGCCCGGTCGAGGCGTACCGCGGCCATGAGGTTGAGGTCGAGGTCGCGCTGCCAGTCCTCGTCGGAGAATCCCAGCGCTCCCTCCGGGCGGTGGGTCTGACCGCCGGCGTTGGAGACCAGGATGTCCAGGCCCCCGAGCAGCTCCAGAGTTCGCCGGGACACGGTGGCCACGCCCTCGGCGGTCGACAGATCGGCGGCGATGCCGCGGGGACCACCGCCGGCCGGGACGGTGCGCGCGGCGACGACGACCTCGGCGCCGGCGTCGGCCAGCCGCCGGGCCGTGGCGGCCCCGATACCGCGGGTCCCGCCGGTGACCAGCGCGCGTCGGCCGGTCAGATCAGGTGAGGCGGAGGTGAGAGCCATTCCCGGACGGTAGGCCATCACCGATGATGATCGATCATCGATGCCTGGGTACTGTCCGGTCGTGCGCTCACTCGACCACTGCCTCCCCGAGGAGATCGAGCTCTCCGGCGTCCTGTACGCCCTCGCCGACCCGATCCGGCTGCGCATCGTCCGTGTGCTCAGCGACGGCCAAGAACACGTCCAGGCCGATTTCCCCGCCGACGTCGCGCAGTCGACGCTCAGCCATCACATGAAGCGACTGCGCCAGGCCGGGGTCGCGTGGAGCCGCCCGGAGGGCACCCGCTGCTTCGTGACACTGCGACCCGAGCTTGAGCAGCGACTGCCGGGGCTGCTCGCCTCGGTGCTCGCCGCCGCCGCGCGGGAGGGGCATCGACCCGAGGAGGTCGCCCTCTAAATCTGATCACAGCGATAGCGCCGGCTACGGGACGTCTACTCCGCGCAGTCAGCTGTCGCCTGCCGTCCTTCGCCGACTGGCGATCCAGCGCGATGTTCGGCGGGGGGTCCCGGAGCCCCGGAGGGCTGCTGGTCAGCGGGACGGCCCAGCGTCGGGGAGTGGGCGGGGACCCGCGGTACCAGCTGGTTGCCCGGGCGAGGACTCGGTCACGGCCGTGTAGTGGGCCGCCGCGAGCCGCGGTGGCCGGGAGGTGAAGTCCTCAGTGCGGAGGTGCCGCCCTCAGGGCGGTCAGTGCGGGCGAGAACGGCGTGCGCGCGGAAGACGTCGGCAGCGGTCCGCGCGGCGGCGGTGGCGGACTCTGCGCCGACCGGTCCGGCGAGTGTCACTGTCAGGATCGCATTCCGCTCCACCCGACCTGCACCAACGGGGCTGGGTGTAGTCGGGGGCACCGGATGCCGGGGTGCGCCCGGCTCGCTGCGCGGCGTCCGCGGCCTCGGTGACCGCGGTGAGCAGGCCCGGCCGTCGGGTGGTGTTACCACAGCCCGACCGTGGCGGCAGGGCCGAGGACGTCCATCGACCCGGGGTTCCCGTGCACGGCCAGTTCGGTCTCGGCGAGCTGTTGGGCGGCGTGCTTCATCGCCACGACCCGCCCAGCGGCCTCCCGTCCGACCGTGCCGGCCACCCGCAGCCGCTCCTGGGGGTCCAGCCCGGGCAGGGTCCCGGCCGGGCGGACAGGTGCGCGCTGCAGGGGGTTCGTGCCAGGTCACCGCGGCCGGGCGTGCCCCTGCCGCTCATCAGGCGGTGAGCTTCGACCAGGTCAGGTCGCGATGCACCCGGTTCCGCTGCATCGGGGTTTCGTAGTACGGTTATCACGTGTGGAGGTTCTTCGGTCGGCTCTCCGTCACGCCATCGACCCGGGGGACATCGATCACGCTGTAACTCACGCTCTGGTGGTCGAGGAGGTCGGGGAGGACCCGACGCGGTACCTCGTCCTAGGGCCGGACCGGGCCGGGAACCTCCTCGAGGTGGTCGTCCTGGATCGACCACAGGGACCGGCCGTAATGCACGCCATGGTCATGCGCGCCAGGTACCGGCGTCTACTACCCGGAGGGGGAAGCAGATGACAGCCACCGTTCACGGCCACACCGCCGACGGCACAGCGGTCACCGACGCCACGATCGAGGGGCTCGCCGCGGAAGCCGAAGGCGGCTATGCCGTCGAGGACATCCTCCGCCGCCGCCCCGGACGTCCGCCAATCGGTAGTGGTGCGTCGTCAGTGGAGTCCGTACGCCTCGACCCGGACCTCAAACGGGACCTGCTGCTTCGGGCTGCCGCCGAGCACACCAGCGTCTCCGAAGTCATCCGCACCGCCGTCCGCCAATACCTCCTCGTCAGCTGACGGCACGCCGCGGTACGCCGCGGTGGGCTGATTCTTGGAAGGTACAGAGGGCGACCGGCGTGGCCGCGATGACAGCTCTGGAGGCAGCCTCGGCCCACCCCCGAGCCCACCTCCGGGGTCCTCGTCGACGCGATGGCGTCCTCGTTGTCCAGCACGGTCGTGTCACCGACCGGTGGGGTCGCCACTGGGTCGGACAACCGGTCCGACCCCGTCCTGTTCGGCGGTGGCGCTGCAGAGCTGCTCGGTGGGTGCCGGTGTCGGCGCTCTGGCCGTCCGACGCCGTCGCTGCGCCGGCTGATCCTCGGCTCGTCGTCCCGTGTCGGGTCGGACGGCCCGCCGCCCGCGGGATCATGCCCGGTACCGGTCGGTTTGGCACCATGGGCGAGGTGCTCGCCACCTTCGTAGACTCCTAGGCGTGACGACTCGGGCACTGTTGGACCCGGGTCTTGTCCAGTTCGTCGACGCATTTCCCCGGCTTGACCTTTCGCCGTCGGGTCGCACCGCTTGGCGGGCGGCGAGCCGGCCGGCGGCGTCGTCTCCGTCACGGCCGGACGTCGAGACCAGCGAGGTTCTCGTGCCCCGTGCCGGTGACGAGGGGCCGGTGCGCGTCCTGGTGAGCCGTCCAGTCAAGCTCCCCGGACCGCCGCTCCCGGCAATCGTGTGGCTGCACGGCGGCGGGTTCGTCATCGGCAGCCCGGAGCAGGACCAGCGCCTGCTCGAGCGGATCGCCGGCGATGTGGGCTGCGTCGTGGCTGCCCCCGACTACCGGCTCGCGCCGGAAACGCCCTATCCCGGCGCCCTGCGGGACTGCTCCGCCGTGCTGCGCTGGTTACATGAGCAGCCCGATCGTCTCGGCGTGGACCCCACGCGGCTTGCAGTCGGGGGTCAGAGCGCCGGCGGCGGCTTGGCGGCGGCCGTCGCGCTCGAGGCCCGAGAGCGCGGCGGCCCCGTGCTGGCGCTGCAGGCGTTGGTCTACCCCATGCTTGACGATCGGACGGCTGGCCAAGCACTGGAGGAGCGCCCGTTCGCCGGCGAGTTCGTCTGGGACCACGCCACCAACGCAGCCGCCTGGGGCGCTCTGCTCGGGGAATCTGTCGGAACACCGGGCGTGAGCCCGCTTGCCGCTCCGGCCCGCGCCGCCGACCTCTCCAGGGTGGCGCCAGCCCTGGTGGTCGTTGGCGCCTTGGACCTACTCGTGGACGAGGCGGTGGTCTACGCCTCCCGTCTGGTCCGCGCCGGAGTGCCCACGACCCTGCACCTGTACGCCGGTGCGGTCCACGGCACGCTGGACGCTTCGGGCACTGCGCCCGGTGAGGCCATGCGAATCGAGCTGGTGACCGCGCTGCAGGTCGCGCTGCTGGGTGAGGTTCACCACCGTGCTCCGCGAAATGGGTCAGCTGAGGGTGCACCAACCAGCCCACCGAGAGCCACGAATTCGTAAACCGTTTTGATTTCAAAACCTGCTCCGGCCGATGCAGTAGTGCCGCTGGGCTGGGCGGGGCTGCCGCGCGCATCTCGGGTCGCGACCCGGGCGTTCGGTCACCGGCACCGCCACCTCTCCGGGCGGCCGCTGCCGGTCCGCGCCGTCCACGGGGCCGCTGACCTGCTGATGCTGCTGGCCGGAGCGGTCATGTACCCGCTGCTGCTGGTCGGGTACCGGCTGGCCCCCGGGCACCGGGTGTACGTGACCGGCGATGGGCGCGCCGTGGCCCACGTCGCGACCTGGCGGACCCGGCGTCGGTGGGTGGTCACTGACGTCGCGGCCTGGCCGTACGGCGGCGGCGCCGGCAAAGACCTGGTCCGCGGGCTACAGCAGGCCGCCGCCGCGGAGGGAGCGTCACTGCACCTCAAGGCCGCGCACTCCCGGCTGGTCACGCAGTTCTACGGCCCGCTCGGGTTCACCCCCACCCGGCGGCGGCACTGGCTCGTCTGGCACCCGGCCGGGACTACACCCGCTCTCCTCGGCGCATCCGACGCGCCGGTCAGCTGACCTCGCGCGGGACCGGGTGGGCAGGCACTGCAGCTGCCGCCTCCGCTGATCTCCAAAGTTTTTTCCCGCCCGTGTCACACATGGCTCGGGCCGGCACCCGTTCTGTGGGCGTGAGGATCTCCCGGGCCGCCGCCGCGCAGCGGCACACCAGCGCCCCCTCGGAGCTGGGCCGCCGTGGGGGATCGGCGGTCCGGCGTGTTGACGGGATTGAGACATGTCAGATCGTTATGGTCCGAATCACCTGCACCGTGACGGCCGCACCAGGAGGGAAACGATGGACAGCCCCCGTAAGCGCCTCACCCACCACAACGGCGGCCGGCCACACCTGGGCGACCGCGTCACCGCGACGGTCAGGTTGCCGCGGAGCATGCGCGAGCAGCTCGACGAGGAGGCTGACGCCCGGAGCATCACGCTCACGGACCTCATCAACGAGCTCGTCGCGAGGCACCTCGACAGCGTCCCGGTCTCTTCGTCGGGGGCCCTATCTGAACCCGCACCCGCTGGGCAGCGCGCTGGGTACCCCGGCCAGCAGGAGTTCCTCGTGGCGTAGACAGCAAAACGCCCTCCCGGTACCAGCCGGAAGGGCGTTGCTGATGTGTGTGTCGCTCGGGCCGGTTACCAGCCGTACCGATCGGCAGTTGTCCAACTCCCTGGCAGGGGAGTCAGCCTCACGTCTCATCCCAGAGAGTGGAGCAGCTCTGTGAGTGTAGCTACGCGTCCCGTCGCGCGCGCAAGCGCGACACGGCCCGTTGTCCGCCGTCCCGGCGCCGGCGGATCAGACGCGACCCTCACCGACCTCGCGCACCTCCTGGGACTGCGGACGGGGCGAGCAGGCTCCGGGTGACCGCGGCGCACACCGGCGGGTCCGCCTACCCGTCGCTGGATCGGGTCTATGACGCACTGCTGCGCAGTGGGCAGCGGCCGAAGCTGACCCGCGGCACCCACATCCAGGCGCGGTGCCCCTGCCATGAGGACCGGACCGCGAGCCTGTCGGTGGACTGGCGGCCGGACCGCGACGGGATGACGGTCGTCCACTGCTTCGCCTGCGACGCGTCGATGACCGCGCAGGACTTCGCGGCGGCGGTCGGGCTGGCGATGACGGACCTGTTCGACGCGGAGCCCAAGACACGGGGGAGCGGCCGCGCTCCGGGCGGGTCGGAACGGGCGAAGAAGAACCGGCTCGGGCCGCGGCCGGCGCGGATCGCCGCGCCGGCGGCGCCGCGGTCTGCTGCCGGGGCGTGGGAGCAGGTCGCGGCGTATGACTACGCCACCGTGGAAGGCGAGCTTGTCGGCCAGGTCGTCCGGGAGGAACGGGGCAGCGGGGACATCCGGGAGAAGCGGTTCCGGCAGCGCCGGCCCGATGGGCAGGGCTGGGTGTGGGAAAAGCCCCAGACCGTAGTGCTCTACCGGGCCCCGGAGGTCGCCGCGGCGATCGCGCAGGACCGCACCGTGTGGCTGTGTGAGGGGGAGAAGGACGCCGACGCGCTCGCCGCGGCCGGTGAGTGCGCGACCACCAACGCCGGCGGCGCGGGGTCGTTCACCGCGACCCACGCCGGGCAGCTGCGTGGGGCCCGGGTGGTGTGTGTGCTGGACCGCGACGGCGCCGGGTACCGGCGGGCGGCCACCGTCGCGCAGCTGACCCAGGGCATCGCCGTGGCGGTGCAGTACCGGCTGCCGGCGGTCCTCGCCGAGCACGCGGACCTCGCCGACCACCTGCAGGCCGGGTTGGGACTGGACGAACTGGTCCTGCTGGGCCCGGCCGAGGCAGCGCTGCGGGCGGCGCTGGCCGGGATCGAGGAGCTGCGCCGCTCGGTCGCGGTAGCCAAGGCCGAGGCGGGCGCGCAGCTACAGGTCGCCGAGCGCGCGCAGGAACGGGACTCGGGCCGGGGCGCGGAGCGGCGGGAGGGCCTGGCCCGGCGGTGGGCGGTCGAGGCGGTCCGCGACGCGCAGAAGGCCATCGACCTGGCCGCCGCGGTCGATGCGGCGGTGACCCTGCCGGAGCGGGCCGGGCTGGACGAACTGGTCGCCGAGGTGCACCGGGCTGCGCAGACCGTGGCCGCTGCGGCGGTTGACCTGTCCCGGCGGGTTAGGCAGGAGCCGCCGGCGGACCTGACCCGCCGGGCGCTGGGGGAGCGGCCCACCGCCGCACCCGCGACCACCGCCGCGGCCGCAGGGGCCGCGGCTCAGCCGGACCCCGTGGATGGGGCGGCGGCGGTGGCCGGCGGTGGGCGTGGCGGGCGGGGGGCTGGGCGGGTCGTCCAGTTCCCGGGCGGGGACGACGGCCGCGGCTCTGGTGGTGGGACCGGTCCCTCGGTGCGGGTCACCCAGCGCCGGTTCGAGCTGCTCGACGGGCAGATCGTGCGGTGGGAGACCAGTAACGGCGCCGACCGGGCCCGGCTGGTGCTGTCCCCTCCGGTGACGGTGGTCTGCGTCCAGCGCCCGGCCGGCCCGTCGACCCTGGGCGTGTCCGAGTCGGCCCGGCGGGCCGCCGCTGGCGCGGACCGCAGCGTCACCCACTACGTCATGGGCTACGGGGACCCGGTCAGCGGGGAGGAGCTGACCCACCGGGTCGAGGCGAAGGACTTCGACAGCGGCCGGTTCCTGGCCGCGTTCCCCATCCCGCTGACGTTCGACTCCCGGTCCAGCGGCCGCGCGGAGGTGTGCGACGCGATCAAGGCGGTCACCGTCGGGCAGCGTGGCGCGATCCCGATCGAGCGGATCTTCACCGAGACCGGGTGGGCGGAACTGCCCGGCGGGCAGGTCGGGTTCATCCACGCCGGCGGCGCGGTCACCGCTGACGGGACCGTGCCGGTGTCCGCGCAGCTGCCCGGGCCGCTGAGCTTCTATGACCTGCCCGACCCGACCTCGGATCCCGCGGTGATCGGGGCGGCGTGGCGGGCGCACGTGGCGCCGTTGCTGCGCCGGTTGCCCGGGCACGTCGGGGCGATGATCGTCGGCGCCGCGCTGCGGGCGGTGCTGGGCCGGACCCAGTCCACGACCGCGGTGGTGGGCCGGCACCAGACCTACAAGTCGGTGATCGCCTCCCAGGCGATGAACTTCTTCGGCCCCGACTGGTCCCGGAACCGCCCGACGCTGTCGATGAGCCGGACCGCGACCACGCTGAACGCGACCCGCAACGTGTTCGCGGCCGCGAAGAACGTGCTCGTGTTCTGCGACGACTTCGCGCCGGACCACGGGTACGCGGAGGCCGCCAAGCGGCAGGGCGAAGTCGCCCGGATGCTCTACAACGCCGAGACCAAGGTCGCCAACGACCGCAACAACACCACCCACACCGGGTCCTCCCCGAACAGTTCGGTGATCACCACCGCGGAGATGCCGCCGCCGCCCGGGTCGGCGCGGGACCGGGTCGCGATCGTGGACGTCACCCCCGGCGACATGGACCTGGACACCGTGTTCGCACTCGACACCCGGGAGTCCCGGGAAGCCCGGGCGCTGCTCGGGGCGTCGCTGATCAGCTGGGTCGCGGGTCGGCTCGAGGAGCGGCTGGCCTGGGCCGGGGAGCAGAAGCACCGCAACTTCCTCCGGCTGCGCCGCGCGCACCCGACCGCGACCGGGCGGGCGCTGGAACCGGCCGCGGACATCGAGGTCGGCTGGCAGCTGTTCGGGGAGTTCCTGCTCAGCACCGGGGCGGCCGAGCCCGCCGAGGTCGACCAGATGCTCACCGAGGCCCACACCGCGCTCGGGGACAACGCCGAACGCCAGGAGGACCCGGACCAGCCCAGCGACGTCAACGAGCGGATCCGCCGGCTGCTGGTCGCTGCGTTCACCGAACTCGCGGTCCACGTCACCCAGATCGGTGGGCGGACCCCGCCGCTCCCGGATGCGCTGCTGCTGGGCTGGCGGCGCCTGGAGCTGTCCGGACCCCCCCCGCCCGGTGGGTATGAGGAGAAGTTCCGGCTCGACGCCCGCGGCACCCAGGTTGGGGTCGTCAACGACACCGGGACCCGGCTCTACCTGCACCCGGGGACCCTGACCTCGGCGCTGAAGTCGTTGCTGGCCCGGTCCGGGGAGGGCTGGGACGTCGACGAGGCCCACGTCCAGCTCGCGCTCGTCGACGGCGGCCTGCTCGCGTCCGCGGTCGAGGGTGCCGCGCAGCCCCGGGTCCGGTACCAGCTCAAGCGGGCCACTGCCGCCGGGCACGGACACAAACAGCGGATGTGGGATGTCAACCTGCGTGGGCTGTTCGACGAGCCCGCCGCACCCGAGGACACCGCAGGCCCCGAGGGACACGACGGCCCGGCCGGTCCGGCGGGGCTGTTCGGTGCCGCGCACCCCGGCCGGCCCCAGCCCCTCGAGGACGACGAGACCCCCGGGGACCAGGGCGGGGACGGGGACACCGAAACCGGGGACAACCCGGCCGAGCTGCCCGCCGCAGCCCAGGCCACCGCCCCACTGCTGGTCCCCGCCCCCGACGCGCTGCCCGACCACCCGGCCCCCGATCCCGCGCCGGATCCGACATGGGTGTCGGACCCGGCGGGTAGGCGGGACACCGACAGCCGACCGGACACCAGCGGCGGGATCGACCAGCGCCCGGTCATCACCGAGAAGGAGGCCCTCGTGCTCGAGGACCGCGAGCGGGTCCTGCGCCACCTCGACATCGAGCCGCGCCAGTTCCGGGCAGCGTCAGGGGAGCTGGTCACCTGGGGTGTCGGGGACAGCGACCGGGAGCCGTGCGAGGTCTGCGACCAGATCACCGGGACAGTCGTGGTCACCGCGATCAACCTGCCGGTGTTCGTCCACCCCCGCTGCTACGCCAAGCTCAACCCCGCCTACCAGCAGGGCCCCGAACTCGTCGTCCCCGACCTCCGCGCCACCCCACCAGCCACCACCCAGGCAGCGGCCGCCGCACCGACGCCACCGGCCCAGACGCCGGCCCCTTCGGTGGGAGCTGCCGACTCGCCGGCGCCGACGGCCACCCCGCCAGCGCCGGTCCCAGCGGCCACCGGGACGGGGCCGCGGGACCGGTCCCCGGCCCGTCCCGCCTGGGCCAAGCCCCGCCCCGAGCCGCTGCGCTCCGAGCAGCCCCCGCCCACCAGCGCCCGCCCCGTTGGACCCGCTACTGCAGCCGCGGCGTCGGCGGTCCCGGCTGGGGGGGGGGACCGGGCAGCCCGACGGGCCACGCCGGAGTTCACCGCGGCCGTCGCGGTCGCCGACGTCGACGGGCTCCACCTGCCCGACGGGCAGATCCGACCGCTGCCCAACCCGCTGGAGCACGCCGGGCAACTCGCAGCCGCCGCGACCGAGCTCCGGCTCGGGAACACCCTCTACGCCGGGAAGACCGCCCGGGGCAGTGAAGCCGGTCAGATCTGGCTCACCGCCGCGCTGTGCGCGCAGCTCGGGCTGCCCACCGGGCTGCCCGAGGACACCCGGGCGCGGACCCGGGCGCTGACGGTGTGGGCCAAGGCCAGCAGCTGGCTGACCGCCGCCGCGGACGCCGGATGGCGCTACACCGGCAACGCCCAGGGTGACCTCGAGGACCCGCCGCTGGTGCCCTGGCAGAAGACGTGGATCCCCGGGTCGTCCAAGGTCAACGCGGTCGAGCTGGTCTACCAGCCGCTGGTCACCTCCGACCGGGTCGAGTCGCTGCTGGTCACCGACCCCGACGACCCGGCCGCGGAGCCGGGATGGCCGGCGCCGGTGGCACTGGCCCGCCGGCTGCAGGCGTTCGCCGACGCGGCGCCGGTGATGTTCCGCCGGACCCCCGGGGTGACCGGGCACGAGGCGGTCAAGCAGCGCAGCCGCGGCAAGAAGATCAGCGTGTTCGACACCGAGTTCCCCGCGTTCCCCGACGCCGCCGCCGCCGCCGGGGTGGAGGGGGTGTTCCTCTGGGGCCGGGAGCTCACCGGGGCCGAGCAGCGGATGCCGGTGATCCACGGGTATGACGCCCGCGCCTGCTACGTCGCGGCGTGCTCCAGCCTCGAGCTGGGGGTCGGGCAGGCCGAGCACCGGGTCGGGCAGGACGCGGCCGTCGCGTGGGACCCCAACGGCCGGGTCCCCGGGTACTGGCGGGTGCAGGCCCCGGGGTGGGAGCAGTGGGGCCTGCCGGACCCAGTCGACCCCGGCGCCGCCGGCCGCCGGGCCGGGCAGTGGCAGTGGGTGGCCAGCCCCACGCTGCGGCTGATGCGCGGGGAGCTCGGCTGGGACGTCCCGGTCGAGGAGGCCTGGGTGTGGCCGACCCACACCCGACACCTGGACACCTGGTACGAGGGGTGGCGGGACGCGACCGCGACCCTGCGGGCCGCCGAGGACGGCGGGGACCCTGACGCCGGCGCCGCGCGCCGGCTGGTCAAGGCCTGCTACGCGGCGAGCTTCGGGAAGTTCGCCGCCGAGGACCTCGCCGACCGGCAGTCCCGGTTGTACCGGCCGGACTGGGCGCACACGATCCGCGCGCAGGCCCGGGCCAACCTCTACCGCCAGCTGCTCCGGGCGGGGGAGACCACCGGCCGGTGGCCGGTCGCGGTGGACCGCGACGCGGTCTACTACGCAGCCGACGACCTCGACCCGGTCACCGCAGCCCCGGAGGGGCTGAACATGACCGGCCGGTTCGGGCACCTCAAGCCCGAACGGTCCTACCCGGTCGCGCAGTGGCTGACCCGCGCCGACCCGGGGCTGCCCCCGATCGCCGGGCGGGTCGTGGACCCCCCGGCCGCCGCGGTCGCCGAGCGCCGAGCTGCGCAGCGCGCCGCTGACCAGGCCCGGAACCTCAGCCGCGCACGCGCGGCGGGCTGACCGTGGCCGAGGGCGAGGAACGGCTCCTCGACGCGATCACCGCCGGCCGGTACAGCCAGGCATCCGGTCAGGGCACCCAGACCCTGGCCAACCGGATGCTCGGGTTCTACGCCGGCAACCGCCGACAGGCCGCCGCGGACCTCGGGGTGTCCGAACGGACGTTCCGCCGGTGGCGGGCCGGGCAGGGCAACGCGACCCGGCTCAACCGGGAACTGCTCGTGCGCCGGGCCGCGCTGTCCCCGACGCGGGAACGCGCACTGGGCACCGAACGCGGACTGCGGCTGCGCGGCACCGTGATCGCCGGACCCGGGCCCGCCCAGGCACAGCCCACCCCGGTCCCGCCCCGCCAGGCCGGGACCCGCCGCGCACCCGCCGCGCCACCACCGGCGCCCGGGGACCTCACCCCGCCCCGCGATGTCCCACCGGTGCCCCGCCGCGGCCAACCAACCCCCACACCCCGGCCGCCGGCGGCCCCGGGGGCCGGCATGGCCCCGCCCACACCGCCCGGGATCAGCTACCACAACCTGCGCCGCTGGTACGGCAACGCCTACGTCCTCGGTGACAACGCCCAGACCCTGCTCGCCGCCTACCGCGGCGGGGCCAGCGCCAACCAGCTCCACCAGATCCTCGAACAGGGACTCAGCGCCGACTACATGGGCGGCCAAGAGTTCGGGGTCACCCGCTACGACCAGATCGACATGGCGCCCAGCACCCCCGGCCAGTCCCTGCCCAGTGGCGGCCGCAGCAGGGCGCGCCGCCGCCGCTGACCACTCGGCCGCCGCCCCCGGGGCCACGCGGCCGCCGTCGACGGACCCGACTTGGGTCCATCGACGGACCCGCCCGCACCCCAGCGGCGCCGGGATGGTCCAACCACCCGGCCTTCCGCGGCGACCCCCACGGCGGTAACTGTGCGTGAGAGCTCGGCCGTCCAGTGCCGCATCGACCAGGCAGGTGCCAACCACCCACAGCCCGGTCCGCGCAAATCCGGCCGTCGACACCCGATCCGACCCGACGCGCTGACCTGCGCCGATGCAAACCGACCAGCACCCTGCCACGTGATCAACTCCGGTCTGACCGGGGTGGGGGACCGAGGTGGGGGACCGGTCGACAGCGCCCTGAGCAGCAAGAACAGGTGTTGCAAGGGTCCGGTCCCCCGGTCCCCCAGGCCCGCGCGGTCGGTGTGTGTAGAGCCGACCAGCCACCTGCCGTCCCGACCGGACACAGCGCGTCACAAGAACCCGGCAGGGGCTTGCTTCGTTGGACGGTCCCCAGTAGGGCTGGCAGCCCGCACACCAAGGTCAGGAGACAGCCGACGAGTGACCGACACCACCCACAGAACAGGCAGCGCAGCGAGACGCGGTGAGCCGGACCCGGCGCCGCTCGGGCGGTGGGGGGACGCCTTCACCGCCGACGAGCCCAACCGCTGCTGGCGGGACATCACCCACGGCGGGTTCCGGCCCTCACCCAACCGCTGCCCCCACCCCGTCACCTGGGCCGGCTACTACGACACCCGCGACCGCAACCCGGACACGGCCCCGCCGACATCGACCCACCGCCGCCGCAGGCACCACCACCACCGACAGCCAGCACATGGGGGCGGCGCCCAGAAGGTGTCCCGGCCCAGCCGAGGTCCTCGCAGGTCCGACTCCAGCAGGTGCCTCGTCCTACACCTACCCCGGGACTGGCCCTGGCACGCGGCCTCCGAGCAGCTGTTCACCCGAGCCGTTTACGGACCGCCGGGCGCGCGCTGACCCCACCCACACCGCCCTCACGGGCCGACTGGAGACACGAGTGGAAACGCCGAGCACGCCGGCCGGGCAGCCACGCCCCGCCGAGACCCGCGCCCAGAAACCGCCGTCCGACCCGAGAGATCAGCACCGCCTAAAAACTGACGCGTTGGATCCAGGCTGAGCGATTCGTCACAGCGCGACCAACGCGGCAGCGATCGCTGTTGCGAACCGGTCGAGATCGACGGCGGGGATCGAACAGCGCCGGACAACGGCTCGCCAATACAGGGGGCTAACCATGATGTCAAGCGCTATCTCCCGATCGATGTCCTCGCGCAGTTCCCCACGGGCGATCGCCTCGTCGAGGACCTTGCGACCGTTTCGGCGCGTCGGCTCCCCGACGGCGACCGTGATGCGGGAGTCCAGTTCCGGCACCCGGAGCGCCTGGGACGCGAGGTCCGCGGTGATCGACGCAATCCCCGGCTCGGCCAGCAGCCGCGCGAAGGACTCCAGTAGGACATAAACGTCATCACGCAGACTCAGCTCCGTCCCAACAACTTCCGGAATGACGAGAACCTCACCGATCACGTCACCCACAAGAGCGAGTTTCGAGGGCCAGCGGCGATAGACCGCCGCCTTGCCGACCCCGGCGCGACGCGCAACCGCCTCGATCGACGTACCGGCGTATCCGTGGGCGGCCAGCTCGAGGAGCAGCGCGTCACAGATCGCGCGAGTCACCGCGGGGCGGGGCACAGCCGCACCAGCGGGCGCGTGGCCAGCCATTTCAGCACCCTAATCCGGCCCAGACGCCCACCCGCGCCTCGACTGCTGTTCCCCTCCCGATGAGATCATTACGACGCCGCGGCCGGGGAAGCACCCACGCGCGACGGACGACCGCCTGCGTCACCGTCCGGTTCGACTAGTGAACGCTATACGCTCGCCGGCTCCGCTGGATGGCTAACTCTGACCCGACAGGACGTGACCGTACCGTTCCAACGTGGTTACCATCGCAACATGAGCCGTGATCAGAGCTTTGATGTCATCGTCGTCGGCGCCGGCAGCGCCGGCTGCGTGCTCGCCGCCCGGCTGAGCGAGGATCCGCGCCGGCAGGTCGCACTGCTCGAGGTGGGGGACTCCGCCGCTGCCGGCGACGTCACCACCCCCGGTCGGGCGTCCCTGCTTCCGCAGGGTGATCGCGCGTGGCCCTCGCCGACCGTGCCGCAGGCCGCGGCCGGCGGAAGGGTGGTGCCGTTGGTCACCGGGAGGGCCCTGGGCGGGGGCAGCAGTATCAACGCCATGGGCTGGTTCCAGGGGCAGCCCGCCGACTTCGACCGATGGGCCACCGCCGGTGCCGAGGGGTGGGGAGCAGACGCCATGGTCCCCGTCTTCGACCGCATCGAGGATCACGAACTCGGCCCCGCGGGCGGGCACGGCGCGGGAGGTCCGATGTCGGTGACCAGCCCCCGACATCTGCACCCCTTGGCGCTGCCGTTCCTGCGTGCTGGGCTGGAGCAGGGTTGGCCACTGAGCCGGGACCTCAGTGGCGACCAGCGGACCGGTGTGTCGCTCGCCTTCAGCAACATCCGGGACGGGCGCCGGCACAGCGTTGTCGACGGGTACCTGACACCTGCCGAAAGCCGGTCCAATCTCACCGTGTCGACCGGCACACGGGTCACCGAGATCGTCGTGGAACGCGGCCGCGCCGTCGGTGTGCGCGTCAGCGGCCCGGACGGTGACGCCGCTGAGCTGACGGCCCGGGGCGGGGTCGTGCTCACGGCCGGCGCGCTGCGCACCCCGCACCTGCTGATGCTGTCCGGGATGGGCCCGGCACAGCACCTGCAGGACCACGGACTGGCTGTGACCTGCGACCTACCTGCCGTCGGCGCCCACCTACAGGACCACCCGGCGGTGCCGGTCCCGTTCTTCATCGACCCGGCGGTCGCCCCATACCCGGACGCCGAGGCGGACTACCGGCTGATGCGACGCGGTCCGCTCTCCTCGCTCGCCCAGACAGTTGCGGTGGTCGCCACCGGGGAGCGCGCCGGTGACCCCGAAGCGCCACCAGAACTCGTCTTCGGCCTCGGTCTCGGGGGCGCCGACGCCGGCCTGCAGCAGGTCGACGGGCCGACGGGTGTCTGGGTCGTCGGGTTGCTCGACCCCGACAGCCGGGGCACGGTCCGGCTGAACTCCGCCGACCCCGCTGACGATCTGCTGGTCGACCCGCGCTACCTCAGCGAGGACCGCGACCGGCGGCGGCTCCGGGACGGGGTCCGCTCGGGCTTCCGGTTGCTGCAGGCCGACGCCGTCTCGGGACTCGTCCGGCCCGCCGTTCCCGTCCCCGGGGACGACGCGGCGATGGACGCGTTCATCGACAGCGCCCTACTCGCCTACTACCACCCCATCGGGACGGCGCGGATGGGCACCGGCCGAGACTCCGCGGTCGACCCCCGGCTCCACGTGCACGGCGTCGACGGGCTCTGGGTGGCAGATGCGTCGGTGATGCCCCACATCACGCGTGCCCTGCCCCAAGCGACGACGATCGCGATCGCGGAGCGCGCGGCCGAATTGATCTCGCTCGATCTCGGCGCGGCGGCGTGACAGCGAAGAGAAGCGCAACTCCGGAACGGTGAGTCGCCGGTCTGCGGTGGGGACCGCACCCGGGTGTGAACAGCCTGGAGGATGTCCTTGTCAAGTTTGACGACGTCCGGCTCGAGCTGGCGCACCACCGAAGCCGCCGCCAAGGCTGCCGGGGATGGTGGCGATCCAGCGCCATTTCAGCCGGCGCGCGAGCGCGAGCTACCCGGTGGCTGTGTCAGGTTGATCTGGCCCCACTGTGACGGCTTGATCTGGCCCCACCTGACCGACGGCGACTGCCTGCGCGGTGGTGTGACGGCTTGATCTGGCCCCACCTGGGGGACGTGTCGGTGCCGGTCGAGGTGTGCCTGCGCCCGCATAGTCGTGATCAGCGACTCTGGCGGGAGGGCCCGGGTTGGGGACGCGGGTGGAGCTGTACGAGGCGATCCGCCGCGATGCCCGCTGCGAGGACCTCTCGATCCGAGCCCTCGCCGAGCGCCATGGAGTGCACCGCCGGACCGTCCGGGCCGCCCTGGCCTCGGCGGTCCCGGAGCCCCGCAAGGTGCCGGTGCGGGTCGCCCCGAAGCTCGAGGCCGCCAAGCCCCTGATCGACGCGATGCTGGTGGCGGACCTGACGGCATGGCGCAAGCAGCAGCACACCGCCCGGCGGGTCCTGGCGCGGCTGGTCGACGAGCACGCGATGAGCGAGCTGTCGTACTCCGCGGTGCGGGACTACGTCGCCCGGCGCCGCCCGGAGATCCAGGCCGCGGCGGGCAGGACGGAGGACAAGGCATGCGTGCCGCAGACCCACGAGCCGGGGGCTGAGGCCGAGGTCGACTTCGCCGACGTCTGGCTGCACCTGGACGGTGAGCTGACCAAGTGCGCGCTGTTCACGCTGCGCCTGTCGTACTCGGGCAAGGCCGTCCACCGGGTGTTCGCCAGCCAAGGCCAGGAGGCGTTCATCGAGGGCCACCTGGAGGCGTTCGCGGTACTCGGCGGCACCCCGGTCGACAAGATCCGTTACGACAACCTCAAGAGCGCGGTCACGCGGGTGCTGTTCGGCCGGAACCGGACCGAGTCCGACCGTTGGGTGAGCTTCCGGTCGCACTACGGCTTCGACGCGTTCTACTGCCGGCCCGGGATCGAAGGCGCGCACGAGAAGGGCAGGGTCGAGGGTGAGGTCGGTCGGTGTCGCCGCAACCACCTCGTCCCGATGCCGAAGGTCGCGACCCTGGCGGAGCTCAACGCCCGCCTCGAGCAGATCGACCAGGGCGAGGACCGGCGGCGCGTCGACAACCGGACGCTGACGGTCGGGCACGACTTCGCCCTCGAGCAGCCCCTGCTGCGGCCGCTGCCCGTCGAGGGCATCGACCCGGGCCTGACCTTGACCCCGCGGGTCGACCGCTACGCGCGGGTGATGGTCCGGATGGCGCGGTACTCGGTCCCGGCCCGGCTGATCGGCCGCAAGGTGCGGGTGTCGCTGCGGGCGTCGGAGCTGGTGGTGTTCGACGGCCGGGTTGAGGTCGCCCGGCACGCCCGGTCGGTCCGCAAAGGCTCACAAACCCTGCTGCTGGATCACTACCTGGAGGTTCTGGCCCGCAAGCCCGGGGCGCTGCCCGGCGCAACAGCCCTGGCTCAGGCCCGCGGCGCCGGGACGTTCACGCCCGCGCACGACGTGTTCTGGGCCCTGGCCCGCAAGAACCTGGGTGATGCCGGTGGGACCCGCGCTTTGGTCGAGGTCCTGCTGTTACACCGCCACCTCACCCACGACGCGGTCGTCGCCGGGCTGGCGGCCGCGGTCTCGGTCGGCTCGAGCAGCCCCGATGTAGTGGCGGTCGAGGCCCGCAAGGCCGCGCAGCTGCACGGCGCGACCCCCACCGTCGGCACACCCGCCGCTGCCACAGCGGCGGAGCCGCCGGCTACGCCGTCGCGGCGGGACCGGGTCGCGAGCCTGACCGAACGGCGGCTTGTCGACTCCCGTGACCGCGCCGGTGTGCTGCCCGCCGACGGCCGGCCGTTGCCGTCGGTCGCCCAGTACGACGAGCTGCTGGCGCACCCGCCCGCCGCCGGAACCCGAGGAGCCTGATGACCACCACCACCACGCCCGCGCCTGGCGGCAGGGCCAGGGCAACGACGAGCACGGCGACCGCGGTCCGGGGCGGGCGGGCCGGGGTCACCGACCAGGCCGCGGACGCCGCGGTCGACCAGGCCTGCCGGATGCTGCGCCTACCCACGATGCGCTCCCGGTTCGCTGAGGTCGCCGACGCCGCTCAGCGTGAGCAGCTGACCTACCGCGGGTTCCTGGCCGAGCTGCTCATGGCCGAGTGCGACGACCGGGACCGCCGCCGCTCCGCCCGGCGCCTGAGCGCCGCGGGGTTCCCGCGCGAGAAGTGGCTGCAGGACTTCGACTACGCCGCCAACCCCAGCATCCAACCCGCCGTCATCGCCCAGCTCGCCGCCTGCGCCTGGGTCAGCAAAGGCGAACCGCTCTGCCTGATCGGGGACTCAGGCACCGGCAAGAGCCACCTGCTCATCGGCCTGGGCGCCGCCGCGGCGATGGCCGGACACCGGGTGAAGTACGTCCTGGCCGCCAAGCTCGTCAACGAACTCGTCGAAGCCGCCGACGAACGCCAGCTGTCCAAGACCATCGCCCGCTACGGCCGCGTCGACCTGCTCTGCCTGGACGAGCTCGGCTACATGGAACTCGACCGGCGCGGCGCCGAACTGCTGTTCCAAGTCCTCACCGAACGCGAGGAGAAGAGCTCAGTGGCGATCGCGTCGAACGAGAGCTTCAGCGGCTGGACCAAAACCTTCACCGACCCCCGGCTCTGCGCCGCCATCGTCGACCGCCTCACCTTCGGCGGCAACATCATCGAGACCGGCACCACCAGCTACCGCCTCGCCCACACCCGCGCGCAGCGAGCGGCAACGTAGTCCAAGCACCAGCAGGCGCTTCTCGTGCGAGCTCCGTTCGGACTGGCCCTGCTAGGACAGGGCCGACCAGGGGGGCGGCCCTGTCCTACCGTTGAACCATGACGGCGGCGGCCATCACCCAGAGTCTGCTCGAGGGCTGTTGGTCGGCGTTGGGTGGCGAAGCCCGTCTCCTGGAACGGGTGACATGGACGGGCGGGTCGCCGGGGTTGTTGCCGTCGCGGCTGCCGGCCCTGCCGGCCATGCTCGCTGCGGTCGGCGCCGCCACTCTGGCCGCGTCAGTCCTAGATGCGGCCCGGTCCGGGCAGCGGCCGGCGCAGGTGTTCGTCGACGCTGAGCACGTCGCCCTGGCGGCCCGCAGCGAGCGCTACGCGCGTATTGGTGGGAGACCGCCGCAGGACCTGTTCGCTCCCCTGTCGCGGTTCTGGCAGACCCGCGACGGCTGGCTGCGCCTGCACACGAACTACCCCTGGCACCAGGGTCGGGCGCTGCGCGTGCTCGGAGTGCCGGCGGACCCGCAAGCTGTCGCAGAGGCGGTCCTGGCATGGCGCGCGGAGGACCTGGAGGACGCGCTCACCGCAGCGGGCGCGCTCGGCTTCGCCGTTCTTACTCCCGAGCAGTGGCGGGCGCACCCACAGGGACAAGCCGTTGCGCCGCTGGCGCTTCGGCGGGGCCAGCCCGGCCCGGCGCGGCCCCTGCGTGTCGGCCGGGGCGCGGCAGGCGTGCGGGTGCTGGACCTGACCCGTGTGATCGCCGGCCCAGTGGCCACACGCACAGTGGCGGCATGGGGCGCCGACGTGCTGCGGTTGGACAGCCCAGACCTGCCCGAGATTCCTGCCCAGGCGGTCGACACCCTGCCGGGCAAGCGCAGCGCCGATCTCGACTTCCGCACGGACGAGGGCTCGGCCCGCCTGCAGCAACTGCTCGCCGAGGCGGACGTGCTTGTCCAGAGCTATCGTCCCGGGGCCCTGGCTCGCTTCGGGCTGGACCCACTAGCACTCGCAGCGCACCACCCGCACCTGACTGCCGTGACCCTGTCCGCCTGGGGACCGGCAGGACCTTGGGCGACGCGACGCGGCTTCGACTCGCTCGTGCAGTGCTCCACCGGCATCGCCACGATTGAGGGCACGTCTGAGGCGCCGGGAACCCTCCCCGCTCAGGTACTCGACCACGCAACCGGCTACCTCGCGGCCGCCGCCGCGCTGCTGTCACTCGCCGGGGTCACCCGCGGCGAGCCCCCACAGTCGGTGCAACTCTCACTCGCTCAGACTGCGCAATGGCTGCTCAGCACCGGGACAACCACCCCAGCGACCGCCCAACCACTCAAGCCAGAGAGCCACCTGGTCACGCTGGCCGGAGCTGCCCAACCGGTGCAGGTCATCGCCCCGCCCGGGCGCACAACACTTCTTGCCCCGTCCTGGTCACGAACCACGCAACTCGGCGCCGATCCTGCGGCCTTCTCGAACACCTGACCGCAAACCGCTCAGTCGACAACGGGACTCTTCGGGCCCCACTGCGGAGATGCACCGCGGGTCCGACAACCCGGGTTGGGCAACCAAGCTTCGGACAGCACGGCTCGCAGTCGGGTGGGGCCAGATCAAGCCGTCACCCTGGGGCCCGTTCGGGTTGACAAGGCCAACCCGGCGTTCTGCTGCCTGCACTGCCAGGCGATAAGCGGGGACTTCCCGCGACGGCAGGAGCTACTCGGGCTCGCCTCGGGCCGGGTGGAGCCGGTGATTGGTGAACTGCGGTTGCTCGGGGCCGGTGTGCCGGTCCTGCGGAGGGGCCGGCGGCGAGCCCCGGGGGGACCGTCGGGGGGCTGTGAGGTGCCCCGCGGTTCTCGGACAGTGGATACAGTCACTCCACTCAGATGAGAGGCGAACACGTGAGTCGAGCAAAGAAGGTGTTCAGCCCGGAGTTCCGTGAGGACGCTGTCCGATTGGTCATCG
>JAABUY010001276.1_pt1 | contig 34964 bp, 41 predicted proteins | sample 5560271 | NCBI WGS metagenome assembly JAABUY01 (sample SAMN10711886, study PRJNA513374) | rock metagenome | isolation source: Antarctica rocks | place: Antarctica: Victoria Land, University Valley | reverse complement strand
AGAGCCCACCTCCCCCCCCCCCGCCGCCGACGGCGACGCAAACGCAGACGGCGACGTCCCGGCCGCGGACGAAGTCGAAGTGGCGGCCGACGCGTCAGCGGGCAAAGGCCAGATGTCGGTGCTGGAGGCGCTGAAGGGGGTGCTGAAGCTGGCGCTGATGCACGACGGGCTGGCGCGGGGATTGCGCGAGGCCAGCAAGGCGCTGGACCGGCGGCAGGCGCACATGTGCGTGCTCAACGAGGCGTGCGAGGAGGAGGCGTACAAGAAGCTCGTCGTGGCGCTGTGCAGCGAGCATAAGATTCCGCTCATCAAGGTTCCCGATGGGAAGCAGTTGGGGGAGTGGGCGGGGTTGTGTGAGTTTTTTTCTTTCTCTTGTTTCTGGTGTTTTGGGGAGGGGGGAGGTGATGGTGGTGGGGTTGGGTTGGGCTGGGTTGGGTGGTGGTTGGGGAGGGGAACGAGGCTGGATGGGTTTTGTTTTGGTGCGTCGAGTTAGGATGGCTGGCTGACTTGGTTGGGTTCGTTCGGTGCGATAGGTCAGCTCGATCGCGAGGGGAATGCGCGCAAGGTGGTTAACTGCTCGTGCGTTGTCGTTAGGGATTGGGGTGAAGAGAGCCAGGAGCGCTCGATCTTGCTCAACTACTTCCAGACGGAGCAGTAGTGCTTGGATATGCATGGCACGTGCCGGGTCGTCTCGAGATGTGGACTGCGATCGCGAGACTCTCGTGGGGAGGATCTAGCACCTATCTCCTGCTCGGACTCATGCTAGCTTAGGTCGTGGCTACATTTGTGTAGTCACAGTTCGCCGCAAATTAGACGCTTGCACATGAAGTCCCTCGCGGTCTATTGGTTTCGCTCTGGCGTGGTGTGTGAAATTTGAATCAGGAAGTGACACGGTTGTGCTGCTGCCTATTTTTGTGGACTCCAAAGACTTACACAGGACATATTCCGAACGGGAAAGATTCTAGACACCCAACTGGGAATGGTCAAGTACATGTCCAGCTAGCTACACGACGCAAAGCCCGATGCCAACCAAATCCATCGGAACGATATCAAGCCCTGCCTGTGCCCTGATATGCAATACTATACAACCACTCATAACGCCACCACACTGGCATGTAATATTGCCATTCCGAACCAGCCATGCCTTGCTGTTATCGAGAGCGCCTAACAATGCTAGACCGACCTTTCCCGCGCACCGTCCATGGTTCTCCTCCCACTCTAGCCCCTTTCTAGATTCTCCCAGCCCACCGGCCCCGTGCACCAACTCGCCCCTTCCTACCACGCTTCTACGCCAGCCCAGCAGAACAGAATTCTATCGAAACTCGTAGACCGGGAACCCTCTCTTCTCAGGCGTGAGGGTCAGATGCTGATACGGCGAGCTCGATGGATCGTAGTAGAGCCCCTCGATCTGCCCGTTGTCGCGCCTCAGCGAGACGTAATAGAAGCCCGAGATCGTGAGGCCGGACCTATGCTCCGAGGGTGTGATGAAGCACTTCTCTAAACCGTCCGCCCGCTCGTCATCAGTATGTTCGATATACTCGTCTACAGAAGCCCAGGACAGACGAAGCAAACGACGTAGAGAGAAAGAAAAACCACACGGCGGGAAGTTGAATATTGGGGATGTAACATACCCTTCCAGCGCATCAAGATCCAATTCCGACTCAAGACCTCGGTCAACCAGCGCCGGCTCACCAGGTTGCGCACGATCTCGTCGTCCGTCAGGCGTTTGAAGGGCTCGAGTTTGCGCCAGTAGGTGCCGTCGATGCGGGCGTCGGCCTTGAAGCTCTTGGTCTCGAGCGTGTAGGTGTTGAAGTCGATGATCTCGCCTTCGAGGAAGGTGGTGATGCTCGATTCCTGCGTCGGCGACGACTTGTCCGGCACGTTGAAGGCTTCCATCGTCCCGGAGAGCGTCATGCTGGAGTAGTCGATGCTGTGGATTGTCACTTTGACCGGCCAGCGTTCGTCGCCGTGGGGGGTGCGGTTGTTGTTTGTCGTGGTCGTGTTGGTGGTGGTGCCGTTGGCGGTGGTGACGTCGGTGGAGGGAAGCCAGTGTTGGCGGGAGGTATGGCTTTGGTGTTGATCAGGGTTGGCGGGAGGTGACGGAGCGCCGATGGTATTGGAGCGGTCGGAGAGTCGGTAGAGGACGCTGTGGGAGCCGTTCGCGGCGTGCTGGGAGCCGGAGAAGACGCCGCCGACTTTAAGCCAGGAGCTCTCAGGCGGTGGGTCGATACTGGCGGTGTCGAGGATGAAGTCCTCGTGGTTGTTGGAGAAGAATTCCTCGCGGACGAAGCCGCCCGCTGCGGCCGAGGTGAGACTTTCCTCGTAGGAGCGAGAGAACCGGACTCGTTCGAGGTATTTGATCGCTTCCTCGAGCCATCGTGACACCGTGGGAGGATTTCCCGACGGGTTCTCGAGATAGCGTTGGCGGTACGCATCGACTCTTGCGCGTAGCTCCCTCTGTTGTTGCTGCTGTCGGTGATTGCTTGCGGCGATGGCGTCTGGAGGTCGGTAGAGCCTCGACGATGCTGATCGCTCGCGCTCTTCCCTGTCTTCTCCTGCCCGCTCCCTGTCCAGGATGTAGTTTTGCAGCTGATTCCTCGACCGCGAGGAGAAGCGTGGGTGTCTTCGTGCCGACTGTATGAGCGCGGTGGTTCTGAGGTAGGATTCCGCTTGTGGTGTAGCCGGAGCCGTGGCTGCATCAGAACCTCCTGTTGACCGGTAGGCAGGCGCCGCCCCTTGGTTGCTATAGCCGGAACGAGTCGTATCCTCCGGTGACCTATGATACCGTCTTCTAGGACGTTCGTCACGGTCTACATCCAACCGCGGTCGTGGAGGGTGGCCTATATAAGTCTCCTCCTCTTCATCATCCGAGCTGGCCGGTGCCCAGTCGTACAGCGACTGCTGGTGCGGTGCTCGATTCCCATATGTGGCATCAGTACCTTCACCCGGGTCAGGGCGCTGTTCTGGATTGAAGCGCCGCAGCCCAGCGATCGCCCTGCGGATCCTTCGCTGCGCGTCGGTATTTATCCTTTCAAACTCCTGGGAGGTCAGGAATGCTGGCCTCCGCCTAGATGTGTGGCCTCGAAGGAAACTGACGTTATCGTCGTCGGCGTCGTTCTCCGCTTGCGTCGTGAGGGTAGCTGCGAAGTCCGGTACAGGACTGGCCAGCTGTTCGAGTTGCTCGGCGAAAGGTGTCAGCGCGGCTGTCCCTATGGAAGCCTCCTGTGTCCAGCGTCAGCTAGATCCACCGTAAATGGCTTTGTCTTAGCGCTGGTCCAAGACCCTTGGAGGCATACTTGTACCGATGGGGTATTTGCGGGAGGCATCACTCAAGGGCGATCCGGAGCTGACACGTTGGGGCAAGCAACGTGCAATTCAACAAGTCTCTTTATCCTGGAAACGGGGTAGTTATTGATTAGGAGCTCGTCGTGAGGGTGATGAAACATATCGAGCGGGTGGGGGCTGAGATGGGTTCGTGGTGTCTGCAAGCGGCACGCTCGGCTGACCCCGGGGGATGATGCTCCAAGTACGAACAACTCTCACTTATAAACCAGAACAAGACAAAGAGAGATGCCTAGAGCTTGCGTAATCATACTTCTCATTGATCATTACAGAGCTACATGATTACCTCCCGCACAGGATTACCATGTTCAGTCACTTCTTACAAGCTGGCGATACTCCGCCTGTGTGGTTGGATCCTAATTGAGTAGTATCGTCGCTTTGTCGATTCGAAATGAAGCGGACGTAACACTTGATCGCTTCCTTTTGCAGGCTTGTGCGGAAGTCCGAACAATGACCTAGCTATTCGGCCTCCACATAGCGCCTGGCATGACTTTGCCATCCCCTCTGCCTGCTCCAGGACACGAAATAAACAGTACATGCTAGTTTGAGGGCACCAGACCATATCGTGAAAGCCCTTTGACAGTCTGGCCTGGTAGCAGGTCATCCAGAAAACCGGAGGTTCGTGGGGCTCGAAGCTCATGGTCTTTCTTCCTGAGTAAGGCTTAAGGACTCGTTCCGGCCAACTTCCGCCAAATCCATGAAGACCAAGTACCCTCAAGATGCGGGTGAGAGTCAGTCGACATGGGGTCTTAAAAGTTCATGCTTGCTAGCCATCTCCTACCAGGCAAAGAGTAAGACGTGGAGGTACGTGTATCTCCCTTGCGGATAGCCGCTGCTGGCTATTTGCAGTCCATGGGTCCTGCTAGTTGCTTGGTCAGGTTTCCGCCCATTTGAGATTGGAAATCTGCTTGCGAGTCCTGCTCCTGCTCCTACATCACAGCAGTATGGGGTTCTGGGACACAACGACCAAGTGTGGCATCAATGAGACTCGGCCTCGTTTCTGGGTAGACGTGTTCTTTGGCTGTATAGCGCGCACACCACGTTCAGTTCATTCGTGGCTTCATCGTGATCGCCGTTGAAGTTTGTGGGAGGCGTCATCGGAGATGACATGACTAGTCTTTGCCAGAGGGTCCATCCCGCTAGCACCTTGCCTCTGTGCAATGTGGGAAGCTCGAGATTGGTGTTTATCTCTGGGCACCCGAGTTGTTTTTAAGGTATATGGACTAGTTTCAGTTGTGGAAGCTGTGTGCTTTCAGCAGTAGCCCTAAGCACGGAGAGGAGTTGACTAGATCTCGGACAGAGCCTACCTACGTCAAAAAGATCAGAGCTGATACATATCATTTCCGTTAGTCCTTAGGCAAGCCACGCCAACCTCATCAGCTAGAGTCCTTGTATGTTGTGTGGGACTTGTGGTGAGTACGTAGCACCACGCGGTCTCATGGTGAGTTGGATAGGGGGTTTCGAGAGATTTTCGTCGAACGTCTCTTTGAGGAATCGTCAGCATGGTCTGATGATGAATGACTTAACTTTCAGATATATGAACTGAAGGGAGCACTCCTCCTCAAGTGATGTTCAATGATACTCTTCCAAACCCCCCAGATTTGGTTAGAGGCGAGAAAAAGGCCTGCCTCATCATCATGCGCTGATGATGAGGCAGCGCATGATGATAAATTAGCACTCAAACCACTTTCAGGAAGGGGAGCACTCCCTATCCAGCGACGTTCGACGATAATCTCCAGAAACCCCCAGACCCGGTTACGGCGGAGGGTAGCGGAGAACTTGTGCCTTAGAGAAATACGAACACCTTACTCCGCCTAAGGTAGTCCAGGTCCTCTGTCGCTGATACCAACAAGATCGCCCTTTCTCTGGACCGTTGAAGCATTGTCAGCATTGAGAGTCATAGCTGCTCAGAGGTCTCGATGAACGTCGTACTCGGCGGGGTCAACCAGGGGACTGCTATGGGCCTCTGGCCCTTGCTTTGCCAAACATGAGCGACAAGCAGGACAGGGAACTTTGTTGGTGTAGCTGTTGACTTAGGGTTTTTGGGAGGGGGCCATAAAGCCAAGAAGTTGGAGTGGAGCTCTGTTTCAGAGACTTCGTCGAGAGCATGAATACAGCTACGAAGCAATCGGTACTCGAACACGGTGGTTCTCACGCGTCCCCATCCACTCCTGTGTTTCATATCGCATGACGGTACAGAGAAAGGAGTAGGCTGACGCCGAAGAAGAAGCCCACTGATCAGAGAGCCAGAGGAGCTGGATAATATAGCAGCGTTCTTTCAAGCCATTGAAGCACGAGCAGAGGTTGACGTAGTGGATGAGAAGAAGATCTGCTAGCGATAGCAGAGAGTGTGTATCCGGAAACCCTTAATCCAGTCGGCGACTATTCAGCGTATCGATGGCGTACTCCGCCGGCTGCGCCCCAATAGCTTCTGTTCTGTTGAGAGGACCCGCCAGTCTCCCAGCGCCCCACCCAGACTAGATGTCTTCAATAACTTGGCGAATTCCGAGTAGTACAGATACCAGCCACTCATCTCCCAATCCAATATTGGCGTTATTCCCCCATGCGTTGAATAATCATCATAGATGCAGCTCCACCCGCTGCGATCATCATATTCCGGGAATGTACGTTGCCGTGCGTCATACGGTGCCGTGGTGTTCTCGTATGAAGGAACGGATCATGTCGGTCTAAGGAGTCTCTGACCTCCCTGATTCCAAGCAAAGCATATCACCAAAATCCAATCCATTTTCTAAAGTTCACACGCAACACATTCTGATGATCGGTCGTCCTTGCGGTGGAGTGGGATACCACATGGCATCTCCTGGATGCGCAATCGCTCAGAAAGCCTGGAGCTATCGCCGAATGGAGGCTTTCTGTGGATGACTAAGCTCGGGCCGTAGTCGCGGATCAAACGTCTGTCGGCGCCGGCGCAGGTTCTGAGACAACGGCCAGAGTCCGTCGACGCAATGCGTGCGCCAGCGCGTTTCGAATTCAGGGGAACTAGACCGTCTGCTGCTTCAGATCTCGGGTAGATCGAAAGCAGGTCCTCATCAAGACGAGATTAGCTGCTTCATTGATTGTGGTGGCGTGTACGAAAGCTTCCCGCTCTGGGTTGTCCGCAACAAAGGAGCTGGCATCCTGGACTTCGATAGGACCATCCCTATCGTTGGGTTGATGGTATGCCTCACGAGGTCCTCTATTGATCTTTGCGGACGTCTGCTCGTCTTTGACTATATATAAGTAGATGGGTGGAGGGTCGGATGGTGTGTCTCAGCCATTCGACCTGGATCGTACAGGAACCATTGTCTAGCCATGCCACCGTGGGTCTATCTCCGGCCGGATCGCTTCTCGGAAGGGCACCATGTCTGTCGCTATCTGTGACTGTAACAAGCCCTGCATAACATGCTGGAGATATCTGGGCTGTGATGGTGTTGAGCATTTTATACACAAAGAGCAACATGCCCCCAATTCAGCGGCAAATTAAGGTCAACCTTTAGTTGAGATGTACAGAGGTGATGAGCAAGAATGGGCGCCATCCACGACAATGTTATTCATGTTGAAGATGACGACAGCTTGACAGAAGGGCACTGAGCTCAGCGGAGCTACATATTTCTCTTCGGTTATAGAGCAGCACACAGCTCAGTCAAGATGTCAGAGCTGCCATGTTGTCAGGGTTGCTGGTACTGGAGGCTCCCTGGTAGCTGAATCAAGTCTCGGGGTGGCGAATAATCCTGCCCATCGTCTTTCGTCTTTCGTACCATCCCAAACTTCTCGAGCCCCAGGTTCCGAAGACACGGAGGACATACCTCCAAAGACCGCGAAGAACACAGCTATCACGCTGATGTAGCTGCTGTCTGCTCAGAAGAATACCGTCCACTCTGCTGGTCATCCTTCACTGTGTGCCTTACTCCGTTCTTTCCAACTTGGGAGCTTGCCCACAACGGTCCCTGAACTCTACTACCGTACCTGACGCGCTGCATCTTAGGGCTGTGTTTCTTGTTTCTTCTGAGAGCTCTCGGATGATGTTACTTTCTTTCTGCTCTTTCTGTCTGGATCTAGCTCTGTCAAGGACAAGAAGAAAAGCGGATATCCGTGTACCGCCTCGGTGGGTGGTCGTTAACATCTGCAATGAGACGGGGGTTACGCTTGTGGTGAAGTGACGCTGGAAGGACACAACGAAGCTGCTGAAGACACGATGAACGCCATGAGAACCCACTTGTGGGTCACGGAGCAGAGCACTGCTCTATGATGTGACACGAAGGCCGCCATGGCCCATCATCTCGTAGTAACATCGAGTTCTTGCGGCAAGACGTTTCTAGAGCATCACGATCACTTCTATTTTCACTGCCGAAGATAATGATCGTTTTACAAAGGTAGACCAAGCATGATACCTACTCTCTCGCGGATTTACATAGCTTTGCAGAACCTCAAAGGTAACGTAACAGTCTCTATAGCTCTTCCTCCAAGAGGAACTCGTCGCAAGGGGCTCAGCACGCAGCATTGAGCAAGCCTCTGCGCGGTGAGGGCCGATAGCTACCAATATCTCCATAACTCACATACTGAGCTAGTATAGTCCGTGGATCGGGCGTGCCAAGATACCAGCACTCCAGTGGAAAAGTTCGCAACGAAATGAAAGTCTACCTACTCCTGAATACCGAGCCAACGGCTTGCCCTGGATTCTGAGCCTCTTGACATCATCCGCTCTAATGCAATTTCACTTCAACACCTCACCCCAACATCCCCTCCCCCATCCATCTCTCTCCTCCTTGAAGCTGACGTGGCTAAAAATGCCAGTCCCGTCAACGCCATCCATCAATCCCAGCGGCCCCTTCACTGGCCTCGTCGATCCTCGGACCTCTGTTCTGCTAGACAAGCAACGCACGCATCGGCCAGCGTCCCGAGTGCAGACCTGCATAGGGACGAGTAGGCAGCATAGACACTATTGAAGACATAGAGGTGGATAGTGCAGGATCGGTTTGAGGGGTGGCGACACATATGTTCCCCGTGGAAAGCAGCAGTCCTTGGTATGGTATCAAGCAGTCTATCAATCATGTCCCACCTATCCTAACCAATCCAACACAACCCAACGCCCCTCTCAACGCCATTTCAATCACCATCCAACCAAACTAACCAACCAACCACGCCCGCACAACGCACCCCACCCTACCCCATCCCCATGCCCTTTATCGCACGTCCTCCACCTTACACCCTACCCCCTCCCCCCCGTCCCCGTCCCCGCCCGCTTCCGCCCCCTCTCCCGCCGATACCCCAAAGCCTGCACGCTCCACCTCCTCGTCTCCACCCCCACCTCCACCTCCATCTCCACCGCCCCACCACCCTTACCCGTCCTCGCCGCCCGCCCCGCTTTCCGCCCCCTCGCATTCCGTCTCTTACGCGCGTTATCTCGACCCCTCTGCCCATCCCCCGCCACCTTCACCTTTGCCTTTGCAGCCGCCGTTTCCCGACGTTGCCGCCTCGGCCCTTGCGCCTCCCTCCCCCGCATCCCCGCCAGCGCCGGTGCGCTCGTCTCCGCCACCGATGACGCATTCGCGACCCGCACGCTCCCCTCGCCATAGACGCGCCGCCCCTCGTCGGGTCGGACGTCTTCTCCGACGTCTTCGACCGTCTCAGCGTCCGAGTACAGATCCGCATCCCCCGCCAGGTCCCTGTCGACGAGCAAGCGGCGATAAGCGACCTCGGCCTCGCGCAGACAGTGGGCGCGCAGGGCGAGGAGGGCGAGGGCGCAGGAGAGCTTGGGGGCGTGGGAGGGGGGGAGGGCGGAGAGGGCGTTGGCGGGGGAGAGTGGGTGGGTTGCTGTGGGAGGTGGGGTGGGTGAGGGTGAGGGGGAGGGCGAGGTGGAGATGGAGACGGAGGTGTGGAGAGCGGGGAGGTTGATTGGGGCGGTTCGTGTGGCGGGGGAGGGGTCGAGTCGGGCGGGGAAATGGAGATGTCCTGGTCGTGGTGATGGTAGTGGTGGGGAGGGGGAGGAGGCTGCCGACAACGATGGCGATGGCGATGGCACTGACGATGGCGACGATGCGGCCGAGGCCCGGCTCCAGGTCGAGGCGGCCGATTGCAGCAGGTAGTCGACGGTCGAGGCCGTGCTGGGGTGGGTGGTGCTCGCGCAGGGGGAGATGGGTGGCACGCCCCAGGCGTCGGGGATGGTGTATGCCTCGCGGTCGACGCTGCGGTGGTATGGCCATGGCGAGGGAGGGTGGTAGCGGGTTTGACGACGTTTGGCGTAGGCGGAGGGCGGCGTTATGGATGGTGAGGCGAGGCCGTTTCCCTTTTTGTTGTTGTTGAGCACTTTGGCAGAGTCGGTACCGTTCCATTCGCGTTCGGGGAGCTCGCGCTGATTTGGGAGATGGGATGGTGGGCGATCATTGCGTGTGTGGACATCGAAGGTGCGGATTCCGCGGCTGATTGGTGTTATGGGAGAAGGGTAGAGAGATGGGACGTCTTGGGGGGTTGTGGTGTTGTCTGGGCAGACGTCCGAGGTGGGGATGTGGAGTGTGATTGACGACATGGTGAGATCTGATGATAATGAGGAAAGAATATGTCTGAAAAGAGTGATGAGAACTGAGAACGACTGTATTGTCTGCCTGTGGATCTGTCGATGCTGGATTGCTGAGGGATTGATTGTTCAGCGGACTGTAATGGCAACAGAGTTGATGTTGATAAGAAATGCTTTGGGGATCAATATCATGATAAGAGACAAAAGAATGATCTGATGGGTATTGTTGGTGAAGAATGATCTTCACCAGAAACGACTGTATGATGATTTGTTACTTGACCAACACAAGTCATTCACCAAGTGGACGGACGAGTCGCGACTGAGTGGGTGAATATGATCCCAGTGTAGCTTAGCATAGATCCTGCCCGACCTTACTGACCATGACCACATTCTGAACCGGGCTGGTCCTAGCTATGTTTCGGTGGGACGGGCGACTCAGTGATATCATGAACTGGACCGTGGACCGTGGACTAGATGCACTACGGTAACAGTTGGATCTATGCAACAATCATACTTGGAAAGAACGACTCTGCATTCGCTATAGCGCTAAGCCTGGACTCACTGAGCATTTCAGGAGCTGCAACAGGAAGATAAGGTATCAAAAAAACTTGTACAGAGCAGGAAAGAAGACTTGGCCATGCATGATGTCCTCCCGTCTGCTGGAACACAATGCCAAACTTCCCTTGAAAGAATGTGACTTGTCTCCGTCAGGAAATGACAGACCGGCGCCATACCGTAGATGCAGAAGGAGCGACTGGGACGCTAAGACAAGATTCTGGTACTTATTGAAAAGTGGTCGTAGTAGGGTTGAATACCTTACAGGAATGAAAGATTCGTAAGGTTGGCAGCAGTTCGTAGGCCTGTACATATCCCCTTTGCCCGGTTCCACATCCTAAAAGTGATTCAATGCACGTACGACTCCTGCCTGCCCATTCCAGGATGCCGGTGGGATTCCGGATACTTGGAACGAGGATAAGCATCTCCGCCGGTGCTATCGGACCCTTTGCGGCTATGGCTGGACCAACGGATACTATCGGCCGTGATCGTTGGCGAGTATTGGACCGAGTATGGCTCCTCTGCGACCACTTCGCCATATAACTGGGAACCACTTCGACCGGGCATGCCACGAGTCGTAGGTGGACCCTCACGCGAAGATGCCATACGCGCGTGAGCTGGCGGACGAGCTGACTCGGTACGCGACAGCGTTGGAACTTGACGAGACGAAGGCGCCGCCTCCGGAGAAGGTGCATAAGACATTGACCGACTCGCAGGTACAGGTCGTGCGCTGGCAGTACCCCGCCTTGAAAGCGTAGGCCGCTCGGGTGTGCGACGTCGTTTCGGGGAGATACTTCTCGGCCGACGATGGTTGCTATCTGGGTCGACGAGGACGGTACGGTGCCCTTGCGTGTGATCGTCTTCTTCGTCGACTATCTGGTACTTGGTGCTCGATCGCGGTTGGAAGCTTCCCCCGGAATACTGCATCTCAGGCGTTCCTGGACTCGAGTATCCGGAGTCATGTGTCTCGGGAATCCTCAACTCTGAGGACTTGGCGCGTCCGTTGTCGTTGCGTCGGGATGTCGTGCTAGCCATTGGAGCTGTCTCACGCCGTCGGATAGACGGCCTGTCATGCTTCGAATCACGAACGTACTGCATTGTCGTCGAGCGTTGGGGATGCGTAGAACTCTTCAAGCTCGTTGGAACCTTGATACTTGCTGGTGAGGATGCCGAGGTCGGCATGCCGGGAACCTTCCTCGGGTCGTAGCCTCGACTCATCGGTTCAATGATCTCGATGGAGCCCTTTCGATCTCTACCAGAAGATCTCGGCCGACTATGCTCTGGAGCACGATCTCGATCGCGTTCCCTGTCATGGTCACGATCCCGGTCACGGTCACGATCTCTAGCCGACGAGCGCCTCGGGGCGTCTATGGGCGACGGAAATGCAGAGTGCGGGACTCTTGGCTCAACATAGTTCCCAGACTGGGTGGCGCTTCTGTATGCCGAAGGACGACGGGGTTCCACCTCGACCGGGGCGATATTTCTAGACTTCTGCATGTACTCGTGAGCCTTCATGAGGTTGTGTTGCCAGTCATCCATTTCCTCGGCCTCTCTGCGCGATCCAGACCTCCCCGGTGTTGCAGGCATGGCTCTTTCATTCCTCCGGAGATCCTCATGTCCCTTTCTGCTGCCACTTCCCTGTCTCCTGCTGACGTAAACCTCGGTCTCATCGCTGTCGGAATCGCTTCCGTCCTCCACATACGATCGATGGCTGTACTTATCGTCGTAATCCCTCTTCCGATCCTTTTCACGTGTTCTTCGACGGTCGGAATGACTGGAGCGCTCCGTCTCCCTCGTCCAGTCCTTCTGCCGTTCGTCGTCCAATGCCTTGTCTCTCCGTCTCTCATCCTGCTCTCGCACCGACGGTCTTCTCGACGAAGGTTCATAGCCGTCGTATTTCCGGGCCGACGCTCGCTGTTGTTCGTACTGCGAGGACACGTGGTCTTCTTCGTAGGATCGGCGGGGTACTCGCTCCTCGTACACTCGGTTGTTCCGTACCTCGAAAAATGGCGATGCCATGCTTCCGTTTGAAACCTGGTAGTGCGCCGCTCCTCTGCCGCCACCCCGTTCCATGACCTCTCGCCTCAGTTCGGCAAGCCTGACGCGCTCGTCGTACTCTCGCCGCTTCTGCTCATCACTCAAGATTTCATATGCCTGATGGACCTTTTGGAACTCATCTTGCTTCTGTGCCCGTAACGACTCATCTTTGACCTTGTCCGGATGGCATTGAAGCACCAGTTTCCGATGAGCACTCTTGATAGTTGCAATGGTCGCGTCTTTGGCAACCCCTAAAGCCTGATAAGGATCTGGTGGAAGAGGTGATGCCATCTTTGAAAAGTTGTGAAAGTCGGCGAGATCTTCGGACACGTGTAGAAGCGATCAAGAAGGACGAGGTTGATGGGACGGTTAAAGGACCAAGAGCATAGCGTTAAGTACACGGTGTCGAAGTCAATGTTTGACGTTCGTGGCGATGCGAGGCAGTTTCGTGACGGAGAGCCTGATACCAGAAGTTGGGGTCGTGAATTGAGATGGATGTTATTGTTATTATTGTCCTGTCCTGACTGTGCCACGAAAGTAAGACTTGAGAGTGTGGGGTCCAAGGGAAGGTCAGAAGTCAAAGGTATGGTAGGTAAGGTACTGTAAGCAAAGAGTGAGAGAGTGAAGTGAAGTAGTAGTAGTGAGTAAAGTTATGTCAGATGTTTAGTGCTTGCGTGGAAGCTTGGGGAAGACAGGGCAGGAGGAGCTGGACAAAACGGTTGGTACGGAACAGTACGGTACCCGGGACGGTACGGAGTAGCCGAAAAGAAAAACAAAGCGAGTACTTCGTAGTTAATTTGGATTTGCTGTGCTTTCGTGCTTTACGTTCCTTTGCGTTCCTTTTGCTTCGCGTTGCTTTGCTTCGCCAGGAAAAATTGAAGGCGCCACTGCCGTGGAAAAAGGGCTCAGAAGGAACGTTTGACTTAGTAGTGGCGAATATTTTTAGTAATCGTGCCCGCGGCTTGAGACTCAACTCAACTCATCTTTCATCAGTAGGTGACAATAATGATGTTCCAGGGGTCGGGAGAGGTGGAAGACTAATATCAATGTGATAACCAAGGTATATCAAATTGTTGTTGTGAGGCGTCAGAAAAGTCGTCGCGCTCTCGGTCGAGACTTGATAGGTAATCGTGATAGGTGTGAGGGTGCCTAAGTTATAGGGGTGTGTTTCAACCCCGAAGAATTCTAATCGATAATCCTCCTTTTCTTGCTCCTCTATCGCCCTCTCCTCTCTCTTTCGCTCTCTCTCTCTCTCTCTGGTGAAGTGGGAGGAGAAACAACGCCAGGTCCTGTCAACCCCTGGGCAAGCCAAGAAGCGTTGAAGGCTGATCGATGACTGCCCGAGTCGTCGATATTTGTTATTTGGAAGGCACTGAAGGAAGGGAGAGTAACTGTTTCGGTGGAATCAAAAGTGAGGCAAAGCGCAGTCGTTTGGGAGGAGACAGCGGCTTTGATGCTCTTGTTCCACTGCAGCCTCAAGTTACTCGATATGATCTGGTATGGCAGTTGGCATTTGATCGGGGTGGGGGATTAAGGGCGGTCGCCTTGTTTTGTTGGAGGAGATAGATCAGTGTGAGCTGGCTGACCGAATGACAAGTGAGGTTACTGTGTACAAGTATGTATGCATGTATGTAGTTCTAGTTCCGCTTATCGCTCGTCCGGCAGGCAAAGAGGCATGGGACATAAGGCCTGAGGCTTGGGGCATTCGTTCGATCTTTGGCCGGCGCTGCTTGCTCTGTCCTCATTGGCTTCGCTGGTGTCCTGCTGCATGAGGCCATTCCTGCATGGTCTGTCTAAAGCCTGTCTCTAGTCCCCCCGTCCGTCGCGATGTGGCTGGCCGTGGATGACAGTGGAGGGAGCTGCAGAATGATGATTGATGGAGAATGGGTTGAAGGCACCGGTGAGTGGGCTTAGAATGGGCGGGATTCGTGGGATGTTACAGGGACAGATGCACGCTGTGCGAATGGATCGCTGATGTTTCGGCGGTTACAGTTGCTGGGGCGGGAGGGCTCTCAACTTCCGACGAATCAGATTGAGGCCGTCAATCCTGTACCAGAGAGTACTTGTATCGAGTAGATACTTCGTACACTCGATGGACTTATATCCTTCCAATCCATCCCTCCATCAGCGTGGTTGCTCTTGAACTTACAGTACTTCCTGACAACGTAGCGGGGCTTTCCTCGTGTAGTGGTGGGGCAGCGACAGCTCTGCCTATTTGCACCTCCCCAATACAGAGATCCATGTTCTCCAGCTTGAGATCTATTTGAAGGACCTAAAGGTACCTTGGTTGTTACTTCGTACGAAGTAATCTGGGAAGGGTCCAAGTCATCGAGGCGCAGGGCGCAGGGGCGCTCGGCGCTCCGGTCATACGCAGATGGATGTGGTGACCGAGGCTATGTTGAGTGTTGAGTGTTGAGCGCGTAGGTGGGAAGCAAGCACAACAGAGATGTACGACGCAGCTGACTCGAATTATCGTAACTTTTATGGAGAGAAAGAAAGGAGAAGGGTGTCTAAACCCTACCTTTATATGCAGAGTTTGATCGTCGAATTTGGGATAATTCAATCTCCCGCTCTCGATTCTGCAATGTACTCTGCCCTGACGGGCGGGTGCGGGACTGACTCCCATTTGCTAACTCATGCTCATCATCCCACGCCCTATCCAAGAGATCTTCACAGTATTCGAGTGAGATGATATGTCTACCTATACATACAACCGGAATAGAGTACCCTGACTGGTTACCAACCCACCCATCTCACTCTGCGTTGTCATCAATCAGCAGGGTCTTGCAATTAATCATGAGTGGGGAATAGGGGTATTTTTCCGACGCTGACGCGCGCGCAGAAGCCAACGCATGGAACCACAGGCACCAAACGCCTATCTCGTGTACAAACTTACCTTAACTCGCAGCAGACAGCTACAGTTCTTAGGCAGCCAATGCTGTATGTAGACGCGAAGGTGGCACCAATTATGACGGCATCCCAAGGCCGATGACGCTGGGCTTAATGATAGTTGACTGATCCGCTGTCAGCCAGTTTGTAATACTGGACAGGTCAGCCTGAGATATCATCTGCCGCAGCCCTCCACACAGGCAAGTCGACATCAACGACAATTGGCTTGTTGAATTTCTTGGGGACGCTGCTCTTGGGCGTCCAGCTGGATGCCTTGATGGCGGCGTTTATGACGCATGTTTCCTTCCTCCCCATTCTTTCGAAGAGAGCTTCCATATCACAGCGGCCCGATGGAGGGATGCCGCCTTGCCCTCGTGTGTAGGAAATCGCAGACTTAACACGAGAAGGGAGAAGAACAGTGGTACCAGCTACAGTTGGTCGATAGGAAGTAGCCATTTCCGTAGTTTCCGGGTCTGTGGGGCGACTACTGGAACCACTCTGCGGGTGTTGCTCTGTCACAGGTGTTGGCTCATTTGTATCTGTGGTCTCATAGTCAAGCACGGCGCCACCCTGCGTTGTCAGGTTGATGAGCGATTGCTTCGTGTTGTCTTGTCCAGGATCAATCCAGTGCTTGGTATCGCTCTCTTTGTACTTGACATTCGACGCATTCAAGTCCCATAGGATCCGATCAACACCTCTCCCCTCGTGTATATGCCCGCAAACACTCAATCGAGGTCTCACCCGCCATAACGTTTGGCGAAGTACCTCGCAACCGACAGCGCGACGATCCTTGCTCTCATCACGATGGTACTTTGGGGGCCCATGAGTAACCACCACATCCGTATCCAATGGGATCTGGTTCCAAAGATGGAACCCCTCCTCCGTCGATTCATAACCGAATGCCCAGCGTCCACATGCGAGAGAATATGGCGAACCGAAGATCTTGAATGCGGTTCCAGGTCCATTCAGCCTTACTATGGCCGACTCGTGGTTAAGGTACGTGATAGAGGGAGAGTTCTTGAGTAACTCCAAGCAAGCCTCCGAGCTTTGAGGTTGCTGATTGTGAAAGGATAAGCCATGCTGAGCACAGAAGTCTGCATCCAGCGTAACGTCATGATTGCCTAGATGGGAGGTAAGCGTTCCAGCAGCAGCAACAGCAACAGCAACCATATCTGGTACCGGCGATGACGATCTTGGCCTCAAAATCAGCCTGTTCGATCCAATCGACAGTTTTCTGGAGCTCAGACAGACTGCCTTGGTTCGTCATATCACCTGCGTGGATAAGTACATCGCCTCGCGGCAGCTTGAAGGCGCCGTGAGCCGGTGATGCATTATGGGTATCTGAAACGCAAACGAATCGTGTCTTGCGCTGTGTAGGTTCCATTTTCCCTCCTGATGTACATGCCTAAAGGTAGATGAAGGCACACTACAAGTATTCCAACCGTCGGACGCATGAAGGTGGCTTGAGTTGCGTACCTACCTTACCTTAGGTAGCTGAGGTAAATTACTGTAAACGCGCGTAAACAAAGATTGGTGCTACCTTAGGTACTTCGTACCAGGTAAAGAAGCCTCGTCTCTACCGTATCTAATTCATATTTGTCTATTCGACTGGACTATATTGATATTACTTGCCTTGGGCCCCGTTTCTTCACTAGACTGTGCGGAGAGCTGAAGCTGGTTGTTGATCCTAGGGGATCTAAAAACGTACCATCGACGATGCAGGGCATGTTGAACCATTAGATGTCTAGAGGCAACTCGTTCTCCGCCGGTTGATATGGCTGTCTAGCGTGTTCCGCATATCGTTAATTAATCGGCCATTTGGAGCCAAGTCTCCTCCCTTGGACAATCTTGAGGCAAGATAGAAGCACGAAAGAGGCTTGCCGACTGTATTGAATTCGTCGCTGACACTGTGGACGGCAACTCTGCTCATATCGTCATATAGCGCCTTGTCAATCCACAGGTCATATAGAGATGTCCCCAACATCGGCCAAGAACCAACGGCCATAATAGTTCTTATTCCAGGCGCTCAGATATTCGTTCAATCCGTCAAGCCTGAACGACGTGAGTCTGTCTTCCTGAGAGGTCAGACTCGCTGAGGGTAGTAAGACCATGTACCATTCCGTTGCGGCAGGTAGATATCCGGTCATTGAGACAGGCACAGTTTCCAGATCGAACTGTTTCACAGGATGATTGTTGAATATATCCGCCTAAACATTACCCCACATATACTCCCAAGGATGAGACTGCGGGCTTCCGTCTTTCGTTACTGATTCATTCTTATATCGATTTGACTTCGAAGACTGACTGGTCTCTTGGTGGCACTTGTCTGGCAAGGGGAATGAGGGCGTGCATCTGCGGATCGTCCACAATGATCACATCGGCACCCCCTTCTGACACTGAATTCAAAGGGCCATTTCGAGCCAATAACGTTCAGCTATCTCATGTATACAGCCAGCTAAACATCTCTTCTGCTCTTCTGCTATCCGCTCGTCAGGGTTCGACAAACCTTGCAAGATATTGTGATTTCATTTCGTGATCCGGAGACCCAGAAGTTTTGCTTGAACCTCCATGTCGAGACAGCCCTTGTTCATCAGGGTGGTAGAACGTGCTGGAGCACTGGATATCTTACCATTGACATCCAGATCCAAGAATTTGGAGAACCGCACAAAGAGCATGTCGTATAAGGAAACTTCCACCACCTTGTGGCGTAGCACTGAACATGGATTTTACCTTCCTCCACCGTAAATCCGTAGCATATTGCATAATTGATTTCCACGTGGCAGCACTGACGGTGCCCACATGTTCATCCAAGGCTACCAATCGGGCGTGGTATGCGGCATGGACCTCAACAACACCTCTCGAACCTACCTGTAGCAAAGTTTCTCGACCGGGGCCGAAATACCTACAAACAGACTGCGTTTAGCGTCATCCAATCAAAAGTCGAGCACTGCAACCGATATTGTTGATTTCCTAGCCATAGAGTCTGCCTGCTGGTAGGGCTCTTTGCGTCCAGTCAACTTGACCCGGTACTAATGCCGTATCTTGCTGGCTCAGGTTGATGTCGTCAGCCGAAGCGTCTCTTTTGTCAACTTTGACTGAGGGACAGCCGCCAGATGCCCGCAGCCCTAGCTGTCACAAGAGTATTTTCGCAGTACCTCTGTCGAAAGGGCCTTGGTCCCAGTCCACTATCAGATCCCCCATTATCGAAGCCAAGCTAGGCCAGTCGTCAGCATTCATAGCAAGCGATCTGCATTTCCAGTTCTCGTATGTGTAAGGTTACCGCTCACACGAGCACGAAACTGTGACGGCAGCTATGCAAATGTTGCAGCATTGGAGTTTGGTGACCAAGGCTACATCAATGGCTTGTCCTACTACTTCACCGTAATCGTCATTGACTGTCTCTCTGACAGAAGGCGACAGTTTAGGTCCTGAAAGATAAACAAAGGGCACCATTGTATGTTCTGGTTTGCTCAACACAATCACATCTCAGACGTCCTGACGCTCAAGAATCCAGGCTTGGGCTTACGTAATTGCTGCTCCACCGTACCTCTAGGTACCTTCAAGGCTTTGCGGTGAATTTGAGCACGCAATTACGTCACCCAAATTATAATTGGTTCGCCAGGAAAGTACTTAATCTCGCTTCGTCTAGGCGGCAGCACAGCCGAGAAAAACGGCTACTTTCACACTGACTTACCCGGCGATGAAGGGGTATATAGTCTTCCTCAACCCCTTCGCAAAACCTCTTCTTTTCTCTTCATACTTACCTTGTTGGGGCGGCCCAGATCAAGAAGTGGGCTTGCCATTGAGAAAACTCTCCATTGCACATCGGGGCAGTGATCTCGATTGAATTTCCTTCGGGGACTTCACTGGCGGAATTTTTGATGGTTTCCAAGATATCCTTCTGGATCTTCTTATTCTCTTTCATCACTGTCATCGCCTAGCGCGATGCCTTGGAGAAGGTTGAGCTGCAGTTAGTAGTACATTACGTAGGTAGTATCTCTAGATTGTCATGACTGCAATAACTTGCACTCACGACAACTTGCATATTCATCGTCTTACGTCAGAGAAGCATGTTATATCCCGAAAGCAATCTCCAGTCATGGTTCAAGTGAGGTTTTTGATCGTCTTGAAAAAATATCAGTATTAACGGAGGCGCGTGGTGGCAGTGATACATGTGCTTAGGTAAGCACCTTTTGCAAGTCGGCGAGCGTTGTGGGGATACGCCTGCCATTTCATGTTTCATTGAACGAGTAGTGTTGATGAAAGAGTTCAAATATTAAGGACTTGTCCTTGGTCAGGCCCAAAAGTGAACCTGTACCGTCTTACATTACCGTCTGTATACGACCCATCGCCGTCATCGACTGCTGCTGGGCACATTTGCACATCGAAAGCTTGAAGCCAGAACGTCGACACCACCGAACATCACGATGAATCCGAATCCTTTGCTATCTCCTCTCCGTCAAGGGTCATGTCTACGGAACGTCCCCAGATCATCCCTCCGGCCCATGATCCGCCAACAACGATATGCCCGCCACTCACGACCCCGAGATTCAAGCCGTATAACTCTCGATCCCATCGCCCTAAAGCGACTCGACGCCGAACGCCGCGCCCACCGCAACCGAAGGTCATATTATCTCGGGGCCGGCATGCTCTTCAGCATGGCGGCCCTTTACATCACAGCAATGTCGGCGGACCACTGGCCCAAACCAGAGCAGAACGATTCGCCGCGGGGCGACATGCCAGGCGTCGGGCGAGGAACACCTGTAGTGGCAGATCTCACGGGTGGAGCTGCGATCGGAAAAGCCGGGGAAGAGGCCGCCGACGAACAAGCCGAGCAAGTCCCGACCGGAACCAGCACGGTCCCCACTTTCCCACGGACTCTACACCTCACAGATGACGACGACAGCAAAGCGGCCGCCGGCGTCCCGACCGAATACCACCTCATGGGCCTCGGCATCCGCACCGTCTCCTTCCTCAGCATCCAAGTTTACGTTGTCGGCCTTTACGTCGCGACGGACGACATCGCGGCGCTGCAGCAGACGCTGGTGCGGCAGATCGACCCCATCGCCACGACGCTGGTGCCGGACGAGAAGGAGAAGCTGCGCGCCAAGCTGCTGGACCCGGAGGTCGGCGAGGAGGTGTGGACGCGGGTGTTGAAGGACGCCCGCGTGCGGACGGCGGTGAGGATCGTGCCGACGCGGAATACGGACTTTATGCACTTGCGGGACGGGTGGGTGAGGGGGATCACGGCGAGGACGCAGCGCGCGGGCCAGAAGGGGAGCGTGGAGTTTGAGGATGAGGGGTTTGCGCTCGCCATGGCGGATTTGAAGGTGCTTTTTTCGGGGAAGAAGGCGTTGTCGAAGGGGAAGACGCTGTTGTTGACGCGGAACGGGGGGGGCGTTTTGCGAGCTTGGCTCGATGAGGGGAAGGAGGGCGTGACGAGGATGGGGGAGGTGAGGGATGAGAGGGTTAGCAGGCAGGTCTGGCTGGGCTATCTCGCCGGCAAGAATGTGGCGAGTGAGGGGGCACGGAGGAGTGTGGTGGAAGGGGTGATGGAGTTTGTCGAGCGGCCGGTTGGGACGGTGGCCACGCAGGTTGTATGATCGCGTTTGCGTCCCTATCGGGCACATTCCGATTACTTGTACAAATTTGACATGGTTTCACGAGAGTGTAACGAACATTCCCATCTTATAGCAGCAAGATTATCGCTCTCTAGAGTATCTCATCAATGACCACACCCCCCGACTCCACTATCCATCCCTCCGGCGCCTTGACCATCTCAAACCGCACCCGCCTCCTTCAGCAGATCCGGCAACTCGCTCTTCTTCTTCTGCAGATCCGAATTGCCGCCGATGTGCTTGTGGTTGATGAAGATGTTCGGCACGCTCCTCTGGTGCGTCATCTCCTCTAGGACATCTTGGATCGCGGCTCCGTCATCTATCCTCCCAACCCTCATTAGTTCCACCCGTCGTTCGAGAGCGCAGGAGAGGGAGATGGTAACGGACGCGAGATGCGCCGGACGGGAGACGGGACGGGTTGGGAAGGGGGGGCGAAGGAGCACGAACCGACTTGGTCCAATTCGATAAAGAACGCTTTCGCGCCCATGGAGCTCAGCGTCTCCTTGGTCGCCTTGCAGTACGGGCAGTAGGATTTGCTGAAGACCGCTGTTGTCCGTTTCAGAGTCAGCATCAGTCCATTCTTCCGCCGATTTATCGCACTTCGGTACGGCAGACGAAAGGAAGGAAGGTAAGGAGGAGTGAAGGGCAGGGGAGGGCAGGGGAGGAGAAGTGGAGGAGAAGTGGAGGGGAGAGACGCACCGACGGCGTTGTCGTCGATGATCTGCTGCGCTTTGGTCTTGGCGGCCGACATGGTGGCTGGACTGGGGCTGCGCCGGGCAGAGGTGAAGAGTTGGCGTAGGAAGGAAATCTTGAAGATTGTGGAGAATTCGTGGTGGAAGGAGGAGAGATCGGGGGACGTAGATTTGGTTGGTGGAGGGATTTATATTATAGGTGAGGGTGATGGGGGCCGATTGTTGATTTTTGATAGGTGCTTGATGACGCGATTGGGAGCGGCGTGCTTACTCATCTGTTAAGGGTCCGGAGTCCAGTGATGACTGATCTTCGGATTGACGGCACGCGGTCGGGACGTCAAGCGACAAATATACACAGTGGCAAACAATGGCCAGCCTTCTTTGCGCTGTTCATAGCACTCCACATTCCAAATGTTTGTAGAGTCTTGTCTGCGGGGAGGATAAGAATTACGATGCGAGCATAGCAGAGCTGATGCCTCCTGGATGACTATCCTTGACGAAAACGCTTTCCATCTGCAAAGAGCACGCCAAAGCCAGCTCGCGCCTCAACTAACAAGCAATGGAGTAGCCCGTAAAGACATTGGCCGCCCACTCTATTTACAATATCGAGCATAGCAGCGCGAATCCAGAGATCTGTGGCCTCTTCACTACCGCCGAAGCAGCGACCGAGATCATAAAAGCACATATACGGATCAAAGCTTCTGTCCGAGCTCGGAGTAAAAGTTGCATTGTTGGACATGGCTCGACTTGCCCGTCTTCTCGTCATACATATGACACCCGACTTTTGCTGCGTTAGGCGGCGTGTATACTGACTTAATCAGCAAGACGTCCGGGCAGTTGAAGAGCTCGACACACGGAACATGAATTGCATGGAAGCGGGCTTACTGACGGTGTAATGAAACGGCAATGTTGTCGGGATCTGGATTGGATATCTTATGAAGACCCAACTGCAAGTATGTTAGCATCAGAGCATCTCATCGGAGGAACTATTGTGTTACGTTATCTGACATATATGTCACTCTATTCTCAGTGTAGACAGTCTCCTTCTTGACCCTGAGAGGCGATAACCCGCCGTCATTGATCATATTTCGGTCCGGCCAGTTGTAGAGAGTCTCCTTCAATGAACCTTTGAGGACCTATATCAATATAAGCAACGGACCAAGGTGGACGCCATATGCTCTTGAACGAACCTTCATAACGCAATGTGCATCCGCATGGTCATGTATCGGACTTCCCTTCCCAGGCGTCCATACTAAAATGAGCTAGGTCTGTCATGAGCCACTGCGTACCCCAGAACTACCGTCCTCTCTAGTCACCACAGCCTACCAGATTGCTCTTCCCGTTGCCTCTATCTACAAGATTCCGCGTATAAGCTCTAGTGTCGTCTGACCAAGCATATTTGGCCCAATCCCTCGGCGATGAAGTATACCCTTCCATGAGTCTTTGAAGGTCCATTGGATTGACGTCTGCCGAGTCCAAACCTGAGGAAGGCCCGAGAGTGGCACTGAGATCCTGCACCAATCGATCGAACGAGCCAACTGCCTTTGACGGATAGTAGTGCCCCATGAGGGCATCTTGTGCAAGAGCAGGCATTGTGTAAGAGGTCAGATTCCTAGGCGCAAGTGAGGACTTTCTCAGGCTGATGAGACATGTTCAACAACACAATTACTTCTCGTTCCGCGATCTTTGTGAGACTCGTCAAAGGTCATGTCATGTGAATGAAATCATCGGACTCGTGGGATGACTTAATGCCGCCCTTCCGGCGGTGAATCATTTCACCGTTCCGACCCCACCATCCTTCAACTTCATTCTTTTGGACCTCATCGCGAACCCTGGCATTAGTTTGCAGCGCTCCATATTTGTCCCCCATTTGTCCCCAGTTTTTGCTCGCAGAAAATCTCCAAACATGTCTACAACGGCAGACAAGGCAAGTGACTTGAACATATATTCATAGCTGTCGTTTCTGAGCTAATGTGTGATTACATAGATCAAAGAGATCGAGGCCGAAGTATGCCCGCCACCAATCCCAAAGTAAGGTCGTGAAAAGACACTGACAATGATGCAGATGGCCAAGACTCAGAAAAACAAAGCCACATCATACCATCTCGGTACTTGATGCAGAAGAGTTGGAGCTTCGTCTCAGGAGGCTAATTGAATGGGCCAGGTCAACTAAAGGCGAAGCTTGCGAAACTTAGACGCGAACTCCTAACCCCGTCATCCAGTGGCGGTGGGGGTGGATGTAAGGTGTTTTGTTCCCTGCGTCTGAAAAGGGCATACTAATAGATCTTTGTTAGCTGGCTTCGACGTTGCGAGAACCGGTGTAGCTAGCGTGGGCTTCATAGGATTCCCCTCCGTAGGGAAAAGTACTCTCATGAGTCGAATCACGGGCCAACATTCGGAGGGTATGTGAAGAATAGCGCCGTCCAAGCTAAGTCTATATACTGATATGTTGAATCGAAAACAGTCGCGGCGTATGAATTCACCACCTTGACCACGGTCCCTGGTCAAGTCATGTACAATGGAGCCGCAATTCAGATGCTAGATCTTCCAGGTATCATTCAAGGAGCAAAGGACGGCAAAGGAAGAGGAAGACAAGTTATTGCTGTCGCCAAAACATGTCACTTAATATTCATCGTTCTGGACGTCAACAAGCCACTGACGGACAAGAGGGTTATTGAAAATGAATTGGAAGGCTTTGGCATTCGAATCAACAAAGAACCACCAAACATTGTCTTCAGGAAGAAAGATAAAGGCGGCATCAGCATAACCAATACTGTCCCGCTGACCCATATTGATCATGACGTGCGGCACACAAACGTTCCTGATATTTGTGGGTGAGGCTGACTGACTTGAGCAGGAGATCAAGGCTGTCATGGGCGAATACAAAATCTCGTCAGCTGATATTGCCATTCGGTGTGATGCAACAATCGATGATTTGATTGATATCCTCGAAGCCAAAAGCCGGAGTTACATCCCAGTGATATACTCCTTGAACAAGATCGACTCCATTTCAATCGAGGAGCTAGATTTGCTCTATCGGATACCCAACGCCTGTCCGATCAGTGCAGAGCATGGTTGGAATGTAGACGAGCTTCTCGAGCAGATGTGGGAGAAACTCAACCTGCGGAGAATATACACGAAACCCAAAGGGAAATCACCCGATTATTCCCAGCCGGTGGTCTTGAGGAAGAATGGTTGTACCGTTGAAGATTTTGTAAGTTGCCTCTGGTACAGCATCGATTTCGCTTACTAAGTGGTGACCAGTGCAATGCGATCCACAAGACCATCTTGGAACAGTTCAAGCATGCAATAGTCTACGGCCAATCCGTCAAGCATCAACCTCAGAGGGTTGGTCTAACGCATGAGTTAGCGGACGAGGACATCAGTAAGCTCGGCAAAATGATCGATACCTGTGCAAGTGTGCTTACGCAGCGACAGTCACTATTATCAAGCGATGATCACCGTACGGCGTTACCGATTCGTCAACGAGGCAGGGGCGCCGAGGGGTCAGCATCGTACCTTGTAACGCCACAGGTCGCAATATCGCGGAGCGTGTGCACGGTTGCTGCAGCCTTTCCGTCCCGGGATCGAAGAAAGGGGTGTCACTTTGGTCGCATCGCAATCGTCCGGCACATTTAACAGGCAAGAGATCCATCGGTCCGGTTGCGAACTGAGAGCAATGGAACTTCCTGTGGGGCAGGAGTCAACCATTAGACTCGTGGTGAGATTTCAAGCAGTCACGTCTGCCAGATTGCTCAGCAAGAATCAAGAATCAATCAATAAATCAACTAACCAATCGGTTCTTTGATCCCTGTCACTGGATGCGTTCGAAATGATTTCTTGGATTTATTTACGCTTACGAGCACAGCCTACCTTATCGAGGGAGCCACGATAAGACCTAGGATGGTCCCGGGATCAGTGCTAGGGAAGTACGAATTGAGGATCATCTGCGAGCATCGCTCTATGATCATTCGACGCATAACTTAGCGGGAAATGGAAAGTGCGAATGTTTACACATGAGAAATCCAGGTCACATCGCTACAGATTCAAATCAGATAGCGAAGACCATTAGTGTTGGAGTCGTTGCAACAACAAGTTGGGTCTCAACGGAGGTTACACTGGTTCATCCGCTACAATGTAAAACCGTGGATCACCGATGAGGTGCGGTCCACAACCCGTTAGAGTTTCAGGGCTGCTTATATTGTCGTCGGATGCTGTACTCGACTATGACCAGGCGGACTTGTGCACGGCGGCCCTGCGTCCATGCTTAGGCAACGTGCATATCAGTTGATATCGAGTCTAGGTCCTCGAGTGACAGTAAGGTAGTCACGGCCTGGCGTCGGTTTTTGTGTCTTCGGCTTTTACTAGGTACTGCTGCCCTCCCGCGGTTACCGTATGTTAGCTCTGGCGTTGAGCACACATCTGACCGAATGCACCACGCACCGTTACGGCCTCCCCACTCACTAGTTACCTAACATACTGGTACCTAGGTAAACTACCCGACTCAAATCCAAGGATCACAACGAAGCACTAACTAAAGCCGCCTTGCCTTCCCATTTGCCACAAATGGACCAACAAGGAAGGCGAGCTGCAAGCCTCGTTCTGATTCTGGCGTTACTCGGAAGCTTTCTGACCACTCAGATTCGTGCTGTCATTACGATCATCAGTACTCTTTCTGTATGGCAACGCTATCCAAATAACGTTTTCTCGAGGCCGAAGCCAGATCCCAGCCTTAAGTTCTGTACCTACAACAACTCTTTTCGTACAGAGCCCAAAGCAGCAGACCGGTGGTCCATTTGCAATGGTAAAATGACCACGGTACATATCAGCATAGTCGGAATGGTCAGTCGAGCTCGGATACTCCCCTCTACTACCTTAGGTACCGGTAGTTACAGGCCCTGTCTGTCTATATCCACACCACCACCATGCCATCCAAGTACTGTAAGTAGGGCCGGACGAGCTGATCCCTCCCTGGGCTTGGGCTTACCTTAGCCTCAGGTTTAGGCTCTGGAACTATCCGGACCATACCCTCCTCCGTTTAAGGCTGGGCCGAAATCAGCCCATCCTATCCTTACTGTTATTTACAGACAACGAAGATGATCAAGATGAAGGTAAGAAAAGGCAAGAAAAGGTATGGGCACTTCGCACCTGTACTGTAAGAGTCTTTCGTTGACATACTTTCACAGTCTTTCCTCTTGACGGCGATCTCCAAGGACCTCAAGTACTACCTCCAACTTTTGAGTTGCATCACAAGTTACCACGGGGTAGAAGATGCTGTGTTTCTTTAGTGTTCCTTCTCGTACAGTACCGGTATGGTTACCTACATGTTTGATTACGCTACTATACATCTGTCAGCCGTTTCTTACCAGACCAGTAAGGTACGTACCTTGGGTACAAATACCCTGAGGTACCAGGTACCTAAGTTAAGGTAAGGCCGGAAGTTGTCGCTTCTCCGCAAATAATAATGCGCTGAATGGACCAATCGCAATTCTTCTCTCTTTTCTCTGCCGTCGCCATTTAATTAAGTACAGGTTTTAATTCTTATTGATATCATTGGAGTTGCTCGTGCCTTTGGTTTATCTATCCTCATCTGCTCGCTGTGCCATCCAGTCTGCCCACCTTGTCCCCTGCTGCAGAACATTACGGAAAGGGAAGCAGAGGGTATATTGTGGGATGCATGCAGTCTGCCGGCCTGAATGACTTTTAGCCAGGAACGTGGTTTGTCCTCTGCGGTGTAAAGCAAGGAACAGCACTGGACCCACGTTCCACAGCCCTCTCGGTTGTGCTGGGTGTGCGGACTTGTAACCTTCGGTACTCGTACCTTGGGTTCGAAGCAACCACCGAACGTTGATCCGACGAACCCACTTAGAGGTCGAACGTGCTCAATCGATTCCGTTGAGGATGAACACGCTCACGATGGAGACCGAACAGCATCACGGTCAGGATAGCGAATATGGCGACGGTCAATGGGCGGATATCAGTGGATACAGCTCGTCACAGCACCAGTCGCCGATACATGAGTACAACGGATTCGGTTTTATAGCACCGACCACACTGCCCATCGAGCCCTCATATAATCGCGCCATTCCGCCCCCGTTTGCGACACATCAGCATTTGCAACCATTGCTCATGCCACAGTGGCCGAGCATGATGACGAGCCAGTCAACCTTCACCCCGTCGATCTTGCCCAGTGCGCCAGCTCCGGCACCGGTATCGGCACCCACCCCTAGTCAACCCGTACACACGACGTCGACACCGAGGAGGACGTTGACAGATGCGGATCGAAGACGGATGTGCATGTATCATGAAGAAAATCCGACTGTCAAGCAGACCGAGATAGGAGGTAATGCACGACCACGCAACGAATGTCAATGCCCGCAATCGCTGACTTTGTCTATTAGCTATGTTTGGTGTGGAGAGAAGGTACTTGCAGAAATGCACCTTGAATTGCTTCTGAGATTCTTGCGCTTACGTTGCCTGTAGCACTGTCTCCAAAGTTTTGCGCCAAAAAGAAAAGTACCTCTTTCCGGATGATGGTTCAAGGTCTCCCGTGAAAAGGTCCAAGGGAAAGTTTCCAGACATAGAGAGGGCTTTGTCGAATTGGGCCAGGAATCACCAGCGGCGGGGCTTGCCCATGAACGACAACATCATCAAGGAAAAAGCCCGATTCTTCGCCACAACCGTTGGAAATTCCGAAAGCCATGTGAAAGTCAACAGCACCAGCTGGCTTGAGAAATTCAAGCAGAAGAACAACCTTCCTGGGGCCAAGGCAAGGAAAGGGTCCGATGCTAATGACTCTGATGGGGGCTTCAACGCGGACTCGAATTGCAACTCCGGTTCGCAAACCCCGAGCGGATTCTCGCCTATTTCACCCAGCGGCTTGACATCGCCCCCGACCATGTCGCCGAGCAGAAGTCAGGATGGGCTGAAGACCGACAGCCCAGAGATTTATCTGGACATGGCTGCCGGGTACAGACACGCGCATTCGCAGAGCACCACCTCCCTGGCGAGTGTCTTTTCGGACAATACCGGACCATCATCCTTCTCAGCCGGACCTACGAGCCCTATGTCTCCATATTTCTCTCCCGACCAGAGCTTCGGATCCGCCACTTTTATATCCTCCCGGCATGCACATGGTCTCCCATCACTGAGCAGCAACTCTCTCCGACCACGCAGTCAGACGTTCCCAATGGTTGGTGTCGAGCCGTCCTACATTTCTCCGCCTGCCTCATCCGAGCCGCTGACGCCCAAATACCTCCAACAGCCCTTGCCACCTCCGGCTTTGGAATCGCCCATGGAAGAGATGCCGCCAACGCTAGGCAAGAGCGACGAGACTTTGCGGCACAGCACCAGCACGTCCAGTTTCAGCAACGCCATTATTTGCTCGACATCGATGCCACCTCCACCCACTCCCACAGCGTCGCCTCAGAGTCCACCGGGCTCGCCTTCTCAAGACGAGGCGCGGCGCGCCCTGGAGCTCGTCATGACTTTCTTCCAACAGCAGCCGTCTGGACTGGTCGATCCGCAGGAGTACATCACCATGGGTAAATTGATGGAGAAGCTGAAGCTCCAGCAAGGGGGTGGTCTTCCGGGCGGTCTGCATCAGATCCCGGAGCATGAGATGGGCAGGAAGAGGAGCATTCACTCTCTGTAATTCGATATCTCTACCGCTTCGACTATGATGCGACTTGTACGACCATCTTCTTACTCACATTACTTCTCGCATTATTCTTCTTCAGCAACTCGCATCACAACTTCCACACAACAGACTGCCACCGCTCTTCATCACACCTTACGGCATCTTTTCTTGGGCTCGAACCATACACGCATTCAGCCTCACGGCCTCATCACCATATCTCGCATCGATCAATCAACCTTCCACCATCTTCGCTTCTATTTTTCTGGCATCTTTCCTCTCATTTCTACGCACTTTCATCGCGGGTAAACGGGCAAATCTTTTCTTTTCTTCTCACGGCTGGGCTACAGGCACACAGGAATCAGGTTTGGCACGGCACGGCACGGCACGGCATAGGAACCGGGCACGGGCACAGACACGGGCACAGGTAAGGGCACGGGCACACGGGCACGGGCACGGGCACAAGGGAGCTACTATCAAGACGGATTCAGAACCGCTCGCGCGGGCACATATAACCTTATGATACCTCTTTCTATTTTGGGTTTCCTTCGGGGCTTTTCTTCATACTTGATCCCACCTTTCTTTCGTTTTGGGCGTTCTTTCTTCGATTCTTTTTTTACTTCATCCTATCCTTCGGGATCAGGACCACGACCGTTTTCGTTTCTCTACCCAGGGGTCGTTTTGTCTGCACGATTGCACTTCATGGCTGGGGCCAGCCGGGGCCCAGGGCCCAGGGCCGCGTGATTGGGAAAGTGAGAGGTAGTGCGAGGGACGCGAATGACGGCGGTGAAGAGGTAAGGGAAAGCAGCGACGGGGGAGGGGGGTTTTGGGGTCGTACGGCAGATGAAGATTTTCCAACGGCCGAAGTTGTAGGTAGTTCACAGGATACCACTTTCATCACTCACTCTACTGACTCTGGTGATTTCCTGACTGGCATCTCACGGAGGTATGGTGTTTCTTTTCATGTCGCTATCCTATGCGCCCCTTCAACAGGCATCCTCCTCCTCAACTACAGACCCCGGAAATTCTGCCCAATTCCCTCCATTCGTCAGCACTCACTCACTCCACCCCAATCTACCCCCATTCCTACCCTCACCTCACCTCACCTCACCTCACCTCACCCCACCCCCTCCCCGCTCCAAACTCCCCACTCCTCGACCATCCACATCTCCGGCACGACCCTCACAACAACGCACTCCAACACGCTAAACAGCAGATGTCGATTCAGATACTCATCCTCAAAAAGATCCAAGACACGTTCTTCGATCTGCCGCGTCGGTGTCGAGTAGTGGGGGCTTGTCGGTGAGTTGAACAGGGTTTGGAGAAGAGAGTGGGGGAGGAGAAGGGCGAGGAGGTTGTAGATTGCGGTGGAGGAACGGTTTTTGATTTCGAGGAGGTTGTGCGGGTCGAGAGGTGGTGGGGATGGGGAGGGCTGGGGTGCGGGGTGTGGGGACGATGGAGACGGAAATGGAGATGGAGATGGGGATAGGGAGGGCGCGGAGGAGGTTGGGATCGGCGGGGGGGTGGATTGCTGTGCGGAGGATGGGCTGGGGATTGGGGGTGGATGTGGTGGTGGGGGAGAAGCTGTTGGTGCCGGGGTGGTGGATGTACGTATGTCGGGGAGCGAGGAAGATGAGGGGAAGGTGTCGTGGATGAAGGAGGAGGCAGATGAGGAGGGGGACGGTGACGAGACCGGTGAATCGCGGATCGAGGACAGGTGGTTTGGCGTAGCGGCCGGAGGAGGAGGTGGTTGCGGCGGCGGTCGCGAAGGTAGCGTGTTGTTGGGAAAGAGCGTAGTGCGGAGACCGAGGAGCAGAGGCGGGATGACCGTGCTGGGGTCCAGGAAGTGGGTGGTGAGGGTCTGGGAGAGGAATCTGCGATCGACCGATGTGTTAGTCTGTAAGTCACCTAGCAAGGTTGTTGTGCCACAAAACTCGAATCAGGAAGCTCCATAAAACAGAAAGGGGTGGGAGGTGAAAGATGAGTGGGTGATTGAACGGCGTTTTGTGATTGGAGGGAATGGGCTGCTATCCGAGAAGGGGAAAAGGAATGGTCAAGAAGCGAAATAAAGCGTGAAGGATCTGGGAACCTTGGTAGAAGAAGGGAGAGGGAGGGTCGACCCGCTCTCCCGGCCCATGCCGTACCGTACCGTACGATACACCGGTGTATGCATGCTTGGTAATAGCGTACATAAGTGTGTATTTTACGGTACGGTACCACATGAGATCGGCGGTCCCACTCGGCGCTTAAACGTGGCTGTTGGGAGGCGGAGACAAATGATGCTGACGCAAAGAAATGGAAAGGCTGGATCATTGCAATCCTTGATCCAATCGATCTTGCAAGGAGCGGTGGTGTACAGGGCAGCGGATTGACCAGATTTTCGAACCAAGGAATGATATAACCAAGTCAAGGCGGTCATAACGGATGCTAAAAGGCAACGGGCACAAGTGGCCACGGAGAAAAAAGCGTGCGGAAGCGGACGCCACGAGTCAGAAAAATACAGCCAGACGGATTGGTGCATATGCAGCACGATAACGGAACTGCGCATAGAACATCCCCACGGGCCGCCCGTGCGCACGATGGCGCCGGCCTGCATGCATACAATACGAAGTCAAGTGATCGAAATCATATGCGAGGCTGGCCCGTAGCGCGGCATGCTAGTATCCAACGGGAGCAGAGATGTGAGATATTGAACCCAACATACCTGTCGAGCAGGCCGTCTGTAGCGCCAACATGTCCCACCCCGGTGAGCAGCTGGTATTGGAGGAATGAGAGCGAGCCGGTCAGCCAAGGCATCCGGTCCGCCAGATCGGCCAGATGCAAGGCGAGAGACCAGATTCTCATCGTGATGATCGGGCGTTTGGACCCTCGTGACGATTCGAGGGTCGGTGCTTCGCCATGTTTGACCGTTGCTGATGGATCCGATGACCGGATCGAAGGATTGGCTGACGTCGATGATCGTGCCGGTCGTGATGTTGCTGCGTACAGTCCAAGCGTTATGAAGCGCATCGCAATAAACGCTAAATATCCGTACTGCAGGATTCGCCAGAAGATGTTTGATATACACAATGGTATTACTGAACTTTGGGCTGCTTTCTCAGCATCTGACTCTTCATTTGTGGATAGCAGCCCAAGCTTCTCCAATCGACTCCGAGTATCATTTACGATTTCCTCACCCGTGATCTTCGGCGCGAGTCGTGTTCTGACCGTCTCCGCAGTCTTTGTGATACCTTCCCAGATGAACCAGCCTTGACATGCGATTCGGCCGATTCCCCTTCCCAATATCACTTCTCCAAAGATATTGGTCACCAACGTCCGGAGGCAGGCGTTTTCCAATTCCTCTGGAGGTAGAAGAACAGCCAGTATGCCTTGCGCGATCAATTGGAAATACGCGGCTTCGTTCCGTCGCTGTTCGATGACGGTCAACGGCACGGTGCGATCCGGCATCGGGCTCAATGCCGGATGTGGACACAATGTATGATAGACCTCGTCGGGCCTACGTTGTAGCGGTGGAGGTAGTGACGGCTCGTGCGCAGTTCTGTACGCTATTTCCAAGCAGCATCAGCTGCTGCTGCTTGGTAATTCTCGGTCGTCGAGTTATGTTTGCTCACCAAACACATGTCGCTCGACTAACTCCGGTATCTCATCGAAGAAGAGCTCCTCCAAATCCACCTGCCTTAGCCTCCCTTCCAGCGCCCTTGTGCAGTGGGCGATGAGCCGCACCAGTTCCCCGATAAGTTGACGGTCCGATGTGAATTTCGCATACCAGCTATATACGAACTCATTGATGATTATAGCGATGATAGCGTAGAGTTGCAAGTCTACTTCGTTGCTACTTGTGAGTGAAGGCAGGATCTCCGGGATCGGTATTGCTGTATCGCCATCTTCGGAAGTCTGAGTCTCAGGACACAGTACTCGCCGGATGAGCACGACAGTCGCTTCATCGGAGGTGTGAAGTGATCGAACTGGGTGCTCAATGGCCGGCTCACGCGTGTTGAAGGATTCGCGCGAAGCTTGGGGACCCGTTGTTGCGGTTGCTGCGACGGCAGAGCCGCTGGATGTTGGCGCAGCTTTGGGAGGTGGTTGGAGAAAGGAAGGAGGTCGCGAAGCGGCTTCTGTCATCGCCAATACCTAGTGTCAAGGTAATGCATAGCTGAACAGATCTGATGCCTGAGTGTGGAGTCTTCACTGTTGATGGGGCAAAACAACGAGGCTTAAAACTTCTTGATTACTCACGACGGGCCGCGGAACGATCAGATCTCGGGAGCTAGCCTGATAGGGAATGGTTGCCTTAGAAGGAGCCACCGAGGCCGAGCTGTCCCTCACTAACGTTATCATCATGCTTGTCAAACATAGGAGGAGTGGCTAGTGAAATGAATGTGTAATCATAAGTATCTAGCTACTCTATGGAAATGTGACCCTATAAGAAGGCCTTCAATCAGTGAAAGAAAAAACTTTTATTCATAGCAAACTGTTTATTTTAGCAAACTTCACATGTTTCTGAAACCTCTGTAGAGCTTTAAATCACTAAGATAATGAAATGAGACTGAAAGTTTGACACTTTTTCTCAGTTTATTTTGACAACAGTGAGATAAAAAATGAAGATACACTTTCTTCATTCATAAAGTTAAAAAAGATGTGCTATATCTCTGATTCAATTTGAATGAGTGCCTCTTAAGTTTTGAACTTAAGTGTTATATCATTAAATCACAAGGCCTTTCACTGACTGATGAGACTCATAAAATTTGTAAAATGAATGAATTTCAGTGTTAAAAGTAACTTTGTAAGTCTGTCAGCAGTTATGTTGCTTATAAGAATGTAATTAAGATAAATAAATCTGCAGAATTCAACTTCTTTTATGAAATAATGATATATATCAATGTATTTTGTTTTAATGTGAAACTCAGAGTTCTTAATCAAAGCAATAGCTCTCTAATTGTTTATTTAAATCATAATTGTCTTAAATCTCTTTAACTTTAACTCTTTAAGTAATTTCTTTATTTAAACTGCTTTCTTTATAGTCTCTGTTAAGATCATATATTTTGCTTTATAAGAGAATAAGACAATGATTTTTTGACATTTTGAACTTCAGAATACTGATTCATTAATTATTTTAAATATGTACTTTGATGTAAATCTTCTCAATTTAAGATCTCTTTCTCAGTCTGAGTCTAAATATCTTAGTAATTCAAATTAATTACTTAATTTATACATAAAAACAACATTTAAAGTTCTTTACACATATTAAAACACTTGCTTTAGAGTCTTTCAATGTGTATTGTTAAAGTTATGTGCAAACTGACTAAGAGTTGACATCATATATGTGATGTTAAGTTGAGTTTGTGTCATAACATACATAAGAAATTCTATGATCTTCTAATATTAAGTTATTAACTCTGATTCAGCTATTTTAATAATCTTTGTAAGATAAGCTCTGAATTTCATTAAAATTATGACTATCTTAACATTCTGTAGACTGAAGTCTTTGAGCATCTCTGTAAAATAGATTCTTTAAGACAGAATAAGCATTTATAAAGTTCTGTTTTGTGTAATTATGTTACGGCCAAGTCCTGGGAAGGACTAGCGGCCACAACAGTACACAGTAGATATGAACATGGGCGAATATCTGTGTACAAGCACGACGCTAAGGGCACGACGTCGAGGGCACGACGTCGAGGGCA